>JRYH01000508.1_pt1 | contig 100114 bp, 98 predicted proteins | sample 235351 | NCBI WGS metagenome assembly JRYH01 (sample SAMN03074221, study PRJNA261480) | activated sludge metagenome | biome: Wastewater Treatment Plant; feature: Wastewater; material: Activated sludge; isolation source: activated biomass of a wastewater treatment plant treating wastewater... ... | reverse complement strand
CCGCCCCTGATGCACCCATCTTGTGCCGAGGCGGCGCCGCGCGGCGGCAAGAATGGCGCGCCGGTCAACCATGCGCGCCGCCGATCAGGGCATCGGTCCCCGGAATATGCGGATGGCCGCGAAAATTGACGTGATTGGCGAATTTCTCGCGGCAGGTGGCGAAGCGCTTGTCACAGCCGGGAACGACGCTCACCTCATCGCCGGGCGCAACCGCAAAGGGCGCGGCGAGAAAGAGGGTCAGCGTCTTCGTCGCCTGCTCCCAGCCCTGGATTTCATGCGCAAATCCGGCGTTCTCGCCGCTGAGGAAGCGGAGCAGGCCGCCGGTGAGTATCCCGTCTGCGCCGTCATAACCGGTTAAAGTGAATTCTGCGCGCGAGGTGACCGTGGCCACCGTGTCGCTCGTCGTCAGCGCCTCGATATCGACGCCGCAGGCGCTGTCGCCGAGATCGGCGGGGCAAAGCGGGCTGTAGAGCGCGCCGATCTCATAGAGAAGGCCCTGCGCGAGGCCGCGCAGCTCCGCCGCAAAGGCGCCGTCGCGCATGGTGACCTCGCCGATCCAGCCGCGCCGGAGCGGGATTTTGCCCATGCCGGGGTCCTGCCAGTTGACCATGAAGATGCGCATCTCGGCAAAATCATAGCGCCCGGCGAGAAGATCCTCCTCGGTGATCGCCGCGTGGCTGAGATGCCCGATGAGATCGAGATTATCGACGCTGAAACGGCTGGTGCTGGCGATGGCTGAGCGCGAATAGCCGCTCGCGGCGAGATAGATGTCGCCCTCCACCTCGAGATCGCGGTCGAAATCGGTGAAAAACATCTCCGTGCCGTCGCGCCGCTTGAGGCTCCAGCAGGTGGCAAGGCTCGTCACCTCGCCCGCGATATGCGCATCGAGCGCGCTGCCAAGGGTTTTCATAGGCGTATCTCCACCAGTTTGACATTCTGCCAGTGATGAATATCGGGGCCGGGAATGGCCGCCTGCATGAGATCGGTATCAAAGCGGACCGGCACATCGAACTCGCAGGCGACATTGATGACGGCGCCATCGGCGGGCGCGCTCTCGAACGTCAGAATGCCGGTCGTCACATCGACGCTCCAGCCCGTCTCGAGCGGCGTCTCACCCAGCGCGACGCTCACCGTGCCGGCGACGATTTTGCGAAGCGGGCGGGAGTAGGCCGGCGCGAGGTCCTCGGGATCACCGTAGCGTTTGACGATCTGGAACGCCGTCGCCGTCCCGTCGCCCGTCGCGATTGCCTGCACGGGCATCACGAAATCGCCGAAATCCTTCAGCCGGAAGCCATAGGCGCGGCCGCGGCGGGCGTGAAAGAAATCAAGAACCGCGGTCCATTCCGCGCCGCGGCTCGGGCTGATATCAAAGCTGTATTCGCGCCGCGCCTCGGCCCAGTTGATGTTGCGCTGCTCATAGCCGGAATTCAGCACCTGCACCGTTGTCGAAAAGCGCGGGCCGCCGATCGCGCCGTAGGAGATGCGGGTCGGAAATCTCACTTCGTGAAAGCTCATGATCAACCGTTCCTTTTGAGCGCCCGCTGCGCCTGACGGAGCGCCTCGCCCTGGATCTGCGTCTGGCTGAGGCGAAAGCTCGCCGCATCGGGCGTGGTGATGTTGAACGTCATATGAAGTGCCGGCGTCATGGATCCCGCCTGATCGCGGCGGCGGGCCTGCGCCGGCGTCTCCACCGTCACCCGCTCCCCGCGCGTCAGGCGGAGCGGCACGAGGTTCCTGTCCGCCCCGGCCGCGCCGCCAACGGTGAACTCGCCGCCGCTTGCAAAGCCCGGAATGAGGCGAAGCAGCGATGCCGCACCGCTCTGGCCTGAAAACATCCCGCTGAAAAGGCTGCCGAGCGCACCCGCCTGCCCGTTGCCGCCGCCATTGCCGAGCGAGCGGAACGCCGCGCGCGTGCCCATGCGAAGAAGGTCAGCTTCCAGCCCTTTAAGGACAGCGCGCGCATCGCGGCCCGAGACGATAAACCGCTCGAACGCTTTGGCGAAGGCGCGGTCAAGCCCGCCCGCAATCTCGGCGCCCATCTGCTTGAGACCGCTCATATCCCGCCGCGCCGCGGCGAGCGTCGCGGCAAGCTGACCCCCAAGCCCGCCGCCTGGCGCGCCGGCGCGCGCCGTCCCGCGTGAGACTTTCTGAAGCTCCGTCATGGTGCGAAGGAGCGCCCGCGCCTCGCGTTCGGCTTTGCCGGCCTGCCGGCCGAGCTGCCCCAGCGCGCCGTCAAGCCCTGCTATCCCCGTTTCCGTCATCATCATTCCCTATCCCGTTTGTTGTCTCCGCGCCCGCCCGCCGCCGGAGGGCGAAAAGGCGGAGCAGCAGGTCCGTCTCAAAGCCCGTCGGGCCTATCCCGGTGAGCGCCGCGACATCCGCCGCAATCTCGGCCGGCCGGCCGGGCGCCGCCTCGCCGTAGCAGAAGGCAAGCGCGGCGAACCAGCGCCAGACATGAGCGAGCGCCCCCGGCAGCGGCGGCCCATCGTTTAAAAGTGCCCCGCCGCGGGCTTTTGCGACCGCCGCCAGCGCTTCGGCCCGCGTGATAGCGGGGCCGACCGGGGCATTGAGCCAGAGCTGGTGCGCCGCGAACGCCATCAGCCGCGCGGCGCTCAGGGCAAAAAATTGGCCCGCTCCTCCACAAACGCGGCGACCTGTTCGCGGATCCAGAGATGGCCGCGATAAAGCGCCCGCGCCGTTTCCTCGCTCGCCTCGAGCGGGCGGCCGTCCTTCTCGATATTCTCGAATTTGAGCGTGATCGCCGCGAGCCGCTCGACCAGCCGCTCCTCCATCTCGGCGGCGGTCAGCTCCAGCTTGCGCTCCATGATCTGCCGGTCGATCTGGGCGCGGAGCGTGCGGCGGTAATTCTCCGCATCCTCGCCCTGCAGCCAGATGACGGCGGGCAGCGGCTCGCCGGTTTTCGGATGGCGAAGGGTAAGCGGCGCGCCCGCCTCGGCCCGCGCCTTCAGATCGAAGGCGGCGACATCAAAGACGGCCCGGCTCATCATGCCGCCTCAGGCGTGCGGGTCACCACCAGATTGCTTTCCGCCGCCGCGTCATAAAGCGCGCTGAAGGGCAGCGTCAGCGTCACCGGCCCGGCGCCAAGCGCGGGCGCGCCGCCGCCCGTATAGACAATGCGCGGCAGCGAAAAGGCGAGCGATCCGCCCGCGCCCTCGAAGGTGAGATCAAGGCTGCTTTCCTCGGAATTCACAAATTTCGCGAGCAGTAATGCGTCATCGAAATAGCAGGTCATCTCGCCGCCGATGCGCGATGCGCCGGCGAGGATATCGGCCGCGCCCGCAGTGCCGAGGGTGAAGGCTGCCTCCAGTTCGTTGTCGATATCAAGATCAACCCCGACAACGATGCCGATATCGGCTCCGCCCTCCTTGATCAGGCCCTTGAAGCCCGCCATCGGATCATGCAGTGCTGCCGCCGCCACCGCCGCATCGAGCGGGCTTTCGGCAAGGCTCATCGCCTGGCCGAGGATCTGGAATTTTGCCGCAATCAGCCGCTCGGGCCGCACCGTAAGGCGCAGGCGGTTGACGACGCAGCCGGTGAAGCGCTGATAGGCGCCGATATCGTGAAAGCCGCGCTCGAAGGTGAAGCTCGGCTGGCTCGATCCGGCCTTCAGCACATTGTCATCCCAGTCCGACTGCATCAGCGCGGCAAGCAGCGCATCGAACGCGCCGTAGCCGAGCTCGACGTCGATATCGCCCGAGACCGAGATCTGCCCGTGCAGCAGATGCGCAATCTGCCGGTCGGCGCGGATCTCCTCGCTCTCCAGCAGTCTTTTCTCAAGGCCGAGGCTGCAGGCGGTATGGCGAAGCGCTGTCAGCGACGGCGTCTCCGGCGTTACGCCGAACGTCTCCTCGGCGGTAAAGCTGAGCCCGTGGCGGGCTCCGGTCGCGAAGGTCATAACATTCACTCCTTAAAAATAGCTGCGCCAGGAAATATCGAGCCGCACGGCGGTGCGGCGAAGATCGCCCTCCGCCGCCGCCATGGAGGCCCCCTCAAGATGCACGTCGAGGCTCTCGAAGGTGAGAATGCGGCCGCGGTTGAAGTGACTGCGGAGCGCGTCCACCCGGCTCTCCGCCGCGACCGCATCGGGATCATGCAGGGTGAGCCGGTAGAGGCCGCGGTGAAGCTCCGGCGCGCCGGGCCCGAGAAAGATCGCCTCCACGGACGCGGGGCGAAATTCCACCGCCACATAGGCCGCCCCATGCGCGGGACGGTAGGGGCGTCCGGGAAAGGCGATCTGGGTCTCGTTCGAGGTCAACAGCCGGGCATCGAGCGCGGCCTGGATCTTGCGATAGCTCATCGGTAGGTGACCTCATAAAGCGCGCCCGCGCCCGCATCCATCGCGGCGACCTGAAGCAGCGTGAAGCGCACCCCGCCGATCTCGATCTCGTCGCCGGCGCGCGGGGTGAGGCTCGCGCATTCAATAAGCGCATAGCGATGCGGCGGATCAAGCAGCGCCGAGGCGGCATTGTCGCCGGCCCTGAGCGGCCGGGCGATGGGGACGGCGCGGATCAGGGTTTCGCTCACCGTCTCCGCCGCGGCGGCGCCCGGCGCATACGCCCCGGCCGTCTTGCGGCGGAGCTTGGCCGCAGTGGCAAATTCGCCGATGGCGTCAAAAAGCTCCGCGATGACGCGCGTGATATCAGCCTTTCGCATCCTCACCCCCGCACCGTATCGCCGCCGACGCCCCTGGCGCCGATCTGGGCGAGCAGGCGAAAGACGAAGCTGAGGCGCGTCCTGCCCGCGGCGAAGGTGATCTCGATCGGGCCGATCTTCTGGCGGATCGGCAGGCGCTCCTCAATGCGCCCCGCCTCGCGCAGGAAAATCTCCGCCAGCTCCAGCGTCGCGATCCGAAGCGCATGCGGCAGCCCGGCAATCGGCCGCCCGTCGCGGTCCGCCGCGCCGCGCCGCGGCCATTTCAGCCCCTGATCCCAGTCGAGCACGGTGCCGGGATACTGGTAGCTGTCGATATGCAGCGCCGCGCGCATCAGGGCGAGCTCGCGCGCCGCTTCGCTCGCGCTGCTCCATTCATCAAGGCCAAGCGCGGCGAAATGCCCGTCCGCCTCGGCGAGCGAGACATAGCTCGTCGCGCCCGCCACCCCGCTGCCGGTTTCGGTTATCAAGCTCATGAAGTTTTCCTGCACAAAGGTTGCGAGAAAAGAAACGGGGAGCGGACCCGCCCGCTCCCCGGCGCGCACTCAACCGGCGAGACGCACGGCAAGCTCCGGACGCACCAGCCGCACGCCCCAGAGGATGTCAAACTCCCAGACCACCTGCTTGTACTGGCGCGCCACCTCGAGGCGGAGCGAGAGGCCGGTTTCCGGGTCGGTCATCGACATGATCTGGTTGCCAAGGCCGAGATCCTGCGTGCTGTGGGCCAGCGGCCGATTGGCGAAGGCGAAGGCATCGCGGTTAAAGACGAGATTGACCACATGGCTCGCCGCGAAGGTGAGCGGATCGTTATCCGTCGGCGCGACAAGGATGGCCGGCGAGATGGTGAGCACCGATTCCGTGCCGTCGAGATCGCTCGCCTCCAGGACCACATACTGCTGCGGATCGCCCGAAATGGTGAAGATATCGCCAACCGACGGCTTCGTCGTAAAGCCGTCAACGATCAGGCTCAAACCGGTCTGCCCGGCGCCCTTGACAAGCGGCGTGCCCGTGGCCCCGGTCGTGTGGGTCGCCACATGATCGTCGCTGTACCAGTCGATACCGTATTTGCGGCCGATCTCGCCTTCGATCTTGACCGAGCTGCTGCCGGCCTGATTGGCGTCGGCGAAGGCGGCAAGGTCGAGCGCGTTCGATTCCGCATCAAAATCGAGCACGCCATAGCGGTTCTCCTTCGGCGCCTTCTGCTGCATCAAGAGCTTGCGCGCCGCCGTCGCAACGGAGGCGTCGCTGTCAAACGGCGTCGACCCCGGCGTGCCGACAAGCCCGTAGATGCCTTTATATTCGGCATGGATCGACTGGTTGACGGCATTGGCAAGGGCGCGGATGGCGGCGCTTGCCTGCACCGGCATGAAGCTGTCGCGCGCATCGACCTCCATCATCTCCTTGTCGGTGAGATAGAAATCGGCTTTTTTCCAGTGATTGAGCTCGATCTGCACTTTCTCGAGCGTCGAGCTGGTCGGCGTCGGCGCCGTCACCGCCGGGGTTACGTCCGTCGCCGTGAGGTCGGACGGCAGGATAATATCGATGGTGTCGCCCTTCTGCGCCGCCTCGGCGCTGAAATCGCCGTTTACAAGGCGCGGCATCACGGTCTGCTCGCGAAGGGCCATCAGCCCGCGCGCGAGAATCTTCGGCATCGCGGCCGAAATATCATTTGGCATAGGTTATCTCCAGAAAGAGGGGTTGAGTGTGAGAGTGGGCGGCCCGTCCCGGACCGCTGCCGCATCCCGCGGGCTTTGCCTAGAGCGCGACAGTCACCCTGCCGCGCGCGATATCTTCGAGGCGGGCGTTGAGCGCCCCGGGGTGATGGCCGCTGACAACGCCGCGGCCGGGAATGAGGCCGCCCGGATCCATGCCGCTGCCGCGGTGGCCGGTCGGCGCGAAGGCGCGGGCGAAAACGGGAGAGTTCCGCATCTCGCTGACCAGCGCTTCAAGGGTGAGCGGCGCGCCGTCCGCATCGCTGCGCACCGCGCCGTCCGCCCCGAGGATACGGATCGCGGGCCGCCCGCCCACCGCCGCCGCCTCCAGCCTGACGGCGGCGCGGATATGCGGCATCAGCAATTCGACACTGCCGCCCGCCTTCAAAATGGCCTCCGTCGCCCGCGTCTCGATGAGAAACGCGCCGTTCTCGGCGGCGAGCGCGGCGATTTCCGCGTCCTTGAGGGCGAGCCGCTCCTCGAAGGCGGTGCTGAGCGCGCTGCTGATGGCGGTGCGCGCTGTATCGGGGTCGGGGCCGAGGCTGCGCCAGGCTTTCAGCTCTTTTTCAAAGCCTTGGGCCGCGCCGCGCTCTTTCTCGAGCGCCGAGACGAGGCCCGAAACATCGAGCTTTTCGGCAAGCTGGGGATCGAGCGCGAAGGGCGCCGCCGCCTCTTCGCCCGGCTGGTAGAGGCCGCGATAGCATTCCGGCACGTCATCCAGCGCCGCCACATGGAGGGGAAAATCAAACATCGGTTACCTCATAAAAAAAGCCCCTTCCCGGGGCCTTGTTGACAGGAAATGCGGTGACAGGCGTCATTCGGCGGCGTTGGCCTTCAGGCTGTCGGTCAGCAGGCCGCGCGTTCGCGCCTCGCGCAGGAGTTCGTCCGGCGTGATATCGCCAAGTTTTCGCGCTTCCAGCAGGAAGCTGAGATCCTCGCTCTGGCCACGCCCGGCGCCCGCCTTGGAACTCACCGCGATGCTGCCGGGATGGGCGATATCGAGCCAGTCGGCGAGAAGGCGCAGCAGCGCGTTCAGGCTGTCCTCCAGATTCATCGCCATGGCCGAGAGCGGCGAGAGCGCATCAGCGGCATCGAGCGCGCGGCCCGTCGCCGTCTCCATCTGCTTCGGCGCTTCAAACTGCAGGCCGAAAAGCAGCATCGCTTTTTCAAGCGCCTCAAGCTCGCGCGCCCCCGCCTCCAGCGCCGCGCCGCTGCTCTCCACATAGTAATAGCGCCCGTCGCTCTCGCTCGTCGTCAGCACCTTGTTGGGGCCGACCTCGATGGGGCCGTCAATCTCGGGGTTGTAGCCGCTCGCCGCCAGGATCGGGAAGGACGCCACATTCAGCGCGTTCCGCTGATCGGAGCGGATCTGGTAATGTTCAAGATTGAGAAAGGCGAGATCCTCGAGCGGCGGCTCGGCCTGCAGGAAGCCTTTTCGCGCCGTATAGAGCGTCACCAGCGGAATGCGGCCGAGCGTGTTGTCGCCGGCCGCGATCTCCTGCCATTTGCCCTTGTCATCGGCGCGGTAGAGCCGCCAGTGATCGGGCTCGATGACGCGGATGCGCTCCTCCTCGCGCTCCGCGAAGCCGTGCCAGGCAAGACCGCGCTCGCGGATGCGGATTTGCGTCAGCAGCCGCTCCCGCCCGTGGCCGTCCCACTGCGCGGCGATGAGCTGATCGGCGCGGATATGAACGAGATAGGGCCGCATGCCCCGCTCGCGCTCCTCGGCGAGTGAGGCGGCCTCGCTGCCGGCCGGAAAATCCACCAGCACATGCGAGAGGCCAGAGACGAGCGCATCCTCGAACCAGTCGCGGGCAAAGACATTGAGGCCGCGGCCCATCAGATCGACATTGCGAAAGAGCGCCTCCAGCTCCTCCGGCATATCACTTGAGAAGGCGAGCGGCTCGGCAAAGACGCGGCCGGTGAGCTTGCTGACGGTGCGGCGGAAGTAATTGCGCAGTACCGCGCGGCGCGCCCGCTCGGCATAGACGGCGGCATTTTCCGCCGGGTGGCGCGGCAGGTAGCGCGCGCCCGCCGCCCGCATCGCGAGGGTGCCGCCCATCAGCGCCTGCGGCAGCGCCCAGCGCGCGGCCATCGCCTCATAGAGCCGGGAGGGGAGAGACGGATCGTTCATGAATACATATCCTGTTGCAATTTCTGACTGACATCGGTGAGCGCATGAAAGGCTTCACACGCCGCATCAACCTGATCGTCGTGACGACCGGTCGGGAAATTCTCCAGCTCATTCAAAAAGCCCGCGTTCCACGGCCCCGCGACGAGCCGCACATTGCCCGCCTCGCATTGCGAGGAAAAAGGCATGGCGCGGACGACCTTGCTGCCCGTCACCGGCTGGCTGCGAAGGCGAAAACCGGCGAGCAGCCGGGCCAGCGCCTGCGCTTGCGCCTTGCCCGCCTGCCCCGGATCCTGCGGCAGCGCGATCAGCGTCTCGCGCCCGTCGCTGCTCGCCAGGTTGAAGATCGCGCGGTCGACCTCGTTGGGCGTGCCCCGCAGCCGCTCGACATGTTCGATATAGAATATGCCTTGCGGATCGCGGGCAATGCGCACGCCCGCCGTCCAGTCCGGCTGGCCGCCCCCGTCCGCCGCGCCCGCCGCAAGGTCCCAGCCGCGCACCCGCCGCGCCGCCGCCGGCGCCGCCGCAACCACGGGGAACCAGCCGCGGCGGAAATAGGCGCCGGCCGCCGGGCGGATCTTCCAGTTGCCAAAAAGCAGCCGCTCGCGATCGACGGTGGCGAGCGCCAGCAGATTGGCGCGGTAGCCCGGATCGCGCGCCATCAGGATGCGGTTATCCTCGATGGAGGCGGCGATAAAGGTGAGCGATTTGGCGATTCGCCCGGGGTGCGCCGCTTCGAGCGCGTCTTTCTCATCGCCCCAGATCAGCGCCTCCTCATCGCGGATGAACCAGCGGAGGACGCCCGAGCGGTCAGCAATCGGATAGCCCGTCTCGGGATCGATCCACCACCGGATCAGATCGGCGACCCAGCTATCCGCATCCGGGTTGCAGGTCGCCCGCACATAAGGCCGCGCCGCGCCGGTCGAACGGTTGCGGCTGAGGAGATAGAAAAACTGCGACTCGCTGAAATGCGTCAGCTCATCGAAGCCGATGAAGGCGAGCTCCGTCCCCTGCCAGTCGAGCTTGTTCTTCTCATGCTCCAGATGCGCGAAGCTGATCGAGCCGCCGCCCTCGAACTTCCAGGCAAGCTCGCTCTCCTTCGGCGTGCCGCCAACCGCGCCATAAAGCGCGAGTGAGGCATCCCAGAGGCCACCCTCGTTTTTCACCTGCTTCGCGGTGCGGCGGAAGATCACCGCCTTGAAGTCCGGCCGCATCATATGGCGGAGCGGCTCCATCAGCAGCGCGAAGCTTTTCCCCCCGCCCGCCGCGCCGCCATAGATGGCGATATCGGCGGCGGTGCCGAGGAAGCGCTCCTGCGGCCCGGCCTGCGGTCTAATCGCGGCCATTTTCAGGCAGGTAGAGTTGCGGTGCGATCAGGTTGCGCCGGCCCGCCCGGTCGGCCATCGCCCCGTCGCCATATTGCGCCGGCGCGAAATGCGCCATCAGCCATTTGCGCGTATCGATGCGAAGTTTCGAGCGGGTGACATCTTCGCGGCACGCCGTGTCCCCCGCTCCGTCATTATCGGCAATGGCCAGGATTTCACCGGCGAACACATCGGCGATGAAGCGGCGCACCGTCTCCTCCTCTTTCTTCAGGAAGACCGACCCCAGCAGCGCGACGATATCGTTGATCCGTCCCGCCTGCTTGATCTCCTCGAGCAGTGGAAGCGCGAGCGAACGGCGCCAGATCTTGTTGGAAAGCGCGGATTTGATCAGCTCGATAGTGCTCATTTAGCTCCTTTCTCATTTACGTAAAATTTTATAAATTTCGTCTTATACGAGTGTATCCCGACAGGACGAACAGAGGCGGCGCGACCTTTCCTTCGCGCTTTCAAGAGGGTTTACATGTCAGGTAATTGATTAGAGTTGCGTCGTATTTTATTATTTATGCTGATAAATCATAAACAATAAAAAAAGCCCGCCGGAAATTTCACTTTCCTGCGGGCCCATTTCTCGACCATGGGAATAATGTTAAAGCAATGATCCCCACATGTCAATAATTTTCTATCTTAAGGTGTTTTTTTCAGAGTTGGAGATAGAGATCGAGGCTGCCCAGCAGATTGTCGCGGGCAAAGCCGGCGCGCCGCCGCCGCTCGCGATCGACCTGCCGGCAGCTCTTGCCGAACACGATCACATCGAGGGCGGCAGCGACGGAAAGCCCCTCGCCCTGCGCCCGCACCGCCCAGCCGAGAAAGCGCCGCATCACCTCGCTCTCCCAGCGCTCGTTTCCGCCGCCGCTGCCGCGCGGCTGCCAGCCGTAGCTTTGCGTGCGCATGCCGAGCCCGTCGGTGCGAAGATGAAAGCCGCGCATGATCATATCGGCGGCGCGGAGCTGGTCGGCGCTGAGGTCAAGCCGGAAACCGCTGGCCTGCGCCCGCTTCTGCCGCGCCTGCCGCGCCTCGCCCGCTCCCGTCGGGGCATCGGCCGGGACGCTGCGCGCCGCCCCTCCGCAGCCCCGCGGATCGGGCCGAAAGCCCGGGGTTTTCTGCCCCGGCTCGGGATGCTGTTGCCGGGCGCCTTGCGGCGGCGCGCCCGGCACGCCTTTCTTGGCCGCGGATGTCCCCCGCATACGACGGGTATCAATACTGTCAGATGTCATGTTACCTCTCATTCGGTGGTGGTTGGAGTGACGGCGTCAGCCGCGCACAACATGCGGCACGACGTCGTTAAAGGCGCCGCGCCCCCGCGCGGCAGGGTCCGGGACGCCGCCTCAGGCCGGAGATGGTGAGGGCGGAAAAAAGATCGTTAATGATCATTAACAATAATAATTGCGCTACGAAAATTTATAAATGCTGGTTATATTATAAAACAAGCATGTTTGTTCGTCAATCCACGGTTGCACCATTCGAGAAAATTCCCCGCCGGAAAAATCCGTTCGTATGCGTTATATTTTGCCTCCGCGCTTGACTGGCGCGCGGCAAATTGCCAGATTAACAGGAATACAATGGGAATTAGAAAGAACCACATCTCGCCATGGAAATCCGCAAGAACTTTATCGACAGCATCGGCAACACGCCGCTCATCCGCCTCACCGCCGCCTCGGAAGTCACCGGCTGCGACATCTACGGAAAGGCCGAATTCCTCAATCCCGGCGGCTCGGTGAAAGACCGCGCGGCGCTCGCCATCGTCAAGGATGCCGAGGCGAAGGGCCTGCTCCGGCCCGGCGGGCTGATCGTCGAGGGGACGGCGGGCAACACCGGCATTGGCCTTGCGCTGGTCGCCAATGCGCGCGGCTACAAGACCGTGATCGTCATGCCGGAAACGCAGACGGACGAGAAAAAGGCGCTGCTGCGCTATTGCGGCGCGGACCTGCGCCTTGTCCCGGCGAAGCCCTATCGCGACCCGGACAACTATATCCGCTATTCCGGCCGGCTCGCGGAAGAGCTGGCGAAAACCCATCCGGGCGGCGCCATCTGGGCCAACCAGTTCGACAATGTCGCCAACCGGCAGGGCCATATCGACACCACGGGGCCGGAAATCTGGAACCAGACCGATGGCAAGGTGGATGGCTTTATCTGCGCGGTGGGGAGCGGCGGCACCCTCGCCGGCGTCGCCCTCGCCCTGAGAGAACGCAATCCCGATATCAAGATCGGCCTCGCCGATCCTTTGGGTGCGGCGCTTTACAGCTATTACACCACGGGCGAGCTCAAATCGCACGGCGATTCCATCACCGAAGGGATCGGCCAGGGCCGCATCACCGCCAATCTCGAAGGGCTTGACGTTGACTTCCCCTACCAGATCGACGATGTTGAGGCGCTCAACACGCTCTATGATCTCAATATCCATGAAGGGTTGCAGCTCGGCCTCTCGACCGGGATCAACGTCGCAGGGGCGATCCGCATGGCGAAGGAAATGGGCCCCGGCCATACGATTGTGACCGTTCTCTGTGATACGGCGCAAAAGTACTTTAGCAAACTGATGGACATTGATATGCTTCGGAAAAAGAACCTGCCGGTTGCCCCCTGGCTTACCGGCGATTGATTACGACCCGGAGTTTTATCATGACGACAGCCCTGTTTCGCGACGACGCCTATCTGACCCGGACGGCGGCGCGGGTGACAGGCGTGACGGAACGCGGCGGCATCCTGCTCGACCGGACGGTGTTTTACCCGACCGGCGGCGGGCAGCCGGGCGACAGCGGCTGGCTGACCCTCGGCGATGGCCAGCGCATCACGATTGCCACCACGGTCAAGGGCGACACGCCTGACGAGATTATTCACGTCCCGGCAAGTGCGGACGTTCTGCCGGAGGCGGGATCGGAGGTGACGGCGGAAATCAACTGGGATGTGCGCTATCGCTATATGCGCATGCATAGCTGCCTGCATATCTTGTCGGCGGTGCTGCCCTACCCCGTCACGGGCGGGCAGGTCTCCGACGGCAAGGGGCGGCTCGATTTCGATATCCCCGAGGCCGTGCTCGACAAGGACGAGATTACGGAAAAGCTCAATGCGCTGATCGCCGGCAGCCACCCGGTCGGCAGCGACTGGATCACCGATGCCGAGCTCGATGCCCGCCCGGAGCTGGTGAAAACCATGTCCGTGCAGCCGCCGCGCGGCGCCGGGCGCGTCCGGCTGATCCGCGTTGGCGAGATTGACCTGCAGCCCTGCGGCGGGACGCATGTGCGCAACACATCGGAAATCGGCGCGGTCCGGGTTAGGAAAATTGAAAAGAAGGGGCGGCAGAACCGCCGCGTCTCGCTGGAATTTGCGGACGAGGCCTGACGGGCCCGGCCGCAGCGATGTTTATATTCAAGGTGATTTGAAAATATGGCTTATGTGAATTCAGCTTCTCTCGTCTCCACGCAGCAGCTTGCCGACTATATGCGCGCGCCCGACGTCCGCATCGTCGATGCCTCCTGGCATATGCCGGCGACAAAGCGCAACCCGCGCGCCGAATATGACGCGGCGCATATCCCGGGGGCGGTGTTCTTCGATATCGACGAGATTGCCGATCTCGACAACCCGCTGCCGCATATGGTGCCGAGCCCGGAGAAATTCTCAAGCCGCATGCGCAAGCTCGGCCTTGGCGATGGCAACCGCATCATCATCTATGACACCAACGGAACGGTGAGCGCGACCCGCGCATGGTGGATGCTGCGCCTGTTCGGCCATCAGGATGTCGCGGTGCTGGACGGCGGCCTGCCGAAGTGGATCGCAGAAGGGCGACCGGTCGAGGATACCCCGGTGCTGCCGACGGAGCGGCATTTCACCGCGCGCATCAACAGCTTCCTGCTGCGCGAGAAGGATCAGGTCGCACGCAATATCGAGACGGCGCGCGAGCAGGTGCTGGACGCCCGCTCGCCGGGCCGCTTTACAGGCACCGAGCCGGAGCCGCGCGAGGGGCTTCGCGGCGGCCGCATCCCGGGCTCGAAAAACCTGCCCTTTACCGATCTCTTCAAGCCGGACGGCACCCTTCTGGACGCGCCCGCGCTGCAGGCCGCCTATGAGAAGGCGGGGATCGATCTGAAAGCGCCGGTCATCACCACCTGCGGCTCCGGCATTTCCGCCTGCGTGCTTGCCTTCGGCCTGCACCTCCTCGGCCACAAGCGGGTCGCGGTCTATGATGGATCCTGGACCGAATGGGCGAAGGACGAGAGCCTGCCCGTCGCGACCGGATAAGCCGATGCCGATCAAACGCCCACCCCAGCCGACGGAAGAAGGTCTCTGGCCGGTCACCGTCACCTTCCTTGAGATGCGCGAGAAAGCCGCGACGCCGGCGCCGCCGCCGCCCGCGATGTCGCATGCGGTGATCCGCGCCGAAGCGCCGACGCTCTCTTTCTATCGCTTCCTCTATAACACGACGGGGCGCGACTGGGGCTGGATGGACCGGCGCAACATGTCCGATGTCGAGCTCGACCGCATCATCAACGCCGCGGCGACGGAGATTTACGTGCTCTACTTGCGCGGCGTTCCGGCGGGCTTTGCCGAGATCAATACCGAAGACATGCCGGACGTGATCGATCTCGCCTATTTCGGCATTTTGCCGGAATTTATCGGCATGGGCCTCGGGCCGTGGCTGCTCGATAACATCGTCGACCTCGCCTGGTCGAAAGGGCCGGCGCGCCTCACCGTCAACACCTGCACCCTCGACCACCCTAAGGCGCTGCTGATGTATCAGCACGCCGGCTTCAAGCCGATCCGCCAGCGCCACATCGAAATCGAACCGCTCCCCGATCTGTGAGCCGCATTCTGCGCAAGGGGACGGCGCGGGGCGGCGGCTCCTCCCGCTTGGCGGAAATTGACCGCCGCCCTATATGAGAATATACTAATTCAGGACATTCTCGGACGGGAGGACTATCCCATGCGCACTGCCGCCGTCTCTCGCTATCTCTTCTATCCGCTCGCGCTGATCGGGGCCAGTTTGGCGGCCCCTGCCCTCGCCGCGCCGCAGATCCTTGCCGTTGCGGCGACGGAGCTGCCACTCCCCCTCACGTGCGAAGCGGGCGAATGCCGGGTCGAGCTGACCACCATCTGCCTGCAGGAGGAGCGCGCCTCGCCCAATCCCGGCGCGGGCTATTACGTGCATGGGGAACGGTTTTTCGAGATCACCGGCCTGACCGAAACGGGGCAGGAAATCTCGCTCGCGCACCTTCCCGTAACAATCACCGCCGCGCGCGGCCATAACGCCGTCCGCGTCGCCTTCCGCGCGCAGGAGCTGAAGAAATATGGCCCCCTGGAGGTCAGCCTGAAAGTGCCGGAAAATCTCTCGCTCGTCCCGCTTCCCATAAGAAATGACCGGCGGCCGCAGACGGATGCGGATATCGAGCTTGCGACCGGCCCGAACCGCGCGCTCGCAAAGCTCTATGTCGAGGAGGCGGGCGATCCCCGCGCTGAGGCGGAACTGCTCAGCCAGGCCATCAACCGCCTGCCCGAGCGCGGCCGGGCGAGCGATGCGGAACGCGCCGCCGTCCGTGACGCCTACCCGGGCATCGCCGCCCACGCTGCAATGCCGGCAAGCGCCAAGGCCGGCGCAGCCGCGCATTTTGAGGCGTGCTACCGCGAGACCATCGCCGGCAGCCTCAGCCTCCGCGCCTGCCTCTCAAGCTGGCACGACCGGCTGATCGGCAAACTCAACACTCACTACTGGCACGCCATCAGAGCGGGGAGTTGAGGGGAAGTTAGCGGGAAAATTCAATAAGCCGCATTACTCTTGCTGAGGGATAATTTTCAGGGCATCCAATGCACTTAAAATAGGAATGAACAAATTGATTCCTTCCGCCGCTTTTCCTGTAACTTTAGCAACGCTTATGCCCATAACATTACCGTTCTGATCTAAAAGAGGACCACCGCTATTACCGGGAGAAGTGGCGGCGTCCGACTGGATATAAGATGTAGCAGAATCAGACGAGTTTCTATGAGCACTCACAATGCCTGCAGTAACTGACGATTGAAGGCCTTCCCGAAGAGGGCTGCCTATAACATAAATTTTCTCAAGAAGTTCTGCTTGTTTTTTACGAATGGGTAAAGGTGCCGATATTCGTAGTGGAACCTTAATGAGTGCTACATCACGCTGTTCGCTTACCCTGATCACGTCGCCGATTACTTCTAATCCGTTATTCAAAATAATTGCTGCTTTGGAAGATTCATTCACGACATGTGCATTCGTCAAAATATATCCATCTTCATTGATAATAAATCCGGAACCATGCCCCATCCCAGAGCGGACAGTAACGACTGCCGCAAGGACAGTATTTAATTTGCTCTCTATTGAATCTGCTGAAACTACAGGAAGGCTTAACGGCAGTGCGTTTCCCTGAAACCCCTGTAACATCGAAGTTGCACTATCCTCTTTCAAGGCCACTTTTCTAAATTCGTTCGAGGCAATAAAAGACTCAACGGCTCCAGCAAAAGCATTATGGAAGGTCAAAATTACTGTATCTTTCTTAGGCTCAACCTGTTTGTAATACCCACTCGTTTCAACCTTCATCACCTCCCTTTGAGTGAGTGTCGAGAATACGGTCCAGTCCACATCTACAAACATTTCTCCACTATACTCATCCAACGGACGTCCATCCCACCAATGATGAACCTGACAGAAATTACTGCTTATCTTCGTAATGCTGGCACCAACCAGATATTCCGCCGACGAAACTGACCTACTCTGACCAAACAAGTCTCTGGGATCTCCTGCGACATTGAAGCCATTCGTATTCAAAACTTCATAAAAAATCTCCCCAAGCTCCGTGCTCCAGTTCCCTAAAACAGAGGAGCCTGCCCCCCACTCCATGGTGGATTTACCCGAATGACTGTCGTTGCAAAGGAATCCGTCTACACCCACCGCATCCATATTGCCTGAGGCCGGAAAGTGACCAATTATTGTACCCCGCTTGATATTAGCCACCACCTTCTGCAAAACAAATGACGATTGCTGCGAAAGTGGAATGGTAACGGGATCGACATGAGCGGGCGGCACCTTGGAAACGGCCATAATCCCCGTTGTGTTACACGATACGAGCAACGGGAACAAAAGAAGCAAAAGGTTGTTTCTCAAGGACAGGATTTTCATTTTTCTATTCCGTTTCTTGAATATCTTTCCATATTCTAACTATAATTGATACAATCTATCATATTAGTAGTCCATCAAAAAAACCCGGCGTTTCCACCGGGCTTTTTAGTTTTTTTACAAAGGCTTGTCAGGCGTTATGGAGGATCTGGCTGAGGAACAGCTTCGTGCGGTCGCTTTGCGGGTTGGTGAAGAATTCCTGCGGCGGGGCCTGCTCGATGATCTCGCCGGCGTCCATGAAGATAACGCGATCGGCGACCGTCTTGGCGAAGCCCATCTCATGGGTCACGCAGATCATGGTCATGCCCTCTTCGGCGAGGCTGATCATGGTGTCGAGCACTTCGGAGATCATTTCCGGGTCGAGCGCCGAGGTTGGCTCATCGAACAGCATGATGCGCGGGTTCATGCAGAGCGAGCGGGCGATGGCGACGCGCTGCTGCTGCCCGCCCGAGAGCTGGCCGGGGTATTTATGCGCCTGCTCGGGGATTTTTACCCGCTCGAGGAACTTCATCGCGGTCGCCTCGGCCTCGGCCTTCGGGACTTTTCGCACCCAGATCGGCGCGAGCGTGCAGTTCTCCAGCACGGTGAGATGCGGGAACAGGTTGAAATGCTGGAACACCATCCCAACCTCGCGGCGGATCTCGTCGATCTTTTTGACGTCGTTGCTAAGCTCGATCCCCTCGACGATGATCTGCCCCTGCTGATGTTCCTCCAGCCGGTTGATGCAGCGGATCATTGTCGATTTGCCGGAGCCCGACGGGCCGCACACAACGATCCGCTCGCCCCGTTCGACGGTGAGATTGATATCTTTCAGGACATGGAATTCGCCATACCATTTATGCATTCCGATAATCTGGATGGCGATATTCATCCCTGATTGTTCAGCCATGGCAGCATCACTCATAATCCACCCTCCTTCTATCTTTTATGTCCGGTATGGAGCTTGTTCTCCAACCAGATGCTGTAACGGGACATGCCGAAGCAGAAAACCCAGAACACCGCGGCAACGAACAGATATCCTTCCTGCGACATGCCGATCCATTCCTTGTCGGTGGTGCCGCTTTTCACGATGCTGAGCAGATCCAGCAGGCCGATGATCAGCACCAGCGTCGTATCCTTGAACAGGCCGATGAAGGTGTTGACGATGGCCGGGATGGAAATTTTCAGCGACTGCGGCAGGATGATCAGCCCCATCGACTGCCAGTAGCCGAGGCCGAGACTTTTCGCCGCCTCCGACTGGCCCTTGGGGATGGCCTGCAGGCCGCCGCGCACCACCTCGGCCATATAGGCGGAGGCGAAGAGCGACATGCCGACGAGCGCCCGCACGAGCTTGTCGAAATTGACGCCCTCGGGCAGGAACAGCGGCAGCATCACCGAGGCCATGAACAGCACGGTAATCAGCGGCACGCCGCGCACGAACTCGATAAAGCCGACGCAGATCATGCGCACCACCGGCATGCTTGAGCGCCGCCCGAGCGCCAGCACGATGCCGAGCGGCAGCGAAACGAAGATCGAGACCGAGGCGAGAACGAGCGTGAGGAACAGCCCGCCCCAGAGCGGCGTCTCGACGACGGGGAGCCCGAAGGCGCCGCCGTAGAACAGGAAGTAGCAGGCGACCGGCACGAAGCCGAAGAGATAGATCGCCGGCCATTTCTTGTTCTTCACCACGTCCGAGAGGACGAAGAACAGCCCGATGGCGACCAGCACATAGCCGACATCGACGCGCCAGCGCTCCTCAACCGGGTAGAAGCCATACATGATCTGCCCGAAGCGCATCTTGATAAACACCCAGCAGGCGCCGCTGCCGGTGCAATCCTCGCGCGTCGTGCCGGCGAAATTGGCGTCGATGATCGCGTAGGAGATCAGCGAGCTCAGGGCTTCCCAGCTGATGTAGACCGCAACCACGGTCAGCACGATGTTCAGCGGGCTTGAGAATAAATTCTCCCGCATCCAGCCGAGGATACCGGACTGGCTGGCCGGCGGCGGCAGGGTCGGGTGGCGGTCGGTTTTGACGATTGTGGTCATCTTATCTCTCCACCAGGGCAATTCGTTTGTTGTACCAGTTCATGAACATCGAGATCAGCAGGCTGACGCTGAGATAGAACAGCATCGCGATCAGGATCACCTCGATCGCCTGCCCCGTCTGGTTCAGCGAGGTTCCGGCGAAGATCGATGTCAGCTCCGGATAGCCGATCGCGGTGGCGAGCGAGGAGTTCTTGGTGAGGTTCAGATACTGGCTCGTGAGCGGCGGGACGATCACGCGGAGCGCCTGCGGCAGGATAACGAGCCGCGTCGTCATGCCGGGCCGGAGACCCAGCGAATGCGCCGCCTCCGTCTGGCCGTGGCTGACAGCGTTGATGCCCGATCGCACGATCTCGGCGATAAAGGCGCCGGTATAGATCGAAAGGCCAAGCAGTAGCGCGAGGAATTCCGGCTTCAGCGACCATCCGGCATTGATGCCGAACCGCCCTGCAATCGGATATTCGACGGTGAAGGGCACGCCCGCGAGCACCGCGGCGAGCACCGGCAGTGCGATAATGAGGAGCAGCCCGACCCAGAAGGACGGGAACGGCTGGCCCGTCCGGTCCTGGCGCCGATGCGCCCAGCCGCGGACGAAAAGGGCGGCGATAATGCCGACAACGAGCGCCACCGGAATGACCCAGAAGCCCGCCTCGGGGATGATCGCCGGGAAGTTCATGCCGCGGTTGTTGATATAGATATTTTCGCCGATGCGAATACTGTCGCGCACCACCGGCAGAACCGACAGCACGGCGAAATACCAGAACATCAGCTGCACCAGCAGCGGAATGTTGCGCACCACCTCGATATAGACATAAGCGATCTTGTTGACGACCCAGTTCTTCGAGAGGCGAAGCACGCCGACAATGAAGCCGATGATGGTCGCCAGCACAATGCCGGCGAAGGAAACGACGAGCGTGTTGATGATGCCGATAATCAGCACATCCATATGCGTCGATGTCTGGCTGCTGTAGCTTTTGAAAAGAACGATGCCGATATCGAAACCGGCGGGCTGGCTCAGGAACCCGAATCCCGAGGCAATGCCGCGCGTTTGCAGATTGATCGCGGTATTATGCGCGATATACCAGGCAAACAGCACGACGGTGACGATAACGAGTATCTGAAAAAATATGGCCCGGACCCGCGGGTCCCTGAACATATTAACGCTTGCCGGCGTTGTTTGTACATCCGTGGTCATACACTGTACCTCCCCAGGCGTAGCTATTACTGCGACGAGAAAGGGCACATATTCAGTACCGAGAATATGTGCCCCCTCTTTCTGACTAGCTCATCAGTGATCGACCTTAACGCAGCGGCGGTGCGTAGAGGATGCCTCCCTTGTTCCACTGTGCGTTCAGACCGCGTTCAATGGCGAGTGAGGTGCCCTGACCCAGGTTGCGCTCGAACACTTCGCCGTAGTTGCCGACCATTTTAATGATGTTGTAGGCCCAGTCGTTGGTGAGGCCGAGCGCCTGCCCGAGATCACCATTGACGCCGAGAATACGCTGTACGCTCGGGTTCGGGCTTTCCGCCTTCAACTGGTCAACATTGCCGGAGTTGATGTTCAGCTCTTCGGATTCGATCATCGCGTTCAGCGTCCAGCGGGCGATGTCACCCCACTGGTTGTCGCCGTGGCGGACAAGCGGGCCGAGCGGCTCTTTCGAGATCACTTCGGGCAGGATGATATGCTCATCGGGGTTGGCGATCACGGCGCGCTGCGCATAGAGGCCGGACTGGTCCGTCGTGTAGACGTCACAGGTATCCTTCAGATACGCCTCACGCACCTCGTCGGCAGTGTCAAAGACGACAGTCTCAAGCTTCATGTTGTTCGCGTTGAAATAGTCGGCGAGGTTAAGTTCGGTCGTCGTGCCCGACTGTACGCAGACCCGGGCGCCGTCCAGCTCAAGGCCGGATTTCACGCCGAGCGCCTTTTTCACCATGAAGCCCTGGCCGTCATAGTAGTTGACGCCGACAAACTCGAATCCGAGGTTGACGTCACGGCTGAAGGTCCAGGTCGTGTTCCGGGCCAGCACGTCGATTTCACCCGATTGCAGCGCCGTGAAACGCTCCTTCGCGGTGGTCGGGGTGTATTTCACCTTTTCCGGATCGGCGAAGATGGCCGCTGCCATGGCGCGGCAGAAATCGACGTCAAATCCTTCCCACTGGCCAGCGTTGTTGGGCGCGGCAAACCCCGCAAGGCCGGTGGTGACACCGCATTGGATGAAGCCCTTGGCCTTCACGTCATCCAGCGTGGCCGCGCTCGCTGATGCGGCCATAAAAGTGGCAGCCGCCGCAACGGCAATAAAACTCGCTTTGCTCATAAATTGTACCTCCCTGTCCGATATTCCCAATTCAATATCTTCATTGTAATTCACCCCTTTCTTTTACCGACTTCGCTCAGCCTGTGAAGGTTTACGTGAGTTACATTTGAAAATCACAATCTGAATTATCGTGACCTTCTAATTATTTGACGATAATAGTTTTGTTCTCGGCGTCAACGCAAAAATTTGCGGCGTCGCGAGAGCGGCCTGTTCCCGTCCTGCGCGAGATGAAATTTTGACTTTAAACTTGAAGTCTCTTCCTATATGCAACTGGATGAGGGAAATCCGAGGAAAATCAGGGTGATCAAGCTATGAAAGACGAAACAAAACTTGTCGTTGCCGGACGCGATCCAGAGGCCAATTTCGGGATCGTCAATGTACCTGTCTATCATGCATCGACCATCCTGTTCCCGACAGTGGAAGCGCGCGAGAAGGCCCATGCGGCGCGCGCGGGCGGGGAGCGCCTCGTCTCCTACGGCCGCCTCGGAACGCCGACCACCTGGTCGCTCGAAGATGCCGTCGCGATGCTCGAAGGCGGCTACCGTGCGCAGATTTTCCCCTCCGGCATGGCGGCCTGCGCGGGCGCCATCCTCGGTTTCGTGAAGGCCGGCGATCATGTGCTGATGACCGACAGCGTCTATGGCCCGGTGCGGAGCTTCTGCGACAAATTCCTGAAGCGTTTCGGCGTCGCCGTCACCTATTATGATCCGCTGATCGGCGCCGGCATCCGCGAGCTGATGCGCCCGGAGACGCGCGTCGTCTATGTCGAGGCGCCGGGCTCCCTCACCTTCGAGATGCAGGATATTCCGGCCATCGCCGAGGTTGCTCATGCAGGCGGCGCCAAGGTGATCATGGACAACACCTGGGCCTCGCCCCTCTTCTTCAAGCCGTTCGAGCATGGCGTCGATGTCTCGGTGCAGGCCGGCACGAAATATATCGTCGGCCACAGCGATGTGATGATCGGCGTCGTCACCACCAACAAGGAATCGTGGGATCCGTTCATCTTTAATGCCAATATGCTCGGCCAGACGGCGGGGCCGGATGATGTTTATCTCGCGCAGCGCGGCCTTCGCACCCTCTCTGTGCGGCTCAACCAGCATATGCAGAATGCGATCGCCCTCGCCGAATGGCTGAAGGGCCGCCCGGAGGTGCATTCGGTGCTGCACCCGGCCCTCCCTGATGATCCGGGTTACGCCATCTGGAAGCGCGATTTCCTGGGCGCGTCCGGTCTTTTCTCCTTCCGGCTGAAGGCCGTGCCGAAGAAGGCCATCGCCGCCTTCCTCGATGATCTCGAGCTGTTCGGCATGGGTTCCTCCTGGGGCGGGTATGAGAGCCTGATTCTCCCCTCCGATCCGACGCATTACCGCACGGCGACGAAATGGGACGATACCGATCCGCTGATCCGCATTCACGTCGGCCTTGAAGCGGTTTCCGATCTGATCGATGATCTTTCGGCCGGATTCGACCGGCTTCGGGCCGCAACCCGGTAAAATTTTACGAATCGGTGCCGGCCCGCCCTGATATCGGGAGTTCCCTGATGCGCGATATTCTTGAGAAAATCACCTTCGATGCCAACGGCCTCGTCCCCGCCATCGCGCAGCAGCATGACAGCGGTGAGGTGCTGATGATGGCGTGGATGAATGCGGACGCGGTGCGGGAGACGCTCGAAACGCGTCAGGTCTGCTACTGGTCGCGCTCGCGCGGGAAACTGTGGCGCAAGGGCGAAAGCTCGGGCCATGTGCAGAAGCTGATCGATTTTCGCATCGACTGCGACGGCGATACGCTCCTGCTCCTCGTCGACCAGACGGGCGTCGCCTGCCACACGGGCCGTCATAACTGCTTTTTCACCAGCGTGCGCGAGGATGGCGCGCTCGAGATCATCAGCTACGTCGTGGTCGATCCCGAAACGATGTATGGCGGGGATACGCCGAAGAAATGAGCCTCACGCCGCAGGAAATCGACGTCATCCTCCTCTCGCTGAAAGTGGCGATCTGGTGCGTCGGTCTCTCGCTCCTGCCGGCGCTTGGCATCGCCTGGTTGCTGGCGCGGCGGGATTTCTACGGCAAAAGCCTCCTCAACCTCGTCATCCACCTGCCGATCGTGCTGCCGCCGGTTGTCGTCGGTTATTTCCTCCTCGTCACCCTCGGGAACCGGGGGATCGTCGGCGGCTGGCTCCATGAGCAGTTCGGCCTCTCGCTGATCTTCAACTGGAAGGGCGTCGTCGCGGCGACGGCGGTCATGGCCTTTCCCTTCATCACCCGCGCCATCCGCCAGGCGATCGAGGCGGTCGACCGCAATCTGGAGGTGGCCGCCCTGACCCTCGGCCGCTCGCGGCTTACTGTCTTTCTCACCATCACCCTGCCGCTCATTCTCCCCGGCATCCTCGCCGGCGCGACCCTCGGCTTTGCCCGCGCACTTGGCGAGTTCGGCGCGACCATCACCTTTGTCGCCAATGTCCCGGGCGAGACGCAGACGCTGCCGCTTGCCATCTATGCGCTGCTGCAGGTGCCGGGAAGCGATGCGGCCGTGCTCCGCCTCGTCCTCCTCTCGGTGCTGCTCGCCTTCGCCGCCATCGCCCTTTCGGAATGGCTCGCGCGGCGCACGGCGCGGAAAATCGGTCTCGGCTGATGCTGGATGTTTGTCTTACAAAAAAGCTGGGTGACTTCCGGCTGGAGGCGGCATTCAAGGCGCCCGCGGGCGTCACCGCCATCTTCGGCCCGTCGGGCGCCGGCAAAACGCTGATCGCGAAAATGATCGCGGGGCTCACCCGGCCGGATGCGGGACATGTCCGCTTGGGCGACCAGGCGCTGTTCGATGCGGCGGCAGGCGTCGATATCCCGCCCGAGCGCCGCGGCATCGGCTTCATCTTTCAGGAGCATCGGCTGTTCCCCCACTACAGCGTTCGCGGCAATCTCGCCTACGGCGCCGGACGGCGGGGCGACGGGGAGAGCCGGGTCGCCTTCGACAAGGTGGTCGACATCCTCGGCCTCGCGGCGCTTCTTGAGCGACGCCCCCGCGATCTCTCGGGCGGGGAGCGCCAGCGCGTCGCCATCGGCCGGGCGATCCTCAGCAACCCCGAGATGCTGATCATGGACGAGCCGCTTTCCAGCCTCGATGACGCGCGGAAGGCGGAGATCCTGCCGCTGATCGAGACGTTGACCAGCGAGTTCGGCCTTCCCACCCTCTACATCTCCCATTCGATCGAGGAGATCGCCCGCCTTGCCGAGACGCTGGTGCTGATGGACCGGGGCGCGATGAAGGCGGCGGGGCCGGCGCGCGAGCTGCTCTCCCGCCTCGACCTCATCCGATATACCGGCGGCGATGACGCCGGCACGATCATCGAGGCGACGGTGCGCGCCTATGATCCCGCGCACAGCCTGCTGGAGGTCGAGACCGAAACCGGTAGCCGTCTTTACCTCACGGGCGCGGAGATGGCGGCGGGCGCAACGCTCCGCCTTCGGATTCGCGCCCGCGATATCGCCCTTGCAAGCGCGCCGCCCAAAGAGCTTTCCATCCTCAATTATTTTGAGGGCGCCATTCGCGACCATTGCACGGGCGCGCAAGGGATGGAGGAAGTGCTGCTCGATGTCGGCTTTCCGCTCGCCGCGCGCATCACCCGCCGCTCGTTCGAGGCGATGGCGCTGAAAAAAGGAAGCCGCGTCTATGCGCTGGTCAAATCCGTCACCTTGAGCCGCCTCTGACAGAAGAGCGCGGCCGCCGCGTTCCTGCTAGCGGCTCGCCGCCTGGCCTGAGGAGGAGGCGAAGGCGAGCGTGCGGATATATTCCTCGATCCCGGCGCGATCACGGAGATAGAGCGTCTTGCCCTTTTTCGCGACCATCCCCTCCTGCGTCAGATGGCCGAGCACGCGGGCGACCGTCTCGCGCGTTGTCGAGACGCGGCTCGCGATCACGCTCTGCGTCGGCATCGGATAGATCAGCCAGCTTTTCGGCGTGATCGGATCGGGTTCGGCCATGCGCAAAATCTCCTGGCAGACACGCTGCACCGCGCCGAGGGTGGAAAGGTCGAGAATACGGTCATCATTGACGCGGATGATCCGCACCAGCCTTTTGAGCACCTGCATCGTAATGTCGGGATGGCGCATCAGGAGCTCCTGAAAGCGCGATGGGCTGAGCCCGGCGAGAAGGCAGCGGGCGTTTGCCACCACATTGGCCGAGCGGGCCCGCCCGTCGATCGCCGACAGCTCGCCGAAATACTCCCCCGCCTCGATCGTCGCATAGGTCACCTCGCGCCCGGAGACGCCGTAATTGACGATATTGACGCTGCCCTCGACCACGAAATAGACATCGCGGCAGTCACCGGAGCGATCGACAATCTGCTCACCAGGCGCAAAGGTCCGCCACGCGCATTGCGCGGCGAGCGCGACCCGCTCCTCCGCCGGCAAGCTCTGTAACAACTCTATCCTGTCGAGATTCTGCATGTCCCCCTGCCCGTCAGCCCCTTGCCTTCCCTGGCTATTGTAAAGGATTGTCAACCATACAGAATATCGTAAATAAACAAAACATAAAGCAGCGCACCGCCGGCCAGGCCCGCGCCCCTGCCATGGTGATGAACGCGCCGCCGCAAAAAAATGTTTCAAATTCCGCGCGCCGCCGTGCATGATGCGGGCGGAGGCAGGCCACGTTGCAAAAGACAAAGGACGAGAGGCCTGAAGGGGGGAGTATGACGACAGGACTTAAAGTATGTATTGTCGGATCGGGGCCGGCGGGGATGTATGCGGCCGGCGATCTCGTCAAGAAGGCGCCGGACGCGCGCATCGACATTCTCGACAAGCTGGCGACGCCTTACGGGCTGGTTCGTGCCGGGGTCGCGCCCGATCACCAGACGACGAAAAATGTCACCCGCGCCTATGACAAGGTGATGGAGAATGCCAACGTCCGCTTCGTCGGCAATATCCGCCTCGGCGAAGATATTCCGCTCCATGAACTCCGCGCGCTCTACGACGTGGTGATTATCGCGACCGGCACGCCGAAGGACCGCAGCCTCAATATCCCGGGCGAGGACAAGCAGGGCGTTTACGGCGCACAGACCTTCGTCTACTGGTATAACGGCCATCCCGAATTTCGCGACGCCGTACCCGATCTTGATATCGAGACCGCTGTGGTTATCGGCAATGGCAATGTCGCGCTCGATGTCGCGCGCATCCTGATGCGGACGGCGGATGAAATGTCGACCTCCGACCTCGTCGATCACGCGGCGCGGGAGATTTTCAAAAGCCCGCTGAAGCGCGTCCATGTGGTCGGCCGCCGCGCGCCGGAGAATGCGCAGTTCTCCTCGAAAGAGCTTGGCGAATTCGCCGAGCTTGCGGCCGCGACCGCCTATACGGACAAGACGCTGCTGCCTGACGAATATATCTCGGACGACAAGAAGCAGGAGCGCGTCGTCAACACGAACCTTGAGCTTCTGCGCAGTTTCGAGCAGATCCGCGACGGCGTCGACGGGCGCTCGATCCATCTCGACTTTCTCGCAAGCCCCATCGAGATCCTCGGCGATGAGCGCGTCACGGGCGTCCGCTTCGAGCGCAACCGCATGGAGGACGGCAAGGCCGTCGGCACCGGCGAGACCTATGAAATCGACTGCCAGCTTCTCGTCTCCTGCATCGGCTATGAGATGGGCGTCCTCGAAGGGCTGCCGGTCGAGCGCGGGATCGTCAAAAATGACGCGGGCCGCGTCGCGCCGGGACTTTACGTCGTCGGCTGGGCGAAACGCGGACCGTCAGGCACCATCGGCACCAATCGCCTCGACAGCCAGGAGGTGGTCGACCTGCTGCTCGCCGATAATTTGCGCGGCGGCGATCCGGCAAAGCGCGGGCCCGACGGGCTGGATGCGTGGTGCCGCGAGAAGAATATCCACGTCGTCTCCTTCGATGACTGGAAGAAAATCGACGCGGCGGAGGTCGCGCGGGCCGGCGAAAAATCACCGCGGCGCAAATTCGTCCGCACCCGCGACATGCTCTCCCTGATCCGCGGCGAAGCCTCAAGCTGATGGGAAAGAACTCATGCTGATTGCGCAGCTTAGCGATTGCCACATCACCTCGCCCGAGGATGATTTCGCCAAACTCTACCATCCCGCCGAGCGGCTCGAAGCGGCAATCGGCCATCTGCATGAGAGCGCCAACCGGCCCGACCTCGTCGTTATGACGGGCGACCTGGTGAACAGCCGCAAACCGGCCGAATACGCCATCCTTCGCGATCTCGTCGGGCGAATCCAAATGCCCGTCTATCTGCTGCCCGGCAATCATGACAGCTGCGAGGAGCTTCGCGCGGCCTTTCCCGAGCATAGCTATCTTCCCGCGTCGGGGCCGCTGAATTATGTGGTGGAGGGCTGGCCGCTCAAGCTGATCTGTCTCGACACCAACGTTCCGGGCAAGCCGGAGGGCCATCTTTCGCCCGAGAGCCTCGCGTGGCTCGACAGCGAGCTCAAATCCGAGCGCGAGCGGCGCGTCATGATTTTCATGCATCACCCGCCGTTTTTGACGGGCCTTGAGCTGATGGACAGCATGGGGCTTCTCAACCGCGACGCCTTTGTTGAGGTCATCGCCCGCCATGACCATGTGGAGCGCGTAGTCTGCGGCCATCTGCACCGGTCGATCCAGACGCTCGCAGGCGGCACGCTGATCCAGACCTGCCCGTCCACGTCACATTCGGTGTTGCTCGATCTCGGCAGCGGCGGCGAGCTTGCAACGGTATTCGAGCCGCCGGAGTATCTTCTGCATTACTGGACGGGCGCGGGCGGCCTCGTCACCCACACGAGCTATGTGACGTGCTACAATACGGCCTGGACCTTCACGAACGGCGTGACGGGCGAAAAAGGATAGCGGCGGTGGATGCGGCGTTGGGGTGCGCGCCTAGGCCATCATATTGTTGGATTCGGCCGGCAGCGTAACGACGAGGTTATCGAGCTCCTCCGTCATTTCGATCTGGCAGCCAAGGCGCGAGGTGCGCGTCAGCCCCCAGGCAAGGTCGAGCATATCCTCCTCGTCCTCGGTGGGATCGGGGAGGCGCTCGAAATCCTCTTCGGAAACGACGATATGGCAGGTCGAGCAGGCGAGACTGCCCTCGCAGGCCCCCTCCAGACTGATGTTATTCTGATGCGCAATTTCAAGGATTGTCATACCGAGCGGCGCCTCGACAACCTGGCGGCTCCCGTCGGGTTTGATGAAGGTCATTTTCGGCATGATAGTTTTACGCTCCTGATGAACATCTCGCTTAGTTAACCCTGTTCCGCAGCTTCTGTCCAGACGCCAAATTGAGGCGATTTTCGGGCATGGAGGCGCTCCCAGCTGGCGGCGCAGCGCGCGATATCGGCGGGCGTCGTCGACCAGCCGAGGCTGATGCGGATCGCCGATCCCGCTTCCTCCGCCGCCGCGCCCATCGCCGTCAGCACATGGCTCGGCCGCACCTTGCCGGACGAGCAGGCCGAGCCCGCACTCACCGCGATGCCGTCAAGATCAAGGCTCATCACCTGCAGCTCCGAGGGGACGCCCGGCATGGAAAGGGTCGTGGTGTTGGGAAGCCGCGGCGCACGCGCGCCATAGACCCGGCTCGCGGGCGAGGCCCTCAGGAGCCGCGCCTCAAGCTGATCGCGGAGCGCGCCAAGGGCGGTATAGGCGGCAAGGCCGTCTCTGGCAAGCCGCGCCGCGACGCCAATGCCGACGATGCCGGCGACATTCTCCGTACCGGCGCGCCGGCCCAGCTCCTGCCCGCCCCCCTTTATAAGCGGCGGCACGACGAGCCCGTCGCGAATGAGGAGCGCACCCACCCCTTGCGGCCCGCCGAACTTGTGGGCGGAGATGGATATCATATCCGCGCCGAGGCCGCGAAAATCAACATCGATCTTGCCGGCCGCCTGGATGGCGTCGGTGTGCAGGATCCCGCCCGCGGCGTGGACGATCGCGGCGATCGCGGCAATATCCTGAATAACGCCTGTCTCGTTATTGGCCAGCATCACCGACACAAAAGCGGGCGCGGGCGCGGCAGCAAGTTCCGCTTCGAGCGCCGCATGATCGAGCAGCCCGTCCCCATCGACGGGGAGGCGAACGGCGTCCGGTGCGGCGGCGAGGATCGAGTCATGCTCAATCGCCGAGACGAAGCGCGGCCGGTTTGCGAAGGCGGCAAGGGCGAAATTGTTCGCCTCCGTCCCGCCCGAGGTGAAGACGATTTCGGCGGGCTTGCAGCCGACAAGGGCGGCGAGCGCGCGGCGCGCATCCTCGACCCGCGCCCGGGCCGAGCGCCCGGCGCGGTGCACCGAGGACGGATTGCCCCCCGCCGTCATCACCTCCGTCATGGCGGCGATCACTTCGGGGCGCACGGGCGCCGTCGCATTGAAATCGAGATAGACGGGATCGGCCATAAGCGGCCCCTCTCCGGCGTGGCGTAACTATTCGGGCTTGGTCTTGCCGCCCACGCGCCGCGGCGCCCGGCCCGTTCCGGAGGGGAGCGGGACCGGCGCCTCTTCGGCGGCGCGGCGCTCGTTCTCCAGCTCCTCGACCCGCATCGAGAGCGACTGCACCTTGTCGAGCAGGCCGTCCAGAACCTTGAACACGGGATCGGGCTGTTCATGGCCGCCGACGGCATAGGCCGCAAAGCCTTCATCGAGCGAGGTCGAGCGGCTGCCGTTCACGGCCCGCGCCGGAACGCCGACGACGGTCGCGCCCTCCGGCACATCCTTCAGCACCACGGAATTGGCGCCGACGCGGGCGCATTTGCCGATGGTGATGGGGCCGATGATCTGCGCGCCCGAGGCGATAATGACGTTATCTTTCAGCGTCGGATGACGCTTGACGCCGCGCTGCTTGTCCGAATCAATAGACGGCGAAATACCGCCGAGCGTCACGTCATGATAAAGCGTCACATTGTCGCCGATCTCCGCCGTCTCGCCGATGACGACGCCCATGCCGTGGTCGATAAAGAACTTGCGGCCGATGACGGCGGCAGGATGGATTTCGATGCCGGTCATGAAGCGGCTGAGCTGCGACAGCAGGCGGGCAAGAAAGTACCATTTGCGTTGCCACAGGGCATGCGCGGCGCGATGCAGAATGACCGCATGGAAGCCCTGATAGAGCAGAGCGACCTCAAGGCGGTTGCGCGCGGCGGGGTCGCGTTCCATGACGCAGGTAATTTCTTCGCTAATATGCTTGAACATTTACCCCTACCTTCTGTATTGTGCCGCAACTGTAGCGGAGTTCACCAAGGTCCAACGCGTTCATTGGACACTGATATATGTATATCGGGGGTACCGTCAAGGACGCCGCGTGCGGCCCGAAGACAACATCTTCCCGGCACTGAGTGCAAGTGGCGGACCTTTAAACGCAATTTCCGCAATCAACCGATGAATTTTAGGAATAATAATACGAATGCCTGATATTATTTTTAATGGTCCCGAGGGTCGTCTTGAAGGTCGCTATCATCATTCCGAAGATCCCAATGCGCCGCTTGCGCTGATCCTGCATCCGCATCCGCAGTATGGCGGCACGATGAACAACAAGGTGGTCTACAACCTGTTCACCGCCTTCAAGAAGCGCGGCTTCTCTGTCCTGCGCTTCAACTTCCGGGGGGTCGGCCGCAGCCAGGGCGATTATGACCAGGGTATCGGGGAATTGTCGGATGCCGCGGCTGCGCTCGACTGGATGCAGATGCATAACCCGAACGCCCCGTCGGTGTGGGTCGGCGGCTTCTCCTTCGGCGCGTGGATCGCCATGCAGCTGCTGATGCGCCGGCCGGAGATTGCGGGCTTCATCTCGGTGGCGCCGCCCGCCAATATGTATGACTTTTCCTTCCTCGCGCCCTGCCCGTCTTCCGGCATCATCATTCACGGCGACCGCGATGTGCTGGTGCCGCGCAAAGATGTCAAGAAGCTGGTCGAGAAGCTGAAAGCGCAGAAGGGCATCACGATCGACTATGACGAGATCCCGGCAGCCGACCATTTCTTTGAAAACAGCCACGAAGCGCTGATGAGCTCTGTCGATCGCTATCTCGACAAGCGGCTCGATGGCGCGGATGACGACTGATCCCCGCCCCACCCGCGCGCGGGGTTATTTCGGCGCGGCGTAAAAGACGCCGCCCGGCATCGGCTCCGGCACCCCTGTCGTTGACGGCAGGCTGAGCGGCAGGCCGTAAAGGCTCCGCACCGCGAGAAAGGCGAAAGCCTCCGCCTCCAGATCATCGCCGCGCCAGCCAACCGCTTCCACCGGATCGACAGGCGCTTTTGTCACCTCCGCAATTGCCCGCATCAGCGCGACGTTCCTGCGCCCGCCGCCCGTCACCAGCCAGCGCCGGGGAGCGGCGGGCAGATGCGCCATCGCCCGCCCGATGCTGCGCGCGGTAAAGGCAAGCAGCGTCGCCGCGCCGTCCTCAAGCGACAGGCCGCCAAGCGCCTCGGCAACCGGAAACTGGTCGCGATCGAGACTTTTGGGCGGCGGCTGATCAAAGTAAGAATGCGCGAGCAGCCGGGCGAGGAGCACCTCATCGCACCGCCCGCGCGCCGCAATCTGCCCCTCCGCATCGAAGGGCGCGCCGGTATGGCGGAGGATCCAGTCATCGAGAAGGGCATTCGCCGGGCCCGTATCGAAGGCGATCACCTGTTCGCCGTCGAGATAGGTGACATTGCCGACGCCGCCGAGATTGAGCACGGCGAGCGGCCCCGGCAATGACGCGGCAAGCGCGCGGTGATAGAGCGGCGCGAGCGGCGCCCCCTCGCCTCCCGCCGCGACATCGGCGAGGCGAAAGCCCGCGACGGTATCAATACTGGTCAACGCGGCCAGCAACGCGCCGTCACCGATCTGCACGGTGAGGCGGTTCGCCGGATCGTGAAAGATGGTCTGCCCGTGAAAGCCGATCACATCAATCTCACCGGCGGCAATGCCCGTGTCGGCAAGGAAGCGGTTGACGAAATCGGCCTGCAGTTTGGTGAATTCATCAATGAGCGCCGATGGCGCGGATCGCCGGCCGAGCAGGCTACGGAGCTTTTCGCGAAACTCGGGCGTATAGGGGAGCGACCGCACGGGACCATGCGCCAGCACCCGCTCCCCGTCGGTTTCCAGCACCGCCGCGTCCATACCATCGAGCGAGGTGCCGCTCATCAGCCCGAGCGCGCGGCGCAGGCCCTGCGGGCGTTTATCCGGGTTTTGCGAGCGCACGACCAATTCCTCCATCTCCTCTTTTACAAGCCGCACCGGGTATGCTAAACGGGGCGCACAATTCATTCCTGAAACAGAAATTCGCCCGATGACTGATTTTAAATCCGAGTTTATGCAACTCTTCGCCGAACGCGGCTACCTGCATCAATGTACAGATCCCGAAGCGCTCGATAAAGCCTTTGCTGACGAGATTGTCACGGCCTACATCGGCTTCGACTGCACGGCGAAAAGCCTGCATGCGGGCAGCCTCACCCAGATCATGATCCTCCGCCACCTGCAGCAGTGCGGGCACAAGCCGATCGTGCTGATGGGCGGCGGAACGACCAAGGTCGGCGATCCGACCGGGCGCGATGAAAGCCGCCCCCTGATCAGCGATGAGACGATCCAGGAGAATATGAACGGCATCAAGAAGGTGTTCGAAAAATTCCTCACCTTCGGCGACGGCCCGACGGATGCCATCATGGTCAATAATGCGGACTGGCTCGACAAGCTCGAATACATCCCGTTCCTGCGCGAATACGGGCCGCATTTCTCGATCAACCGGATGCTGGCCTTCGATAGCGTGAAGCTGCGGCTCGAACGCGAGGAATCCATGTCATTCCTCGAATTCAACTACATGATCCTGCAGGCCTATGACTTCGTCGAGCTGAAGAAGAAATATAACTGCTCGCTGCAGATCGGCGGCTCCGACCAGTGGGGCAATATCGTCAACGGCGTCGAGCTTGGCCGGCGCACCAACGGCTTCTCGCTGTATGGCCTGACCTCGCCGCTGCTGACCACCGCCTCGGGCGCGAAGATGGGCAAGACGGCGGGCGGCGCCGTCTGGCTGAATGCCGATATGCTGAGCCCGTATGACTACTGGCAGTTCTGGCGCAATACCGAAGATGCCGACGTCGGCAAGTTCCTGCGCCTTTTCACCGAAATCCCGATGGATGAGATCAGACGGCTCGAAAAGCTGGAAGGGGCGGAGCTGAACGCAGCGAAGAAAATTCTCGCCGACGCCTGCACCAGCATGGCGCATGGCAGGGACGCCGCCGACGCCGCGGCGGAAACCGCGCGCCAGACGTTCGAGATGGGCCAGACCGCCGAAGGGCTGCCGACGCTGACCATCCCGCGCGCGGAACTTGAAGCCGGCATCCCGGCCGCAACGCTTTTTCACCGCGCCGGCCTTGCCGCCTCAAGCTCGGAAGCGCGCAAGCTCATCAAGGGCGGCGGCGCGCGGCTCAATGATGAGCGGATCGAGGATGAAAAGGCGATCCTCGGCGTCAACGACCTCGCCGCCGATGGCCGCCTCAAGCTGTCGGCCGGGAAAAAGCGCCATTATCTGATCCAGCCGGTCTGAGGCCGGAGCAGGCGCGCGCCGGCCTACCGGCTCGGCGCCTCGCCGCCGCGGGTCGTCGAGGGCGGCTCGACATCACCTTCCCAGGGCTCGAAGAACATCCGCCGGAGGATGCCGGGCGCGAGCGCCGAGACGGGATTGACGGTCACCTGAGGATCTTCGATGCCGCCTGCAACCTTGTAGGAAAAGCCGAAGATCCCCTCCCCCTGCCGGCCGACCAGCAGGGTGCCGATGATAGGTATATTCCCAAGAATTGAATTCAGCGTATAGGCCGGAATGACGGTCCCGAAGGCGTCGATCTTGTCGGCGGGCTGGCTGAAGGTCCCGGTAAAGGTGATGCCGATGGAGCCGACGGCGCGGAAGTCCTTGGTGGAGAAAATGCCGTTTTCATAAGCAAACGGGCCTTCGACCTTGGCGAAGGTGATCCCCTCGCCGCTGAGCAGTTCGACAATCCCCGTGAGCGAGCCGAGCGTCAGGATCTTGCCGAGCGTCGGCGCATTGACGAGGCGGACATTATCGATGGTGATGGTCCCGCTCGCCGGGCGGGACGGCCGGGTATCGTCGATAATGGCACTCACCTTCAGCGCCCCTTCGCGGAAGTCGTCATAGACATCGAGCCCGCGAAAGAGCGAGCCCGCATCGTCCGAGACAAAGGAGGCATGCCGCGTGCTGCCCTGTGGCTCGATGCTGAACTGGAAGATTTTCTCACCGTCGAACTTTGCCGTCGCCTCCCCTGCGCGGATGAGCATCCCCTCCATTTTCATTTGCGCGACAACATCGTCGAGGACGATCCCCTCATCGAGCAGCGCCTTGTCGATATGAAGATCAAGATCGATAGCGGGCCGCGGCTCCTGCACAGGCGGCGTCTCCTCTGCGGCGGGCGCGCCGTTGCCGTGATAGGCGGATTTGATAAAGGGCACGAGATCGAACTGCCGCCCGCGCAAGGTGAGCTTCATCTCGTTTTTCTTCGCCTGGGTGAGATCGAGGCTGAGATCATTCTCGCCATAGCGAAGATCTGGAATGGAGAGCCGCGTCAGCATATCGCCCTCGAGCGTCGCCGAGCCCGTAGCGACGAGATCGCCCGCGTTGACGGCGATATTGGAAAGGGTCGTGACGTCGTCCTTCGTCATCCGCAGGTCGGCGCTCATTTTGGCGGGCGTGCCCGCGGGCTTGCTCCAGTGCAGATCCTCGACGGCGATCACCGTCTCCGTCATGTCAACCTGCACCCGCCCGCTCGCGGTGCCGTCCGGCACCGTCTCCAGCAGCGCAAGCGCCTGCATATTGCCCTTGAGATAGAGCGTCTCGATCCCGAGTGCTGTGCGCGCCGCATCGCCAAGAAGCGAGGTCAGCTCATAGCGGCGGCGGCCCTTCTTGTCGCCGCTGAACCAGCTTTCCGCGCGGATATCGGCCGGCACCCCGTTGAGGAGCGCCGCACCCTCAACGCGGACGCCGGACGGTTTCACATCGACCTTCAAATCGCCGCCCGTGAGGTCGATATCCCCGGCCACGTCGGGAATGCTGGCATCGGTAAACTCGCCTTTCGCCTCATAGGCGACTTTCTCAAGCACCAGATCGAAGCGGAGCGGGAATTTGAAACTCGCATGTACATCGCCGGTCCCGGTCATGGCCTTCGGGACAATGCCATAGGGCGAGGCGAGGCCAAGCGGTTCGAGATCGAGAAAGGTGAAGATATCCCGGCTCGGCCCCGTGACGTGAATGTCGATATCGGCGAGCTGGTCGAACTTGTCGAAATCGGAGATGATCACCTTGTCGGAGGAAACACGCAGCTCGCCGAGCCGGCCGGTCAGGCCGGTGATGGTGATATCGCGCTCGGTGAGAACGGCATGCCCGTCGATATCCGTCACCTTCGGCAGCGGCGCGTAGTAGTCGGCGGAGGTGCCGCGCAACTCAAAATTGAGCTTGACGGCCTCCTCCGGAATTTCATCGCTGCCGAGCGCGCCGGGCGGGAGATTGATCGTGAATTCGCCGCTTGGCACCGTACCGGCGCGGATATTTTTCGTCACCCAGTCATAGCCGTTGCTCGCCATCGAATAGGGCCAGAAGCGCGCGAGATCATCGACCTGCAAATCTTTCAGCGTGCCGTCAAGGGTTAGGCCCAGACCCACCTCGGCAAGCTCGATGCGCCCCTCCAGCTCCACCGTCGCGCCGAGGGTTTCGGCGTGAACCTGATGCAGCGTGATCGAGGTGAAGTCGCTCGCGACGCTGCCGCGCGCCGTCAGCCGGTCGAGCGGCAGCGGCTCATGATAGAGTTCGGGGCGATTGACCTCGCCCGCGCCCGCCTCCACGGCAAATCCGAGACTTTCCAGCCGGAATTCGGCATCGAAATGCGTCGTCACATGGCCGGAGACGGAAAATTCGAGCCCCTGCAGCTCGGCAAGCTCGCCCTGCGCGGCGACGAGCGGCAGCGGCAGATCGGAAAACTGCCCGCTCAGCGACGTCCGCTGCCGGGCGCGATCATACTCGCCGAGCACCACGAGGTTGACGTTTTCCGCGCCGATTTTCAGCGTCCCGCTCGCCTGCCCGCTGAGACCGCCCGGCTCGCGCCAGACAAACATATCAACATCGCTCATGCGCCAGAAGCGACCCAGCGTTTCATCCTCGATAAAAAACGCGCTGTCATAGGCCTCCACCCGGCGCAGATAGCCGGTCAGGCTGTCCGGATCCGGTTCGCGGCTGAATTCTGCAAGAATGGCGAGATATCCATCAATCGCCGCCGCGGCGGCCGCCGCGTCCTCTTCCGTTGGCGCCTCCGCCGCCTCCGGCAGGGCGCCGGCAGGTCGCAGCCTGTTTTCATAGCCGAACTCCACCCGCCCCTCGACTGTGCGCGTGAGGCGAAGGCGAAGGCCGGTAAATTCAAGCTCCGCCGGCGCAATGCGCCCGCGCAACAGCGCCTCGCCGCTGAACACGAGATTGACATCGGGGATCATGGCGACGCGCGCGTCATGCTCGGTAATCACCAGATCGTCAATGGCGACCATCAGGTTCTTGTCGCGCCCGTTCCATTCCAGCTCCAGATTGTGAAAATCCACTTTCACATCGGGATACTGGCTGTTGACCATCTGGACGACATAGGGCTCAAGAAAGGCGAGCGAAACCGGCCCGCGCGCCAGCGCCGCCACCAGCCCAAGCCCCGCCAGAAACAGGAGCACGAAAGCCCCCATAAAAATGCGGATAACCAATCTGGAGGTTTCTCTGACCAGTTTGGGGCCAGCACTCATTACTCTGCTCCATTCTGCGGGGCCTGCGGCTCACGCCCCGAATTCGCCGTCAACAAAGACTTGTATTAAAAAAACTCTGTCCCGATAATCGCTCCCTTAATGTAAACCATGCAACCCGGATTAGGAATGCAGGAACTCGCCGACAGCCAAATAAACTCGCTTGCCGACTTCGCCGGAAACTTCCCCTCTCCCGGCGATGCGGATCTTTTAACGATCGGCCTTGAGGACTGGCACGCGGCGACCCGCGCCGACCCGGAGCTTGCAGACTTCGCCGATCGGCTTCGCGCCTCGGACGCCGGCGCCCGGCTGCTCGGCGGGGTGTTCGGCAACAGCCCCTTTCTCTCCGCCTGCCTGAACGCGGAGCCGCAACTTCTGTGGCATCTGCTGGAGGATGACCGGCCGGAGGAGGGGGCGGAGGCGACGCTTCGCTGGATCTATGAGAGCCTTGCCGCGGCAGCGCCCCTCGATGCGGATAAGGAAACGGTGATGGCGGCGCTTCGCATTGCCAAACGCCGCATCGCGCTTCTCACCGCGCTTTGCGATGTGGGAAAGCTGTGGCCGCTGATGCGGCTCACGGGCGTTCTCTCCGACTTCGCGGGCGCGGCCGTCGAGATCTGCTGCCGCCATCTCCTGCTGGCGGGTGCGGCGAAGGGCGATATCACCCTGCCCCACCCGGACGATCCGACGCGGGACAGCGGCCTGATCGTCATCGGCATGGGCAAGCTCGGCGCGCGCGAGCTGAACTATTCCTCGGATATTGATCTGATCATCCTGTTCGAGGCGGAGAAAGTAAATTACACGGGGCGGCGCAGCATGGGCGATTTCTTCGTCCGCCTCGCCCGCAATCTCGTCGCGATGATGCAGGAGCGCACGCGCGATGGCTATGTGTTTCGCACCGATCTCCGGCTCCGCCCCGACCCCGGCGCGACGCCCATCGCCCTTTCCGTCGCCGCGGCGCATGTCTATTACGAAAGCCAGGGCCAGAACTGGGAGCGCGCCGCCATGATCAAGGCCCGCCCCATTGCCGGCGATATGGCGGCGGGCCAAGAGTTCACCCGTTTCCTGATCCCCTTCATCTGGCGCAAATCGATGGATTTCGCGGCGATCGAGGATATCCAGGCGATCAAATCGCAGATCCATGCCTTCAAAGGCTTTTCGAAAATCGCGCTGGAGGGACACAATATCAAGATCGGCCGCGGCGGCATCCGCGAGATCGAGTTTTTCTGCCAGACGCAGCAGTTGATCGAGGGCGGGCGCAATCCGCACCTGCGCACCCCGACAACGCTCGCGACGCTTGGCGAACTCTGCAAAGCGGGCAAGATTTCCGCCAAAGTCGAGCGGGAGCTGACCGACGCCTACTATTTCCTCCGCGCCCTTGAACACCGCCTGCAGATGCTCAATGACGAGCAGACGCAGCTTCTCCCCGAAGATGCGGCGGGTTTCCGCCGCCTGGGCGTTTTCTTCGGCTATGACGATGCGGCCGAATTTCGCGCCGCGCTGCAAAAAACGCTTGAGACCGTGCAGGGGCATTATGACGCGCTCTTTCATTTCGAGGAACGGCCCGACCGCAAGGCCGGCCGGCTCGTCTTTACCGGTGCGGAGGATGACCCGGAGACGCTCAACTCGCTGGCCGAACTTGGCTTTGGTGCGCCCGCGATGGTCTCGCAGAAGGTGCGTGAATGGCATCACGGACGCTATCGCTGTACCCGCACCGTGCGCGCCCAGCAGACGCTGACAGCGTTGATGCCGCGCCTTCTCGAAGCGCTGGGGGAGACCGCCAACCCCGATAGCGCGTTCACCCGGTTTGACATGTTTTTGCAGCAACTCCCCGCAGGCGTTCAGCTTTTCTCGCTGTTCAAGGCCTATCCCAGCCTCTTGAAGCTGGTCGCCAAGATCATGGGCACCGCGCCCGATCTCGCCGATCGCCTCGCGCGTGACCCGATGCAGCTCGACAGCGTGCTGGAGCTGGATTTCCTGGCCCCGCTTCCGCCCGCCGATGAGTTGCAGGCTGATCTTGAGCTTATCCTCGGCACCGCGCAGGATTTTCAGGATATCCTCGATTATACGCGGCGCTGGGCCAATGACCGCAAGTTCCGCCTCGGCGTGCATATCCTCGACAATGTCGATCACGGCTGCGGCGTCGGTGCGACGGTGGCGGCCGGCCCCGGCTTCTCCGATGTCGCGGAGGTCGTGCTCAGGAGCCTCTTCCCGCGCGTCCGGGCCGAACTTGAAAAAGCGCATGGCGGCGTGCCGGGGGCGGAGTTCGCGGTGATTGCCCTCGGCAAGCTCGGCAGCCGCCAGATGACGCCCGCTTCCGACGCCGATCTCATGTTCACCTTCGAGACGCCGGAGCCGGACATGGTGACGGACGGGCCGAAGCCGATCCCCGCCGGGCTCTTCTTCACCCGCCTCAGCCAGCGCTTCATCAATGCCCTCAGCGTCCACACCGGCGAGGGGCAGCTCTATGAAATCGACATGCGCCTGCGCCCGCATGGCAAGTCCGGGCCGATCGCCCTGCCGCTTGAAAGCGTCGTGAAATATTACCAGGAGGAAGCCTGGACATGGGAGCATCTCGCCCTCACCCGCGCCCGCGTCGTCGCCGGGGATAACGGGCTGATGCAGCGGACCGCCGCGGCGCTTCGCGAGATTAATGAGACGGCCCGCGACCGGGAAAAGATCCGCACCGACACGCTCGACATGCGCCGGCGCGTGCTGAAGGAGTTTGGAAGCGACAATCCCTTCGCGCTGAAGCATGCCCGCGGCGGGATGATGGATCTCGAATTTCTCTGCCAGTATCTCCGGCTTGCGCACGGCCCGGCGCATCCCGCCGTCCTGCTGCCGAACTCCATGGACAGCCTTGCGAAGATGAAGGAGACGGGCATTCTGCCGGCTGCGGAAGCCGACCGGATCGTTGAAATTCTTGGCCTTTATCTCAATGTCAGCGGCCTGCAACAGCTCAGCCTCGGCAGCACGCCCATCGACGAGACGATCCCGCTCGCCCTGCAGGAAGCCCTCGCCGCCGCCGCGAAGGTTGATAATTTCGCCCTGCTTGCTAAAAAGCTGCAAACCGCGCAAGGCGAGATCGACGCGCTGCTCGATAAATACCTTGGCGATGCGTGACGGATGTAAAGGAGAGAGACATGCCCGATATCGGAGACAAAGCCCCGGACTTCACCCTGCCGACGGACGGCGCCGAGGGCGAGGTGAGCCTTGCCGCGCTGAAGGGCAGGAAAGTCGTGCTCTACTTCTACCCCAAAGACAACACCCCCGGCTGCACGACGGAGGCGATTGACTTCTCCGCCAAGATCGAGGCCTTCACGGCGGCGGGCGCGGTTGTCATCGGGGTGTCGCGCGATTCCGTGAAGAAGCACGCGGACTTCCGTGAAAAGCATGACCTTCGCGTGCTGCTCGCGGCCGATGAGGACGGCAGCGTCTGCGAAGCCTATGGCGTCTGGGTCGAGAAGATGAATTATGGCCGCAAATACATGGGGATCGAACGCTCCACCTTCCTGATCGACGGCGCGGGCGTGATCCGCGACGTTTGGCGCAAAGTCCGCGTCAAGGGCCATGCCGAGGCGGTGCTGGACGCGGTGAAAGCGCTTTCGTGACCGATCTCGCCACCCTTGCCGTTGCCGTCCTCAGCGCCGCGGAGGCGAGCGAGAAAACCGCGCTCGCCCGCGAGGCGGCGCGCCTCTGGCGGCAGTCGGAAGGCGCGATGGCGGTAGGTTTTTCAGCCCCGCCCGATCGTCCAGCCCGCCCCGCAAGGCCCGATCTGCTGCCCCCTGCCGCGATGCCGCGCCGGCGCGGCTACACGGAGAAGGCGCGCGCCGCCCTCCTCCATGCGGTGCAGCATATCGAGCTCAACGCCATCGATCTTGCCTTTGACATGATCGCGCGCTTCACGGACGCCGACCTGCCGTGCGCCTTCTATGACGACTGGGTGCGCGTCGGCGAGGAGGAGGCGCTGCACTTCACCCTGCTCGCCGGCCGCATGGCGGAACTCGGCTATCAGTATGGCGACTTCCCGGCCCATGACGGGCTGTGGGAGGCGGCGGTTGCGACGCAGCGTGATCTGACCGCGCGGCTTGCCGTGGTGCCGATGGTGCTGGAGGCGCGCGGGCTTGATGTCACGCCCGCGATGATTGATCGATTCGCCCGAATCGGTGACGAAAAAAGCGTAATCATCCTTAACAGAATATTGACGGATGAAATAACGCATGTCGCGACCGGCAACCGCTGGTTTCAATATATCTGCGCGCGCGAGAATATCGAGCCTCGGGCGACCTGGCAGCGGCTTGTGCAAAAAAACTTTAAAGGCCTTTTAAAACCCCCGTTTAACAGCGCCGCCCGCGACAGGGCCGGGCTCACTGAAGATTACTACGTCCCGCTCGCCGCGCCTTTGCCCGCTTTGAAACCGGAAAATGGTTAATTTGTGACGGCCGTCCTTGCGGTTGATGTTCGGGAAAAAATCGGTTTCTATTATGCCCGCTCCCGGCATTGGAAAAGGCACAGAAATCGGACCAGGATGACCAGATGAGGCTGAAAGCCACCGCCCATAAAATCCTCAAGGAACGCCAGGTAATCGTCAGCACGCGCGGCGAATTGCGCTACCTGAAGCTCTCCGTTCCGGCCCAGGCGACGGCTCTCCTCACCGGCATCGGCTTTCTCGGTGCGTTCGGTTATTTCCTCGTCAACGGGGCGCTGCAATATCAGCAGATGACCAGCGCGAAAGCGGAGATCCTCTCGCTGCAGGCAAATTACGACGCGCTGAAGGCCGATTACCGGCTCGCCGAGGCGACCATCGCCGCGACGCAAAATGAACTCGACCAGCAATATGCCCGCCTTGAGGATGTGCTGAGCGGGCGCGAGGCGGCGGAACTTGCGCTCGATTTCTCAGGCCTCGTCAGCAAGGACGCCCCGCCGGACTCGCTTGAGGACCGCATCCGGATGCTCGGCGAAACGCTCCAACAGGCAACGACGCGCCGCGAACAGCTTGAGCTTGAAGTCATGCAGCTCAACAAGGCGATGTTCCAGACCGCGCGCATGCGCGACGAAGCGAGCGCGAACAGCGCCAAATCCGAACAGAAACTCGTCACCCTCCGCAATCTCCTCAATCTCTACGCCTCCACCCGTGACGAAATCTACCGCGAGCTGGAAGACACGCGCCGCCAGTATGTCGGCCTGAAGCAGGAAATCGGCAACCGGATCGAGAAGGAAAGCCTGCTCACTGCGGAAGTCACGGACTTGCGCGGGCGGCTCAACCGCATGTCGGTGGAGCATACCGAACTGCTGACGCGCATCCACGACAGCACCAACGAGAATGTCGCTGCGCTGCATGAGATCGTCGTCCTCGCCGGGCTTGATCCGAACAAGCTGCTCGGCGATCTGGAGAATAGCGGCAACGGTCAGGGCGGGCCGTTCGTCGCCTATGCGCCGCAAAGCCGGCTGCTGGAGACCGAGCAGGGCTTTTACGCCCAGACCCGCAAGATGGAGGCAAGCCTTGCCCGCTGGCAATCGTTGCAGACCCTGCTGAAGCAGCTGCCGCTCGCCCGCCCCGTCGATGTCGGCTATGTGACCTCAAGCTTCGGCAAGCGCCATGATCCGATGACCAAGCGCTCGGCCTTCCATTCGGGCATCGATATGAGCGGGCCGAAAAACGCCTCAGTCATCGCCACCGCACCCGGCGTCGTCACCTTCTCGGGGCGCAACGGGGCCTATGGCATCATGGTCACCGTCGATCACGGCTATGGCTTCCAGACCCGCTATGCGCATCTGCAAAAGGCGCTGGTCAAGAAAGGCGACAAGATCGACTATCGCAGCAAGATCGGCGTTATGGGCTCGACCGGGCGGAGCACAGGGCGCCATGTGCATTATGAAGTGATGTATGAAGGCAAGCATCTCGATCCCGCCAAATTTATCCAGGCGGGACGGTATGCCTATAAGGCGACGCCGAAACTCGAAGCGGCGGCGGCCGACAGCGAAGAGTGAGGAGAGCCATGTTTTCCGGTAATCGCAAGGACGATGCGGGCGCCAAGAGCAAACCCGCCCGCTCGAACGCCATGCCCTCCATTCTGGCGGAAAATCTGACGATCGAGGGCAACCTCGTCTCGGACGGAGAAATCCAGATCGAAGGTCAGGTGAATGGCAATCTGCAGGCCGCAAGCGTCATCATCGGCGAAAAAGCGATCATCAGCGGCGATATCAGCGCCGGGAAAATGATCATCCGCGGCGAGGTGAACGGCACCATGCGCGGCGATGAGATCACCGTGACCGCCACCGCCGTCATTCACGGTGACATTCTGCACGCCTCGCTCAGCATCGAGCCCGGCGCAAAGATCGACGGGCGGCTGAAATACAGCGAGGCGCCGCTGAGCCGCAGCGATGCAGCCGGCAACGGCGATACGGTCACCTTCATCGGCAAATCCGAAAGCGCGCGCGCTGATCTTTAGGCCGGTTTTTCGCGAAGCAGAAGCGGAGACAAAAAAGGCTCGCAAAAGCGAGCCTTTCTTTTTTAGAACGCGGCGCGGTTCAGCCGACGATCTCGGCGCCCGAGAAGAAATAGGCGATCTCGATGGCGGCGTTGGCCTGGCTGTCGGAGCCGTGGACGGAGTTCGCTTCGATGTTTTCAGCAAATTCCTTGCGGATGGTGCCCTCGGCCGCATCGGCCGGATTGGTCGCGCCCATGATCTCGCGGTTCCTGGCGATGGCGTTCTCGCCTTCCAGAACCTGCACGACGACGGGGCCGGAAATCATGAAATCGACCAGTTCACCGAAGAAGGGACGTTCCTTATGGACGGCGTAAAAGGTTTCGGCGTCCTTGCGGGACATCAGGATGCGCTTCTGCGCAACGATGCGAAGGCCGGCCTCTTCCAGCTTGGCGTTGATTTTACCGGTCAGGTTGCGGCGGGTTGCATCCGGCTTGATGATTGAGAAGGTACGTTCCAGGGCCATGGGTTCACTCACAGTTGTGACGAGGAAAAAAATTATGTCGCGCGCCTTATAGCGGGGATGCGCCCGCCGGGCAAGGGTTTGATGCGGAAAGGACCGCGAAAACCCGCGTTGCAACGCATTTTCCGCCTTTCGGGCGCGGCCGCTTTCTGTTAGAGAGGGCGCATGCTGCAAATCAAGGATCTGACATACCGCATTGCCGGGCGCACACTGCTGGACGGCGCGTCACTGCATGTGCCGGTCGGCCACCGCTTCGGCCTGATCGGGCGGAACGGCACGGGCAAGTCGACGTTGCTGAAGCTCATCACCGGCGAATTGCACCCGGACGGCGGCGTGATCGAGCTTCGAAAAGGCGCGCGCCTCGGCGTTCTGCCGCAGGAGGCGCCGGGCGGCCCGGAAAGCCTTCTGGAAACCGTGCTCGCGGCCGATGTGGAGCGCGCGGCGCTCCTGCAGGAGGCCGAAAGCACCAGCGACGGCATGCGCATTGCCGAAATTCACACCCGCCTTGCCGATATCGATGCGCATACCGCCGAAGCACGCGCCGCCAAGATCCTCTCCGGCCTCGGCTTCGATCATGAGGCGCAGCAGCGCCCCTGCTCCTCCTTCTCGGGCGGCTGGCGGACCCGCGTCGCGCTCGCCGGCACGCTGTTCGCCGAGCCGGACCTCCTGCTGCTCGACGAGCCGAGCAACTATCTCGACCTTGAGGCGACGCTGTGGCTGGAGAATTTCCTCCGCAATTACCAGCGCACGCTGATCATCATCAGCCATGACAAGGACCTGCTCAACAATGTGGTGACGGAAATCGCCCATCTCGACCAGAAAAAGCTTGTCAAATATACCGGCAACTACGCCTTTTTCGAAAAGACCCGCCGCGAACAGATGGAGCTGCTCGCCGGGATGCAGCGCAAGCAGGAGGCGCAGCGCAAGCATCTGCAAAGCTTCGTCGACCGCTTCCGCGCCAAGGCATCGAAAGCGCGCCAGGCGCAAAGCCGCGTCAAGATGCTGGAGAAGATGCAGCCCGTCGTCGGCATCGTGGAGGAACATACCGCGAGCCTCACCTTCCAGGCGCCCGAGCCGCTATCGTCCCCCATCATCACGATGGAGCAATGCGCCGTCGGGTATACGCCCGGCGATCCGGTGCTGCGCGGCCTTGACCTTCGCATCGATATGGATGACCGCATCGCCCTGCTCGGCGCCAACGGGAACGGCAAATCGACCTTCGCCAAGCTGCTCGCCGGCCGGCTCAGGCCCGAAAGCGGCCGCCTTGCGAAATCAGGCAAGCTCAAAATCGGCTTCTTCGCGCAGCATCAGCTGGACGAGATGCATGCCGATGAGACCGCCTACCAGCATCTCGCCGCCAAAATGGCGCCGGCGCCCGAGCCGAAAGTGCGCGCCCGCCTCGGCCAGTTCGGTTTCAGCCGCGAGAAGAGCGACACGCTCGTCAGCCAGCTTTCCGGCGGCGAAAAGGCACGGCTCAACTTCTGCCTCATCGCCGAGGAGAGGCCGCACCTCCTGATCCTTGACGAGCCGACAAACCATCTCGATGTCGACAGCCGCGAAGCCCTGATCCAGGGGCTCAATGCCTATGAGGGCGCGGTCATGCTGATCAGCCATGATCCTCATCTCGTCAGCCTCGTCGCCGATCGGCTGTGGCTGGTCAAAGACGGTGCGGTGCGCGCCTATGACGGCGATATCGAGGATTACAAGCGCGAAATACTTGACGGCGCGCGGGGCAACGGCCATAACCGGCGGAGCGAGAGCACCGCCGCATCGGCGCCGCCCGCCCGACTTTCCGGCAAGGAAGCGCGCAAGGCCCGCGCCTCCGCCCGCGCCGCGCTTGCCCCGAAACGGCAGGAAGTGAAGCGGCTGGAAAAAACAATGCAGGATCTGACGAACCGGCGCAAGGCGCTGGAGACGGAGCTTGCCGATCCTGCGACCTACGACAAGAGCGCCCAGCATCAGGCGGGCCTCATCGACCAGATCGGTCGCCTCAAAGCAGAGCTTGGCGAGACCGAGGAGAAATGGCTTGCCCTCACCGAGGAGCTCGAAGCCGAAGGAGAAGTCTGATTCACGACCTCAGGATGACGGCGAAAGCCGTATAACCGTCCTTGCCTTTGGCGCGCCTTCGGGCGTAGTTAATGGCGGGATATATTCACGCGTCGATTTAGGCGTAAATTCATAACATTTTTTCATAAAGGAAGACAGGCCATGTTGGACTGGGTAGAATATCACGACGAACTTATGGGCCGTATCGGTGAGGTGGGCAAGCTGAGCCCCGACACGCTGAAAGGCTACCAGACGCTGTCCGGCGCCGGCGCCAAGACCGGCCGTCTGGATGCGAAAACCCGCGAACTGATCGCGCTCGCCGTCGCCGTCACGACCCGCTGCGACGGCTGCATTGCCGTGCACAGCAAGGCCGCGCTGAAGCAGGGCGCAACCCGCGAGGAAATCTCCGAAGCCCTCGGCGTTGCCGTCGCCCTCAACGCCGGCGCAGCGCTCGTCTACTCCGGCCGCGTCCTCGACGCGCTCGATGAGCAGGAAGAAAAGTAACCTCGGATCCGGAGGGAGTGCGGCGGCCCTGCCCCTCCCTCCGGCACCTCGATAGCGGGCCGCGCATGGCCTGCATCAGCAACACTGAAAGGAAGGCAGGATGAACGGACCGAAACTCTTTGAACCCCTCGACGTTGGCGACCTGCGCCTCAGTAACCGTATCGTCATCGCGCCGATGTGCCAGTATTCCGCCGTCGATGGCTGCATGACCGACTGGCACCTCATTCATCTCGGCCAGCTCGCCCTCTCCGGCGCCGGGCTCCTCACCATCGAAGCGACGGCCGTGCTCCCCGAAGGGCGCATCAGCTACGGCGACGTCGGCCTCTGGGATGATGCGACGGAAGCGGCAATGGGCCGCGTGGTCGAGAGCATCCGCCGCTGGTCGGATATGCCGATCGCGCTGCAGCTCGCCCATGCCGGGCGCAAGGCCTCGACCGATCTTCTCTGGAAGGGCGGCAAGCAGTTTGCGCCCGATCACCCGCACGGCTGGCAGACCGTCGCCCCCTCGCCGATCCCCTACTACCCCCACGACCACGCGCCCGAGGCGCTGGATAAAGCGGGTATAGCGCGCGTCCGCGACGCCTTTGCCGAGGCCGCACGGCGCGCCGGCCGGCTCGGCATCGACGCGATCCAGATCCATTCCGCGCATGGCTATCTGTTGCATGAGTTTCTCTCGCCGCTCTCCAATCTCCGCACCGACGAATATGGCGGCAGCTTAGAAAACCGGATGCGCTTTCCGCTCGAAGTTTTTGATGCGGTACGCGACGCCTTTCCGGCCGGACGGCCGGTCTCGATGCGTCTTTCCGGCACCGACTGGGTGGAGGGCGGCTGGGATATCGAGCAGACGATTGAATTTGCAAAAGCGCTTGAAGCCAAGGGCGGCGCGGCCATCAACGTCTCGAGCGGCGCGCTCGATCCGCGCCAGAAAATCTCCATCGGGCCGAGCTATCAGGTCCCGCTTGCCCGCGCCGTGAAGCAGGCAACGAAAATGCCCGTGGTCGCGGTCGGCCTGATCACCGGCTTCGAGCAGGCGGAGGGAATTATCCGCACCGGCGATGCGGACCTCGTCGGGATCGCCCGCGTCGCGCTCTATAACCCGCGCTGGCCCTGGCACGCCGCCGCCCACCTCGGCGCCCGCCTCACCATCGCCGACCAGTATATCGCCGCCCCGCCCCAACCCTACCGCGCCCTCCTCGCCCGCAAGGAAAGCGCCGAGGGGTGAGGGATGAGGGGCGATAGACGTATCTCAAACGACTAAATTCTATTTTTCCTAGAATATTTAAATATTAGCATTGTATGTCCAAGCGGCGTTAATGAGTATGGACATTGTGCAATGAAACCGAGTGATACATTAATAGAAAATTTGCAGCACTACAGTGTTCGCTTGAACGACGTATTCATACCCGTCACCAGCATTGAGTCAGTGTTGGCCAACAGTACTCAACATCTCGTTGCGGCTACAGACCATAATGATTTCCCTGTGTCATTGGTAGGATCTTGCGTTGCTGTAAATTATCGTGACCGATTTTTAGTGTTGTGCACTAGGCATCAGTTAAGCGATTGGAGTTATGAACGAATTTCGTTAATGATCGACGATGGGCGTAATGCAATCTCGTCTTCCGGCGCACGGTTCTTCGAGAAGAATATCAACGATAGCGATTATCATGATCTCGTGGCTTTTAACTTCACTGACCCGTGTGCCGAAATACCCAGATTGCGAAATTTGTTCTTTAATCTAAGTACGTTTCCGCCTGACACATCTAGTGACAATGTTGTCGGGTTCATTATATCGGGCTTTCCTTCCGCTGCGCAAAACTACGATCTCGCTAGTGAACGAAAACTAGATGTTGTCAAAGTTATCGCAACTTGTCAGCTCGACGGGCCAAGACAACCGGCGGATGAAGCACTATTGCGTTTAAAGCCTTGTAGACCAATTCCTTTTAATCCTGACGGTATGAGTGGCGGCCCCGCATATGTCATTCAATTGATCAATAAACAACCGCACGCGTACTTTGCTGGTATAGTTGTCAGGGCGAACGAAGACTATGTGTATATCGTACGCAGCGGTTTCGTTCGAAAGTTTTTGGAGTCCTGTGTAGTTCCGACAATCACGCCAATAGCATACGATTAACTCATCCCCTCACGCCTTCTTTTCCCACCCTCCTCCAGTCTGCTGGTAGTAGGTGACGGGTGTGCCCTGTTCCTTGAAAAATTTCCAGCGGGCGCGGGCGGCGAGGAGGGCGGCTTCGTCATTGCCGTCGAACATATAGAGGCAGCGCTCGAAGTCACCCACATCGGGGGCGTCGGCGTCTTCGGTGAGGACGAGGAGGGTGGCGCCGTTCGGGTTGCCGGCCGGCTCCAGGGTGAGGAAGATCGGCTGCTGCGCCGGATCCACGTCAAGGCCGTCGCCGGCGCGCGCGTGGGCGAGGAAGGAGGTGTCGCGAAAGCTCCAGAGCGCGTCACCCAGCGCTTCCAGCCGCGCCTCCGTCCGGCCGCGGATCAGCACGCGAAAGCCGAGGCTGCGCACCTTTTCGAGCAGCCGCGGCAGGGCGCTTTCCACCGGTTCCGCCTGCAGGTGATAGAATCCCGTCTCCTGCACCGTCACGCCCGCTTACTTCCCTTCGTAATGATCGCGGATCAGCCGATCAAGGAGCCGGACGCCGTAGCCCGTGCCGCCTTTCGGCGTCGTCGGCGTATCGGCTTTCGACCAGGCCATCCCTGCGATATCGAGATGCGCCCACGGCACATCATTGACGAATTTCTGCAGGAACTCCGCCGCGACAATCGAGCCCGCGCCGCGCCCGCCCGTGCCGATATTCTGCATATCGGCAATCGGCGATTTCAGCTGCTTGGCATAGGCCTTCGACATCGGCAGGCGCCAGACCCCCTCGCCCGTCTGCTTGCCGGCATCGAAAAGCCGCTCGGCAAGCTCGTCATTGTTGGAGAAGAGGCCGGCATTCTCATGGCCGAGGGTGACGATGATCGCGCCCGTCAGCGTCGCGAGATTGATCATAAACTCTGGCTTGAAGCGATCCTGCGTGTACCAGAGCGCATCGGCGAGCACGAGCCGCCCTTCGGCGTCGGTGTTCAGCACCTCGATCGTCTGGCCGGACATCGAGGTGACGATATCGCCGGGGCGCTGCGCGTTGCCGTCCGGCATATTCTCGACCAGCCCGATCACGCCGACCACATTAACCCTCGCCTTCCGCCCGGCGAGCGCCTTCATCAGCCCGGTGACGGCGCCCGCGCCGCCCATATCCCATTTCATTTCCTCCATGCCCGCGGCGGGCTTCAGCGAGATGCCGCCGGTATCGAAGCAGACGCCCTTGCCGACGAAAGCGAGCGGCTTGCGCCCGGCTTTGCGGCCCGTCGCGCCGTTCCACTGCATGACGACGAGGCGGCTTTCGCGCGCCGAGCCCTGACCGACGCCGAGCAGCGCGCCCATGCCGAGGCGACGCATCTTCGCTTCGTCGAGCACCTCGACCTCGACGCCGAGTTCGGTCAGTTCCTGACAGCGCGCGGCGAAGCTTTCGGGGTAGAGCGCATTAGCGGGCTCGCTGACCAGATCGCGCGTGAGAAAGACGCCTTCGATGGTCGGCTCGATCTCCGCGAAGGCTTTGCGGGCGCTCGCCGAGCCTTTGCAGGAGACCGTCATGCGGGTCAGCGTCGGCTCCGTCTCCTCCTCGGCTGCGGTCTTGTATTTCCGGAAGCGGTAGGAGGCGAGCATGGCGCCCGCGGCAATCGAGGCGGCGGCATCGCTCGTGCGCACATCGGCCTTGAAGTCATCGAGGATGACGGTCACGCTCCGCGCGCCGGAGCCGTTCAGCTTTTTCACCAGCGAGCCGCCTAGTTTTTCCATATCGAGCGGCGTGACCTTCGCCGCCTCACCCATGCCGAACAGGATCACGCGGGAGACCTCAAGCCCCGTCGGCGCGATGATTTCCAGCAGATCTCCCGACTTTCCCTTGAAGCGGCTGGTCGTGATCGCGCGGCTCAGCGCGCCGTTCGTCAGCTTGTCCACTTCCTTCGCTGTCGCGGAGAAATGATTATCGGCAAAAACCGCGACGGCGAGCGAGCCGCGCTTGGGCAGAGAGATTTCGGAAAATGCGAGCTTCATAGAACTTTCCTGTTGTGTTTAAAGCTCCGATCAGGGAGACATAGGGACTGACGCGGGACGACCGCCGAAAACCGTTGTTAATTTTCATAGCGCGTCCTTTCCTGACTGGCAACTGGCAAAACTATGGCTATACTCCCGGTATGAAGAATGTAAACCGCTACATCATGAGGCAACTTGCCGTTCCCGGGCTCTTCATAACCTTTTCCCTGACCGGGGTGATCTGGCTGTCGCAGTCGCTGAAATTCGTTGAACAGTTGATTAATGGTCTGCCGGTTTCCACCTTTCTCTACCTCTCGCTGCTGCTGCTGCCGGAGATCTTTCGCTACACCCTGCTGCTCGGCGTCTTTTTCGGCACGCTGTTCGCCTTCAACAAGCTCTATACGGACAGCGAACTGATCGTGATGTGGGCGGCGGGTCTCAGCAAATGGGCGCTGGCGCGGCCCGCGCTATATTTCGCGCTGATCGTGATGATGATCCTTTATATCCTCAACTTCCTGCTCGTGCCCTTCGGCGGGCGGACGGTGAAGGAGCTGCGCGTCTCGTGGGAGGATAATATCGCCGCGATCGTGCTCCGCGAGGGCGTCTTTAACAAGCTGGCCAACGGCGTCACCGTCTATATTCGCGAAAAGACGCCAAGCGGTGAGATGCTCGGCATTCTTGTCCATGACGAGCGGATTGTGGAAAAGCCCGTCACCTATATGGCCGAGCGGGGCGCCTTTGTGAAAACCGATGCGGGGCCGCGCTTCGTGATGCATGCCGGCAACCTGCAGGAGGTTTCCAAGGATGACGCGAAGCTCAGCCTGCTTTATTTCGATCAGTACACCCTCGATATCAGCCAGTTCCAGAAGACGAGCGGGCCGCCGTTCCTGTCGGCCGATCACCGCTATCTCTCTGAGCTGCTCAACCCCGAACCGGGGGAGCGGACGGAGCGGGAGCTTCCCAAGCTGAGGGCCGAGCTGCACCAGCGCTTTATCCTGCCGCTCTATGCGCCGGCGCTCACGCTGATTGCGCTTGCCGGGGTGATGGGCGGTGAATTTTCCCGCCGCGGGCGCACCCGGCGCACCCTTGCCGCCTCGGCGAGCGGCGTGCTGCTGCTGATCGCCGGCATGGCGCTCTTCCGCGTCACCGACAATCCGATGCTGATCATTCCGCTGCAGTATCTGCTGCCCATCGCGGGCGGGACGCTCGGCGGCTATATCGCCTCCGGCGGGCGCTTCCGGTTTCTTGAGAACCTCTTCAGCCCCACCGCGCGGGCGGAGGGCAACGCGGAATGAGACTGTTGCCGGCCACCCTCAGTATTTACCTCGGCAAACAGTTCATCAAGAATGTCCTGATTATTTTCGGCGTTCTGATGACCATCATCTTCCTCGCCGACTTTATCGAGGCGCTCCGCCGCGGCGGCGACCGGGAAGATATGACCATCGGCATCCTGATCCAGATGGTGGTGCTGCGCCTGCCGACGCTTTCGATGAAGCTGCTGCCCTTTATCGCGCTGTTCGGCGCGATGCTGACGTTTTTCCGCCTCGCCAAGACGAGCGAGCTTGCGGTGATCCGCGCGACCGGCGTCTCGATCTGGCAGTTCCTCTTCCCCGCGCTCGCCATTGCCTTCGCCTTCGGGCTTCTCGTCCTGACGGTCATCAATCCGATCGCCGCCGCGATGCAGGCGCAGAACGACCGGATGGAGGCGAAATATTTCGAGCGGCATTCGAACCTGCTGACGCTGTCAACGAACGACCTGTGGCTGCGTCAGATCGATGACGACGGCCTGTCCGTGATCCATGCGCGCGGCGTCGTCAACCAGGGGATCGACCTCGCCGATGTCATCATTTTCCAGTATGAGGGCGACAGCGAGATTTTCACCCGCCGCATCGATGCCGACAGGGCGCGGCTGCGCCCGGGTTACTGGGAGCTGCATAATGTCGTTGTGACGGGCCCGAACCGGCCGGCCGAGCGGCATACGCGGCTTGAACTGCCGACCTCGCTCACGGTGCTGCAAATTCAGGAGAGTTTCGCCTCGCCCGCGACCCTCAGCTTCTGGGATCTGCCGGACTTCATCGCGACCCTTGAACATGCCGGCTTCTCGGGCGATCGGCATCGGCTCTATTTCTACAGCCTGATCGCCGGGCCGATCCTGCTGCTCGCCATGGTGCTGGTCGCCGCGACCTTCTCGCTCCGCTCGCTCCGCCAGGGGCGGACGGTGCTGATGGTGCTCGGCGGCATTATCACCGGTTTCGTATTTTATTTTATGACCGACATCATTTACGCCCTCGGCCTCGCGGGCAATCTGCCGGTGCTTCTCGCGGCCTTTATTCCGGCCGCCGCGATTACGCTGTTCGGTCTTGCCATGATGTTTCATCTGGAGGACGGATAACCGATGCAGCGTATCCTCTTGTCCGGCGTCAGTGTGATCGCCCTGCTGGTTGCTGCGGCGAGCCTCGGGGCACTGCCGGCGCGCGCGCAAACGCCGGCCGCCACGTCATCGGGGAGCGATTTTGCGCAGGAAGCCCTCCTCAGCGCCGAAGAGGTCGTCTATGACAACGCCGCCCAGCGCGTCGAGGCGCGCGGCAACGTCGAGATAGTGCAGGCGGGCCGTATCCTGAAATCCGACCGCGTCATTTATGATATCCAGGCCGACCGGGTGATGGCGATCGGCAATGTCGTGCTGCTGGAGCCGTCGGGCGATGTGCTGTTCGCCGACGAGATGGAGCTTCAGAGCGAGCTCAAGACCGGGGCGATCCGCGACCTTCGGATTCTCTTCTCCGACAACTCCCGCCTCGCCGCCCATGACGCGGTGCGCGAGGATGAAAACCGCACCGTGATGACCAAGGCGGTCTTTACGAGCTGCGAGGCGTGCGAAGAAAATCCCGACCGCGCGCCGATCTGGCAGGCCAAGGCCGAGAAGGTCATTCATGACCGCATCGACAAGACCATCACCTATCGCAATGCGTTTCTCGAATTCTTCGGCGTGCCGGTCATCTACACGCCCTATTTCTCGCATCCCGATCCGAGTGTCGATCGCCAGAGCGGCTTCCTCGCGCCGACGGCGTTCAGCAGTTCGACCCTCGGCTACGCGGCGCAGATTCCCTATTACTACGTCATCTCCGAAGACAAGGACATGACCATCACGCCGACCATCACCACCAAGCAGAATATCCAGATGGCGGCGGAATACCGGCAGGCGTTCGCAAGCGGCAATTTCAAGATCGACGGCTCGCTGACCTATGTCGACCGGCTCGATCGCAACAATAATACGACGGGCGGGCAGGAATTTCAGGGCCATATCCGCTCGAACGGCAATTTCCGCATCGACGATAGCTGGGTCTGGGGCTTCAACGTCTTTCGCACCACCCATGACACCTACCTCCGCAAATACGGCATCAGCAGCGAGAACACCCTCACCTCCACCGCCTGGCTGCAGGGCCAGCGCGGGCGTAACCTCTCGGTGCTCAGCGCCTACAGCTTTCAGGGCCTGACCGAAGCCGACGTGACGGGTGAGACGCCGATCGTTCCCGCCTGGTGGACCTATTCCTATGTCGGGGAGCCGAACGACATCGGCGGGCGCTTCAGCGTCGATGCCGACGCGCTCTCGATTTTCCGCACCAGCGGGCAGGACACCAACCGTGTGTCGCTGCAGAGCGGATATTATATTCCCTACACCACCTCGAACGGGCAGGTGATCAGCTTCAACACGTCGCTGCGCGGCGATGTCTATTATGCGCATGATATCCTTGCCGATCCGGCTGATCCGTCAAGCGCGACCGATGAGAGCGACGTCTTTGGCCGCGTCGTGCCCTCGGTCTCGGTCAAGTGGCGCTATCCGTTCGTGCGTCAGGCCGGCAGCATCCGCCAGACGGTGGAGCCCATCGTCGAGGGCGTCTGGTCCGATGTCTATGGCGATGACGATACGCCAAATGAGGACAGCATCAGCTTCGAATTTGACGACACCAACCTGTTCGGCTCCAACCGCTATTCGGGCCTCGATGAGGTGGAAAAAGGCGCCCGCATCAACTACGGCGCCAATTTCGGCTTTTACGGCGAATCCGGCGGCTACACCTCGATGCTGGTCGGCCAGACATTCCACTTGCGCGAAAATACGGGCTTCCAGAACGGCACCGGTCTTGAAGACAAGCTCTCCGATTATGTCGCACGGCTCGAAATCCGCCCGACCGAGCAGATCCAGCTCGTCAACCGCGTCCGCCTCGATCATGACACGCTGCAGCTCGCGCGCAACGAAGTGACCGTCAAGCTCGGGACGCCGCAGAACTGGTTTGATCTTGGCTATGTTTACCTGCAAGATGACATCAACGGGCTGACACAGTCCAAGCGCGAGGAAATTTATGTCGCGGGCAAGGTCCAGGTCGCGGAGCATTGGAGCACCTATGGCAGTTACCGGCGCAATCTGACCGGCAACGGCAACTCCATCGACGGCCTGCTCGGCATCGAATATCTCGATGAATGCTTCGGGTTCGCGTTCGAGGCGAAGAAATCATTTACCTATGACCGCGATATCGAGCCGGAGACCCGCTTCAGCGTCAAAATCCGACTGCTTCCTTTCAATTAGGATCGGAGACGGTTATTCTCCCCTCTGCGCTGATATAGACAACACATGGATACTTTGGATCAAAGACTTTACACATGCTGATGCGCCCTATGTTCAAGACCCTGCTGTCTGCCGCCCTGTTGATGCTGGCTGCGGCGCTGCCGCCTGTGGCGCGCGCGCAGAATGTCCAGAGCATCGTCGCCGTCGTCAATGACGAGGTGATCTCCGGCTATGACGTGCGCCAGCGTATCGCGCTCACCATTGCGCTCTCGGGCTTTCCCAATACCGACGAGACCCGCCAGCAGCTTCTCAACCCGACGATCGCCCGGCTGATCGACGACAAGCTGAAAATGCAGGAGGCGGCGCGCTTTAACATCATGGTCGGCGACGAGGAAGTGCTCGAAGCCATCCGCTATCTGGAACGCAGCAACAATATGCCTGAGGGCCAGATCACCCGCGTCGTCAACGCCAATAACATCGATATTGAAACGCTCATGATGCAGGTGCGCGCCAACCTCATCTGGAACCGCGTGATCCAGACCCAGATCATGCCGCGGATCATCGTCTCCGATGAAGAGGTGGCGGCCGTCCAGTCGCGGCTCGAGAATAACAAGGGCAAGACCGAGTATCTGCTGAGCGAAATCTATATCCCGGTGGAGAGCGCCGCCAATGAGGAGCAGATCCGCCAGGGCGTCGCCAACCTCGTCCGCCAGATCCGCGCCGGGGCGCCCTTTCCGCGCGTCGCGGCGCAGGTGAGCCAGGGCGCAACCGCGGCCTCGGGCGGCGTCATTGGCTGGGTGCTGGAAAGCGAAGTCGAGCCGGAGATTGCCGCCGTTCTGCCGCGCCTTCGCCCCGGTGAAATCTCCGATCCGATCCGCAGCGCGTCGGGCTATTTCATCATCGGCATGCAACAGTCGCGCACGATACTTGCGAACAACCCCGACGATGTCAGCCTTGACCTGACGCAGATCATCGTGCCGCCGCCGTCCGGCAACGGTGATGCGGCGACGCAGCAGAAGCTCGCCATGACCCTCAGCAATGTGATCGAGGGATGCGCCGACCTGCCCGCGTTGCTGACCGAGCTTAACAGCCGCGACAGCGGCCAGATCGGTCTCCTGCGGCTTGGCGATATGCCCGATCATATCCGCGCGCTGGTCGAGAATCTGCAGCCGGGCCAGGCGAGCGCCCCCTATAAGGATCAGGATATCTACCGCATCTTCGTCGTCTGCGGTCGCAACGATCCGCAGGCCCGCACCAACGACCCGGAAGAAATCCGCAACGAAATCATGCTCCGCCGGGCGGAGAACCGGGCCCGCGGCTATCTGCAGGATATCCACAATGCCGCAACAATCGAAACCCGCTGAGGACGCGCCCGCGCCGCTTCTCGCCGTTACCCAGGGCGATCCGGCGGGCATCGGCATCGAGATTACCGCAAAGGCGTGGCGCGAGCGCCAGAGCGCGAGCCTCGATCCCTTCTTCCTGATCGGCAGCGCCCGCGAGATCGGGACGCAGCTCGGCGCACTTTTTCCCGATATCCCCATCGCGGAAATCGATGCGCCCGAAGCGGCGCGCGCCGCTTTCCCCCGCGCCCTGCCCGTTGTCGCGCTTGATCCCGAACTCTCCGCCCCCCATGCGACCATCGAGGCGATCCGCCTTGGCGTCCAATTCTGCAACAAAGGCGCCGCCGACGCTATCGTCACCAACCCGATCCATAAAAAGCGCCTCTATGAAGCGGGCTTCGATCATCCGGGCCATACCGAATATCTCGCCGCGCTGACCGGGCGGCCGGGGAAATCCGTGATGATGCTCGCCTGCACGGAGCTTAAAGTCGTACCCGCAACCGTCCATGTCCCGATCCGCGACGTGCCGGACCGGCTAAGCAGACCGCTGCTTCGCCATGTGATCGGGACGACATTGGCGGACCTCCGCTCCCGCTTCGGCCTTGAAGATCCGCGCCTGACGGTTACCGGCCTCAACCCGCATGCCGGCGAAGGCGGCTCCATCGGGCGCGAAGAGGTCGAGATCATCCGCCCGGTGGTTGAGGAATTTGCCGCGCAGCGCGTCAAGATCACCGGCCCCTTCCCCGCAGACAGCCTGTTTCATGCGGCGGCGCGGGCGCAGTATGACGCCGTCCTCTGCATGTATCATGATCAGGCGCTGATCCCGCTGAAAACCATTGATTTTGACGGCGGCGTCAATGTCACGCTCGGCCTTGATCTCATCCGCACCTCGCCCGATCACGGCACCGCCGATGATATCGCCGGAAAGGGCATCGCCAATCCGTCGAGCCTGATCGCGGCGCTCCGCATGGCGGGGGAGATGGCGCGGGCAAGCCGGTTGCACTCCCATGACTGACGGCGCCCGCCTGCCGCCGCTTCGCGAGGTGATTGCCCAATATGGCCTCAATGCCGACAAGTCACTCGGGCAGAATTTCCTCCTCGATCTCAATCTCACCGGGCGCATTGCCCGCTCTGGCGGCAAGCTTGACGGCGCGACGGTGATCGAAATCGGCCCCGGTCCCGGCGGCCTCACCCGCGCCATACTGGATTCTGGCGCGGCGCGCGTTATCGCTATCGAGAAGGATCGCCGCTGCCTGCCCGCGCTTGCCGATATCGCGAACGCCTATCCCGGGCGGCTGGAGGTGGTGGAAGGGGACGCGCTCAGCATCGATGAGACGGCGCTCTTTGACGGCAAGGCGCGGATTATTGCCAATCTCCCCTATAACGTCGCAACGCCGCTGCTGATCAAATGGCTTCGTAGCCGCGAACGCTTCACCGCCCTCACCCTGATGTTCCAGAAGGAAGTCGCCGACCGCATCACCGCGGCTCCCCGCAGCAAGGCCTACGGGCGGCTCAGCATCCTTGCGCAGTGGCTTTGTGAGACACGGCACGAGTTTGATATCTCGCCCCGCGCTTTCACGCCGCCGCCCAAGGTGACGAGCACGGTGGTGACGCTTATCCCGCGCGCCGAGCCGCTCTATCCCGCCGACGCGGAGATGCTGGAGAAAGTCGTCGCTGCCGCTTTCAACCAGCGGCGCAAGATGCTCCGCGCCAGCCTGAAAGCGCTTGGGTCTCCGGCAGAGGAGATGCTGGAGAAAGCCTCAATCGCGCCGACCCGCCGCGCCGAGGAACTCTCGGTCGCGGAATTCTGCGCCCTCGCGCGGGTCTACGCGTCTGCGGCGGCGCGCGGCCGTTAATATCCCTGGCGGAGACCGCTCACGAAATCGATCAGCCCGATGCGGCGGGTGCGGCGGACGCGCTCGGCGGTCAGGATGGCTTTCACTTCCGCAAGGCAGCGCTCGAGATCGTCATTCACCACCACATAGTCATACTCGCTCCAGTGGCTGATTTCCTCGGCGGCCTTGGACATGCGGCTCGCAATCACCTCGGCGCTGTCCTGGGCGCGGGTTTTGAGCCGCTGTTCGAGCGCGGCGGTCGAGGGCGGCAGGATAAAGACGCTGACAAGATCGGCGCGCGCCTTGTGAGCCAGCTGCTGCGTCCCCTGCCAGTCGATATCAAAGAGCACGTCCCGCCCCTCGGCGAGCGCGGCATCGACCGGCCCCTTGGGCGTGCCGTAATAATGGTTGAACACCTTGGCATGCTCCAGCAGCTCGCCGCGGTTGATCATCAGGTTGAAATCAACAGGCTCGACGAAGAAATAATCCTTGCCCTCAATCTCGCCGGGGCGCGGCGGGCGGGTGGTGGCGGAGACCGACATCACCAGATTATGATCTTCCTGCAGCAGCGCGCGCGAAATGGTCGTTTTGCCTGCGCCCGACGGGGAGGAAAGCACAAGCATCAATCCCCGCCGCTTCAGCGTTTCTCCGTCCCGTTCGCCCGCCATATATATTTCCCTATTCAATGTTCTGAACCTGCTCGCGCAGCTTGTCGATGACAACCTTGAGATCGAGGCCGATCTGGGTCAGCTCCTTCTCGCTCGCCTTGGAGCAAAGGGTATTGGCTTCGCGATTGAATTCCTGGCAGATGAAATCGAGCCGCCGTCCGACGCTGGCTTTCGTCTTTGCCGTCAATATCTCGCGGGTGGCTGTGATATGCCCGCGCAGCCGATCAAGCTCTTCCGAAATATCGGCTTTCGTGGTGAGGAGCGCGAGCTCCTGCTCCAGCCGCCCCGCATCGAGATCGCCCGCCTCCAGAAGCTGCGCCATCTGGCTCCGGATCTTCTCACGGGCGCGCACCGGCCAGTCGGCGGCAAGCGTTGCGGCGCGGCCGACCAGCGCCTCGATGGCGTCCAACTGGGCGAGCAGAACGGGGCGAAGCTGCGCCCCCTCCTCCGCCCGCGTCCGCGCCATCTCGCGCATCAGTGTCTCGGCGGAGGCGAAAAGCGCTGCTTCCAGCGCCTCGCTCGATGCGCCGGCAAGCGGATCGCCCTTCGGCTCAATCACGCCGCGAAGCGCGAGCAGCCCGTCGATCCGCGGCGGCGCGACCTTGCCGTCCGCGACATATTTCTCGGAAATCGCGATGAGCTCGGCGAGAAATTCTTCATTGACCTGCTGCGCACCGGCGGCGCTGCGGTTTTCAAACTGCAGATGCAGATTGATCGAGCCCCGCTCGAAATGCGCCTTCACGAGTTTGCGCAGGCGATCTTCAAGCGCATCGAAACCGATCGGCAGGCGGCAGCGGACTTCAAGCCCGCGCCCGTTGACGCTTTTCATCTCGAAGAGCCAACTGATCCCGTCATGGGCGCCGCTCGTCCGGGCAAAGCCCGTCATGCTGTTTATGCTCATTGCCGCCCCTCGTTGCGATGGATAAATGACCGCCTTTGTATAGCTTTATCCACCCCATGCGGCAAGCGCGGGCGTGGTTATTTTTTCGGGCGCTGCGTTGCGGCCGGCTTCGGATCGGCGGGGGTAAAAAGGCCCTCAAGGAAGCTGATCAATGATTGCAGCAGGGCGAAAAGCAGCGTCGAGAGAAGGCCGCCCGCGAACGCCGCCATATCCAGCATGAACTCCGCCGCCGCGCTCGTCATGGGGAGGACAAACTCAAGTCCCAGAAAGATCAGCGCCCCCGTCATCCCGCCAAGCCCGGCGCGCAGAAAGGGCGAGTGACGAATACCGCCATCGAAGCGGCGACGGAAGACCGCCAGCGCGACATTGAGCGCAATCTGTGTCAGCGCTCCCACCGCGCCCCAGAGAAAGCCCGCCACCGCGCCGATCGACCAGGTGACATCGGCGGCGAAATCAGCCGTGAACATCTCTCCCGCCAGCGTGCGAAGGAGAAGCAGCAGCGGAAAGGCGATCAGGATCAGGAGCGAGAGCGAAAACGGCAGAATCCAGAGCAGCGGCGCGCCTGCGGCGCTGTCTTCCAGCGTCGTGCCGGTAACACCGCTCACGGCAAAGCTTTTCGTCGCCACCTTGCGATAGGCGGCGCGCAACTCCTGATAGGCGCGGCCGCGCGCCGCTGCATCCGCAGAAGCGGCGGCAACGATGGCCGTATCGAGCGCGGCGAGATCCGCCTCATCGACCCGCGAGGGATGCTCGGCGAGATAGGCCGAGAGATGCGCCGCCTTTGTTTCCAGCGCCCGGCTGAGCGGCTCCGGAACGTCGGGAGGCGTTATTTCCACGGCACTCGCAGCCGCCGGCGCATCCGGGGGGCTGTCTGGAAGAGCGACCCCCTCCGCCGGGAGCGGTTCTGGATCCGGCGCGGGCAGAGGGTCCGGCGCAGCCTGCGGCGCAGCTTCGGCGGCCGCTTCCGAGGCCGCAGACGCGGGTGGCGGTGCGACTGGCTCGGCAATCTCCGCTGCGCGGGGCGCCGGCGCGGGCGGCGCGACGGGCGTCTCGGCTATCGCCTCAACGGGTGCGCTCACCGCTGCCTCCAAATCCGCTGCGGGGGCATCGGCAGGCGCCGCCGGGGCCGCCTCGGGCTCGCTCCGGTGCGGCGGGAACACGTCGGCTGCCACCGGCGGCGCGGGATCGCCGTCGGGATGCGTCGGGCTTTCCGGAAAAGGCGGCGGCGTCACTGTCGTTGAGGGAGAGGACGCGGACGCCGCCGCCGGCGCAAGGGGCGCGCCGGAAGGATCATTCAGGGGGGTCTGTTTCGGGATATTCTTCTCGACCAGCGTGCGGGAGTTCTCATCGAGGCTTGCGATATCGCGGCGGAGCGCCATCAGGCTTTCGCGCAGCTCCTGGCGCTGTTTCAACAGTAATTGAATGGTATCCGTACTGACCATCGCGCGCCCACTCCTCTCATTGCATTCGCTTGAGAGAAGACGGCTCCGGGCCGGAATTTGTGTCGGAAGATGGCGGGCCGCGTTATTTCTTCTGGTTGAGCTGGCGCCAGTTGCGGACGTTGCGGTTATGCTCCTCCAGCGTCCGGGTGAAGGCATGCCCGCCGGTCCCGTCCGCGACGAAATAGAGATAGTCGGATTTCTCCGGCTGCATCACGGCACGCAGGCTTTCGATCCCTGGATTGGCGATCGGCCCTTTCGGCAGGCCGGCCATCTGGTAGGTGTTGTAGTCATTGACCGTCGCGAGGTCCTTGCGGCTCAGCAGCCGGCCGAGATCGTCGCGCCCCTCTGTCAGGCCATAGATCACCGTCGGGTCCGATTGCAGCATCATGCCGATGCGCAGGCGATTGAGAAAGACCCCCGCAACGAGCGGCCGCTCCGCTGCGACCGCCGTCTCCTTCTCGACGATGGAGGCGAGAATGACCAGCTCTTCGGGCGATTTCAGCTCGGGCGGCAGCGGCGCTTCGGCGAGCACCGTCTCAATGGCGCGCTGCATTGCGCCCCGCATGCGGTCCAGCAGCTGATCGCGGGTATCGCCAAGCCGGTACTGATAGCTTTCAGGCAGGAACGCGCCTTCCGGCATCTCGCGGGTGATCTCGCCTTCAAGCCCCTCCGCCGCCTCGATGAGGGCGCGGATTTCCCGGCTCTGCAACCCTTCGGGGATGGTAAGCAACCGCTCGATCACTTTACCGGACGCGAAAAGATCCATCAGCTCGCGGCCCGAAATGCCCGCGGGCAGGCGATATTCCCCGGCCTGCAGGCGGCCGGCCTTTTCTTCAACCCTTACACCAAAAATAAAGGCGTAGTTATTGTTAATAATTGAGTTTTTCTGAAGGTCCTCGGCGAGCGCGCGCAGCCCCGTGCCTTTTTTGAGGATATAGACCGTCTCGGCTGAAAGCGGTCCGGGCGCGGTAAAGAGGGACCAGCCGTAGGCGGCGATCCCGCCCGCGGCGATCAGCCCAAGAAGGAGAAGCGCAAGCAGGCCATAGATAAATTTTCGCACCGCCCCGCCTCCGGCCCGAAGGTCAGACGCGCTTCATGACGAGGCTGGCGTTGGTGCCACCGAAGCCGAAAGAGTTGGAGAGAACGGCCATCAGCTTCTTTTCCTGCGCCTTGTTCGGGACAAGGTTGATATCGAGCCCGTCGGACGGATCGTGAAGATTGATCGTCGGCGGCAGGATGCCGCTGTTGAGCGCGAGAATGGAGAAGATCGCCTCGACCCCGCCGGCGGCGCCGAGCAGATGGCCGATGGAGGATTTCGTCGACGACATGGCGAGATTTTTGGCATCCGCGCCGAACAGCCGTTTGACCGCGCCCACCTCGATCTCGTCGCCGAGCGGCGTTGAGGTGCCATGCGCGTTGACATAACCGATATCGTCGCGGCTGAGGCCGGATTTCTTCAGCGCCATCTGCATCGAGCGATAGCCGCCGTCGCCGTCACTGGCCGGTGCGGTGATATGATGCGCATCGCCCGAAAGGCCGTAACCGACGACTTCGGCGTAGATTTTCGCGCCGCGCTTCTTCGCATGCTCATATTCTTCGAGCACGACAACGCCCGCGCCCTCGCCCATCACGAAGCCGTCACGGCCCTTGTCATAAGGGCGCGAGGCCGTTTCCGGCGCATCGTGGTAATTCTTGGAAAGCGCCTTGGCGGAGGCAAAGCCGGCAATGCCAAGACGGCAGATCGCGCCTTCGGCGCCGCCCGCCACCATCACATCGGCATCATCGCAGGCGATCATGCGCGCCGCATCGCCGATGGAATGCGCGCCGGTCGAACAGGCGGTAACGACCGCGTGGTTCGGCCCTTTATAGCCATGCCGGATGGAAACCTGGCCCGAGACCAGATTGATCAGGGCGCCCGGAATAAAGAACGGGCCGATACGGCGGGGCCCGCGTTCATGGAGAATGATGGCGTTCGCCTCGATCGAGGGCAGACCGCCAATACCGGAGCCAATCGAGACGCCGGTGCGGCACCGCTCTTCTTCGGTCTCGGGAACCCAGCCGCTGTCGCGGATGGCTTCGTCGGCCGCAGCGATGCCGAACAGGATAAAACTGTCGACTTTTCGTTGTTCTTTGGGTTCAAGCACGTCATCGGCGATAAAGGCGTCCGGATGCGCCGGATCAACCGGCACCTCGCAACCATAGCGGACCGGCAGATCGGTCGTATCGATCTTCGTGAGCATCCCGGCTCCGGATTCGCCATTGATCAGACGTTTCCAGGTCGCCTCGACTCCATTCGCCAGCGGGGTCACAAGCCCCAGCCCGGTTACCACCACTCGTCGCATGTCTCACCCAATTGATAAGTGCCAAAAAATAGGGATCGGGACCATTGGCCCCGATGGATCACGCCGCTGCCGAGATATGCTTGATCGCGTCTTCAACCGTCAGAATCTTTTCTGCGGCGTCATCAGGAATTTCAATTCCGAATTCTTCTTCAAATGCCATGACAAGTTCAACCGTGTCCAGGCTGTCAGCCCCCAGATCGTCGATAAAGCTCGCTTCCTCAGTTACCTTGCCTTCATCAACACCGAGATGCTCTACAACGATTTTTTTTACGCGCGCTGCGATATCACTCATAGCTGTATCCTTAGAAAATCCGACAGTCCAAATGTCAATTGCTTTTCATTACCCTCAGGGCGCTTCAAATTCAAGCACCTTCGGAAGGCGTTCAGGTGCGGTTACCTAACACACTTTGATCTTCTTGCAAAGGAAACCTCGTCTGCACCAGTTTATTTTTGACCCGGGGCAAATCCGCCGCCTCAGATCATCACCATGCCGCCGTTGACGTGCAGCGTCTGGCCGGTGATATAGGCCGCCTCATCGGAGGCGAGATAGACAACCGCCGAGGCGATATCCTCGGGCCTGCCGAGCATCCCCGCCGGCACGCCGGCGAGCAGCGTTTCCTTCTGCGCATCGCTCAAGGCATCGGTCATCGCGGTCTCGATAAAGCCGGGCGCAATGCAGTTGACCGTGATGCCGCGGCTCGCCACTTCCTGGGCGAGCGATTTCGACATGCCGATCATCCCGGCTTTCGAGGCGGCGTAGTTCGCCTGCCCCGGATTGCCCGTCACCCCGACGATGGAAGTAATGCCGATGATCCGCCCGAAGCGCCGCTTCATCATGCCGCGAAGGGCGTTGCGCGAGAGCTTGAAGGCCGCCTTCAGATTGACATCCATAACGATGTCCCAATCCTCATCCTTCATCCGCATGGCAAGGCCGTCACGCGTGAGGCCGGCATTGTTGACGAGGATATCAAGCTGCCCCATGGCGCCTTCCGCCGCACTGATAAGGCCATCGACGGCCGCCGCGTCGGAAAGGTTGCAGGGCAGCACATGCACCCGCTCTTTAAGGCTCTCGGCGACTTCCTGAAGCGCCTCCTCGCGGGTGCCGGAGAGGCCGACAGTTGCCCCCCGGCCATGTAACTGGCGCGCGATGGCGGCGCCGATCCCGCCGGATGCGCCGGTCACCAGCGCGAATTTCCCTGTCAGATCAAACATTATACGCTCCGTCCCGTTGATCAGAGTTTCGCCAGAAAGGCGTCGATTTCGGCCGGCGTCTGGATGGCCGAGCCGGTCATATCGCGGTTGATGCGGCGAACCATGCCGGTCAGGATCTTGCCGGCGCCAAGCTCAACAAGCTCGCTGACGCCCTGCTCCCCCATATAAAGAACGCATTCGCGCCAGCGTACCCGCCCCGTCACCTGCTCGACCAGCAGGCGGCGGATGGTGTCGGGATCGCTCACCTCGCGCGCCGTCACATTGGCGATCAGCGGCACTTTCGGGGGCGCGATGGCGACATCTTTCAGGCGCGCTTCCATTTCATCGGCGGCGGGCTGCATCAGCGGGCAATGGAACGGCGCGCTGACGGGGAGCAGCATCGCCTTCTTCACGCCCTTCGCCTTGGCGATCTCGATCGCCGCCTCGACCGCGCCGACATGGCCCGAGAGCACCACCTGCCCGTCGGCATTATCATTTGCCGTGCTGACAATCTCGCCATTCTTTGATTTTGCCGAGGCTTCGGCGACAACTTCCTCGACCGGACCGATATCGAGACCGAGCAGCGCCGCCATCGCGCCGACGCCGACCGGCACCGCCTGCTGCATCGCCCGGCCGCGCGCCTTCAGAAGCGTCGCCGCATCGGCAAGGGTGAGCGCCCCCGCCGCCGTCAGCGCCGAATATTCGCCGAGCGAATGGCCGGCCACGAAGCGGGCGGTTTTTGCAAAATCCATGTTACCGTCTTTTTCCAGGATACGGACGACGGCCATGCTTACCGCCATCAGCGCGGGCTGCGCATTTTCGGTCAGCGTCAGCTCCTCGATCGGGCCCTCAAACATCAGCCGGGTGAGATTCTGCCCAAGGACTTCATCCACCTCTTCAAAGACTTCGCGGGCAACGGCGTGCGACTGCGCCAGCTCCTGCCCCATACCGACAGCCTGGCTGCCCTGGCCGGGAAATACAAATGCACGTGTCATGTTTTGGGTCCGTATCTGATAAAACTCCAGAGACAGTCATATTGAAGCAAAATTTCATGTCAAGCAGACTTGCATCCTTTGCCAAATTCTGTATAGTCCGCCGCCTCGATAACTCCTTGCCGACGGAGGTCGGCTAAGTCCGGTCGGTTACAATTTCGTAACTCCGGACACTCAAGAGCCATAAGGAGCTTTACATATGCCGCTGTATGAAACAGTGATTATTGCCCGTCAGGACATCTCCACCCAGCAGGTGGACACACTGACAGAAAACATGTCCGCCTTCATCACGAACGGTGGCGGAAAAGTCGCCAAGGTCGAGAACTGGGGCCTGCGCAATCTTGCCTACAAGATCAAGAAGAACCGCAAGGGTCATTACGTTCTCCTCAACATCGACGCCCCGGCCGTCGCCGTCAAGGAAATGGAACGCAACCTGCGTCTCAATGAAGACGTGCTGCGTCACATGACCATCAAGGTCGAGGAGCTGGAGGAAGGCGATTCCGTGATGCTGCAGAGCCGAAGCGCCCGTCCGGACCGCCGCCGCGACTATGACGACAATGCCGATTCCGACAATGCCGCCGATGACACGTCGGCCGATGACAGTGAAGGGGAAGAATAATGGCTGACGCACAACGCCGCCCGTTTTTCCGCCGCCGCAAGACCTGCCCGTTTACCGGGGAAGGCGCGCCGAAGATTGACTATAAGGATGTCAAGCTGCTGCAGCGCTATGTGTCCGAGCGCGGCAAGATTATGCCGAGCCGCATCACTGCGGTTTCCGCCAAGAAACAGCGCGAGCTGGCGACCGCCATCAAGCGGGCGCGTCACCTGGCCCTGCTGCCGTTTCTGGTAAAATAAGAAAGTCCCGTGCCGGCCCGCGGCCGGCATTGGAATAATCGGATGGTCAGAGAAATCGTTGTCGCCGTCGCCCTCGGAATTCTGAATACTGCTTTTGTTACATTGTCCATCCTCGGGCATTCAGGCAGCACAGGTTTCGGAACGGCGCTCGCTACTCTGGTCTTCTGGATATTGTCACTGGTGCCGCTGTTTGTCTCCGGTCTCGGTTTCGGCCTGAAAAGCGCCGTTATCTCGGTGGCAAGCAGCGCGCTGATCGCCGCGCTCGCGATCAACACGATGTTCGCGCTGGCGTATGTCGCGGTTGCCGGGCTGCCGATCCTGCTGCTGGTGCGGCAGGCGCTGCTGTGGCGGCAGAGTGACGGCGTTACATATTGGTATCCCGCCGACCGGCTGCTGCTGTGCTGGGCGGGAATTTGCGTTGCGCTCACCGGGCTGGTTATGGCATTGCTCGGCTGGGACGATGCGGTGCGCCAGGGGCTGATCGACGGGTTCGACCAGATGATGGCGCAGGTTGACGAGATGCAGGGCGTCCAGCCCCGGATGACGGGCGAGGCGTTCATTGCTCTGATACCGCAGTATATGGGCCCGATGTGGGGGCTGTTTATTCTGCTGAGCGGCTGTCTGGCGCAAGGGGTGCTGGTCCGCTTCAAAAAGAATATCCGCCCGACACCGGAGCTGTCGAAGATCATGCTGCCTTCGTGGCTGGCGATCGCCTTTATCGGCGCGACGGCTCTCAGTGTCATCCTTGACGGCCCCACCCCGCTTCTCGGGGCGATGGAGATCACGCTGGTGATGCTGTTCTTCCTGCAAGGAATGGCGGTCATCCATGTGGTGTCGCATAGATGGAACGCCCGCCCGGCAATTCTGGGCGTGATCTATGTGGTGACGATAATGATGGTTTGGATGGTCCTGCTGATCGCGATTTTGGGACTGATGGAAACTTGGGTCGGGTTCAGGCGCCGCTTTGCCGTTCCCCCCCGCCAGGAGGAAGACTGATGGAAGTAATTTTGTTGGAACGGGTCGAAAAACTCGGTCAGATGGGCGACGTTGTGAAAGTCCGGGACGGCTATGCCCGTAATTTCCTGTTGCCTCAGAAAAAGGCGCTTCGGGCGAGCAAGGAAAACCTCTCCATGTTCGAATCCCAGCGCGCCCAGCTTGAGGCGGAAAACCTGAACCGCCGCGAGGAAGCAACGAAGGTCGGCGAGAAGCTGGACGGACAGACCGTGGTGGTTATCCGCGCGGCCTCCGATTCCCAGCAGCTTTACGGCTCGGTCAGCACGCAGGATATCGCCAAGGCGATTACCGCCGCGGGCTTTACCGTGAACCGCAAGCAGGTCATTCTCGACAAGGTGCTGAAGACCCTTGGCCTGCATGACATTCGCGTCCGGCTTCACCCGGAAGTCACCGTCAGCGTCACGGTGAACATTGCCCGCTCGCCCGAGGAAGCTGAAATCCAGGCTCGCGGCGAATCCGTTGCGGAGGTCGCCGAAGCGAAACTCGACGCCCGCGATGAAGCGGTTGTCAATGTCTTCGAATCCACCGCCGACGCGGACGAGGAAGACGCAGGCTGACCCTCCTCGGCCCGTGGATCATTCCCGGCCGAGTGGAGAGCAGAGAGATTGGAAAACGGCGCCTTTTTTGAGGCGCCGTTTTTTATCCCCGTCTTTCACAGCCTGTGCATGAAACTTGTCCACAGATATCCGGCGCGGCCGCCGAAAACGCGATTGGCTATCAAAAATCGCCTATGCTAACATCGCCCCCATGGAAACCCTCTCGCTCAGTAACACTCCCTTTTCGGACGCAGATCAGGAAAGCCCGCGCTATCGCAGCGCGCCGCACAATATCGAGGCGGAACAGGAACTGCTGGGCGCCATCCTGATCAATAATGATGCCGCTATGAAGGTATCGGGCTTCCTCCTGCCCGAGCATTTTTATGAGCCCGTCCATCAGCGCATCTATGCCTCCGCAACGCTCCTGATCGAGCGCGGCGAGATTGCCGATCCGGTGACGCTGAAATCCTATTTCGAGCGCGACGATGCGCTGACCGATATCGGCGGCGCGCAGTATCTCGCCCGCCTCGCCGCGAGCGCTACCACCATCATCAACGCCGAAAACTACGGCCGGCTGATCTATGACCTTGCCATGCGCCGCGAGCTTATCCGGCTCGGCGAGGAGATCGTCAATACCGCCTATGATGCGGAGCTGGACGAGACCTCGCAAAAGCAGATCGAGAACGCCGAGCAGAAGCTCTTTTCGCTGGCCGAGAACGGCGTCCATGAAGGCGCGCTGATGCCGATCCGCTTCGCCGTTGACGAAGCGCTCAAATCCATCGAGGAGGCGTTCCAGCGCGATGGCAACCTCGTCGGCGTGACGACGGGGCTGAAAGACCTCGATGGCAAGCTTGGCGGTCTGCACCGCTCGGACCTCCTGATCCTCGCCGGCCGCCCGTCGATGGGAAAGACCTCGCTCGCCACCAACATCGCCTATAACGCCGCCAAGGCCTATCACGCGAGCGGCGGCAAGGAAGGCGCGGTCGTCGGCTTCTTCTCCCTCGAAATGTCGGCCGAACAGCTTGTCGGCCGCATCCTCGCCGAGGCGACGGAGATCAGCTCCGAAAAACTCCGCCGCGGCGATCTCAGCGATGATGAGTTTGCAACGCGGTTGGTCCCGCAAAGCGCGATCCTCTCCGAGCTGCCACTCTATATCGACGACACCCCGGCCCTCTCCATCGCCGCGCTCCGCACCCGCGCGCGCCGGCTGAAGCGGAGCAGCGGCCTCGGGCTTATCGTCGTCGACTATCTCCAGCTGATGCGCGGCTCCGGGCGGCGGCAGGACAACCGCGTGCAGGAAATCTCGGAAGTGACGCAGGGGCTGAAGGCCGTCGCCAAGGAACTCGATATTCCCGTCATCGCCCTCTCGCAGCTCAGCCGCCAGGTTGAGAACCGCGACGACAAGCGGCCACAGCTCTCGGACCTTCGCGAATCCGGCTCGATCGAGCAGGATGCCGACGTTGTCATGTTCGTCTACCGCGAAGGCTATTACGAGGAACGGAAGGAACCCGCCGAAGGCACGCCCGAGCATGCCGACTGGCAGGAGCGCATGTCGCGCCTGCATAACCTTGCCGAGGTGATTATCGGCAAGCAGCGACACGGCCCCATCGGCATTGTCAAGCTGCACTTCAAACCCGAGTTTACCCGCTTCGGCAATTACGTGTCGGACGACTACCTGCCCGAGCATCATTAGGGACGGTATGAATGGATCGTAATTTGGCCGGGGCGCATCTCTCCATCGACCTCGGCGCGTTGCAGGAGAATTATCGCACCCTCAGCTATCGCGCCAATTCGGCGGCCTGCGCGGCCTCGGTGAAGGCGGACGCCTACGGTCTCGGAATCGAGGCGGTCGGCCCCGCCCTTTATGCCGCCGGCTGCCGCCGCTTCTTCGTCGCCCTGCCCGAGGAAGGCATCACGCTCCGCGCCCTGCTGCCCGAGGCGCAGATCCATGTTCTGGCCGGCGTGCTGCCGGAGACGGAGGCGGCCTACCTTGACCACCGGCTCGATCCGGTCCTCAACTCGCCGGAAGATATCGTGCGCTGGACGGCTGTTGCGAAGACGCGCGGTGAGCGGCTCACGGCGCTGTTGCATGTCGATACCGGCATGACGCGGCTCGGGCTCTCGGAAGCCGAGATCCGCGCCCTCGCCGATGATCCCGGCGGGCTCGATATGCTCGATATCACCGCCGTCATGAGCCACCTCGCCTGCGGCGATCAGCCGGACCATCCGATGAATGCGGCGCAGCGTGCACGGCTCCTGCAGCTGCGCGCCCTGCTGCCATCCGCGGCTGGAAAAGCGCCGCTGTCGCTCGCCAATTCGGCCGGCGTTTTTCTCGGCCCCGCCTATCATTTCGATATCGTCCGGCCGGGCATTGCACTCTTTGGCGGCAACCCGCAAAGCGGCCGGCCCAATCCGATGCGTGAAGTGGTCCGCCTGCGCGCCCGGATCCTGCAGTTGCGGGACGTTGACAGCGAAATTCCCGTTGGTTATGGTGCCACCTACCGCACCGCGAAACCGTCACGGATCGCAACGGTTTCGGTCGGTTATGCAGATGGCTATCTTCGCGCGCTCGGCAATCGGGCCGAAGGGGCGGTCAAGGGTATCAGGGTTCCGGTAATAGGGCGCGTTTCCATGGATATGATCACCATCGACGTCAGCGAGGCCCCGGCTGATGCGTGCAGGCCCGGCGATTTTATCGATCTGATCGGCGGCGCAATCCCGCTTGACGAGGTGGCGGAGCGCGCGGGCACCATCTCCTATGAAATTCTCACCTCTCTCGGTCGGCGCTACTATCGCGACTATGTGAGCGCGACGGACTGACAATGGATCGTAATTTTCTCGCCACCATCGGACGGATTTTCATCGGCTTCATGGCCGCGGTCGGCCGCATCGCCCTGTTTATGGCGAAAAGCCTGCGCCACTGCGTGGCGCCGCCCTTCTACTTCCGCCTGATCGGCAAGCAGATGATGGACATCGGCTATTATTCGCTGCCGGTCGTCGGTATGACGGCGCTTTTTACCGGCATGGTGCTGGCGCTGCAGATCTATATCGGCTCCTCGCGCTTCAACGCCGAGAGCGCGGTCGCCACCATCGTCGTCATCGGCCTCACGCGTGAGCTCGCGCCGGTGCTTTCGGGCCTCATGATCGCCGGGCGCGTCGGCGCGGCCATCGCCGCCGAGATCGGCACCATGCGGGTGACCGAGCAGATCGACGCGCTGGTAACGCTTTCGACCAACCCGTTCAAATATCTCGTCGCGCCGCGGCTGATTGCCGGCGTCATCACGCTGCCGATCCTCGTCCTGCTCGCCGATATCATCGGCGTCTCGGGCGGCTATCTGGTGGCGACGGAGAAGCTCGGCTTCAATGCCGGCAACTACCTCAAGAATACCTTCGATTTCCTCGAACTCCGCGACGTCGTGTCGGGACTGATCAAGGCCGGCGTCTTCGGCTTCATCGTCACCCTGATGGGCTGCTACCACGGCTTCCATTCCACCGGCGGCGCCCAAGGGGTGGGCAAGGCGACAACCAATGCCGTCGTCTCCTCCTTCGTGCTGATCCTCATCAGCGACTATTTCCTCACCGTCCTGCTGATCGAATAGTCGCATGAGTGAGACCCCGAAAATCGAGCTTCGCAACGTCTGCAAGTCATTCGGCAAAAAGGTTATTCTCGACAATCTCAACCTCTCGATCGCGCCCGGGGAATCGCTCGTCGTCATCGGCGGCTCGGGCACCGGCAAGTCGGTGATGCTGAAATGTATCCTCGGCCTGCTGACGCCGGAGAGCGGGCAGATCTTCATCGACGGCGAGGAAGTGACCAACCAGCCGCCCGCCGTGCGCGAGCGGATCCTCCTCAAAACCGGCATGCTCTTTCAATACGCCGCCCTCTTCGACAGCCTGACGGTGTGGGAGAATGTCGCCTTCGGCCTGATTCAGGCGCATGGCATGAACCGGCGCGCGGCGAAGGAGATTGCGCTGCAGAAGCTCGCGCTCGTCGGCCTCGCCCCCGATGTCGCCGAGAAGCGGCCGGCCGAGCTTTCCATGGGCATGCAAAAGCGCGTCGGCCTCGCCCGCGCCATCGCCGCGGAGCCGGAGATCATCTTTTTCGATGAGCCGACGACGGGCCTCGATCCGATCATGGGCGATGTCATCCATTCGCTGATCCGCGATTTTACCCTCGCCCTCGGCGCAACGACGCTCACCATCTCCCACGATATGGAAGGCGCACAAAAAATTGCAGACCGCATCGCCCTCCTCTATAAGGGGGGAGTGGTGTGGTCCGGCCCCGCCGCCGATATTCACACCTGCGGAAATCCGTATGTCGAGCAGTTTGTCCATGGCGATGTCGACGGCCCGATCAAAGTGGATATTCTGAAACCCTGATGAACGGGCAAGCCGCCCCGTTTGAATGATTTTTCGGCCCCGGCCGGCACTGGATAGACGGAAGCCTGATGGCGCGAGAACGCGAACAATTCACCTGTCAGAACTGCGGCGAGACCTATGGCAAGTGGCAGGGCCGCTGCGATGCCTGCGGCGAATGGAATACGCTGCAGGAGGAGACGCTCCGCGCTGCCGTGCCGAGCGGCCTCAGCCAGGGCAAGGGGCGCGCCCTCACCTTCACGACGCTGGATGCCGACATCTCCGACTACAAGCGGAATTTGAGCCAGATCGGCGAGCTCGACCGGGTGCTTGGCGGCGGGTTTGTTCCCGGCTCCTCCATCCTGATCGGCGGCGATCCTGGCATCGGCAAATCGACGCTTCTCCTGCAGGCGGTTGCGAAAATGGCCATGGCGGGCGCAGCTTGCATCTATATCTCGGGCGAGGAGGCGACGCAGCAGATCTCCATGCGGGCCGAGCGCCTCGGCCTCGCCAGGGCGCCGGTGCGCCTCGCCTCCGCCAACTCGGTGCGCGATATCATCACCAGCGTTGAAAAAGCATCACCGATGCCGAGCCTGCTGGTGATTGATTCGATCCAGACCGTCTTCGCCGACAACCTGCCAAGCGCCCCCGGCACGGTCGCACAGGTGCGCGCCAGTGCCCAGGAGCTGATCCGCCTCGCCCGCAAGACCGGCGCGAGCGTCATCCTCGTCGGCCATGTCACCAAGGACGGGCAGATCGCCGGCCCCCGCGTGCTTGAACATATGGTCGATACGGTGCTTTATTTCGAAGGCGACCGCGGCCACCAGTTCCGCATCCTGCGCGCCGTCAAAAACCGCTTCGGCGCGACCGACGAGATCGGCGTTTTCGAGATGTCAGACGCGGGCCTGCGCGAGGTTTCGAACCCCTCCTCGCTTTTTATCAGCAATCCTGAGCGCACGGTGAGCGGCGCCTCCGTTTTTGCCGGGATGGAAGGGACGCGCCCGCTGCTCGTTGAAATCCAGGGGCTTGTCGCGCCCACATCGCAGGCGACGCCGCGGCGCGCCGTGGTCGGCTGGGACAGCGCCCGCCTCGCCATGCTGCTCGCGGTGCTCGACACGCGCTGCGGCCTCTCTTTCGCGGGCAGCGAGGTCTATCTCAATGTCGCAGGCGGCCTTCGCGTGCAGGAGCCGGCGGCCGATCTTGCGGTCGCGGCGGCGCTCGTCTCGTCCGCTTCCGATATTCCGGTGCCGCCCGGCAGCCTCTTTTTCGGCGAGATCGGGCTTTCCGGCGAGGTGCGTCCCGTAGGTCAGGCCGATGCGCGGCTGAAAGAGGCCGCCAAACTCGGCTTCACGACCGCGGTCATGCCGGCCGGAAGCAAGGTCAAGCGCACCTCCATGAAAATCATTGAAGTCGAACATCTGCGGGAGATAGTCAGCCTGTTCACCAGCTCGGCCAGCCCCTCCCGCGCCGTGGGCCGATAGGAGCGGGGCATGGAAAATCTTCCCATTCAGGGCGCCGATATTGTTTTTCTGGTGATCCTGCTTATTTCTGCATTGTTCGGTTTCATGCGCGGCTTCGTGAAGGAAGTTCTTGCGGTTGCGGGCTGGATCGGGGCGATATTCCTCTCGCTCTACCTCTTTCCGATCGCCCAGCCGCTGGCGCGCGAGTTCATCGCCAACATGCTGATTGCAGATATTTTGACCGGAGCGGTTATTTTTATTCTCTCGCTCGTCATTTTGTCCTATATGAGCCATGCGGTCTCGGAAAAGGTCAAGGCGTCGAGCCTCGGCGCGCTCGATCGCTCGCTCGGCATCTTTTTCGGCATTGCGCGCGGACTGGTCCTGCTCGGCATCGGCTGGCTGATCTTCGTTCAGTTCATTCCCGAGAAAGACCGACCGGACTGGATTTTACAGGCCAAGCTGTTGCCCGCGATCGAGGCAAGCGGAGCGTTCGTCGCCCGGCTGCTGCCGCCGGACATGCAGGAGAACCTGAATATTTCAAAGGAAAGCGACAAGGGCACGATGGAGCGCCTCAAGGAGAAATATGACGGCCTGCCCGACGGCGTCAAGGACGGCCTCAAGGATACGATGGAGGATGCGGTCAATATCCTCGACAAGGGTTATGATGATCAGGCCCGCCAGCAAATGGAAAACCTGACCAACAGCGCCACGAAGGACACAGCGAAATGACACAAGAGTTCGTCTCCCGGGATCTGAAACATCCGTTTGACGATGACAAGTTACACGAGGAATGCGGGGTATTCGGCATTTACGGCCACCCCGAAGCCGCGGCGCTTGCCGCCCTTGGCCTGCATGCCCTGCAGCATCGCGGGCAGGAAGCGGCCGGGATCGTCAGCCATGACGGCCGCCATTTCCACAGCCACAAGGGCATGGGCAAGGTCGGCGACAATTTCTCGACCGAAGAGGTGATCAAGAGCCTGAAGGGCAGCGCCGCCGTTGCGCATAATCGCTACGCGACCACCGGCGGCACCGTACTGCGGAACGTGCAGCCCATCTTCGCCGATCTCGCCAACGGCGGCCTTGCCGTCGCCCATAACGGCAACCTCACCAACGCTGCAACGCTGCGTCACCGCCTCGTGCTCGAGGGCAGCATTTTCCAATCGACGATGGATACTGAGGTCATCATCCATCTGATCGCCAACAGCAAGAAAATCCGCATCGTCGACTGCCTTGTCGATGCGATGTCGAAAATCACCGGCGCCTATTCGCTGGTTGCGCTCACCAGCAAGAAGCTGATCGGCATGCGCGACCCTTACGGCGTCCGCCCGCTCGTGCTCGGCCGCTTTGAGAACGCGCCCATCCTCACCTCGGAGAGCTGCGCGCTCGATATCATCGGCGCCGAGTTTGTCCGCGATGTGTCGCCGGGCGAAGTGGTGGTGATCGACGAGAGCGGCATCACCAGCCATTTCCCCTTCTCGCTGCCGCCGAAGCGCTTCTGCATCTTCGAGCATATCTATTTCGCCCGGCCCGACAGCGTCGTCGAGGGCCGCTCGGTCTATGAAGTGCGAAAAGCGATTGGCGCGGAACTCGCGCGCGAGAATGGCGTTGAGGCCGATCTCGTCATTCCGGTGCCCGACAGTGGCACCCCCGCCGCCATCGGCTACGCCCAGGAGGCCGGCCTGCCCTTCGATCTCGGCATCATCCGCAACCATTATGTCGGGCGCACCTTTATCGAGCCGACCGACCAGATCCGCCATCTTGGCGTCAAGCTGAAGCATAATGCCAACCGCGCGCTGATCAACGGCAAGCGCGTCATTCTGGTCGATGATTCCATCGTTCGCGGCACCACCTCCACCAAGATCGTGCAGATGGTGCGCGACGCCGGCGCGAGCGAAGTGCATATGCGCATCGCCAGCCCGCCGACGACCAACAGCTGCTTCTACGGCGTCGATACGCCAAGCCGTGAAAAGCTGCTCGCCGCGCAATATGATGTCGAGGCCATGCGCGCCTTTATCGGCGCCGACAGCCTCTCCTTTATCTCGCTTGACGGGCTCTACCGGGCCATGGGCGAAGAGGGCCGCAATCCGAAGCAGCCGCAATATTGCGATGCCTGTTTCACCGGCGACTACCCGATTGAGCTTGTCGACCATGAAACCGGAGCGGAACAGGAGCTGACCCTGCTCGCCGAAGGATTTTAAGATCAAACGAGAAGTAAGCTTCATATGTCCCAAAAATTAAAAGATAAAATCGCGCTTATCACCGGCGCATCGAGCGGTATTGGCGCGGCGGTGGCGAAGCGTTTTGCCGCTGAAGGGGCGCATGTCATCCTGATTGCCCGCTCCGTCGGCGGCCTGGAGGAGGTTGATGACGAGATTCAGGCGGCGGGCGGCAGCGCAACGCTCGTCCCGCTCGATCTTCGCGATACCGCCGCCATCGACGGCCTTGCCGCGCCGCTTTATGAGCGCTGGAAAAAGCTCGATATCTTTGTCGGCAATGCCGGCGTCGTCGGCAAGCTGATGCCGATCCAGCAGTATGTCCCCGAGCTTTGGGACGAGGTGTTCAAGGTCAATGTCCATGCCAACTGGCGGATGATCCGCGCGCTCGATCCGCTGCTTCGGGCAAGCAAGGCGGGCCGCGCCCTCTTCGTTACCGCCGGACAGGGCAGCGAAAGCCGCCAGTTCTGGAGCGGTTATGCCGCGAGCAAGGCGGCGCTTGAGACGATGGCGCGCACCTACGCGGCGGAAGTTGAGAAAGTGAGCCGCCTTCGCGTCAATCTCATCGATCCCGGCCCGACGGCGACGCGGCTTCGCGCCATTGCCTATCCGGCTGAGGATGCCACCAAACTGCCGGCGCCCGAAAGCCGGACCGATCTTTTCCTGAAAGCTGTGCTCAGCGACGCAAACGGCGAGCTGTTTCGCGCCTGAGCCGCCCTTCCCCGCCTGAAGCCCCGAAAAAAAGCCAATGCCGATCGCACAGCTGCGAAAGGCATTGGCAAGGAAGGATGCGGCCGACGTTCCACGGCGGCACCCAGGGAGGCTAAACAAGAAAGGTAAAAGCTCAGCCTCAAACGCGTTTAATCCGAAGGGCGTGCGCGCCCGCGTCTCTCTCCCACTCTCCCTTCACCCGTCTCACGCCCGCGCGGCGGCATCGCGCGGCGCCATATTCGGCCCGATGCGCACAGATTTACGCAGTTTGCGGTACGCCAGCGCGGCCGGATCGGCGATCACCGGCCCCGGCGCGAGGGCAACGAGCACCCGCTCGGCGAGCGGCTCGAAATCGGCGCGAAAATGCACCGAACTTTTGACGGCGATGATCGAAAGTGCCTCAAGCTGGACGCCGAGATGGCGAAAGAGCGCGGTATCTCCCGTCTGCACCGTTTTGCTGGAAAGCGCGACCTGCACACCGCCTGCCTGCAGAAGCGCGCACGGCCCGAGCTGCATCCGCGCGCCCTTCCACATTGGCCCCGTGCCGACGACATTGCCATCGCCAAGCGCGAGGACGCGACAGCGGCCAGTGAACGGCGTATCCCCCTTGAACGCCCGCCCGCCGATGCCAAGCGTTATCTCCGCCCCCACACCGGCGGCAGTGGCGGCGCGCGCCGCGTCCGGATCGGAGATAAAGCCGATGATGGCATTTTGGGCGCCGGCGTTGATGAGCGCGCGCAGGAGCCCGGTCGTATCACCCGTCCCCCCGGCACCGGGATTATCCTGCGTATCGGCGATCACCACGGGCCGATCCGCGCCGGCTGCAATCTGGATGGCAAGCTCCACCGCGCGCGGGGCCGGCAGGCCGATATCGCTGAAGGCCGCCTCGGCGCGCGCGAGTCGCTCCATGAAGCGCCCGGCGGCGCGCTCGATCTCCTCCGCCCGCGCGCCATAGGCGACAACGGCGGGCCCCGCCTCCGCGATATCGGAGAGGGCGAAGCCGGCGGCAAAGGAGATATGGCTGCCGGGGGAAAGCGCGGCGCGAACGGCGGCGAGATCCGTCTCAAGAAGGCTCGCGCAGGGCTCCTCCGTCGTGCAGCCAAGCGCGAGCGGGATAAGATAGTCGGATTTCGCGAGCAGCTTCAGAAACCGCGTCTGCCCCCGCACCAGATCGCCGAGCACGCCCGCCGCGCGCGCCCCCGTCTCCTGCATATCGGTGTGCGGATAGCGGCGATAGACATCGAGATAGTCGGCATATTCCACCATCTGCTCGGTAATGTTGGCGTGATAGTCAAGGCTGGCGACGATGGGGATTTCCGAGCCGACCTGCATGCGCACGCGGCGCAACAGCTCGCCTTCCGCATCATCGAAATGCTCCGCCACCATCGCGCCGTGAAGGTCAAGATAGATGCCCGAGATCCCGTCCGCCGCGCCGAGGGCGCCGAGGATGATCGCGGCGATACGCTCATAGGCATCGCGCGTCACCATGCCGCAGGGCACGGCGAAGGCCCAGCAGAGCGGCACAATCTCGAAGCCTTGCGCGGTCAGGCTGCCGACTGCCCCGCTGATCGGCAGGTTGAAGCCGCGCGTCTTTTCCAAAGCCGCTTCGCCGATACAGAGGCCCGGCCAGTCCTTCTCCAGTTCAAAGGCGGCGAAATCGGCCTTGTGCGCGGCGAAGGTATTCGTCTCATGCTGAAAGCCCGCGACGGCGATCTTTCTCATATCCGCCCCTCTTCCACCGCGTGACAGGCAACGCGTGCCGGGCCGAAGGTCGCAAGCTCCGGCCGCTCGCGCCTGCAGCGTTCGCTCGCAAACGCGCAGCGCGGATGAAAGGCGCAGCCGGGTGGCGGCGAGATCGGGTTCGGGACCTCCCCTTCCGGAGGTTTGCGCTCCCTGCCGCCCTTGAGGTCGGGGATCGTCTCGAGCAGCATCCGCGTGTAAGGGTGACGCGGGTTGCGAAAGAGTTCGGATTTCGGCGTGATCTCGCAGATGCGGCCAAGATACATGACGCCGATCCAATCCGAAACATGATCGATCACCGCAAGGTCGTGGCTGATGAAAAGATAGGTGAGGCCAAGCTCATCCTGCAGCTTCGTCATCAGGTTGAGGATCTGCGCCTGCACGGAAACATCGAGGGCCGAGGTCGGCTCATCGCAGATGAGAAACTCGGGCTTACTGGAGAGGGCGCGGGCGATGGAGATGCGCTGGCGCTGGCCACCCGAAAACTCATGCGGGAATTTCTCCCCGTCGCGCGGCGACAGGCCCACCTGGATGAGCAGTTCGGCGACCTGCGCGCGCTCCTCCGCCTTGCTCGCGGCAAGGCCATAGGCGCGGATCGGCTCGGCGATCACATCGCGCACCCGCCAGCGCGGATCGAGACTGGCGTAAGGGGACTGAAAGACCATCTGCATGCGCCTTGCGATATCCGAAAGGCTTGATTTCCTCTTGAGGCCGGCGAGATTTTTCCCCTCGATCAGGATTTCCCCGCCGGTTGCGCTATTCAGCCCCGCAACGGTGCGCGCGACCGTCGATTTGCCGCAGCCGCTCTCGCCGACCAGCGAGAAAGTCTCGCCGCGGCGGATCGCAAAGCTGAGACCATCGACCGCTTTCAGCACATAGCGCGGCATCCGGTTCACCAGCCGGGTGACGAGCGGCTTGGAGACGTCGAAATACATTTTCAGATCCCGCACCTCGAGAAGCGGCGCCTCGGATACAGCCGGTTCAGACATAGGTGAGCCCTCCGTCATAGAGCCAGCAGGCCGCAAGCTGGCCGCGCGTCTCGGTCGCGGCGAGCGGCGCCGCCTGTTTCCGGCAAATCGGCCGCACCTTGCGGCAGCGCGGATTGAAGGCGCAGCCTTCGGGGCGGCCATCGAGCCGCGGCATGGAGCCTTCGATGTTGGGGAGATATTTGAGGTTCTGGCCGATCTGCGGGATCGAATCCATCAGCCCGCGGGTGTAGGGATGCTTCGGATTGTCGATCACGCTCCGCACCTCGCCGATCTCGACAAGCCGCCCCGAATAGATCACCGCGACGCGATCGGCGGCTTCCGCGATGACCCCCATGTCATGCGTCACCAGCATGGTCGCGACGCCCTTCTCGCGCGAGAGTTTCTTCAGCAGCGCGATGATCTGCGCCTGCACGGAGACATCGAGCGCGGTCGTCGGCTCATCGGCGATAATCAGCGACGGATCGCAGCAGAGCGCGAGTGCGATCACGACACGCTGGCGCATCCCGCCGGAAAACTCATGCGGAAAGGCATCGAAGCGCAACTTCGGCGCCGGGATGCCCACCTCCGTCAACAGCTCGATCGCCCGCTCCTTCGCTTTGGCCTGCGAGATATTGCGATGCGTGAGAATGGTCTGGGTGAGCTGCTTGCCGATAGTATAAAGCGGGTTGAGGCTGGTGAGAGGATCCTGGAAGATGACGCCGATCTCGGCCCCCCGCACGCGCCGCATCTCGGCTTCCGGCAGGTGTGTGATATCGCGGCCTTTCAGCAGGATGCGCCCGCCCGCGACGCGCCCCGGCGGCTCGAGAAGCCCGACGATGGCGTTGCCGGTGAGGGATTTCCCCGCCCCCGATTCCCCCACCACGCCGAGGATCTCCCCGGCCTCGATGGAGAAGGAGAGCCCCTCGATCGCCTTCAGGATGCCGCGGCGGGTCGGAAATTCGATATGCAGATTTTCGATATCTATGACGGTCATGCGAGCCCTCCCGTTAGCGCAATTTGGGATTAAACGTGTCGCGCAGCCAGTCGCCGATCAGATTGACCGCGAGCACCAGCACGACGAGGGTTGCCGCGGGGAAGAGGGTAATCCACCACTCCCCGGAGAAGAGGAAGTTGTTGCCGATGCGGATCAGCGTGCCGAGCGAGGGGTTCGTCGGCGGCACGCCCACCCCAAGGAAGGAAAGCGTCGCCTCGATGATGATGGCGACGGCAACGCCGATGGTCGCGACGATCAGCGTCGGGCCGATCACATTGGGCAGGATATGGCGGAGCATGATCAGCCACGCCGGCGTCTGGATCAGCTTGGCCGCGGCGATATAGTCCTTGCGCCGCTCGACCATGGCGCCGCTTCGCGTGATACGGGCATATTGCGGCCAGCTCGCGACGCCGATGGAGACAATCAGCACCGGTATTGCCAGCTCCTCATGCATCTGGCCGCTGAGCGAGGTGCGAACCACCCCGTCGATCATCAGCGCGATCAGGATCGGCGGGATGGTGAGCTGGATATCGGCGGTGCGCATGATCAGCGTGTCGATCCAGCTTCCCGTCGCGTAGCCCGCGATGATGCCGAGCGGAATGCCGATGGCGACAGAGAGAGCCACGCTGAAGATGCCGACAATGAGCGAAATGCGCGTGCCGTAGAGGATGGCGGCGAAGATATCGCGCCCCTGCCCGTCGGTGCCGAGAACATGCGCCATCGATCCCCCCTCCTCCCACGCCGGCGGCAGGAAGGCATCCATCAGGCTGAGGGTGCCGGGTTCAAATGGCCGGTAATCCGTAAGATACGGAGCCCCGAAGGCGGCGCCGATCATCACGATGGCAATGATGGTGGCGAGCACCGTGACGGGCGAGTGGAAAAAGCTCCAGGTCACGTCGTGATCGTAAAAATCCGCCCACCATTTTGAAAGTCGTGCGGTTTGCATCGGCGCCCTCCCTAGCCCTTGATCTCGACCCGCAGGCGCGGATCAACGACGAAATAGAGCAGATCGACAATCAGGTTGGTCATCACGAAGAAGAAGGCGACCAGCACCAGATAGGCGGACATCACCGGCACATCGGCGAACTGCACGGCCTGGATGAAGAGGCTGCCCATGCCCGGCCATTGAAAGACCGTCTCGGTAATGATCGAGAAGGCGATCAGCGAGCCGATCTGCAGGCCCGCCACCGTGATCACCGGGATCAGCGTGTTTTTCAGCGCATGGCCGAAGTTGATATCGCGCCTTTTCAAGCCCCGCGCGCGGGCGAATTTGATAAAATCGGTGCGCATCACTTCCAGAAGCTCTGAGCGGATAATGCGCAATATCAGCGTCATCTGGTAAAGCGCGAGGGTGATCGAGGGGAGGATGATCGCCTCCCAGCCGCTCGCCGTCAGAAGCCCCGTCGTCCAGCCGCTGCTGAGCCGCACCACCTCGCCGCGACCAAAGGACGGCAGCAGGTTGAGCTGCACGGCGAAGACATAGATCAGCAGAATGCCGATCACGAATGTCGGCAGCGAAACGCCGATCAGCGATCCCGTCAGGATCACCTTGCTGAACCAGTGCTTTTTCTTCAGGCCGGTAAAGAGCCCGCCCGCAACGCCAAGCCCGATGGCGATGAGGGCGGAGACAAAGACCAGCTCCAGCGTCGCCGGCATGCGTTCGGCGACAATCTCGTCAACCGGCCGCTGCATGCGGTAGGAGATGCCGAAATCCCCCTGCACCGCGTTGCCGACAAAACGGGCGAACTGCACGACATAGGGATCGTTGAGGCCGAGCCGCTCGCGCAGCTCCTCCATATCCTTCGTTGTCGTCTCCTGCCCCACCATGTTGCTGATCGGGTCACCGACAAAATTGAACAGGAAGAAGCTGATCAGCGCGACAACCAGCATGACAATCATGGACTGCACCAAGCGCTTCAGAATGAAATTCAGCATCGTTTCCGCCCCTGATTAGGTGGACAGGCCGGGCAACGCACAGCCTGTCCGCCGCGTCACTCAGTTGGTGAATTTCGCCCAGTAGAAGCGGGGCATATCATTGGGTTCGATCGGGATATCGAGCTGCTTGTTCATCGCCCAGACAATCATCTGGTGATGCAGCGGGATGTAGGGGATATCCGCCTGAACCTCCGTCCAGATCTCCTCGATGATCCTGTTGCGCTCGTTGACATCAATAATGCCGCGGATCGCTTCGATCTTGGCATCGAGCTCTTTGCTCCCGTAATGCGCCGCATTCCACGAAGCATCGCTGTGGATCAGGTAATCAAAGACAAAGCCTGAATCCAGCGTCGGCGCACCCCAGCCAACGAGGAAGAAATCCGTCGTCTTGCCGGTGATCAGCGGGAAGAACTGGGTTTTCGGCTGCGCATTGAGACGCACGTCAATGCCGATCTTGGCAAGCATGCCGACCGCCGCCTGACAGATCGCCTCGTCATTCTGATAGCGGTTGTTGGGGCAGTCGAGCTGCACCTGGAAGCCATCCGGATAGCCGGCTTCAGCCAGCAGCGCCTTGCCCTTTTCCGGATCGAACGGCAGGCGGTTTTCGTCCCACTCCGCCTTGTAGCCATTGATCGGCGGCTCGATGATCATGCCGGCCGGGATCGACATGCCGCGCATGATCGCCCGCTTGATGGCCTCTACATCAATAGCGTGATAGACTGCCTGACGCACGCGCACATCGGCGAAGGGGTTCTTGCCCTTCACATTGGAATGGCGCAGTTCCGGGGCGGAAACATCGAAGCCGAAGAAAATCGTCCGCACCTGCGATGTCTGATCCGTCTTGAGCTTGGGGTTGCTCAGAATCTGCTTCAGATCCTGCACCGGCGGATCGGTCACGAGATCAAGCTCACCCGAGAGCAGCGCCGCAACGCGGGTCGCGTCATTGGCAATCGGCGTCCAGACAACCTTGTCGATATTATGCTGGTAGAGATCATTCCCCCACCAGCCATCATTGCGGACCAGCACGGTTTTCACGTCCGGCTCGCGGCTTTCCAGCTTGAACGCGCCGGTGCCGTTGGCATGGCGCACCGCGTAGGTTTCCTGCTTGTCGGCGAAATTCTGCGGCGCTTCCACGCCATGCTCTTTCGCCCAGTCCTCATCCATCATGAAGATGTTGACAAGCTGGTCGAGCAGAATGGGGTTCGGCTGATCGGTAATGAAATGAACGGTGTAATCGTCGATCTTTTTGACTTCCCTGATGGTGTTCACATAGCCCTGCATCTGGCTGGTGTCGGCCTGCGCGCGCTTGATGGAGAACACCACGTCATCGGCGTTGAACGCGCTGCCGTTATGAAACGTCACCCCCTCGCGGAGCTTGAACTCCCAGGTGTTGGGGTCGAGATTTTTCCAGCTTGTCGCGAGGCCCGGAATCTTGGCCATGCTCGGATCGCGCATCACCAGCGCGTCATACATCTGGATATCGATCATCAGCGTAATCAGCGCATTCAGCGCATGGGGATCGAGCGTCGATGCATCGCCGACATTGGAAAAGCGCAGGACATTTTCGGCCTGCGCCGGGGCGGTGAACGGCATCGCCGCCGCGCCCAGCATAAAACCCGCAAGCGCGAGTTTTGTCGTCAGTTTTCTCATAATACCTCCTGCTGTTTGACGTCTGTCCGGAGGCAGTCCTTCAAAAAGAACCTCCCGCGCCCCCGACGGCTTATCCCGCTCCGGTTCATTTGATCCTTGCAAAACTCGCCTGAAAAATTATTTTGGGGAAATTTCATTCATTAGTAAAATACGGTTTAATAAAATTATTCATGAGTTTTTCAGATGAATGTGTCCTACAAAACGATGAAGTATTTCGCCGTCGCGGCGCATCACAAAAGCCTTTCCAAGGCCGCACAGGAGATGAATATCTCGCAATCGGCGATCAGCCTCGCGGTCGACAATCTTGAGCGCGAGCTCAAGCTCGATCTCCTTAACCGCCAGCGATCAAAGGGAATTTCGCTCACCGTCAAGGGGCAGGAAGTGCTCGCCCGCATCCAGTCCATCCTCGATCAGGTGGAGGCGTTCGAGCGTGACATGCTCGGGCTGCAGGAGGATATCTCGGGCGATCTGCATATCGGCTGCTTCACGCCGCTTGCGCCCATCGTGCTGGTGCCGGTGCTGAAACGGATGGTCACCGCGCATCAGGGGATCCGCGCGAATATCATCGAGGGGAATGTCCGCAACATCTTCGACAGCATCCATCGCGGCGAGGTCGATGTCGGCATTTCCTATGATGAGGCGGATATCAGCGCGGGGCTGAAAACCCAGACGCTCGCCGTGGTGCCGCCGCATGTCGTGGTGCCCTATGATCACCCCTTCGCCGAGATGCCGTCCATCCCGATCTCGGCGCTGATCGACCAGACGCTGATCCTGCTCGATCTGCCAAGCTCACGGCAGTATTACACCTCGCTTTTCGAGACCGCCGGTTTCCAGCCGAAATTCACCTACAAAACCGGCAATTATGAAATGATCCGCAGCATGGTTGGCGCCGGGATCGGTTTCGCCATCCTGCAGACCTGCCCGCCCATCGACTATACGCAGTCGGGAACGCGCGTTATCTGCAAGCCGATCAGGGAGAATTTGCGCAAATCCCGCCTCGTCGTCGCCTATACCCAGCAGGCGATCAAGCGGAACACGGTGAAGGCCTTCGTGCAGCATTGCGAAGAATATTTCACGACCGAAGAAGCGCGCCGCCTGATTGTCTCGCGCCGCTGACCTCGTCAATACAGGAAGAATTAATTGAAGTAAAAGCGGCGAATATTTAAGAACAGCATCACAAATACGCGCCCGTCTGCGTCAATTCCTGACATTTGATCTCAAATTATTGGAAAGAAATCATGTCAGGACTTTTCCCGAAATTTCCCAAGGGCATGGCCCTCGGCCGGCTTCTCACATTGAACCGCGGCCTCAACCGCATGTTCGTCATGCCCAAGCGCAGCTATCATTTCACCAGCCTGCCCGACTATGATATGACGAGCGAGACCTTCCGCAAGGGCAAGAACAAGCTCGGCTGCTATATGGAGCAGAAAGAGTTTGAAATTTTTTACGCGAGCGTGCTGGAAGAGCTCGGCGTGCCGCTGATCGCCGACAAGATCACCAGCGATACCATCACCGAAACGCTGAAAGGCAAATATGCGGCCATCACCGATATCCATGAGCAGATCACCTCGCCCAAGGATGACATTCACGCGCCGATCAACAATATCGGCGATCAGGAGAGCTCGGCGCCCCGGGAGATTGTCTGGCCGGCGCAGTATTCCGACCCGGTCGCCGAAGTCGGCGGCCTGATCCGCAACGTGCTTTATGCCTCGACCGTGGGGGAGGTCGAGCGCAACCTCAAATTCGTCAAATCGATCGCCGGCGACATCGAGGACGGCGAAGGCCAGCTTGCCTCTGTCGTGCAGTATTACGTCGGACGCGGGCCGCGGGTGCCGTTCACGGCGCTCAATTTCCTGCTCCGGGCGAACAGCGGCACGCCGCTGACCGATGAGGCGCTTGAGGACAAGAGCGCGGTCACGAAAATGATCGAGAAATATCTGAACGGCATCCTTCCCGGCGCGGCGAAAAGCTTCACCATCGACATGGCGAAAAAGGGCCTCTCGACCGTGCATGTGCAGTCGCCGCACTCCTCCGCCGTGGTCCAGTTCCCCTTGAAGGGCGGCAAGCCCGGCTATATCGGCGCCGAGGTCGGCCGGCCGAGCTTTTCCTATGTCAACGGCCGTCTCGTCTCCAACGCCCATGAGCAGGTCGTCGACCCGGCGGTGTTCCAGTCGATGAACCGCCGCCGGCTCAGCCCGAAAGAGCTTCCGAAAACCCTTGAGGAGTATGCGAAAATCGAAACCGGCGTCACGGCCGAGAATTTCTACCTGCCCGACAAGGCTGTCGACTATGACAAGCTGAGCGCCGACAACCGCCCGCTCGTCGAAGCCGTCAGCCTCGTCTCCCATGAGAAGGAGAGCGGCCAGGCCGTTTACCTCAGCGACGGCGTGCCCGCCGCTTCGGTCATCCGCAAAATCCCCCATGCCGGCCGTCTCGCCCGCGTGCTCTATTTCCTGACCGGGCAGTATCCGTGGGAAGCGCTCCGCTTCGGCGGCTATTTCGCCCATGACGCGCTGACCGGCCAGAGCCGCGCCTGCGAGGCGCTGGTCATCTTCGGCTGCGATATCGCGGGCGTGAAGCCGCAGGAACTGCTGCCGGTCCTCAGCCAACTCGATCCGTATGATCTCTCGCAGGAGATGCGCGAGTCGGCCTATGAGAATGTGCTCTACACCGAGCTCACCGAGAGCGACGAGGTTTCGTCGAGCATTTTCAGCAAGAAGGCGGCCGAGGAATATCTCCGCCTCGCCGCGGGCGCGTTCGTCAGCATGCAGGTTTACAAGGACCTGCTGCGCGCGGCCGAAAAATGCATCCGCGAGGCCAAGCTGCTGGGGGAGACCGACGTCGAGGCCGAAAAAGTCCGCGATCTCGTCGAAAGCCAGACGCGCAACTTCACCCGCCGCTATCGCCATATGTGGGCGATCGGCGCAGCGGTCACCATCAACCTGCACAAGACCTATGGCCCCGATATCTTCCTCGATCCCGTGAAGGAGGTCGGGCCGGGTGACGTGGGCGTGCCCGTGAAACCGTCAAGCGGCACCCTCGCCTTCATGACGAAATTCGTCACCGAGAAGCGCGACGCCCTTAAAACGGCGCCCGACGGCGAGAGCGAGAAAAGCCGGAAAGTCCGCGAAAACTCGCTCGATCTTGCCGAGAAGTCGCTGAAATACATCGCGAATATCGAAACGGAGCTCGGCATCCGCGACTGACCTCCGCCGCTGATGGTGCGCGCGGCTCGGTGCGCACCGTCAGACGGGCGAAGCCGTTATTGCTTTTTGAAAACCTTGTTGACGATCAGCCCGACGATGATCTGCAGGATCGCGCCGCCGACGCCGCCGCCGACGAACTGACCGGCGAGCGCCGCAATATCGATGCCGCCCATCGACGCACCGCCCATCGCCGCGCCGCCTTCCATCACCTGGTTCAGCAGCGCGCCGCCGCCGAGGCCGCCGACCGCGCCCGCAATGAGATTGCCGATATTCCCGAGATCCGCGGCCTTGACCGCCTTACCGCTGATGCCCCCGCCGACGAGACCGCCAACTACCTGCGCAATGAGTGCTTCCATTGTAACGCCCCCCTTTTCTGCAAACGCCCCCGGGATCCGTTTATGAGATTTTTCTCATATATCCCGAGACCATTATTACCGGCCTTTCCGCCGGGCGTCAATGCTGACGCTGCCGGGCAGCCGGGCGCGCAGGTGTCAGTCGTTTTCCGCGTAAGGGTTTTTGCCGGTCCGGGTGAACAGGCGGATCGGCACGGCGGGCAGCTTGAAATCATTGCGCAGGCCGTTCACCAGGTAGCGGACATAGCTTTCCGGGAGTTCCCCGCGCGAGGACATGAAGAGCGAAAAGGTCGGCGGGCGCGATTTGACCTGCGTCATATAGCGGATCTTGAGACGCCGCCCCTTGACCAGCGGCGGCGGATGCTGCTCCAGCATCACACCCAACCAGCGGTTGAGTTTCGCGGTGGAGATGCGGGTGTTCCAAAGCTTGTAAACCTCCAGCACCTTCGGCAGCAGCTTCTCGACGCCGCGCCCCGACAGGGCCGAGAGGGTGACCACCGGAATGCCGCGCACCTGCGGCAGGGAAATCTCCAGCCGGTCGCGGATGAGCTTCAGCGTCGCCTGCCGATCCTCCACCGCGTCCCATTTGTTGACCGCGATCACGAGCGCCCGCCCCTCCTCGATGACATGGGCGGCGATGGAGAGGTCCTGCTTCTCGAATGTCTCAAGCCCGTCGATCAGCAGCACCACCACCTCGGCCATGCGGATGACCCGCAGGCTGTCGGCGACGGAGAGCTTTTCGAGCTTGTGCTGCACGCGCGCTTTCCGGCGAAGGCCCGCAGTATCCACCAGCTTGATGGCGCGCCCCTCATATTCCCACTCGACGGCGATGGCATCGCGCGTCACCCCGGCCTCGGGGCCGGTCAGCATCCGGTCGGACCCGAGCAGCGTGTTGACGAGCGTCGATTTCCCCGCATTCGGCCGCCCGACGATGGCGAGCTGCAACGGCTTCTCGCTCTCCTCTTCGGCGGGTATCTCATCCGTCTCGAAGGGCAGCAGCGCATCGAACAGATCGGCCATGCCCTCGCCATGCTCCGCCGACAGCGGGATCGGTTCGCCAAGGCCGAGACGGAAGCTTTCGATCAGCCCCGGTTCGCCGGCGCGGCCTTCGCATTTGTTGGCGACGAGGATGACGGGGCGCTCGCTCTTTCGCAACCACTGCGCGAAATGCTCATCCATCGGCGTGACGCCCGCCTTGGCGTCGATCAGCATCAGCGCGACATCGGCCTCCGCCAGCGCCATCTCCGTCTGGCGGCGCATCCGCCCCTCCAGGCTGTCATCGAATTTCTCTTCAAGGCCGGCGGTGTCGATGACGCGGAAGGTCAGCGTGCCGATCCGTCCCTCGCCCTCGCGCCGGTCGCGGGTGACGCCCGGCGTATCATCCACCAGCGCCAGCTTCTTGCCGACCAGCCTGTTGAACAGGGTCGATTTGCCGACATTGGGACGGCCGATGATGACAACGGTGAAGGACATATCAGTTTTCTTCGCCTGCGGACCTGAAGGCCACCAGCTCGGCGTCATCGGTCAGGATATAGAGCGTGTTGCCGGCAACGACCGGTGGAATGGTCGCGGCATCGGAGAGTTTCATCTGCCCGAGCACGGAACCGTCATAGGGTGAGATGGCGACCGCAAGGCCCCGGTTGGAGACGAGGATCAGCCGGTCGCTCGCAAGGATCGGCCCCGTCCAGACGATCAGCTTGCGGCGCCGGTCGGGATCTTCATATTTACCGAGCGGGCGCTCCCAGCGGATCAGCCCGTTGCGCCGCGACAGGCAGAGCAGGTCGCCGTCGGTCGTCACCACGAACAGGAAATCGCCGGCAATCCACGGGGTTTGCAGCGTCGAGATTTCCTGGTCCCACAGCCGCCCGCCGGAACGCAGGTCAATCGCCATCATCCGGCCTGAATAGCTTGCCGCATAGACAATGCCGCGGTCGATCACGGGGAAGGCGTTGATATCGCTGAGCGAGGTGAGCGCGCTGTAGACGCGGCGGCGGGTCAGCTGCTCGCTCCACGCTTCCTGCCCGTTGGCGGCCCGGAGCGCATAAACCTCGCCGTTGGTGAAGGGAACGACCACCGTGCCGCCGCCCACCGCGGGGCTCGCGGCGCCGAGAAGGCCCGTCGTCTCCACGCCGCCCTCAAAATTCCACTGAATGTCGCCGCTCGCGGCATCGAGCGCGAAGATGCGGCTATCGAAGGTGAGCGCGAATACCTGCCCGTCCGCCACCGTCGGCGCCGCGCGAAGCGGCACGCCAAGATTGGTCGCCCAGAGGATCTCGCCGCTCGCGCCGTCCATCGAGACCACATCGCCAAAGGAGGTGGTGGCATAAAGGCGGCCATATTCGAAGGCGAGGCCGCCGCCGATGTTGCCCTCGTCCTCATCCTCGGGCGTCAGGTTGATCGACCAGACCTTCTTGCCGTCACTAACGCTGAAAGCGGTCACCTGCGCGGCGGAATCCATGGCATAGACATGCCCCTCCGCCACCACGGGGGAGGAGAACATGCGGTTCTCGTCATCCGACTCCTCGCCGATGGAGACGCGCCACGCCTCCTCCAGCTCATCGCCGAGGGAAAGATGATACATCGCATGGGAGGGAACGCCGCCCGGCTGCGGCCAGTTGGCATTCTCATACGGCGGCGGCAGGCGCACTTCAAGATCGGCAAGGCCCGCATCGGCCTCCAGATTGCGCTCAAGCGAGAGGATGGAGATCCGCTCACCCGGGAGCGGCGTCGGTTCCGGATCGCCGAACCATGAACAGGCCGCCGCGCCCAGCATCAGCAGGCCCGCGGCAAGCGGCCGCGACGCCCGCAGGCCGGCGTGTAACGCAACTGTTTTCCCAAGCCGTCCCCGCATCGGCTATTTGCCTTCCAGCGCGGCGAGGAGCTGGCTGACGCGGCCCTTTATCATCTCCGGCGCATCGGCGTCATTCTGGACGAGGGCGAGCGTGCTGCGCGCCGCCGCATAGTCACCGTCCTTGATCTGGCTGAGGGCGAGCAGCTCATTTGCCGACGCGCTCCACAGCCGGCCGGTTTCAAGCAGCGGCGCGATGCGGGCTCGAACCTCTGCCGTCGTGCCGTGATCGAGCAGGTAATAGCCCGCCATCAGATGCGCGAGGGAGGAGAATTCCGCCGCCACCGATCCGTCGGCGGCAAGGCGGTCATAAACCGCCATCGCCGCCGCCCCGTCACCGGCTTCGCGGAGCGAGGCCGCTTCGCGGAGCGAGGCAAGCGCGCGGTAGCTGTTGCTGCCATCCTCGGCGATCGCGCCGAAGGCTTTGGCCGCCGCCGCGTGATCCCCCTCGGCCGCGAGGGTCGCCGCCGCGGCAAAGGCCGCGCCCTGATCGCGCGCCGCGGACTGCTGATAATTCCGCCATCCGACATACCCCGCCGTGCCGACGATAATCAGCACGATCAGCGCGACGGCATAGATCCCGTATTTGTTCCAAAGCTCGCGTGACTTTTCCTTGCGAATCTCTTCATCGATTTCGTTAAAAATTTCCGTCACAAAAAACTCCCGCTTCGGCGTCAAAAATCCGCTGCAAAATAACCCCCCGGGCCAATTTAAGCAAATGTTGTCTCGCCCTTTGGCGAAAATTTGATATTTTGGCCAAAGGGCAAAGGCGCCCTCCGGTCCGCATGTGTCGGACAGTCGAAGCAAAGGCGGACATTTTTATGGCCGAGGGACAGATTTTACAACTGGTCGCCCTGCTCATGGTGCTGGGGCTGGTTTTGCCGGGCTTTCTCTACTACACCCGGCGGACGGGCAAAGCGGTACTGCTCCGCAACATCGCCATCTGGCTGGCGGCGGCGGTGGTGATCGCCCTCCTCTACCGCATGTTTGCCGGCAGCTGAGGCGAGGGCCGAGGCGGCGCGGCGGGATCGAAGCCTGGCGCGGCGCATCGGAAAAATAGCGGGAAAAGGACGCTGGCGCGCCGTTCCTTATGATCCCCGCATACGCTCTGGCCGGAGCGTAATCGGGAATTTCGGGATCGCGGCCAAGCGGGAAACGCGGCGGACTTTCAGCGTGGATTTCAACGCGGTTCAACAGCGGCATCGGCGCGGCGGAATGATCTTCCCTCCCTTCCCCGTGGCGCAGACTCCTGTTTCAACCGGAATGTTTCAATCGGGCGCGTCAAATTTCGTCCGAGGGGTTTCACCTGGGCGTCCTGTTTATCGATCGGGAAATCCAGTCTCGCGCTCCCGCCAGAGCGGCGAGGCTTCCCGGCGATTTGTACGATGAGGTCGCTTTCTCCGGATGTCGGGCTTCCTGATTATCCGCAAGGCGCCATTCACAAGTAGCGTCCTGTAAAATTTGTCCCGCATCTCCGGCGACGCTTTCGTTAAACCCGCTCCATCGGCCCCATGGCCGGACAGTCGGAAGTCGGGTCTCGCTCTGCGTCAACCACATCGCTATGACGGAAGAAGTGACTTTCCTGCCGCGGAGCTGATCCGCTCGTCCGGTTGCGTGAACCGGGTCGGGGCGCGAATTCCGGTGAGGTTCCCCGGCCCGCTGCAGGGGTTGTCGGGTATTGGAACCTGTTCTCCGGCCGGCTTTTCCAGCTCTGCATCCCGCAGAGGCTCCCGTCACGGGAGGGGGAAAAGCCTGTCGCGGCATCACTTCCTCTATACCCATTAGTATAGCATCGAAGGCCCCTATATTCAAGGCTTCTAATGAAAAGAAATCCCGGGCCGGGCGCTCCGGCCGCGCGCGCGCCCCTGCTTGTCGCTTGCGCCCCCGCCGCGCCTTTGGCATCATCGCCTTTTTCAGGGCGATGATCGAGACGGGGGACGGCGGGAGATGATGCAACTACACTGGTTCAAGGCACAGGCGCCGCTTCGCGTGCTCGCGCTTATCAAGCATCTCGGCATAGAGGTGGAGCTGGTCGAGATCGACATGGCTAAGGGCGGCCTTCGCGCTCAGGACTATACCGCGCTCAATCCCAACAAGAAGGCGCCGACGCTGGTTGACGGCGAGCTGGTGCTCTGGGAATCTGCGGCGATCATGGCGTATCTTGCAATGCAGGCCGGCTCCGACATGTGGCCGACGGACAATCCCCGCGATCAGGCGGAGGTGCTGCGCTGGCTGACCTGGAACGAAGGCCACTGGGTCCGTGCCGTCGGCGTCAACTATGTCGAATATATCATCAAGCCGCAGTTCAACATGGGCCCGCCGGATACCGCGGCAATCGACGCCAATACCGGCAATTTCATGAAATTCGCCAAGGTGCTGGACGCGCATCTTAACGGCCGGGATTACCTCGCCGCAAACCGCCTCACCATCGCCGATTTCGCCCTCGCCTCGATGGCGCGCTACTGGCGGGAGACGAAGCTGCCAATGGAGAATTTCCCGAATATCATCCGCTGGCTCGATACGCTGATGACACTCCCCGCCTGGGCCGACCCGTGGCCGGAACGGCGCGCCGCCTGAGCCGTCCTGTCCCTACCCCATCGGAATAAAGCCCGGCACCGCCTCGATGCGTTTGAACCAGGCGCGGATGGCCGGGAAGGGGGCGAGGTCGAACTCCCCCTCCCCGGCGAGGTGGGTATAGCCATAAAGGGCGATGTCAGCGATGGTGAAGGTCTCGCCGGTCAGGAACGGCGTCAGGCTCAGCTGGCGCTCCATCACGCGCAGCGCGGCGAGGCCCGGCTCCTTCGTTCCGGCAAGCCGCGCCTCCATCGCCGCGGGGCGGCCGAGAAAGCGGATGATATAGCGCGCCACCGCGATATAGGGCTCATGGCTGTATTGCTCGAAAAACATCCATTGCAGCACCCGGGCGCGGGCCAGCGGATCCTCGGGCAGGTAGGGGCTTCCTTCGGCGAGATAAAAGAGGATCGCATTGGATTCGGCCAGCACCTCGCCGCTGTCCAGCACAATGATCGGCACCCGGCCGTTCGGGTTGAGGGCAAGAAACTCCTCGGTCCGTGTCTCGCCCTTCACGACATTCACCGGCCGCCATTCGAAGGCGCGCCCGGTCAGCACCGCGATCAGCTTCACCTTGTAGCAGTTGCCGGAAATCGCATCGCCATAAATGGTCAGCATGGCCATTGCCTAGAGATAGGTCACCAGCAGCCAGATGCTGCCGACCAGAAGCGATATGAAAGTGAAGATAATCCCGAACATCCGGCAAAGGGTGATTTCCTTCACCGGGCTGATGCCGATGGCATGCAGGATCCGGCCGACCAGCAGCAACGTCAGAAGGATGCAGACAACATAGAGGCTGACCGCGCGCATTTCGAGAAAGGCGATAATGAGCAGCGTCAAGGGCACATATTCGTTAAAGTTCGCCTGCGCCCGCATGGCCCGCGTCAGCGCCATGTCGCCGCCATCGCCGATACTCACCTTCGCCTTCGTGCGGACGCGCCCGACCCGCACGCTGAGAACCAGATAGACCAGCGCGAGCAGCGCCGCAAAGAATGGGGTTGCCGTCACATACATTATGTCTTCCTCTCCCTCTCGCGCCTCCCTGCGCGGTCACATCATGCACCCGTTCCGGGGCGCGAGACAAGCCTGAAAACAAACGATGTTTTCTGTCGCATGAGGCGGCGCAAAAATTCGACTGCCGTCTTTCGCATTGCCGCCCATTGCGATAGCATGCCGCAATTCTGACAGAGGTGAGGAGACGGCGGACATGCAGATCGACCTTTCGGGAAAAGAGGCGCTGGTCACGGGCGCGACGGCCGGGATCGGCCTTGCCATCGCGAGCGGCCTTGCCCGCGCCGGCGCCGCCGTCACCCTTACCGGGCGGACGCGCGCGCGCCTTGATGACGCCATCGCCGCGGTGAATGCAGCGAGCGGGCGGGCGGCGGCGAGCGGCATCCTCGCCGATGCCGGCACGGCGGCGGGGGCGGCGGAGATTATCCGCCGCAAGGAGACGGTCGATATCCTCGTCAACAATCTCGGCATTTATAAAGGCTGCCCGTTTTTCGAGATCGACGATGCGGCGTGGGAGGAGATTTTCGAGATCAATGTGATGAGCGGCGTCCGTCTTGCCCGCCACTACGGGCAGAAGATGCAGGCGCGCGGCTGGGGCCGCATCCAGTTTATCTCAAGCGAATCCGCGCACAATATCCCGGCGCAGATGGTGCATTATGGCGTCACCAAAGCGGCGCTGCTCGCGCTCTCGCGCGGGCTCGCCAAGGTGCTCGCCGGCAGCGGCGTCACCGTCAACGCCCTCCTCCCCGGCCCGACGCGCACCGAAGCCATGCAGGAGCGGCTGACGCAACTGGCGAGTCGGCGCGGGATTTCCCTCGCCGAGATGGAAGCGGAGTTTCTGAACGAGCATCGCCCCTCGACCCTGATCAGGCGCTTCACGGCGCCCGAGGAGGCGGCGAACCTCAGCGTCTATGTCGCCTCAGCTGAGGCCAGCGGCACCACCGGCGCGGCGCTCCGCGTCGAGGGCGGCATTATCGAGAGCATTCTCTAGGCGGGCGGCGGGCAGCGGCGCGGGCAACGCGCAGCCGCCCGTCCTCGCCGGTGATCTGGCCATCTATTCGCCCCGGGACCCGCCGATAGACTGAGTTTATGCCGCCACAACATTCTTGACATATATCGCATTTCACGCATTCATACCTCATCAGGCGATCGCAATGACGGGGAGAAAGCGATGACAGTCTCAAAGAAGATAACAGCGTCCCTCGCGGCGTTTCTCATCGCTGCGCTGACGGGGCAGGCCGTTCTCGCTGCGGATAACGAAAAATTCGATGTTGCCGGCTTTACTCTTGGCATGACGCCTGAGCAGGCCCTGCAGGCACTCCGCGAGTACGGGGCGGATGACGCATCGATCAGTGAAACGCAGTCCTCCTATTCCTACAGCGACGGCCTCAACCATGATTACCGAACCGAGGCGTTTGTTTCCCGCATCTCGGCGGCAAAGACACGACGCTTTGAAAATGGCCGGGAGCACACCGATAGCGTCAACCTCTATTTCTCCCCGCCCCCTGAAGGCGGGCGCCTCGTCGGGCTGGAACGGCTTGTCCGTAATCGCATTGATCCGGTGACCAACGGCGAGTTCAGGGATGCCATAATTGATAAATACGGGGAGCCGACCGCCGCAAACGCCAGCGCCAGTATGGTAAACTGGAAATTCGGCGGCGGCGATAAGAACTGCCTGTCCACCGGTCTGGACGGGGTCGGCGTTCAATTGCCCGATGTCAGGAAAAACAAAAACATCCTCGACGTGGTTTATCGACGAACCGGCGGTAGCTACCGGCTCGACCTTTTCCGGGTCAGCGCCGTCAAAAATCTGGAGGAATGCGCCAATATGCTCGAATTCCGTCTGGGTTCAAACGGCTCGCGACCGGCAGATGATGTCAGCACGCTAATGATTGATGTGCAATCCTGGGTCCGGGCCGAACTGGCGGCGGGCGAAGAACTCGAAAAACTGCGCCAGGCCGCCATTGAAAAGCGCCAGGGCAAGGGCAAGAAACCCGCGCTCTGACCGCCAGATTGGCGCAACATATCTCGCCGCGTCGCCCGGAACGCGGGCGCGGCGCTGCCCGCCTGAGTGAAAGCGGGGGATTTACCGATCAGTCGAAATTATCGTGGATCAGCTTGCTCAGCAACTCATGGACCGAGATATTATGCTCTTTGGCGTAGGCATAGACTTTCTCGCGCGCGGCGATATCGACGCCCTCGATCTCGCCGAAATAGCGGGTGCGTATGGTGCCGCCGCGATAGCCGATATGCGGCACGTCGATATTGATCTCGGGAAACCCCTCCCCCTTCTCGAAGCCGATCAGGTAGAAGCAGTTGCCGAGGACATAGCGGATCGAGATATTGCGGGCATTCACCGGCAATTCCTCTAGCGGCAGCGGCGCGCCCCAGATCGGATTATTCTTCAGGACCATGCGGCCATATTCGGTATCGCGCAGATGCATCGCGAGCGACTCATCGCCAAACAGGATTTTGCCGCCCGGCTTGCAGACCCGTGTCATTTCGAGCAGCGCGGTGTGGATATCGCCAAACAGGTTTATCCCGCCGAAATGATAGACGGCGTCGAAATAATTGTCGCGATAGGGCAGATCGAGCGCGTCGGAGACGGTGAAAAAGACCTGCTCATGCTGCGTATGCTCGCTCGCATGACGGACGAAGCGCCGGTTGAGATCCTGGCCATGAACCGCGCCCGTCGGCCCCACATAGTCGGCGCAAACCTCGACCTCCTCGCCGAGGCCCATGCTGGTGACCAGCACCTTGTCGCCGGGCTTCAGATTGAGGCTGCCGATCACGTCGCGGCGGAAGGCCTCTTCGGTGGTGTTGAAGGTCGCGAACAGCCACTTCAGGAAATTGCCGTAAACCTCAATGGAAATGGCAATATCGGTGTCGTAAATCTGCTTGTTGAAGTCATTGTCCGCGCCGCCTTTGCCCTTGGGGCGGAGATCCAGATAATTCTGCCACGCGCCGAGCGGCTGCACCTTCGCCTCCTCGCCGAGGCGCGAAAAATCAATCGCTGCCAGGAATGTCTCTCTGTCGAGCTTGTCCGCCATCATTTCGGTACCCTATTATCTATTTATTGTTTCTATCCCCGAAATCAGGAGACCCGATACGGCCATTCATCAGCACGCAGCACAAAGACAAGCTAAAGATGATGCATATCAACTACTTATTATATGCCGAAGATGCAATAAAAAATTATCGCTCGGCGCTCCGATACACGGATTTTTTATAATATAAGCCAATATAGACCGCCCGGGAGTGCGGCTGCAGGCCCGAGGCGACTTCTCCCGCCGGCATGGGAGATGACCGCCCGCCCCTTTACAAACACCCGCATGTGGCATTGGATAGGGGGCGGAATAAAGGAGCGCGCGATGACCGATAGACGTTCGGGAACGGGGACGATGCATGATCAGCACGGGCGCTGGCCCGAAGCGGCAACGATCGAGGACTTCCAGCGCAATCTTGCCGCCGTAGAGGCGCGCATCGCCGCCGCCTGCGCCCGCGCCGGGCGCGATCCCGCCGCGGTCCGCCTGCTGCCGGTCAGTAAAACGAAAACCGAGGCGAGCCTTCGCCTCGCCTATGCCGCGGGCTGCCGCTATTTCGGCGAAAACAAGCCGCAGGAGGCGTATGGAAAATGGCAGGCCATGCAGGATCTTGGCGATCTCAACTGGTCGGTGATCGGGCATCTTCAAACCAACAAGGCGAAGCTGGTGGCGCGCTTCGCCGCCGAGTTCCAGGCGCTCGATTCGCTCCGCGTCGCCGAGGCGCTGGAGCGGCGGTTGCAGATCGAGGGACGCGCGCTCGATGTGTTCATCCAGGTCAACACATCGGGGGAGGCGAGCAAATTCGGCCTGCCACCGGAGGAGGTCGCGGCCTTCCTGAAGGCGCTGCCGGCCTTCCCGGCGCTCCGCGTTCGCGGGCTGATGACGCTCGCGCTTTTCTCCAGCGATGCGCCCCGCGTCCGCGCCTGCTTCCAGCGGCTTCGCGACCTCCGCGACCGGCTCCGCGACGGCGCGCCGGACGGCATAACGCTGGATGAACTCTCCATGGGCATGTCGGGCGACTATGAGATCGCGGTCGAGGAAGGCGCAACCGTCGTCCGCGTCGGCCAGGCCATCTTCGGCGCCCGCGCAACCCCCGACTCCCACTATTGGCCGGCGGCAGGCGGTTAACCTGCAAGCCACGAAAATCCCGTTCGCGGCTTTCCTAATATTAACAAATTATTAACAGACGGTTCCTTAGCATTGATACCGGCACGACCGATAGGAAGGTTCAACCGGGGCACGAGCATCCGTCTGCCTCTCGAGAGAGCAATGAAAGGAACAGCCGTGAAGAAAATCATCATTGCCGGGGCGCTTCTGCTGGGATGTGCAGGGGTTGCCTCCGCCGCGGGCGCGGAGCCGACCTCGGGCAACCAGTCCCCTTATGACTGGTCCGGATCCTACATCGGGCTCCACCTTGGATACGGGTGGGGCGATTCAACCTTCGTCGATAACGAATATAACGGCGTCGGAACTTTCCCCGAGGTCAAATGGGGGGTCAAGTCAGATGGATTGATCGGCGGGCTCAACGGGGGTCACAACTGGCACCGTGACGATTTTGTATACGGCATCGAGGGCGAGGTTGGTCATTTGAACCTCAGCGGCAACCGGCTTCAGCCGGGGGTGGACCCGCTTGGTGATCCCTATGACGGTTTCGGCACCGTCAGCAAAGGCGGGTACGGCGGCCTCAGCGCCCGTGCGGGATATGCGCTCGATCGCACGCTTCTTTACGCAAAGGCGGGGGTTGTCTATTCTGCGGCCAAGCTCGGCTTTTCAGATACCTGCACCGTCGCCCCGTGCGGGAACTCGACGGCCAACGCTTCGGAAAAGGTCGGCTGGGGATATCAGCTCGGCGCAGGTCTGGACTATGCGCTGACGGATCGCTGGATCGTCAAGGCGGAATACGCCTATATGATTTCGGCAAGAGCAAGATCAGCGAGCAAGGCGTTGGCGGTGGCTTTGCCGGCGTCCCCTTCAGCATTCGCTCCGACCTCTCGATCCATACCCTCAAACTCGGCGTGAACTACAAATTCTGAGCATTTCCCAGGGATGTCAATCGCTTCCGATTTAATCGGATGGGGCCTTCTTCCGGCCACTAGGCGCTAAACCAGCGAACAGCATACGCCCGCCGATGCATACGGCATATCGAAGCGGCTTGATGGGCAGGATCATTCCCACTCGATCGTTCCGGGAGGTTTGGAGGTGACGTCGTAGACGACGCGGTTGATGCCGCGGACTTCGTTGATGATGCGCGTCGAGACGCGGCCGAGGAAGTCGTGCGAGAAGGGATAGTAATCCGCCGTCATGCCGTCGGTCGAGGTGACGGCGCGCAGCGCACAGACGTAATCATAGGTGCGGTTGTCGCCCATCACGCCCACGGTGCGGACGGGCAGCAGCACGGCGAAGGCCTGCCAGATCTCGCTATAGAGCCCGGCGTTCCGGATCTCCTCAAGATAGATGGTGTCGGCCTTGCGGAGGATATCGAGCCGCTCCCGGGTGATGGCGCCGGGGACGCGAATGGCAAGGCCCGGCCCCGGGAAGGGATGCCGATCGACGAGTTCGGGCGCCATGCCAAGCTCGCGGCCAAGCGCGCGGACCTCGTCCTTGAAAAGCTCGCGAAGCGGCTCGACGAGCTTCATATTCATCCGCTCGGGCAGGCCGCCGACATTATGGTGCGACTTGATGGTGACGCTGGG
>JRYH01000072.1_pt1 | contig 100176 bp, 108 predicted proteins | sample 235351 | NCBI WGS metagenome assembly JRYH01 (sample SAMN03074221, study PRJNA261480) | activated sludge metagenome | biome: Wastewater Treatment Plant; feature: Wastewater; material: Activated sludge; isolation source: activated biomass of a wastewater treatment plant treating wastewater... ... | reverse complement strand
ATCGGCTCCTGAAAGATCATCGAGACATTGTTACCGCGGAATTTCTGCATCTCTTTCTGCGAGCGGCCGATGACCTCGACGCCATTGATGCGGATCGAGCCTTCGGGGTGCTTCGCCATCGGATAGGGCAGCAGCTGCAGGATGCTGAGGGCGGTGACGGACTTGCCCGAGCCGCTCTCCCCGACGAGCGCGAGCGTCTCTCCCTTCTCGATCTCGAACGAGACGCCTTTGACGGCGGGAAGCTCCTTGCCGTTCGAGCGAAAGGTCACCCAGAGATTTTCAACAGTGACAAGCGCCATTACTGAAACGTCTTTCTTGGATCAAAGGCGTCGCGAATGCCTTCCTGCATGAAGAACGCAAGCGTCAGCATGATGGAGAGGGTGAGAAAGGCGGTGATACCGAGCCACGGCGCCTGCAGGTTGGCCTTGCCCTGCGCCAGTAGCTCGCCAAGCGAGGGGGAGCCCGGCGGCAGGCCGAGGCCGAGAAAGTCAAGCGACGTCAGGCTGACGATCGAGCCCGTCAGGATAAAGGGCAGGAAGGTCAGCGCCGAGACCATGGAGTTCGGAAGGAGATGCTTGAACATGATCACGCTGTCCCGCACGCCAAGCGCCCGCGCCGCCCGCACATAATCGAAATTGCGCGAGCGTAGGAATTCCGCCCGCACGACGCCGACAAGGCTCGGCCAGCTGAAGAGCAGCAGCAGAAACAGCAGGATGAGGAAGCTCGGCTCGATCAGCGCGGCGAGGATGATCAGGATGTAAAGGCTCGGCATCCCGCCCCAGATTTCCAGAAAGCGCTGGAAAATTAGATCGACCCAGCCGCCGAAATATCCCTGCACCGCGCCCGCCGCAACGCCGATGATGGAGCTGATGACGGTCAGGATGACGCCGAACGCGACCGAGATGCGATAGCCGTAAATAACGCGCGCGAGTACATCGCGCCCCTGATCGTCGGTGCCGAGCCAGTTCTCCGCATCCGGCGGTGAGGGGGCGGGCGATGTCAGATTGTAGTTGATGGTGTTATAGCTGTAGCGGATCAGCGGCCAGATCTGCCAGCCCTTCTCGTTTATGAGCTCGACAACATAGGGGTCGCGGTAATCCGTCTCCGTCTCGAAGATGCCGCCAAAGGTCGTCTCGGGATAGGAGATAACGAACGGGAAATAGAGCTTGTCCTCATAGGAGACGACAAGCGGCTTGTCATTGGCGATGAGCTCGGCGCAAAGCGAGAGAAGGAACAGGATCACAAACAGGATCATCGACCAGTAACCGCGCCGGTTGGCCTTGAAATTCTGCAATCTGCGCCGGTTGATGGGAGAGAGTGCCATGCTACACCTCCCGCGCTTCGAAGTCGATCCTTGGATCGACCAGCGTGTAGGTGAGATCGCCGATCAGGTTCATGATCAGCCCGAGCAGGGCGAACACATAGACGGTCGCAAAAATCACCGGATAGTCGCGGTTGATCGCCGCTTCAAAACCGAGCAGGCCAAGGCCGTCGAGGCTGAAGATCACCTCGATCAGCAAGGATCCGGTGAAAAGGATGCCGATAAAGGCGCTCGGGAAGCCCGCGATAACGATCAGCATGGCGTTCCGGAACACATGCCCGTAAAGGACGCGCCGCTCGCTCAATCCTTTGGCGCGCGCGGTCAAAACATATTGCTGGCTGATCTGGTCGAGGAAGGAGTTCTTGGTAAGCTGCGTCAGCGCCGCGAACCCGCCGATGACAAGCGCCGTGATCGGCAGGGCGAGATGCCAGAAATAATCGAGGATCTTGCCGATCAGGCTGAGCTCCTCCCAGTTATCAGACGTGAGACCGCGGAGCGGGAACCAGTTGAAATAGGAGCCCCCCGCGAACAGCACGATCAGCGCGACGGCGAAGAGAAAGCTCGGGATGGCGTTGCCGACGATCACGAGGCTGCTGGTCCAGATATCGAATTTCGATCCGTCGCGCACCGCCTTGGCGATGCCGAGCGGGATGGAGATGAGATAGATCAGCAGCGTCGTCCAGAGCCCGATGGAAATGGAGACCGGCAGCTTTTCGATCACCAGATTGACGACCGTCTCGTCGCGGAAATAGCTGCTGCCGAAATCGAACATCAGGTAATTTTTCATCATCAGGAAGAAGCGTTCATGCGCCGGTTTGTCGAAACCGAACTGGATCTCGAGCTGCTTGATGAACTCGGGATCCAGCCCCTGCGCGCCGCGATAGGCGCTCTCCGTACCAAAGGATGAAGACGCGGCGCCGCTTGCCGTATCGCCGCCGCCGCTGCCGCCGATGCGGGCCGTGGCGCTGACTGCAGTGCCTTGAATTTCCGCGATTATTTGCTCAATCGGCCCGCCCGGAGCGAACTGGATAACCACAAAATTGAGAACCATGATGCCGAACAAAGTCGGTACCATGAGCAGGATGCGTCTCAATATATAGGCAAACAACGGCGACTTCCCCCTGTCCGAGATGCGAACTACTTTCCTTGCCGTCTCGCAAGGTCCTCGGCTTTCTCCGGATCATACCACCAGCTTTGCAGAACCGCACGGTCAAAACCCGGCTTCTCTGCATCCGGCCGGCCGAATTTATTCCAATAGGCAATGAAGTGGGAGCTTTTGTACCATTGCGGAATAAAATAATAATTCCACATCAGCACGCGATCGAGCGCACGCGCGGCGGACCTGTGCTCACTGCGCGTTTTGGCCTCGATAATTTTCTCGATCAGCGCATCAACAACGGGGTTTTTGACCCCGGCGATGTTGAGGCCGCCGATGACGTCCGCCGCCGCGGAGCCCCACCAGTTGCGCTGTTCGACGCCCGGCAGCTCGGGCTGCGAGACGCGGCGGATAACAATGTCGAAATCAAACTCCCGCACCCGGTTCTGCCAGCTCGCGACATCGATGACGCGGATCGATGCATTGATGCCGGCGCGCTTCAGATTGGCGATGTAGGGGTTGATGACGCGCGCCATAGTTTGCTCATAGAGCAGGAACTCGACACTCATCTGCTGGCCCTCATTGTTAACCAGGCGATTGCCGGAGATTGTCCAGCCTGCCTCGCGAAAAAGCGCCAGCGCCTTTTGGATCTGGCTGCGCATATTGCCCGATCCGTCCGTCTTCGGGGGCGTGAACTCCTCCGTGAACAGTGCCGCCGGCAGGATGTCCCGATAAGGTTCGAGAAGCGCAAGCTCCTCCGCGCCCGGAAGCCCCGTCGCCTTCAGGTCGGAGTTCTCAAACACCGAGCCAAGGCGCTTATAAAGGCCATGAAAGAGATTCTGGTTGGTCCATTCGAAATCAAAAAGCAGCCCGAACGCCTCACGCGCCTTGATGTTGTCGAATGGCGCGCGGCGGGTGTTGAGGAAAAACGCCTGCATTCCGGTCAGGCTGGCATCGGGAAGAATATCGCGCTTGATGAAGCCGTTTTTGACCGCCGGCTTATCGTCATATTCCGTGGCCCAGGAGCGGGAGGTGAACTCCTCGCGAAAATCATACTCGCCGGCGAAAAACGCCTCGAGCGCAATCGTGCGGTCGCGGTAGTAGTCGACCTGGATGGTATCGAAATTGAACCGCCCCCGGGAGACCGGAAGGTCCTTCGCCCAGTGGTTTCGAACGCGCTCGTAAACAAGGGTGCGGCCGGGATCTACCCGCGCGAGCCGGTACGGGCCGGAGCCGAGCAACGGGGTCATGCTCGTCACATTGAAGGGCCGGGTTGTGAAGGATGCTTTGGACAGCACAGGCATCGTACCGACCACTCCGGGCAGGTCGCGGGTCAGGGCGCCGTCGCGAAACTCGAAGCGGATACGGTCCGGCGCGAGGACATTTGCGGCGACGATGTCGCGGAAGTTGAGGGCATAGCGCGGATGTCCCTCTTCCTTCAGCAGGTTGAAGGTGAAGGCAACGTCCTCAGCGGTGATCGGACTCTCGTCATGAAAGCGTGCTTCGGGGCGGAGGCGAAACTCCGCCCATCGCCCGTCCGGATCGACGGTCACGCTTCTCGCGAGCAGGCCGTAGACGGCATCCGGTTCATCGAAGGACGGGGTCATGAGCGAGGTGAAGTTGAAATAAAGATCGCCGCCGCGATCGCCGTTGAGCAGGCCGGCATTGCCCTTCAGCAGAAAGGGATTGACGGTATCGAAGCTGTCGAGATCGCGCAGCTTGATCGTGCCACCCTTCGGCGCCTGCGGATTGACATAATCGAAATGCGTAAAATCGGCGCCATATTTCAGTTCGCCAAAGGCGGAAAACCCGTGGCTCGGCTGCGGTTCGGCATAGGCGGCGATGGTAACGAGCAGAAATGTCGCAACAAGCGCGGGCAGGGCCTTTATCATCTCACCTCTCTGTCGGGCGTCCGACGACTATTTTTCTTTCAGCCGTTGCAGTCCTGCGCGCAGATTTGCTTCCTTCTCCGGATCAACCCACCAGCTCATGATGTCCGGCCCCTGCGACGGATTGATATCGGTATGCCCGAACTTGTTCCAATAGGCAATTCGGTCATAGGCGGCATGGAACTGCGGAATGACATAGAAATTCCATGTCAGCACACGGTCGAGCGCGCGAACGGCCGGAATGAGTTCCTCATAGGTCGGCGCCGCGATTAGATTTTCGATCAGCGCGTCAACGACCGGGCTGTCGATCCCCATGACGTTGCGGCTGCCGGGCCGCTTGCCGGCGGCGCTGCCCCAGAACTCCCGCTGCTCGTTCCCGGGACTGATGGACTGCGGGAAAACCGCCGTCGTGATATCGAAATCGTAATTGCGCAGGCGTTCCGTATATTGCGAGGTGTCGACGACGCGGGTTGAGGCATCGATGCCGAGTTTCTTCAGGTTGCGGATGAACGGCCCTGTGATGCGCAGTCCGTTCGGATCATACATCAGGAATTCGATCGTGAGCGGCTGGCCCGTTTTCGGATCGGTGAGTTTTCCGTCAATCACTTTCCAGCCCGCGTCTTCAAGGATCTTCATCGCGGTGCGAAGCGCGGCGCGATCCTGCCCCGAGCCGTCGCTTACCGGGGCTTTGTAGGCCGGTCCGAAGACGCGCGGCGGTAACTGGTCGCGATAGGGCTCCAGTATCGCAAGTTCGGCGTCCGATGGCTCGCCTTCCGCCGCCATGACCGAATTTTCAAAATAGCTGCTGGTCCGGCTGTACTGCTCGAACATGATGTTCCTGTTCAGCCATTCGAAGTCGAACGCATATCCGAGCGCTTCGCGCACGGCGGGATCCTGAAATTTCTCCCGCCGGAGATTGAAGGCGTAACCCTGCATTCCGGCGGAGCGCTCATTGTCGATCTCCTCGCGGATGACAAGCCCTTCGCGGACTGCGGGGAAGTCATAGCCGGTTGCCCAGTTCTTGGCGCTGTTTTCCGCGCGATAGTCATATTCACCGGCGGCGAACGCCTCGAGCCGGACCGCAGAGTCGCGATAGAAATCATAGCGGATGGTGTCGAAATTATAGCGCCCTTTATTGATGGGGATATCCGCTCCCCAGTAATCCGGCACACGCTCAAATTCGATGTAGCGGTTGGCTTCAAACTGTTTGACGCGGTAGGGGCCCGAGCTGAGTATCGGCGACAGCGTGGTCTCGTCGAAATTGCGTGTCTCGAAATGCGCCTTCGACAGCACCGGTAGAAGCTGGCCGACGATCTGCGGCAATTCGCGATTGGGCGGGCCGGAGAAGACGAATTTAATCCGGTGATCACCGATTTTTTCGGCCGACTGCACATCCGCATAATAGTAGCGGAAAAGCGGCGTTCCCTTCTCCTTGACCGCCTCAAAGCTGAAAATCAGGTCTTCCGGCGTTATGGGCGTGCCATCGTGAAAACGCGCTTCGGGGCGGAGATTGAAGATGGCGAAGGAGAGATCTTCCGCCACCTCGACGCTTTCGGCAACGAGCCCGTATTCAGCGCTTGGATCGTCATAGGACTGGCTGAGAAGCGTTTCAAAGGTAAGGCCGAGCCCGTTGGCGGACTGCCCGCGGGCAATAAAGGGATTGAGGTTATCGAAGCCGCCTTCTGCCGAGAGACGCAGGGTGCCGCCTTTCGGCGCATCGGGGTTCACATAGTCAAGATGCGAGAAATCAGGGCCGTATTTCAGCGGGCCGGCCAGCGACAATCCATGGCTTTTGATGGTTTTGATCCCGTCAGCGGCATTGGCAGCGGAAAACGTGAGGCTGAATAGCAGAAGTGCCGACGCGGCTGATTTCAGAAAACCCATAAATATCCTCACTCGATACACTTGTCGGAATATGTGTTTCAAGATGGGCGGTTTGCCGGGGGACATCAAGAAAAAAAGCCGTGAAGTGGAGGGCAGTTCGCGCGGCGGGGCGAACAAAAACACCGGACGGGGTGCCATCCGGTGTGTCTGTTGAGCTGGGGTGCGGCGCGCGGAGCGAACTCCGCGCTCGATGCATCAGTCGGACTGGCTCGTCGGCTGTTCTTCGCTGGATGCAGCCGGTTCCTGTTCCCCTTCAGCCGGCGTCTCTGCGCCTTCCGTTGCTTCGGCCGGCGTTTCTTCCTCGACCGTCGGCAGCGGGACATCGCTCTTGCCGAGGGTGCGGAGATAGACAATCAGGTCAGCCCGCTCTTCCGCCTTGCGGATACCGGCGAAGGCCATCTTGGTGCCCTTGATATAGTCACTCGGCTTGGCGATGAAGTGATCGAGATTTTCATACGTCCACTCACCGCCCTTTTCCAGCAGCGCGCTCGAGTAGCTGAAGCCGTCAACCGCGCCCTTGGCACGATCCAGAATGCCATAAAGGTTGGGGCCGGTCTTGTTGGCGCCGCCCTCTTCGGCCGTATGGCAGGTGCTGCATTTCTTGAACGCGTTCGCGCCGCGGTCAGCGTCGGCGGAGGCCAGCAGGGCTGCGAGAGACGGGCCCGCATCCACTTCCTCACCGCCGGCAACGTCGGTCGAAGTAAAGGCGCTCGTGTCAATCGCATAAGCGGGAGATTCTGGATAGGTCGGGCTCACCGCCAGCTTGGCGACCTCGTTTATAACCAGCATAATCAGAACGCCCGCCAGAACGGCACCGATAATTTTGTTTATTTCGAAACTATTCATTGCTGCCCTCAGCTTTTTATATCCTTAGCGGTACCTCTTACCAGCGGCAATAAAAAATTGCGAGCGGAAATTAACTGCTTTGTCCTGCCGGGCGCAAGACGTATATACTCATTTCATCGGAAAATTCGTCTTTTGGATCAAAATCATGGGATCTGCACCGCAAAAACCGCTGATCGTCATTCCGGCCCGCATGGCCTCGACCAGACTGCCGGGCAAGCCGCTGGCCGAGATCGGCGGCCTGCCGATGATTGTCCAGGTCCTGCGCCGCGCCGAGGAGGCCGCCATCGGTCCCGTCATAGTCGCTTGTGCTGAAAAGGAAATTGCCGACGTGGTGAGCGCCGCCGGCGGAACGGCGATCCTGACCCGCCCCGATCACCCGTCGGGCTCCGACCGGGTATTCGAAGCGGCCGAGCGGTTTGATCCGGACGGGAGTTTCGATGCCATCGTGAATCTCCAGGGCGATCTGCCGGCGCTCGATCCCGCGGCCGTTGGCGCCATTTTTCGCCCGCTACAAAATGTCGCAGTTGATATTTCAACGCTCGTCGCCGTGATTACCGATCCGGCGGAACTTGACGATGAAAATGCCGTGAAGGCGGTCGTCTCGCTCGGCGAAGGCGCAACAATCGGCCGCGCGCTCTGGTTCAGCCGCCTGAAAAGTCCGGGCGGCGCGGGGCCGCATTATCACCATATCGGCCTCTACGCCTATCGCCGCGCGTCGCTCGCCAAATTCGTGTCGCTGCCGCCCGCACCGCTCGAACAGCGGGAGCGGCTGGAGCAGCTCCGCGCGCTCGAAGCCGGCATGAGAATTGATGCGGCTGTCGTTGACACGGTGCCGCTTGGCGTTGATACTCCGGAAGATCTGGCGCGCATCCGCCGCATGTTTGTTTCCTGATAATTTGAGAAGTTGAAAATGTCCGAGACTGATCCTGACAATCGTATTGCCTTTCAGGGGGTCCCCGGTGCCTATGGCCATCTGTCCTGCATGACGGTATATCCGGAAATGGATGCGACCCCGTGCGACACATTTTCGGGCACGCTGGCGATGGTGCGCGACGGGCATGCGGCGCTTGCAATGATCCCGATCGAGAATTCGCTCGGCGGGCGCGTCGCGGACATTCACCATCTGCTTCCCGAATCCGGACTTTACATCATCGGCGAACATTTCCAGCCCGTCCAGCATCAGCTCCTCGGCGTGCCGGGCGCGACGCTTGGCGATGTGAAGATTGTGCACAGCCACGAACAGGCGCTCTCGCAGTGCCGCGGGCTCATTCATGATTTCAACCTGGTGCCGATGGTCCACGCGGACACGGCGGGATCGGCGAAGATGATTGCCGAGCTTGGCGACAAGACGCAGGCGTCGATCGCCTCCAGCCTCGCCGGCGAGATCTATGGCCTGCAGGTGCTGCGCGACCGGGTCGAGGATCGCATCGGCAACACGACGCGCTTCGTTATCATGTCGCGGCACCGCAGGACGCCGGATCCGAAAGAAGGCCGCTGCATGACAAGCTTCGTCTTTCAGGTGCGCAGCCAGCCGGCGGCGCTCTACAAGGCGCTCGGCGGATTTGCAACGAACGGCGTTAACGTCACGAAGCTTGAAAGCTATATCACTGACGCAAGCTTCGAAGCGGCGCAGTTTTATATCGATATCGAGGGGCACCCCGAGGAAGCCCGCGTTGCCCGCGCCATCGAGGAATTGCAGTTCTTCTCCGCGAAGCTGAAGATCCTTGGCGTCTATCCGATGAACCCCTATCGGCGGCAGTACAGCAGCTGATAAGGCTTGATCAACGTTGCGGGATTGAATATAAGCGCTCGCATTTCCCGAGCGCGCTGCGCGCCGGGAACAGGTAAGGAACAGCAATGCTGAAGAACCAGATTGAGATCATCACGGCTCTCGGTCGCGCGCAGAAGCTATTTCTGCTGATCGCGATCAGCGCCATGGCGGTCGTCGTCACGGCGTCGAACATCCTCGTCGAGATGCCGATCAATGACTGGCTCACATGGGGCGCATTGTCCTATCCTGTTGCCTTTCTGGTGACCGACATCACCAACCGGACCCTCGGTGTGCGCATTGCCCGCCATGTGGTCGTGGTCGGCTTTGTTGCCGCCGTCGTCATATCGCTGCTGATTGCCAATCCCCGCATTGCGCTCGCCTCGGGCTCGGCATTCCTGTTTGCGCAGCTTCTCGATGTGACGATCTTTGATCGCCTTCGCCGCCTGAGCTGGTGGAAGGCGCCCGTCATCTCTTCCGTCGTTGCCTCGCTCGTTGATACGATCATCTTCTTCTCGCTCGCCTTTGCCGGCACCGGGCTGCCGTGGCACACCTGGGCGCTCGGGGACTATGCGACGAAGCTGGTGATGGTGGTGGTCCTGATTCTGCCTTTCCGGGGTCTTATCCGCATAACAGATCCGCTGACGCTTGCGCCGCTGACCCGTTAGTCGTAACGTCCGCGACGGCACGGCCGGGGGAGGGACGGCGCATTCTCGCGCGTCTCGCAGGTCAAGGTTGAGGTGTCTGAATGGATTTGCTTGCCATCGCGCTTATTCTGGCAGCGGCCTGCTGTCATGCGACGTGGAATTTTCTTATTAAGCGCCTGAATGGCGGCCCCGAGCTTGTCTGGCTCTTCTCCCTCGTTTCGAGCGTCATTTATCTGCCGCTCGTCGTCGTCATCATGCTCCTTGAGCGACCGACTTTCGGGGCAATGGAACTGATATTCCTCGCCGGATCCGGCGCCCTGCATCTTGCCTATTTCCTGCTGTTGCAGCAGGGCTACCGCCGCGGTGATCTGTCAGTCGTCTACCCGACGGCGCGCGCCTCGGGGCCGCTGCTCTCCATTACCTTCGCTGTGTTGATTCTCGGCGAATATATGACGGTGCAGATCCTGGGCGGCGGCCTTGCCATCATTATCGGCGTTTTCTTTCTGACCGGCGGGTTTCGGAGCCGCACGTCCAACCTGCGGGCGTCGCTGGGATTTGGGCTTGCCACCGGCGTTCTGATCGGGAGTTACACGGCGTGGGATGCCTATGCCGTCACCGCGCTCATGCTGTCGCCGCTCATTGTCGACTACGCGTCGGCTGTCCTTCGTACCGTCGCGCTCGCGCCCTATGCGGCGGCGCGAAAACCCCTCGTCCTTGGCTTCTGGCGCGATCACAAGGGGGCGGTCATTGTCATCGCGGTGCTGAATTCGCTGGCCTACATCCTCTTCCTGATCGCGGTAACGCTGACGCCGCTCGTCTATGCCGCACCGGCGCGCGAGATCAGTGTGCTGCTGACCGTGATGCTGGGAACGCTCATCCTGAAAGAGGGCAGCTTCCGCGGCCGCATCGGCTGGGCCGCACTGATCCTGGCCGGTATGCTGCTGCTGGCGACGGGTTAGTCAGGCTGCTCGACCCAGAATTTAGCGAGCTGGTGGGCGAGGGCGATCGGGCCGCCCATGCGGAGCCCGCTCCGCTCGCTGCTCTGGTTCAACATGCCGCGCACTTCTTCCTTGCTGAACCAGCGGGCATCCGCAAGTTCCACCCGGTCGATGGTGATATCATCATGCAGTGCCTCGGCGAAGCAGCCGATCATCAGTGATGAGGGGAAGGGCCAGGGCTGGCACTGGTGATAGCGCACATTCTGCACCCGCACGCCCGCTTCTTCAAACACCTCCCGCGCGACGGCCTGCTCGATCGTCTCGCCCGGTTCAATGAAGCCGGCGAGGCAGGAATAGAAGCCCGGCGGAAAGCTGGCACCGCGACCCATCAGGCATTTGTCGCCATAGAGCACCATCATGATGGCAACGGGATCGGTGCGCGGAAAATGCGTCGCCTTGCAGTCGCTGTCCCAGCAGACGCGCGAGTAGCCGCCTTCCTGCGGCCGGGTCGAGGCGCCGCAGACGGCACAGAAGCGATGCCGGTTGTGCCAGTCGATCATCGAGCGGGCCTGCGCGAGCGCGCCGGCCTCGGTCGGGCTGAGCTGGGGGGCGATGGAGCGTACGTCGATAAACTTTCCCCAGTCCGGGAAGGGCGGCTGACGCGGATTTTCGATTGCCGAGACATCGATGGCAAAATGATATATGCCGTGCTTGTCGACGCCGAGAAAGACGTTCTCCGCCCGATCGTCGAGAAACTCGCGCATCTCCACTTCGGGGCGCCAGTCAATCGCGGTCGCCCCGCGCAGGTTGATCAGAACCTTCAATTCATGCAGGGGAAGGAACCGACTGCTCGGATCTTTTATTTTCTGTTCCAACCAGTTCGTGTCGGTGCGAACATGTGAGGCGCGGTCGAGTTCTCCACCGCCAAAGATTATCGGCTTCATCATGACCGGTAATTTGTCACAAAGCGTACCCCGCCGCAATCGTCAAGATGTTGTAAAGGCGTTAAAAAAGCGCGGAGGCAGGGCCGCAGGCAAAAAATTGACGAAAGGGCTTGCTTATCGGCGCCATCTGCATGATATAGGCAGTGGAAGGCTGGCGATGGGCGTGCCTCTCGCCAACCCGGTCAGGTCCGGAAGGAAGCAGCCGTAACGAGTTTCGGTGCGGGTCGTTGCCAGTCTTCTTCTTGTTTCCCCGAAAATTGAGTATTCCCTCGAACGCCGCGCCGCTTTGACTGGCGTTCGGCGGGCCAAGTCTGCTATGATCGCGCCATGTCGACAGAACAAGCAACTACTCCCTATCGGGTTCTCGCCCGGAAGTATCGCCCCAGAAATTTCGATGAACTGATCGGCCATGAGGCGATGGTGCGAACCCTCTCCAACGCGCTGGAGGCGGGCCGCCTCGCGCATGCCTTCATCCTGACAGGGACGCGCGGCATCGGCAAGACGACGACGGCGCGTATCATCGCCCGCGGCCTCAACTGCATCGGTCCGGACGGCACCGGTGGGCCGACGATCTCGCCGTGCGGCGTGTGTGCCAACTGCATCACCATCGCCGAAGATCGCCATCAGGATGTGATTGAAATGGACGCGGCGAGCCGGACCGGCGTCGACGATATCCGCGAACTGATCGATGGCGTGCGCTATCTCCCCGTAAGCGCCCGCTTCAAGATCTATATCATCGACGAAGTGCATATGCTTACGCGCAATGCCTTCAACGCGCTTCTGAAAACGCTGGAAGAGCCGCCGGAGCATGTAAAGTTCATCTTTGCGACCACGGAAATCCGCAAAATTCCGGTGACCGTTCTCTCGCGCTGTCAGCGCTTCGATCTGAAGCGTGTCGACGGGGAGACGCTCGCCGAATATTTCGCAACCATCGCGGCGAAGGAGAACGCCGAGGTTGAGGCGGATGCGCTTGCGCTGATCGCTCGTGCGGCCGAAGGGTCGGTGCGCGACGGCCTCTCGCTGCTCGATCAGGCGATCGCGCATGGCGATGGCAAGGTGAGCGCGGAGCAGGTCCGCGACATGCTCGGCCTTGCCGACCGGACGCGCATTCTCGATCTCTTCACCCTGCTGATGGCAGGCGATATCCGGGAGGCGCTTGCCGTCCTCCGCGGCCAGTATGCCGCGGGCGCCGATCCGATCGTCATCATTCAGGATCTGCTCGAGCTTACACACTGGCTGACGTCGATCAAGGTGACGCCCGAGGCGGTCTCCAATATCGCCGTCGCGGGCGGCGAGGCGGCGCGTGGGGAGGAACTGGCGGGGAAACTCTCCATGCCGGTGCTTGCGCGCACCTGGCAGATGCTGCTTAAAGGGCTTGAGGAAGTGAGCCACGCGCCGATGCCGCTCGCCGCGGCGGAGATGGTTCTGGTTCGCCTTGCCTATGTCAGCGACCTGCCGACGCCCGGCGAGCTTGCGCGCCAGATTGCGGGCGGCGCGTCCGCGCGGCCATCGGCCCCGGCGACCGCAAGCGGCGGCGGCGGAGCGGGCCTGCGCGGGAGCACCGTCGCGACGGCGGCGGTCGCCCTAGCCGGCGCGGCGCCAGAGCGGGCCGCGGAGCGGGCGCCGGAGACGCGGGCGCATCTCTCACTCGTGGCCGATAATGCGCCGCGCATTGAAACGCCGCCGCAACCGGAGCCCGCGCCTGAGCCTGAAGTGCCGGCGCCGCAGGAAGCCCGCGAGATCCAACTGCAATCGATGGAGGATGTGGTTGATGTCCTGACCGACAGGCAGGATATTAAGCTGAAGGCGGAGGTGCTAAACTTCGCCAAGCCCGTGTCCTTTGCGGACGGGGAAATCGAATTCAGCCCAGCGCCGGGCGCGGCAGCGGATCTTGCGAGCCGGCTCGGCAGGCGCCTGCGGGAGATTACCGGCCGCGCATGGGATGTCCGCATGACCGCCCATGCCGAAGGCGCCGCGACGGTCGCCGAAAAACGCGAGAGCGACAAGGCCGCGGAAATCGCCGCGCTTGAGGCGCATCCGCTGGTGCGCAATATCAAGGCGCTTTTCCCCGCCGCAACAATCCGCGAGGTGCGCCATCGCGGACCTTCCCTTGACATGACGCTTGGCGATGACATATCCGGTGATGACGACATTCAGGACGGAGACATATTTGAATGAAAAACCTTGGCAACCTGATGAAGCAGGCTAAAGAGATGCAGGCCAAAATGGCCGAAATGCAGGCCGAACTGGAAAATCATGAGGTGACCGGCCAATCGGGCGCCGGGATGGTCAGGGTGACGCTGAACTGCAAGGGCGAGATGCGCAAACTGCACGTCGATCCGTCGCTGGTTGATCCGGAAGACAAGGAAGTCATGGAAGATCTGATTGTCGCCGCCCATGCGGATGCGAGAAAGAAGGCGGACGCCTACACCGCCGAAAAGATGAAGGAAATGACCGGCGGCCTGCAGCTTCCGCCCGGCATGCAGCTGCCGTTCTGACGCGCCGCTGCGATCAACCCCAATGAGCCAGTCCGAAATCGATACGCTGATCCAGCTTCTCTCGCGGCTTCCCGGCTTCGGCCCGCGGTCGGCGCGGCGGGCGACGCTGCATCTGATCAGCCGGCGGGAAACCCTGCTGACGCCGCTTGCCGCCGCGATGCAGGCGGCGGCGGATACGGTGAAGGTCTGCGAGGAATGCGGCAATCTCGACGTAACGGAACCCTGCGCCATATGCCGGGATGCGGAGCGTGAGGCGACCATGCTGTGCGTCGTCGAAGATGTCTCCGATCTCTGGGCGCTGGAGCGCTCTGCCGCTTTCCGCGGGCGCTATCACGTTCTGGGTGGCACCCTCTCGGCGCTTGATGGGATCGGGCCGGATGAACTGAATATCGAGAGCCTGATCCGCCGCGTAACGGAGGGGCGCGTCAGCGAGGTTATCCTTGCGCTCAATGCAACGGTTGATGGCCAGACAACCGCGCATTATCTTTCGGACCGGCTTTCGGAATTTGATGTGCAGGTAACAAAGCTCGCGCATGGCGTGCCGGTCGGCGGCGAGCTTGACTATCTTGATGATGGCACGCTTTCGGCCGCGCTCAAGTCGCGCCGGTCGATCAGTTAAGGCTCATACCCCATCTCGCGCGGCGCTTCCGGAGGTGCGTTCAGAAGATCCTCGGCAACATCCCCAAGCTGCAATTCCTCGATCCGCTCGGCGCGGCTGCTGATCTTTCGGCTTGAGGTCTTGATCTGGTCGATATCATTTCCGGCTTGAGTGAAATGCTTCGAGAGGTTGTTGACCCGGACATCCAGTCGCTCGATATCCTTCAGCAGCACGCCGATCTCTTTCTGGATGATATGCGCCTGCGCCCGCATCTGACTGTCTTTGAGGACGGCGCGGACCGTGTTGAGCGTCGCCATCAAGGTCGTCGGCGAAACGATCCATACCCGCGACTTGTAGGATTTCTCGAGCACCGCCGGGAAACGCGCGTGAAGCTCCGCATAAACCGCTTCGGAGGGCAGGAACAGAAGCGCCGATTCCGCTGTCTCGCCATCGAGAATATATTTCTCGCTGATATCGGCGATATGTTTCTGCATGGCGTTGCTGAAGGCGCGCTCGGCCTGGGTTTTTTCGGCCTCCGTCTCCGCCTGCCGCATCAGGTGAAAACTCTCCAGCGGAAATTTCGCATCGACGACGATCGGCCCCGGCGGGTTCGGCAGCTTGATCAGGCAGTCGGCCCGTCGGTTGTTGCCAAGCGTTACCTGAAACTCATAGGCCGAGGGCGGCAGGGCCGATTTCACGAGATCATAGAGCTGGATTTCCCCGAACGCACCGCGTGCCTGCTTGTTGGCGAGAATATCCTGCAGCCCGACGACCTGCGTCGAAAGTTCCGTCAGGTTGGTCTGCGCCTTGTCGATGACGGCGAGGCGGGCCTGCAGTTCGGAAAGGCTCTGTCCGGTCTTCTCGGCCGATTGCACGAGGCTTTCGCCAAGCCGGCGCGAAACGGCATCGAGCCGTTCGTTGAGCGTGCGGTTGATCTCGGCGCGGCTGGTCGCTGTATCGTTTGAGACCTGGCGAAGCTGGCCTTCAAGCTGCGACTGCCGGTTCAGTAGCGTTTCCGCAAGACGGTGCAGGTTCTCACTGTTTGCGGATGCTTTTTCGGCAAGCGCCTGCGCCTTCGACATGCGCAGCACAAGAACGACGATGACGATAAAAAGCAGCCCGATAACGGCGATCAGGGCGACTTCAAGCCCTCTTCCTTGCAGAAACTGCTCAATAAACTCTTGCAAAACCCGCTACTCCCCGGGGACCAATGGTCTTGACGAACGCAAACAGGCATAATACCTACTCATTGTGCCATAAAGGCACATCAGAAACATATCGTCAATGGAATGCCATGGCCCTTTTACCCATATACACGGCGCCCGATCCGCTGCTCAAAACCATCTCAACGCCGGTTGAGAAGGTGGATGACGAGATTCGCAAGCTGGTTGCGGACATGTTCGAGACCATGTACGCCGCGCCCGGTATCGGTCTTGCCGCCATTCAGGTGGGCGTTCCGAAACGCCTGCTGGTGATGGATGTCGTCGGCAAGGGGAAAGAGGAGCCGCCGCAGCCGCTCGCGCTCATCAACCCGGAAATCACCTGGGTTTCCGATGACGATGTGACCTATGAGGAAGGCTGCCTGTCGGTGCCCGAACATTATGCCGACGTCGTGCGCCCGGCCGAAGTGGAGGTCAGCTATCTCGATCTCGACGGCCAGCCGCAGCAGCTCCGCGCCGATGGCCTGCTTGCCATTTGCGTGCAGCATGAGATTGATCATCTGGACGGTATCCTGTTCCTTGATCATCTGTCGGCGCTGAAACGCAACATGATCCTCCGCAAGCTTCTCAAGCAGAAAAAAATGGCGAGTTGAGGCCGGCGGATGGCCCGACTGCGACTTGCCTTCATGGGGACGCCGGCCTTTTCAGCGCATATTCTGAAGGCCCTGATTGCCTCGCCGCATGACATCGTTTGCGTCTATTCGCAGCCGCCGCGCCCGGCCGGGCGGGGCCGCAAGCTGATGCCCTCGGCTGTCCACATAGTTGCTGAAGACGCCGGGATCCCGGTTCGCACCCCCCAGTCGCTGAAATCTCCGGACGTGCAGGCGGAATTTGCCGCGCTCGATCTTGATGCCGCAATCGTTGTCGCCTACGGCCTTATCCTGCCGCAGGCCATTCTCGACGCGCCGAAATATGGCTGCCTCAACCTCCACGCATCAATTTTACCGCGCTGGCGCGGGGCCGCGCCGATCCAGCGGGCAATTATGGCCGGCGATCCTGAGACCGGCATTGCGGTCATGCAGATGGAGGCGGGGCTCGATACAGGCCCGGTGCTCGCCGAGACGCGCATTCCCATAATATCCGAAACGACGGCGGGCAGCCTGCATGATGAACTTGCCGAGGCGGCGGTGCCGCTCCTCCTCGCAACGCTGGAGCGGCTTGGCGATCCCGATCTTGTCGCCACGCCGCAAAGCGCGGAGGGCGTGACATATGCCGAAAAAATCTCCAAGGCCGAAGCCGCTATTGACTGGACGCGGAGTGCAATTGAGCTTGACCGGCATATTCGCGGTCTCAACCCGGCGCCGGGCGCCTATTTCGAGCATCAGGGCCAGCGGATCAAGCTATTGAAGGCGCGGCCTGTCAGTGGCAGCGGCGCACCGGGGGAGGTGCTCGATGACACCCTCACCGTCGCCTGCGGCGAGGGTGCGCTCGCCTTGCAACTGGTTCAGCCGGCCGGCAAAGGTCCGATGAGTGCCGCCGCCTTTCTGAATGGCCGCCCGATCGCCAGGGGCGAGGTGCTCGGCTGATGCCCAGCTTCCGTATTACGATCGAGTATGACGGAAGCGCCCTCGTCGGCTGGCAGCGCCAGACCAACGGGCCGTCTGTGCAGCAGTATATCGAGGAGGCGATTTTTGCCTTCTGCGGGGAAGAGGTGCGGATACAGGGCGCCGGGCGGACCGACGCCGGGGTCCACGCGCTGGGCCAGGTCGCAAGTTTCGCGCTTGCCTCTGACCGCCGGCCCGAAGTTGTGAAGAATGCCCTTAATTTTCATCTGAAGCCCGCGCCCGTGGCCATTCTTGACTGCCGCGAGGTGGAGGCCGACTTCAGCGCGCGCTTTTCGGCGACGCGGCGGCATTATCTCTACCGGATTATCAATCGGCAGGCGCCGCTGACCCTCGAGCTTGGGCGCGCCTGGCATGTGAAGCGAGAGCTTGATGCCGAGGCGATGAATAATGCGGCCTCCGTCCTTGTCGGCGTTCACGATTTCACGACCTTTCGCGCCGCCGCCTGCCAGGCGAAATCGCCCCTGAAAACGCTCGACCGGCTTGAGGTTACGCGAAGCGGCGTCCTGATCGAAGTCCGCACGTCGGCGCAATCCTTTCTGCACAATCAGGTGCGCGCCATGGTGGGGAGCCTGTCACTTGTCGGAACCGGTCAGTGGACGGCCGATGATCTCCGCGCGGCGCTGGAGGCGAAAGACAGGTCGCGCGCCGGCCCGAACGCGCCGCCCTATGGGCTCTACCTCACGCAGGTCGATTACAGCTAGAGACCGTTTGCGGTGAAAAGCCAGCCCGAGAACAGCGACTGGACGAGGATCACCACGAGAAATTCGAGAAACGCGAAGCCCGCCGCGATAAACCCGCTCGTCCGCAATGTCACCTTGAGGATGTACCAGAGGTAGACATATGTGGCGACGATGAAGATCAGGTTGAGCATGCTGCCGAAACCGGGCGGGAGAATGCCGGTGGCAATCACAGTGACAGGAAGCCAGATGAGGATCAGGCCAAGCTGAACCCAGTTATAGACGATGACAAACGCGCCAAAGCGATCACCGAGCCCCATAAGGCGCGTCACCGTGCCCATGACAACAAGATAGCTTCCCCAGCTTACCCAGAGTGCAAGGCATAAAATCAGGATAAATGGAACGAGCGCGGTGTCGGTTTCGAATGACCGGTAGTCGAAGGCATTCTCGAGCGCGAAAACCGGTGCGGCAAGCAACAGCGCATAAAAGGAACGATAGAAGCCGTCTGCGGAGAGATTGAAATAGGAGAGGGCGCCCGGTGTGCGTTTTGCGAGCAACACGGCGCCATTCAAAGACGTGCGGATTTCCTGCAGCGTTATCATCTGCTCTTCTGGAAATAATTGAACAGGATATCGGTGTAGATATCCGTCAGCGCCTCGATATCGCTGATGCTCGCCCGCTCGTCGACCTTGTGCATGGTTTGGCTGATCAGCCCGAACTCGGCGACCGGGCAGTAATCCTTGATAAAGCGGGCATCGGACGTGCCGCCGGTCGTCGAGAGAACGGGCTTGATGCCGAGACGCTTTTCGATTGCCGCGACGATCAGGGCGCTGAACTCGCCTTCGGGCGTCAGGAAAGGCGACGAGTTTCTGCTGCAATCGAGCGTATAGCGACAGTTCCGCTCCGTTGCGATCCGGTCGAGGATAGTGCGGATCGTCGCTTCGAGCGCATCGTGGCTATGCTCCGTGTTGAAGCGGATGTTGAAGGTCGCTTTCGCCGTCCTCGCGATCACGTTGGTCGCCGGGTTCCCGACGTCGACGGTGGTGAATTCGAGATTGCTCGGCTGGAAATGCTCCGTCCCGTCATCGAGAATGTGACTGTCGAGCGCGGTTATCATGGTCGCCATATGGGGAATGGGATTATCCGCAAGATGCGGGTAGGCGACATGCCCCTCCGTTCCCGTGACGGTGAGATAGCCGGTGAAGGAGCCTCGCCGGCCGATTTTGACCATCTCGCCGAGCTCGGACGGATTGGTCGGCTCGCCGACGATGCAGTGATCGATCTTCTCGCCCCGCTCCGCCATCCAGTCCAGCACTTTGCGCGTCCCGTTGATCGCCGGTCCTTCCTCATCGCCCGTGATCAGAAGACTGATGGAGCCATCGAAGTCACCTGCGGTCGCACCGATGAAACGCTTTGCGGCAACGACGAAAGCGGCGACGGCGGCTTTCATATCCGCTGCGCCCCGGCCGACAATCATGCCGTCGCGGATGGTGCCGCTGAAGGGATCGACGCTCCATGCGTTTTTATCTCCGACCGGAACGACGTCGGTGTGGCCGGCGAAGCAGAAATTGGGAGCCGAGGTGCCGAAGCGGGCGTAGAGATTGTCAACGTCCGGCGTTCCCGCCTCGCTGAACGTCAGACGATGACAGACGAAACCAGCCGCCTCAAGCGCCTTTTGCAATACATCAAGCGCGCCCGCGTCGCGGGGCGTGACACTCGCGCACTGCATAAGAGCCTGCGTCAGGGCGATGACTTCTGAATTTTCTGCATTATTTTCCATAGGATGACCTTTACCGCCCGCCGGGGCGCCCGGTCAATGGGGAAGGTGCCGGCGCGCGAATAATTGTTCGCCTCATTGCCCTTTGCCGATTGCGCCGGCGCGCGCGACGCGATACTACTCATCAGATATGCAGGGAAGGTAACGCATGCGGTTTCCTCAACTTCCCGGATCCGACAATTTCCACGGCGTGATCTATATGCTGGTCGGAATCCTCTTCATGAGTCTGACGGACGCCTTTGCCAAGCTGCTGGTGGAGGCGAATTATTCCGTTCTCCAGATGCTGGCGATCCGAGGATTATTCCTCATGGTGCCACTGACCGCCTGGATGATCTGGCGCGGCGGGACAAAGCGGATCCGCACGAACCGCAAGGGCATGCATGTCATCCGCGCCATCTTTGGTGTGCTGGCGCCGCTTCTCTTTTACCTCTCGCTGAAAGAGCTGCCGCTCGCGACCGCGACGGTGATTTTCTTCGTCTCCCCCTTTATCATGACCGCGCTTTCGGTGCCGCTCTTCGGTGAGAAAGTCGGTATCTATCGCTGGAGTGCGATCGTCGTCGGCTTCAGCGGCGTGCTGATCGTCATGCAGCCGGGCGGCGGCATGTTGAAGTGGGAAGCGCTGCTCGTGCTCGGCTCCAGCCTCTGCTACTGCGGTATCATGCTGACGGGGCGCGTGCTGACGCGAACGGAGACGACGCTCGCGGTGGTTTTTTACAATACCCTTGGCGTCCTGATCATTACGGCGTTTATCACGCTCTTTACCTGGGAGCCCATGCCGCTTCGCGACATTGGGCTGATCGCGCTGATGGCGGCGCTGTCGCTCGTCAGCAGCGTCTGTATGATCCGCTCCTTCGCGGTCGGTGAGGTCGCGGTCATCACCCCGTTTGAATATACGGGGATCATCTGGTCGGTGATTTTAGGGTTTCTCTTCTTTGGCGATTTCCCGCCCTCGCACGTCTGGCTCGGCATCGTGGTCATCGCCGGCAGCGGTCTCTTTATGATCTACCGCGAGCATATCAAGCGCGTGTGACACCGGGCGGAGGGACGCTCCGCCCGTGTCCTGCGTTATTCCGCGCTTAATCGCGGAGCAGTTCGTTGATGGATGTTTTGGAGCGGGTCTGCGCATCCACCGTCTTCACGATCACCGCGCAGTAAAGGCTCGGCCCCGGCGTCCCGTCCGGCAGCGGCTTGCCGGGCAGCGACCCCGGAACGACCACAGAATAGGCGGGCACGCGGCCGATATGGATCTCGCCGGTCTCGCGGTTGACGATCTTGGTGGAGGCGCTGATAAAGACGCCCATGGAGAGGACGGAGCCTTCCTCGACGATGACGCCTTCGACGACCTCGGAGCGCGCGCCGATGAAGCAATTGTCTTCGATGATGACCGGATCGGCCTGCAGCGGCTCCAGCACGCCGCCGATGCCGACGCCGCCCGACAGATGCACATTTTTGCCGATCTGCGCGCAGGAGCCGACGGTTACCCAGGTATCGACCATGCTGCCGCTGTCGACATAGGCGCCGAGATTGACGAAGCTCGGCATCAGCACCACGTTCGGCGCGATATAGGCGCTTTTGCGCACGACGCAGTTCGGCACGGCGCGAAAGCCCGCCTCGCGAAAGCGCGCGGCGTCCCAGCCCTCGAACTTGCTCGGCACCTTGTCCCACCAGGCGGAATTGCTGCCGGGTCCGCCCGGGATCAGTTCCATATCGTTGAGACGGAAGGACAGCAGCACCGCTTTCTTCGCCCACTGGTTGACGGTCCAGCCGTTCGCGCCTTTCTCGGCGACACGGAGCGATCCGTTATCAAGAGCTTCCAGCGTGGCGTCGACGGCCTCGCGCACCTCGCCCTTGGTCGCGACGGAAATCTGGTCCCGGTTTTCCCAGGCGGCGTCGATGACGGGTTGCAACTGCGCTACTGTCATAAATTTTTCCCCGATATCTAGTCAATTTGCGTTGGCCAGAAGATACCCGGCCCCGGCGAGATGTCAATCTGCCGGCCGGGTAAATTTTCTTAGTCCTGGCGCGCCCGGTCGTTCAGGAGATCGGTCAGCCAGCGGCTGAGGTCGTCCGTCCGGTAGTGGATATGATCGCCGTCGCCGCCTTCGCGGGACCAATCGGTATTGCCCGGGATCCAGACGGTTTTCATACCCATCTCATGCGCAGGCACGAGATTGACGGCCATATCCTCGAACAGCACTGCGCGCTCGGGATTGATATCGAAATCGCGGATCAGCTTTTCATAGACCGGCTTATGGGGCTTGGGCAGGTAATCGGCCGCCGCGATATCGAAGATATGGTGGAAATGGCGGTCGATGCCAAGCTGGGTCGACACATTCATTGCGTGAAAGTGCGAGCCGTTCGTGAAAATAATTCTCTTGCCCGGCAGCTTTTCAAGCGCGACGCCGAGTTCGGGGACCGAAACGAGATCGGAGACGTCGATATCGTGAACGAATTCGAGATAGGCGGTGGGATCGATGCCATGCACCTCCATCAGGCCGCGGAGGGTTGTGCCATGCTCCCTGAAATAGCGCTTCTGAAGTTTCTTTGCTTCGACGAGATCGATATCCAGCAGCTTCGATATGAACTCGCCCATCTTCTTGTCGACCCTCGCGAAGAGGTTGGTCGCCGAAGAATAGAGCGTGTTGTCGAGATCGAATATCCAGCTGTCGATATGCTCAAAATCCTGCCAACTTGGTGTATTCATCATGTCCTGAATGTGCCCCCGACTGGGTCGAAGGGCAAGCCCTATCTGGCCCGGGATCGGGCCGTTTATTAATAATCTGTTAAGATTAGCCACCTATGATAGCAGCGATAAACTGTCTCTGGGATATTTAGTGGCTGTGACGATCCATTCCAGCGGAAAACAACGCGCCGCCCGTCGATATGAGGAAAACAAAGCGCGGGCGCTGAGCATCGACCGGAGAGTGCGTGCCGATCTTGCCGCTCGCGAGGATGTCGAGCCGGAGATCCTCTATTATCTTGCCGATGATAACTCGGGCGATGTGCGAAAGAATCTCGCCATCAACCCCGCGACGCCGGCGCGGGCCAATCTTATCCTCGCGACCGATGATGATATCGAAGTGCGCATGGAGCTCGCGCGGAAGATCTGCCGCCTGCTTCCCGATATCACCGACCAGCAGGCGGTCGCGCTGCTGCAACGAACCATCGAGGTGCTCGAAATCCTCGCCCGCGATCAGACGGCCGCCGTTCGCGCCATCGTTGCCGAGGCGCTGAAAGACAGTCTCGACGTGCCGAAGAGCATCGTGATGACGCTGGCGCGGGATGTTGAGGAAATTGTCGCCTGCCCGATCCTCGAATATTCGCCGCTGCTCTCCGACAACGACCTGCTCGAAATTATGGCGAGCGGGATTGCGGCCGGGGGGTTGCAGGGCATCGCGCGTCGGCAGAATATCGGCGAAGAGGTATCCGATGTGCTGGTTGCGCAGCTTGAAATGCCGGTGATGTCGGCGCTTCTTGCCAACCCGTCCGCCAAAATCCGCGAGGAGACGCTGGACCGGATCATCGATCAGGCGGAAACTGTCGAGGCGCTGCATGAGCCGCTTGTCATGCGGCTCAATCTCTCGCTCCGGGCCATGCGGCGGATCGCCGGCTTCGTCGCCTTCTCCCTCGTTGAAACACTGGCGCGCCGCCATAACCTCCCCGAACAGGCGGAAAAGCAGCTGAAGGCTATCGTGCGCGGCCGGATTGACGAAACCCGGGAGTTCGATAAGACGCCGAAGGCGAAGGGGCGCGCGGCTGCGGAAAAACTCTATGCGGATGCGAAGCTCGATGAAGATGCGGTGAGCGAGGCGGTGGAGGCGAGAGACCAGGAATTCGTCACCGCGGCGCTCGCGCTTCTCGCCGATTTCAGCCACGAGAAAGTGAGCGCAATGCTGTCATCGCGCAGCGGCAAGATCGTCACCTCACTTTGCTGGCGGGCCGGGCTCGGCATGCGCCTTGCCTACAAGATACAGACAATGATCGCCTTCGTGCCGGGGAAGGATCTCGTCAACGCGCGAAACGGGTTCGACTATCCCTACAGCCCCGGCGAGATGGAATGGCAGCTTTCCTTCTATGAAAACTGACGCGCGGCGACGCGCCTAGTCGTCGCTGTCCGTGATCATGGTGCCGACGCCATGCTCGGTAAAAGTTTCGAGCAGCAGCACATGCGGAATGCGGCCGTCCAGAATGGTCGCCGATTCGACCCCTTCCTCCAGCGCATAGAGACAGGTTTCAAGCTTCGGGATCATGCCGCCGCCGATGGTTCCGTCCTGTTGCAGCTTCAACACCTCGGCCGAGGACAGACGGTTGATCAGCTTTTTGTTCTTGTCGAGCACGCCTTCGACATCCGTCATCATGATGAGCTTGGTGGCGCCGACGGCCGCGGCAATATGGCCGGCGGCGGTATCGGCGTTGATATTGTAGGTCTGGCCGTTGGGGCCGACGCCAATCGGCGCGATTACCGGAATGACGTTATTCTCTTCGAAACTTTCGAGAATTTCCGGATTGATGCGGGTCGGCTCCCCAACAAAGCCGAGATCGAGAATGCGTTCGATGTTGCTGTCCGGATCGCGCTTTGTCCGCGTCAGCTTCTGCGCCTCGATCAGTTTCCCGTCCTTGCCGGAAAGGCCGATGGCCAGCCCGCCTGCCGAGTTGATGGACGAAACGATCTTCTTGTTGAGCGAGCCCGAAAGAACCATCTCGACGATTTCCACCGTCTGCTGGTCGGTCACGCGCAGGCCGTCGATGAATGAGCTGTTGATCTGCAGCCGCTCCAGCATGCTGCCGATCTGCGGTCCGCCGCCATGCACGATAATCGGATTGATCCCCACCTGTTTCAGCAGCGCGACATCGCCGGCGAACATCAGCGACAGCTCTTCATCGCCCATGGCGTGGCCACCATATTTGATGACGAACGTCTGGCCGCTGAAGCGGTGCATATAAGGCAGGGCTTCGGAGAGCGTGCGGGCCTTGGCCAGCTGTTCTTCGACCGTCAGGGAATTATTGCTCATGTAATTAACCGACCTCCGCCATTGTCGCCAGCTCCGCCCGGAGCATGTCTATCCCGTATCCTTTGACGGCGCTTGTGACCACCACTTCCGGATGTGACGCCGGACGTTTGGTCAGTTCCGCCTTGATCTTTGTAATCAGTGATTCGATGTCACTTTTATTGCCTTTGTCAACCTTCGTCAGGACGATCTGGTAGCTGACGGCAGCGGTGTCCAGCATATCCATGACGTCGCGGTCGGAGGATTTGAGGCCGTGCCGCGAATCCACCAGCAGGAGGACCCGGCGGAGCGACGCGCGGCCGCGCAGATAGCTGTTCACGAGATCCGTCCAGATATCGATCTTCGCTTTCGATGCCCGCGCATAGCCATGCCCCGGCAGATCGACGAGATAGAGCCGGCCGCCGAGATCGAAGAAGTTGATCTGCTGCGTGCGGCCCGGCGTGTTGGAGGTGCGGGCGAGGGTGTTGCGGTTGGTCAGCGCATTGATCAGACTCGATTTGCCGACGTTGGAGCGGCCGGCGAAGGCGACTTCGACGAGCGAGGCGGGCGGCAGCATCTGAAGCGTTGCCGCCCCGGCGACAAACCGGCACTCCTGCGCGAAAAGATGCCGCCCCGCTTCAATGCGCAGGGCGTCGTCTTGGTCTGTCGCAGGATCAATCGGCGCTGTCATACGGCCATACTCGTCAGCTCTTCTCTCCCGACGCGCTCACGCCCATCCGCTTCATGATCAGCCACTGCTGCGCCATGCTGAGAATGTTGTTCCAGGTCCAGTAGATAACGAGACCAGCCGGGAAGCTTGCCAGCAGATAGGTGAAAAAGATCGGCATGAAGAGGAAGATCTTCGCCTGTACCGGGTCTGCCGGCTGCGGGTTCAGCCGCTGCTGCAGGAACATGCTGACGCCCATCAGGATCGGCAGGAAGCCGATCATCAGAATTTGCGGCGGATCCCACGGAATGAGCCCGAAAAGGTTAAAGATCGTCGTCGGATCCGGTGCCGACAGATCCTTGATATAGCCATAGAAGGGCTGGTGACGCATCAGCAGCGTGACGAACAGCACCTTGTAGAGCGCGAAGAAAATCGGGATCTGAAGGAGGATCGGCAGACAGCCCGCGGCCGGGTTCGCCTTCTCCTTCTTGTAGAGCGCCATCATCTCCTGATTGAGCTTCTGCTTGTCCTCGCCGTAACGCTCGCGCAGCTTCAGCATCTCCGGCTGCAGCTTCTTCATCTTGCTCATCGACACGTAGGATTTGTGCGCGAGCGGGAGCAGAATGATCTTGATGATGATGGTCAGCGCCATGATGGCGAGGCCGAGGTTGCCGATCAGCTTGTCGAGATATTCGAGTGCAAAATAGATCGGCTTGGTCAGGAAGTAGAACCAGCCCCAGTCGATGGCAAGATCGAAGCGGGCAACGTTATACTGCTCTTCATAGGCGTCCAGAATGGAAACTTCCTTGGCGCCGGCAAAGAGCCGGTTGGTTATGCCCGCTGTCTCGCCTGCAGGGACCGTGACGCCCTGCTGGTTGAGATAGTCGGTCTGATACCGCGCTCCTTGCGGTGCATAGGAAAAGCGCGTCTTGACCTCGGTGGCCTGATCGGGAATGAGCGCGGTCAGCCAGAATTTGTCGGTGATGCCGAGCCAGCCGCCCGTGGAGGTATAGCTCGGCGTGTCGCCGTCTTCGAGGTCGTCGTAGTCAATTTCCTGAAGCTTGTCGTTGAGAACGCCGATCGGACCTTCGTGCAGAATATAAAAGCCCGTCGTCTCCGGCGTGCCGTGGCGCGAAATCAGCCCGTAGGGATAAAGCGTGATGGCTTCACCGGTATTATTTTCGACCCGCTGTTCGATGGCGAACATATAGTTCTCATCGATCGAGATAATCCGGTGGAACACCAGTCCTGCGCCGTTGTCCCATTTGAGTTCGAGCGGCTTTTCCGGTGTCAGCTCGGTCGCATCCGTGCTCCAGATAGTCTGGGAATTGGGCAGGGCGATATTGAGGCCGGGTGCAGGGCTCCAGCCGAATTCGGCGTAATAGGGATGCGGACTGCCGGCCGGTGAGAGCAGTTTGATCTCCGGGCTGGCGGGATTGACCTGCTCGCGATATTTGATCAGCGTCAGATCATCAAGCCGCGCGCCGGTAAGGGAAACGGAGCCGTGCAGGCTCGGCGTCGCGATCCTGATCCGCGCCGCATTCTGAAGGCTCTGCTCGCGCGTCAGGCTGTTCTGGGCGACCGGGCCCTGATTCTGGGCCGGCACGGAAAGATCGCCCGGCGCGGCGGGCGCAGATGACGAGGCCTCGGAGCCGGATTGAGCCGACTGCGCCTGCTCCTGCTGGCGTGCTTCTTCGATTTTCGGGCCTTCAACGAAATACTGAAATCCGAAAACGATCAGAAAACAAAGAACGATAGCGAGGATCAGGTTTTTCTGGTCTGACATGATTACAGGTCCAATGTTACTTGATACGGGCGCGGGATGTCAGGTCGGGCGCGCCATGATGACAGTCGCGATGTGTGTCGGGAACAGGGTCATATCCCTGTCCGCCAAAGGGATGGCATCGCGCGAGGCGTCGCAGCGTCAGCCAGCTCCCTTTCAGCGGGCCGTGAACAGCCAACGCCTCCATAGCATAGGAGGAACAGGTTGGATAGTAACGACAGCTCGCCGGCAGCAGGGGCGATATGAAATAGCGATATATCCGGATCGGGAGCGAGAGCAGAAAGATGACAGTCGATTTGATCACCGCGTTCCCCGTTCCGCCGAAGCCGCAGCTCCGACCTTGTCCAGCGCCAGCCTGAGATCGGCCGTCAGATCGTCGAAATCACGATTGAGAGAGCTCTGCCGCCCGATCAGAACAAAATCCCAACCCCGCGCGGCATGCTCGGGGATAACCTGATCGGCAGCGGCGCGAAGGCGACGCTTTATCCGGTTACGGACGACAGCATTGCCGACCTTTTTGGTCACAGTAAAGCCAACGCGCGAAACATCGGTTTCGCCCGTTGCAGTCCCGCGGGCGGCCTGTAGAACCATCCCCGGTGCGGCCCATTTACGACGAACAGAGGCAACACGGAGGAAATCCGCCCGCTTTTTCAACCGTTCGACGCCAATCGGCATGAGTTAGGCTGAAAGGCTCTTGCGGCCTTTTGCCCGGCGGTTGGCAAGAACCCGGCGTCCACCGACCGTTGCCCGGCGTGCACGGAAACCATGGCGGCGCGTGCGAACAAGTTTGCTCGGCTGATATGTACGTTTCAAGAGACTTCTCCGTCGATCATCCGCGCGCTTTCGCGCGAAGGGAAAACAAGCCCCGCTGTATAAGGTCTACGCGGGGTGAAGTCAATGCAGGAGATGAATTTTGCAGCCGCGGGGCGGGAACGCCCGTTCAATTGAACTCACGATCGCTTGAAGCGGAATTTAGACGCCTATCATCCGGACGTGCAATAGCATAAGCTGACCGCCATAGCGACCGGGAACGGAGTATCCGTTCTTCGGCTCCAAGACAGATTCGCCCGGTCCATATGGCAGGTTCCGACAGCAAAAAGAGGGTCCCGAAAAAGCGCGGCAAGGCGCAGCAGACGCGCGCGCCACGTGCCGGGGGGGCAGCGCGGCCCCGCCTGACCGTGACGCGGTTGTTGCCGCTTGCTTTGGTTGCCCTCGCCATTGCCGCGTTTTTTGCCTTCGGTCTCGATAACTACCTGACGTTCCGCGCGCTCAGCGAAAATCGGGATCGCCTGCTCGATTTCGTTGCCAGCCACTATGTCGCCGCCGCGATGCTGTATATGTCGATCTATATTGCGGTCGTCGCCCTCTCGCTGCCGGGCGGGCTGCTGATGACGGTGACCGGCGGCTTTCTGTTCGGCTGGGTTGCGGCGGGCGTGATGACGGTGATCGCGGCAACGCTTGGCGCGACGCTCATTTTTTTGATTGCGGCAACGTCGCTCGGCACGCCGCTTCGCGCCCGGGCGGGGCCGTGGCTCAAAAAGCTGGAGGCAGGCTTTGCCGAAAATGCCATGAGCTATCTTCTCTTCCTTCGCCTCGTTCCGCTCTTTCCGTTCTGGCTCGTGAATGTTGCGCCGGCGTTCCTCGGGGTGCGCACCGGCACCTATATCCTTGGAACATTGATCGGGATCATTCCGGGAACCTTCGCCTTCGCCTATCTCGGCGGTGGTCTTGACAGTATCATCCGTCAGCAACAGGCAACTTATAGCGCCTGCATGGAGGCCGGCCGGGCCAATTGTGCGCTTGATTTTCAGATTTCCTCACTGCTGACGGGGGAGATGCTGGTGGCGTTCGCTGCGCTGGGCGTGCTGGCGCTGGTGCCGGTCATTGTGAAAAAGCTGCGCGGACGCGGCCAATAGGGGAGGGGCTGCTGATGGGCCGGAAAATTGAGGCGGATATTTGCGTGATCGGCGCGGGCTCGGGCGGGCTGTCGGTCGCGGCGGGAGCAAGCCAGCTCGGCGCGCGGACCGTCCTCATCGAAGCGGCGAGAATGGGGGGCGATTGCCTGAACTACGGCTGCGTCCCCTCAAAGGCGCTGCTGGCCGCGGCGAAACAGGTGGCGGGCATCAGGGCAGCCGCCGCATTCGGAATTAGCGCCCCGGCCCCGCAGGTCGATTTCCCCACCGTGATGGCGCATGTGCAGTCGGTCATTGACGCGATCGCGCCGCATGATTCGATTGAACGCTTTGAAGGCCTTGGCGTTACGGTGATTGAGGGGCGGGCGAGGTTCGTCTCAGATCGCGAAGTTGCTATCGGTGCCGATCGCGTTGTTGCCCGGCGTTTCGTGATCGCGACGGGCTCGCGCCCGCTCATCCCGCCGATCACCGGACTTGCCGAGAGCGGGTACCTTACTAACGAAACGCTTTTCGATCTGAGAGAGCTGCCGGACCGTCTCCTTATTATCGGCGGCGGGCCGATTGGCATTGAAATGGCAACGGCCTTCAGTCGGCTGGGATCAAACGTCACCGTGTTGGAAGCGGCCCGCGTCCTCGGACGGGAGGATCCGGAGATGGCGGCAGTGGTCCTCGCTGCGCTCCGCCGCGACGGCGTTGATATCCGCGAAGGGACCGCCGTTTCCGAGGTTGCCGGCGGCGCGGGCGGAGAATACCGGCTCGCCCTTGCCGACGCGGAGAAGGAGGTTCTCTCCGGATCTCACCTCCTTGTCGCGGCGGGGCGGCGGGCCAGCCTCCACGATCTCGGCCTTGACGCGGCGGGAGTTGCAACGACGCCTTCGGGAATAACAGTGGATGGCCGGCTCCGGACAACGAACAGGCGCATCTTCGCAATCGGCGATGTGGCGGGCGGGCCGCAGTTCACCCACGCCGCCGGGTATCAGGCCGGCATTGTTATCCGCAACGCTTTGTTCCGACTGCCGACGAAGGCGGACTATCGCGCCCTGCCGCGGGTGACTTTCACCGATCCGGAATTTGCGAGCGTCGGGCTGATGGAAGCGGAGGCGCGCGCCCGCCACGGGGATAAGATAAAGGTGCTTCAGTGCCCGTTCAGCGACATTGACCGGGCGCGAACGGATCGCCGCGAAGAGGGGCGCATCAAGGTCATCACCGCGCCGCGCGGGGTAATCCTCGGGGCGGCGATTGTCGGAGCCGACGCCGGCGAACTGATCCAGCCCTGGGTGCTTGCCGTGTCGGCGCGGCTTAAAATATCGGCGATGGCGAACTATATTGCGCCATATCCGACGCTTGGCGAGATTAACAAGCGCGTCGCAGGCGCCTACTATACGCCGGCCCTCTTCAGTGCTCGCACGCGTGCCATCGTCCGTTTTCTCGCGCGTTTCGGATAGGTCCGCGCCGCGCCCGCCGATCAGTCTTCTGCATTGATATTGCCCCGCCATCAATGAGTTGATGCAGATCATCTTTTTGATTTATCCTTGGTAATGGCATTCTGGAACAAAATACAGGCATCTTTCCATAGCCTATCGGCGCGACTGCTGGTGCTGACGCTGCTGTTCGTTATGCTGGCCGAAATTCTGATTTTCGTGCCCTCCATTGCGTTTTTCCGTCTCAACTATCTGGAGAAGAAGGTGGATTTCGCGCACCTTGCGACCTTGTCGCTGCTTGCCTCTCCGGACAATGTGGTTTCCGAAGAATTGCGCGAGGAACTGCTGTTTCGGGTGGGGGCGCGCAGCGTCGTCCTGCACGGCGCCAACTCCCGGCTTTTGATCCTGCGCGAGAATATGCCCTATATCATCGACGCGGAGTATAACCTAGCGGAAGACAACCCCTTCCTCCTGATCGAGGATGCGTTCGAGAGCATGATCACAGGGCCGGGGCGGATTATCCGGATCCTCAGCCCGATCGAGAATGAGCCCAATTCCCAGCTCGAGGTCGTCATCGACGAAGCGCCCCTGATTCGGGAAATGTACAAATATGCGTGGAATATCTTCTGGGTATCACTGCTGATCTCGATCCTCGCGGCCATTCTTGTCTATTTTGCGCTCCATTGGCTGATGGTGCGGCCGATGCGGCGCTTGAGCGAAAATATGAGCCGCTTTCGAAAGGCGCCGGAGGCCGTCACCACGGCGCCCGTCTCGACCCGGCGGCGCGATGAGATCGGCATTGCCGAGCGCGAATTCGAGATCCTGCAGACGCGGCTTCGCGCGGCGCTGAAGCAGAAGCAGCATCTGGTCGCGCTCGGCACCGCCGTTACCAAGATCAGCCATGACCTTCGCAACATTCTCTCGACCTCGCAGATCGTCAGCGACAGCCTTGCGGAGATTGAGGATCCAAAAGTGCAGAAGATTGTTCCGCGGTTGATGACCAGTATCGACCGGGCGATCGAGCTCTGCACGCAGACCCTCAAATTCGGCCGCGCCGATGAACGCGAGCCGCGCAAAGAACGGTTCCTTCTGGAATCGCTGGTCAATGAGGTGCGAACCTCGGTTGGCCTTCGGGAAAATGAAGGGGTCGTCTGGCGCAACGTGATCCCCGCCGGGATGATGCTGCATGCCGATCGTGAGCAGTTCTATCGTATCCTTCTCAATCTCTGCCGCAACGCCGTTCAGGCGATGGAGGGCAAGGGAACGCTTGAAATCCGCGTTTGTCGGCAGGGGCCGCGCACGCTGATCCGGATTATCGATACGGGTCCGGGGCTCCCTGAAAAGGCGAAAGAGCATCTGTTCGAACCTTTTTCCGGCTCGGCGCGGGCAGGCGGAACGGGCCTCGGACTTTCCATCGTGCGTGAGCTTGTCGTTGCGCATGGGGGGGACATTACACTGGAGAGCACGGGACCTGCGGGCACCATATTCCGCATTGAACTGCCCGATTAATAAATTTTAAAGGCGCGGCGTATTAGGTGGTGTCAGAATAGGTGATCATTCGCTCGCCGGAGGTTGAGGGCATGGGTAAAAATCCGTTCTGGTCAGGCGCGGGGTTAGGCGCGGTGCTGCTCGCGCTCGCGGGCTGCGCAAGCGACACGGCAACGCCCGGACCGAAACAGGTTGCCGCGCTGCCGGGCGAAACCTGCTCGCCCCTTTCGGGAAGCGACGCCGTCTGCACGGAACTGGACGGCGAGGTGATCGTTCAGATACCGCTCTACTGCTACCGGTCGCTCGGCACCGTTGATTGCTACAGCGAGCCCAATCCCTATCCAACGGAACGCTCGCCGCGGGTGCGCAAGGTTCCGCCGCTTGCCTCTTTCGGCGCGCCCTATGTCAGCGTTTCGGAGTATGAGCGTCTCAAAACCGGCCAGCGGCTCGGCGATCAGTGACTGTGATCTTGCGCATGTTTCGTCGTTTTTCGTGAAACCGGCGTGATATCGCACGATAAAGTTGCTACCTTACAGGGAGAAGAGAAGGAGCAACGCACAATGACATGGAATCCGGAACAATATAACCTGTTCTCCGATCACCGCCTCCGTCCGGCGCTCGACCTGCTCGCGCAGGTTCCGCTGGCCGCGCCAACCTTTGTTTATGATCTCGGATGTGGGACGGGCCATGTCACCGCGCTTCTCGCGCAGCGCTGGAAGGAAGCGATCGTTACCGGAGTCGACAGCTCCGAAGAGATGTTGGCGAAAGCCCGGGAGGATTATCCGTCTCTCGAATGGAAACGCGAGGATATCAGCCGTTTCAGCCCAACAAGCAAAGCCAATCTTATTTTCAGCAACGCGGCCCTGCATTGGCTCGACGACCATGAAGCGCTGTTGCCGCGACTGCTCGGCCAGCTTCGCCCGGGCGGCGTTCTCGCGGTGCAGATGCCGAATAATTTCAACGCCCCGTCGCACGAGAATCTCTATGATCTTGCCCGCTCCTCCGAATGGTACGACCGGCTGGGGGCGCTGGTCCGCCCGGCGCCGGTGCACAAGATCGACTGGTATTTCGAGCTTCTCTCGCCGATGGTTGAGAAAATCAACATCTGGGAGACGACATATTTTCAGATCCTGAAGGGCAAGGATGCGGTCCTTGAATGGACGCGCGGGTCGGCCCTTCGCCCGTTCCTCGCGGCACTCACCAAGGAGGAGGCGGTGCTGTTCGAGAGTCAGTATGCCGAGCGGCTGCTGTCGGCCTATCCGATGCGCGAGGACGATGCGACGATCTATCCCTTCTCGCGTCTCTTCATCGTTGTCCAGATCCCCGAGTAGGGGCGGCGCTATTCGCTGAGCACCACGCCCTCCCGCCGCCGGTCCGCGCCACCGACAAGCCCGTGCGGCGTGATGTGGATGCCATGCAGCCCGCTGTTGAGCGCGCGGACATTGACCTTATAGCCCATCGCGTCAAGCGCCAGCTGCAGGTCAGCCGGGGGCGTCTCCTTCTCGATTTCCAGCACGCCGTTGCGATTGATGACGTGCGGCATGTCGATCGCCGTCTGGATATCGACCCCCCAGTCGAGCGCGGCGACCAGCGTCTTCAGCACATAACCGATGATCCGCCCGCCGCCCGGTGAGCCGATCACCATCTCGAGCGCGCCGTCGCTATCAAAGACCATCGTCGGGGCCATGGAACTGCGGGGGCGCTTGCCGGGCTCGATCCGGTTCGCCACCGGCCCCTCGGGCGTCGCGGGGATGAAGGAGAAGTCGGTGAGCTGGTTATTGAGCATGAAGCCGCGCACCATCAGTCGAGAGCCGAAGGCGTTTTCCACCGATGTCGTCATCGAGACGGCGTTCCCATAGCTGTCGATGATACTGAAATGGCTGGTTGAGGGAAGCTCGATTGCGTTGTCAATCCCGCGCGATCCCTGCTTCTCCCGCGGATCGCCCGCGGCGAACGGCAGCGCTGGCGCTCCCGGCCGGATCAGCCGTGCGCGACGCGAGAGATACGCGGGGGAGAGAAGATCGGCAACGGGCACATCGACGAAATCTGTATCGGCGAGATATTTGCCGCGATCGGCAAACGCAAGCGCGCTTGCCTGCGCGATCAGGTCGATGGCCTCCGCCCCGAGGGGATCAAGCGCAGCAAGGTCATGCGCCGCCAGCAGCCCGAGGGCCTGCAGCAGCGTAACGCCGCCCGAGGTCGGCGGTCCCATGCCGCAGACCTGATAGGCGCGATAGGGCGCGCAAACCGGCGCGCGCTTGATGGCGCGATAGGCGGCGAGGTCGTCAAGCGACAGCACGCCGGGATTTGTCGGGTCGTTCCGGACCGCCGCAACGATCGCCGCGGCGATATCGCCGCGATAGAAGGCCTGCGCGCCGTCCTTCGCAATCTGCGAGAAGGTTTCGGCAAGCTCCGGATTGACGAGCCGGGCCCCGGTCTTTCGTGCCTCTCCCGACGCGTCATAGAAATAGGCGCGTGCAGGCTGCCGGGTTTTCAGATACTGGTCCTCATGCAGCAGGTAATGAAGGCGCGGCGTGATGAGAAACCCCTCGCGGGCATGGCGGATGGCGGGCTCGAACAGCTCCGCCCAGGGTAGCCGGCCGTGATCGCGATGCGCCATCTCCAGCATGGCGAGGACGCCGGGCGCTCCAACGGAGCCGCCGCCGACAACGGCATCATAGAATTTCTTCGGCTCCCCGTCCGCTTGCAGAAAATGATCGGGCTGGATAGCGGCAGGGGCCGTTTCGCGCCCGTCATAGGTTTCGAGCCGCGCTGCCGCTGCATCATAATAGAGTAGGAAGGCGCCGCCGCCGATGCCGGATGATTGCGGCTCCACCAGCGTCAGCACCATCTGGGTTGCGATCGCGGCATCGACCGCGCTGCCGCCGCGCGCAAGGATATCGCGCCCCGCCTCTGCGGCGAGCGGATGCGCCGCCGCGATCATGAATTTCTCTGCGCCCTCAGATTGTGACGCGGCAGCAGCACGGCCGCAGACAAGAAGCGAAATCAGCGCGGCGAATATCAAGCGGAAAGCGATGCGTTTGGCGCTCATGAGGGACTCTCTCCTGTTCCTGCCGCACGTGCGAAGATAAGTTGACCGGCGTTTCCGCCGCGACTAACCTGATGGGAAATAAATATAAACAAAGATGCAGCAAATGATGAAACCCGGCGCCAGAAACCTTATCACAGATGTAGACGGGATAAAAATCGGCAATTCCGAGGATTTGGGGGCGATGACAGGCGTGACGGCAGTAGTTCCGGAGGCGCCCGCGGTTGCGGCGGTGGATGTGCGCGGCGGGGGGCCCGGCACGCGCGAGACAGAAGCGCTCAGCCCCGAATGCCTGGTCGAGCGCATTGACGCCATTGTTCTCAGCGGCGGCTCGGTCTACGGGCTTGAGGCGGCCTCCGGCGCGACAATCGCTCTCGCCCGTCAGGGGCGCGGGTTCGAGGCGCGCGGCATCCGCGTTCCGATTGTGCCGTCCGCAATCCTTTTTGATCTTGCGAATGCCGGCAACAAGGACTGGGGCGACATGCCGCCCTACAGGCAGCTCGGCATCGAAGCGGTTCAGAACGCACGCGTGGATTTTCCGCTCGGCAATACAGGCGCAGGCTACGGCGCAGCGGCCGGAAAACTGAAAGGCGGGCTTGGCAGTGCATCGCTCATCGACGCGGACGGCATACAGGTTGGCGCGGTGATTGCGGTCAATCCGGTCGGCAGTGTCCTGATCCCCGGAACGCGGCATTTCTGGGCTTGGGCGCTTGAGCAGCAGGATGAGTTCGGGGGCTTTGGCGCGCCGGATCTGGCGGCGGATATCCCCCTCGACCTTCCCGCGGATTCGCGCCTTGGAGAGAATACGACGATCGGAGTCGTCGCCACCAATATCACGCTTACGAAATCGGAAGCCAAGCGCATCGCCATAATGGCGCATGACGGCTTCGCGCGTGCAATTAGGCCTGTACATACCCCCTTTGACGGCGATAGTATTTTCGCATTGTCGACGGAGAGGAAAGAGGTAACGGGACTGCGGCCTCAGGTAATCGCGAAAATAGGCGCCATGGCTGCAGATTGTGTTGCCCGTTCAGTAGCCCGTGCAGTTTACAATGCCAAAAGTCTGGGCGGCGTGCCGGGATTCATGTCGTAACGTTTCAAACGTCATTTAGGGAGAAAAGTCTATGAAGAGAATGTTTATCGCTGCTGCCGTTGCAGGGGCCATTCTGGCGCCCTTTTCGGCCGTGGCCGCAAAAGACAGTGTTGTCTTTGCCCAGCAGCTCGAGCCCCCCGGGCTTGACCCGCGCACCGGGGCCGCTGCGGCGATTTCCCTGACAACTCTGTACAATGTGTATGAAGGGCTGACCCGGATCGACGAACACGGCATGGTTCAGCCGCTGCTCGCCAAGAGCTGGGAGATCAGCGACGACGGCCTGACCTACACCTTCAAGCTTGAGGAAGGCGTCAAATTCCATGACGGCGCGGATTTCGACAGCTCCGACGTGAAATATACCTTCGAGGCCAACAAGGCCGAAGGCAGCCAGAACAAGCGCAAAGATCGCTTCGATGTGATGGAAAGCATCGAGACGCCGGACGCAAATACCGTCATCATCAAGCTGAAGGAGCGCCGCCCCGACCTGCTGGAGCAGCTTGGCGAATCTACCGCCGTGATCGTTGATCCGGCATCAGACGCCAACAATGCGACCCATCCCGTCGGCACCGGCCCCTACAAGTTTGAAAGCTGGACGAAAGCCGACAACCTCAAGCTCACTGCCGCGGAAACCTACCGCGACAAGGAGAACCTGCCGATCAAGCATGTGACGATCCGTTTCATCGGTGACGGTACGGCCCGCCTCGCCGCGCTTCTCTCGGGCGATGTGGATGCGACCGACGTGCCGACAGAGCTGCTTGCCAATGACGCGCTGAAGGATGGCTACAACATCATCGTCGGCAACACCAACGGCGAAGTGATCCTGAGCACGAACAATGCACACCCGGCGCTCTCCAAGCTGAAAGTGCGTCAGGCAATTGCGCATGCGATCAACCGTAAGGAAGTCATCGACGGCGCCATGTTCGGCTACGGCACTCCGATCGGCACGCATTTCGCCCCGCATCACCCCGATTATATCGATCTGACGGATACCTATCCCTATGATCCGGAACTCTCCAAGAAGCTGCTGGCGGAAGCCGGGTATCCGGACGGGCTGGAGCTGTCGCTGAAGCTGCCGCCCGTTGAAGGCTATGCGCGCCAGGGCGGGCAGATCATCGCCTCCCAGCTCGAAAAGGCCGGCTTCAAGATCAATATCGAGAATGTCGATTGGCCGAAATGGCTCGATGAAGTCTATAAGAACAAGAACTATGACCTCTCCATCGTCGCCCATGTCGAACCGATGGATATCGGCATCTACATCCGCGACAACTATTACTTCAACTACAACAACCCGAAGCTGAAGGAAGCGGTTCAGGGGGCTGATTCCGCCGCCTCGCCGGAAGAGCGGACCAAACTGCTGCAGGAAGCGCAGCGGATTCTCGCCGAAGATGCGGTCAATGGTTACATCTTCCAGCTGCCGCGCATCATCGTCACCCGTGAAGGCTTGAACGGCGTCTGGCAAGACCTGCCGCTATTCGCGACCGACGTTGCCCGGATGAGCTGGAGCGACTGATCGCGCCGCGACAATCGGAAACGAAAAAGAAAACCCGCTGGCTTCCACCAGCGGGTTTTTTTGTGGGAGGAACTCTAACTCCTCCTCCCGTGCGGGGTAAAGTTGTCTGACCCGTTATCAGGCAGCGGCGAGGTGCTTCTCAAGCTCGTCCGCGCCACCGATCCGCTGGCCGTCAATGAAGACCTGCGGTGCCGTCAGAGCGCCGGCGACAGCGCGAAGCGAGCGATAGGTCGCATCCGAACCAAGGACGATTTCCTCATAAGAAAGACCAGCCTTCTCCAGCGTCGACTTTGCGCGGGCGCAGTGACCGCAGCCGGGCTTGGTGAAGATCGTGACAGCCTTCGGCTTCGCCGCCGACGGGTTGATGTAGTTCAGCATCGTATCGGCATCGGAAACCTCAAACGGGTCGCCTTCCTTCTCCGGTTCAATGAACATCTTCTCAACGACGCCGTCATTCACCAGCATGGAATAGCGCCAGCTCCGCTTGCCGAAGCCGAGATCCGCCTTGTCGACGAGCATGCCCATGCCTTCAGTGAAGGTACCGCACCCATCCGGAACGAAGGTGATGTTTTCGGCCTTCTGATCCTTCTGCCACTCATTCATCACGAAGGTGTCGTTAACCGAGAGACAAACGATCCGGTCGACGCCGTTTTCCTTCAGCACCGGTGCGAGTTCATTGTAGCGGGGCAGGTGCGAGGAAGAACAGGTCGGCGTAAATGCGCCGGGGAGCGCGAAAACAACAACTTTCTGGCCCTTGAACAACTCATCCGTCGTCAAATCACGCCAAGCGTCCCCGACGCGCGTTTTAAAGGTTACGTTCGGGACTTTTTGGCCTTCCATATTTTTCATCTTTTAACAGCTCCACTGAAATTGAATTAATGACAGCTTACATATAGGAAGGAAGCCTGTTGTTGCAAGTCACTTTTAGAATTATTTTAATATATAAGGTTTTTCTCTGAAGCCGAGAAAAAATCATTTTGCTTCATATAGTTAGAGCGAGAGGAAATCTTCAGAGCAATGGAGAGACGGCGGGATATTTGCTCAGCGCACGTAGATATGGACTTCGTTGGAGGCGACGTTGGCATTGGCGGCGCTCAACAAATTCACACGCGACGCCGGCAGCCCCATATTGGTCAGGGATCGCAGCACGCGCTGCGCATTTTGTGTCGCACGGGCCTGGTTGCCGGCGAGATTGCCGGTGAGGGGGGCGATGGAGACAATGTCAAAGCTTGATTGGGGCCGCGCCTGCAGGGCCTGGCTGACGGCATCGTAAAGCGGGTCTTCATAGGCAACATCGTCCCGGTCGAAACGGATGATCACGAGCGCCTGTCGCTCATCGGCCGCGGCCTGGGTGCGGCTCGCTGTATCAGGGCCTTTCCGTCCGCTGACGGTGCTGCCAAGAAAGCCGCCATTCTTGATGGCGATCGACGTATTGGTGAGGTTCATCCGCTCGGTTCCGACATAGGTGGTCTGGCGGTTGATATCGTTGGTGAGCTGCGTCAGCAGCCGGTTGGCGAGAACCGACGTGCGGCTCGTCTCGTCTTCGAGAACGGTGAGCTGGCGATGGTCTTCCTCGATCGCGCCGCTGAGATCAAAAGCGGACTGCACCGATTCGAGCAGGAAGCCAACCTCGCCCACATCTTCGGCGATGGTATTTGCAAGCGTGTTCATGCGCGAGACGTCCGCGGCAACCTGTTCGAGATCCTTCTGCGCCTCGTTCCACTGGTTGATCAGGATCGGGTTGCCCTTGGTCGTGCCGATCTGCAGCCGGGCGTTGATGGCGGCCATGGTGCCGTGATAGCGCTGCGAGGTGGCGGCGGTGGAGGCTTCAATGCTCTGATAGGCGCTGCTGCCCTGATCGATACGCGCTTGCAGCGTGCGAAGATTATCGCGAAGCGCCTCAACCCGCTGTCCGACAACGGTGCCCGTGCTGGGCGCGGATGTCACCGGCGGCAACTCGAACGGGTTTCTCGCCGTGCTGGAGGCCGCTGCGGTGCCGGAGCTCGCGGAAATCGGGCCGGACGGGGTCATCGCCCGGATATCTTCGGGTGAGAGATTCTGCGCTGTTTTCGCATCGGCCGGGGCGCTCTCGGACGGCGCCGGATCGCCGGTCAGCGGGGGCAGAAGCGTTTCATCAAGGAAAGAGCAACTTGCAAGAAGGAGTGCGACGCTGATTGCAAGGGGGCGGGTAAGATTGAATACCATGGCTGTACAACACTCTTTGTTTCTATGCACGCGTCGGGAAACGGCAGAAAATTCCGCATCCAACCCGGGCGGTTATCGTCACCGGAAATCACGGGCCGATACTATCCAATGTGCGCCGTGGCGACAAGAACCGATTTCGCCACAACTTTTTGCATGAATCCGGTTTAATCGCTTGCATTACCCCCCCCTTTTGATTAGTTTCCCGATCCGCAGGCGGCGACAACCCACGTCATCGCCCGCGAGAAGCGACATCAGGCACCGGTAGCTCAGCTGGATAGAGCACCAGACTACGAATCTGGGGGTCGGGAGTTCGAATCTTCCCCGGTGCGCCATCTTCAAAGGCCCGAGAACTGCGGTTTTCTGGGCTTTTTGTTTGTCCAAAACCTGAATTCGCGCCACTATGGGCGATAACCGCCGATTTTAAGCCCTCCTGAAGTCCGCAGAAAACTGCCGTTTTATACGAATAGCCGTCGATGACGGGCGCAAATCTGGGAAACAAAAGAGTGCTGCCGAGTGGTGTAGCGCGACACATGGTTTTGCCTGCAACGACACATGGTTTTACCTCACTCACATTTTAGCGCCGCGTCCCATTTTCAGTTCGAAATAATCACCTCACCGACCTTTTTTGATGGTCCGTTGGCGATGGTATAGCGGGTCTCGACAGTCTCGATGTGAAAGCGGTCGAAGATCGACCATACTTCCGGGCGGTCGTTAAGAGAGAGGATAAATCGTCCTTTAATGGCTCCTAAAATCTCCGCTAACCGCTCGAAATCATCGCGGTGAAATGCATCCTTGCCGTAGTCACTCTCACAGCCATAATACGGCGGATCGAGGTAAAACAGGGTGTCAGGCCGGTCGTACTTTGGGATAAACACATCATATCCCATGCACTCGATAATCACACCGGAGAGGCGGCTGTGGAGATCATCGAGCATCGGGCCGAGCTTATTGATATCGAACCGGCCGGGATAACCCACAGCAACGCCGAAATTCTTGCCCGAGACCTTGCCGCCGAAGGCCGTGCGCTGCAGGTACAAAAACCGCGCAGCGCGCTCGAGGTCTGTGAGTGTGGCAGGATCGGTGTCCACCAGGCGCTCGAATTCCCGACGGGAGGTGATCTGGAATTTCATCATATCCATAAAGGCGGCATAGTGCCGCTGCAGGATCCGGAAGAATGTCGCCACGTCCCGGCTGTAATCATTGATCACCTCCGCCCTGGGCTGGCGGGTGCGGCGGAGGAAAACGCCACCCATGCCGACGAATGGCTCGGCATAGGTCTGGTGGGGGATTTGATCAATTCGGGCGATGATGGTTTTGGCCAGGTTGCGTTTTCCGCCGATGTAGGGAGCGACGGGCAGGGTGGGTTTTACCTCATTAACGTTTTGCAAATCTATCTCATTTAAACAGGCCCGGCCGCGCAAGCGGCGGCGGGGCGGCTTATGTCGTGGGTAGTGTCCTCTACCCGGTTCCGGCGCGCGAACGCCGTAACCCCCGCCTCATTTAAAGCGGGTCGCCTCGAGCGGCTGATACCGCTCGCCATTCAGGCTGTCGGGATCGGCGATCGCGATATTGCTCTGGCTGTCTGTGCCGACCGGCTCTTGAAACCGGATCACGTCGCCAGCGTAACGCTGGCCGACCTGATAAAATTCGACGGGTCGGCCGACCAGTTCGTGCGCATACCCGAATTTCTCACTTTTCACGTCATTAATGCTCATTTAAACGCTCCTTTAATTGTCAGTTACAGTTCCTGTGGTGCCCGGCAGAGCGTTCCAGCCTGCCGCGTCCTCGTCGATAAATACGTCGGCCGCCACGCTCTCGACCGTCGATCCAAAAATGGGGTCATTGTTTGCGTCGAAAAATGACCCCCAGTTGGCCTCCGCGTCGATATAGGCAGACGCCAAAAACAGGGGTCCGATGATATCAAACTCGGATTGGCCCGAGCCCGCCGCCGTCAATGAATTGATCAACGATAGCATCTTGAGATTGGCGGCGTAGCTGTCCGTGCCGCTGGCGGCGAGCGCGCCGTTGATCATCACCTTTTGCGTCCCATCCGTCACACTGACGACGATCGCCAGCTCTGCATTTTTAGCATAGCCACCTGCCGATGTGTATGTGTGGGGGCTGCCGCTGGTCTCCTCCATAATCGTATAGAGGCTGGAGGATGCGCCGGACGCAAATCGGAGACGGCTGTTATTTGCGCCCTCGGACGACATCAGCGTCGTCTCGGCTGTGGAGGTGCGCCTAATTTTAAGAGCAACGGTCAAATTTTTGGATGCGGCGGGCGGAGTAAATGCGTACCACGTGCTGCTGTCAAAATGCACGTCATTAATTGAGACAGGGGGCGCCGCCGCATCCACAGTTATGTTGAATGGGTCGGTCGTGTCGCTGCCCGCGGAGTTGGTCGCCGTCACGGTCACGCCGGTTTTATCGTCATCAGGATCATCCGGCGTGCCGGATAGCACGCCCGAGCTGGTATTGAACGACAGGCCCGACGGGATTGATGAGATCGAATAACTCGTCGGAGTGCCCCCGCCGAATTCCTCGCTAAAATCAACCGGCGTCATCGCCGTGTTTTCGGTCAGCGTGAGGTTGCTGACGGAGCCTGTGTACTCAGGCGCGGTGACCGGCGTCCCGCCAAATCCCGGATACCCGCCGCCGACGTAATCGCTGGTGATCAAGTCGCCGTGCATATCCCGCGTAAAGTCAATCTCCGGGAATTTGACCGCCAGAGTAGAGAGCATCGCCGAGATATCCGCCCCGCTCTTGCCCGCGTTGCCATCCTCCACATAATTAAAATTACCGCTGGACGGATCAACATAGGTCTCAGCCAGATCATTGTCGTGGGTATCCGTCGGGTCGAGAGACCCGGATGATTGACCGGACAGCAGACCCGTGTAGAGGTTGTTTTTTTCCTCGGCCAGAGCCGCTGCGCCGCCCGTCGCCCCGCCGCCATTGAGGATCATATTATAAAATCTCGTATCAACGGAGGCGTCATAACCGATAATCATAAAGCCGCCGGTCCCATCAGGCCGTGGCGGGATGGTGACGTTCCAAACGCGGACCTCATCATCGCCGCCGGAGGGGAGCGTCCCACCCTGATCGACAATGGCCCGGCCATCAGTCCCGCCAGTGACATAATCCAGCCGTGAAGGCTCGATATAGCTCTCTCCTATATAGACACCCGAGGCCTCTTGCCATGTCACATAACCGTACTGTCTGTAAATTTGCAATGCGTAGCCGATAGCATCAATCTGGCCCTCGTAAAAATTGACTGCGTTGGCATGTTCGTCAAATCCATTAAAAAATGCATAGGCGCGATAGAGCACCTGATGCTCGGAAGGGTCGGTATAATTATTGCCGAACGACCGGTGGATGGCCTGGCCGCACCGAAAATAGAGCGCGTTTGTGTTGAGCCAGTCATTGCAGCGCTGGGTAAACACGCCAAATGATGCGGTAGTCTGCAAGATAGTGTTTTGCTCAAGAATTAGATCATCGTTGAGGGCAAAATAGATCGCGCCATAACCCCGCGAAGAATGCCAGTTTTTGCCGAGGACGCAGTTTTTAAGGCCATTGCCGGTCCGAACGCCACCACTTGTGGCGCTGGTGACAGTGCCCGCGCAGACACCCTCGCGGGTCAACGATCCGCTGGCCCCGAAAATGTTGAACCCCTCAATAGTTGTGTTCTGGACCGCCCCCCAATCCACGCAGAATGTGCGGGCCGAGACTTCGATTTTGTCGGTCAGATTGCGGGCGTCATAGGGCCAGATGTAGAGATATCGGCTGCCGTCTCCCTCTGCCTCGCTCTCAAACATCCACTGCCCTGGAGCGGTCAGCGGGACGTTAAACAGGGCAAATCGAGTGCTGCCCGATTGCGGGTCCTGATCGGCCGTCGCGAGCGTGATCGTATCGGTCCCGTCAAAAGAGGCGATCTCCCCCGCGTGTAAATAATTGCCGTTGCGGTGGTAGTACACCCGCGCATTGGTGAGCTGCCCGGCAGTGTAGGCGGAGAGGACATCAGCGTCTGTGATCGAGCTGATTTTACCGCCCACGGTCCCGAAACTGTCGGCGCTGTGGTACTCGGTAAAGACTTTGAGCGCCGCCGGGTCACCCTCAACCGCTTTATCGCTGGCCCAGCGGAGCTGGACCCCGGCCTCGTGTAGATTAAGACCCTCCGGCGGGATATTGGTGTGGGTAAATCCGGAGGGGAGCGCCACCTTGTAGCACTTGGCATAGTCTGGACCGACGCGGGCCGCATCGCCTGCCGTACACGGCGTCCATCCGGTCAATATCTCAAATGCGCTGATCGTTGGCCGGGAGGTGCCGCGCGGCACGATATCGAGCGCACTCCATGCGCCTGCCCCAAGTGAGACACTCTCCCGATAAATAATCTCGTCACCGCCCGGCGTTTCGCCAGCGACAATGATTTTCTGCACGCCGCCCGCCGCATGGGCGGCATTGCGCGCCTCGGTAATGGTCTTAAAGGCAGTGCCCCATGATGTTCCGTCGCCGGAACTGACGACGCTTGCATCAACATAAAATGTGCCAGTCTCGCCGCCATCATAAGTTACGTCAGAGCCATAGCTAAAATTGTTATGCGCAACCGAGTAGATCATGATCGGGCCGCTAATCGCGGTGCCCTCAGCATTTGTCGCCTTCACTCGCCCATAGATGGGTTTTGCGTACGTGGGGGTGCCGGACAGTATTCCGGTCGAGGTGTTGAGCGTCAGGCCATCCAGCAGCTGATCCTGCACCGCGTCAAACGGCTCCCATGCATAGCTGGTCGCATCATCAAAGCGCGGGCCGAAATCATAGGCCGTCATCGCCGAGCCCTTGATCACCGGGATCGGCAGGATATCGCCGCCGAGGTAGCGCGGCGCATCCGCCGGCGGATCGACGATTGCGGTCACGGTCAATATCACCGTGTTGCTGGCGACTGCGCCATCGCTATTCGCGACCACAACATAGATCTCGGATCCACTCTCGACCAGCTCGACAGCCGTGAGCGTCAGGCTGGCCGATGTCTCGCCGACGAGCGCGACCTCATCCATGTACCATTGATAGCTGTCCGCGCCCGTCGCGGTCACTGTAAATGTAGCGTTTTCCCCCTCCGTCACGCTCTGATTTATGGGCTGCACGGTGATCACGGGAGGATTGAGGACGACTGCGCTGACCGTCAGTGTCGCGGCATTAGAGGTGACCGATCCATCCTCATTGCTGACGACGCAATCGATCTCCGCACCATCGTCACCCAGCGTCACCGCTTCGAGGATGAGCGTCGATGATGTCGCGCCGGGAATCGGCGCCTCGTCGAGCCGCCACTGGTAGCCGGTCGCGCCCGTGGCCGTGACCGAGAAGGTCGCGTTCGCCCCTTCCGTCACTGTCTGATTTGACGGCTGCACGGTGATGACAGGAAGGACCGGAACGAATTCATTGACGGTCAGGATTGCCGCGTCCGAAATGACCGAGCCGTCGCTGTTGCTGACGACACAATCGATCTCAGCGCCGTCGAGTGCGAGCGCGACATCCTCAAGCGTCAGGGTCGAGGAGGTCTCGCCGCTGATCGGCGTTCCGTCGAGCCGCCATTGATAGCCGGTCGCGCCGGTCGCGACGACCACAAAATTCACGTCGTCACCTTCCACCACCGACTGACTGCCCGGATGGACTGTAATCACCGGTGGAGCGACCTCGGGCGGAGCCACGTTGTTTGTAACGAGTGCGCCCGAGATGGACGGGACATTAAATCCATCGGCATCGAGCCAGTCGCCGGGGCCGGAATTGTAAGACCAGCGAACCTCTTGCCCGGCCTCGACCTCCTCGTTAAACGTGAAAACGAGCGTATCGCTCGAACCGTCCGCCGGCGATGCCGCAAGCCCGGTTACGGGCACATCGTCAATAGTGATTGACACGCCGGTAATGAACCAGCCGCTGGTGATACTCTTGCTGAAAATCACCGTCAGCGTATCCGGCGAACCGTCGCCGATCACTGCCGAGACCGGATACGCTGCGAAAGCCGCCGGACCGCGCAGATCGCCATAGCCGATGATCGAAAGCGCTGCTGTCGCTGTGATTGCCGCGCCCGCCGCCCCGCCCGCGTAGGCAGGTTGACCGGTCGCGTATGTGCTGCCGGGATCGCCCGGCTCGCCCGGATCCCCGCCCTTGCCGCCGGCTGTATGCAACGCGCCGCCCTCACCGCCGGCGATGGATGTGCCCGGGCTACCATTGTTCCCGCCATTGATATCGCCGCCATGTGCACCGCCCGCGCCCGGCAACGAGCCCGCCCCGCCGCCGCCGCCGCCCGCGCCCATATAAACACGGTAATGCCGCCCGCCGCCGCCACCACCGCCGCCGCCCCAGATTTGCCCCGCCGCATAGTCGAGGATGGTTGGCGTTTCGATATGAAGCGCGTCGCCGCCCGGCAGGCCGGCAGAGCCGCCGTTCTGCTCGGAATTGGAGCCTTTCCCCCCAGCCCCGCCCATGCCCTGGATCCGGCCATCGACGGTCAGATGGATCAGGCTGCCGGCCGCGAAGACGCCGGTGCGCAGCGCTTTGAGCGCCGTGCTTTCCGAGCCGATGATGACGCCGCTCTCCACGATAACCGTCACAAAGGCGGGCAGGCCGGGAATAAAATTCGGCTGCTCCTGCGCAAGCTCAAAGAGGTTGACGTTGTAGTCATCCACGCTGAGCTGCAACTGGATTGACTGACCGCGCCAGCTGTTACTGATGTTCTGCGGGCTTAGGAAACCCATGTCATTCCCCCTCCTGCAGCGCCTCTAAAGCCGATGTCAGGGCAGTGGTGAAGCTGGTGACCGCGGCCGCAACAGCGGCGGCATCGGCGGCGGTGGAGACGGCGTCCTCCGCCTGTTTTATAGTGCCGTCGATAACCGAGACGACGGTTGCCAGCATCAGGGCCTTGGACTGCTGCAGCTCCGCCAGATCGGTGATGCTTTCACCGAGGCCGCGTGCGGTCGCTTCCGCCGCAATGATCGCCTCATCTTCCTCTGTCGCCACCCCGGCAAGATAGCGCCGCGACCGCTCCGCCTTCACCGGCCAGGCGGCAATCTCGAATGGGCCGGCGTCGGCCGTTTGCGCGCGGATATCGTCCGCAATATGCCGGATGCGGGCGATAGCCTTCGCCTGCACCGCTTCCACGCTCAGCGTCGAGGTGGCGGGCGTTGCAAGCCCTGTCTCCGCATCGAGCGTGCCGCCGGGGACATAAACCTCATGCACACCGAGGGCAAAGGCAGGATCAAGCCGCGCATAACCGCCGAGCGCGAGCAGCGCCGCGTCATCAAGCCCGTTCGTACGGATCGTCGTGACTTCTCCGCTCCCCGGGTCGGTATAGGGGATGACAGCCGGGCGGGTGAGCGGCAAACCCGCAGGAGCGCCGTTTTTAATCTGCATGTAAAGAGCCATTTACCCCTCCTTAAATCCCGCTTGCGCGGATGGTTGTTGTCAGCTTTTGCCCGGCAATGGTGCTGCCGATTTGCGTCACCTTGAACACGAGCACGTCGCCCGCCACCGCGTCGACATAGGCCGCTCCGCCCGCGAATGTGCCGGCCGTATGCACATTGTCGGTCGCGGCAATGCGCGGCTTGGTGCCAAAAATCGACGCGCCGTTTTTTTCAATGTCGACAATCACGGCTGCGCCGGTCGGCGCTACCGCAGCATGCGCATAGAAGCCATCGATCCGGATCGGGCGAGCGAGGACGAGGCGGCCATATTCCTGCACGGCGAGGTCCCGCCCGGATCCGTCCGATGCGACGCCGGCCATGAAAGCGATATCCATTGCCCGCCCCTTCTGGATTGCCTTTGAGAGCTGGGCAAGATCGCCGTCGTCCGGTTCCAGTCCGGCATTTTCGATGGCGTTCAGGATCTCGGTCTGGACGACGTTGAAAAACTCTGCCGGGATCTGCGAGCCTTTGGGGTTGTTGCTGTTCGGGTTTTCGAAGGCATCCTCGGTCCCCGACGCATCGAGCGGCGGCACGTATTTCATTCGGTTTCCTCATAGAAAAATGTCAGGATGGTGTGGGCGGGCTTGAGCTGCTGAAACAGGCATTCCAGATCCTCCGCCTGGCGCAGAGTGGCGAGAAAATCTCCGCAGTTACTGGCCCCCGTTCGGGCATAGGTGACGCGCGGCTCATGCACCGTCACAAACCAATAGTGCCGCTGTGCAGGGCCGCCGCCGAGTGGATCGACAAGGAAATCGCCGCAGCACAGCGGCTTGCATTCGGTAATGGTGACGGGATAGCCGAGATCCTCGGCGAGCCCCTCAAAGAAGGACCTGCTTTGCCCCCCTGTGGAGAGATACCGTTGCAGGATGGCCGCACGGCGCTCCTGAAACACCGGGGCGTAGGTGACGCAATCATCCGGCAGGCCGAGCGCGATTTCCCAGTCGTCGATCAGAATGGATGCTTCACGTGGATCCGCTTCTCGCTCCAGCTGAGCAATGCGCTCCTCGATATTGGCGAACTCTACCGCGAGCCCTTCGACCAGGCTCATCAGGACGGTATTGCGCTCGCGCGGCCAGGCGAGGCCGCCCGGCAGCAGCTCGCGCAGCGCATTCACCTGGCGGGCGATTTCAGTTTCGCTCGCCATCACTCGATCTCCGCAAAGGCGATGCTGCCGAGCGTCGCGATCTCGCCAGCCGCGTGACTGACGTCAGCGGCCGGGGCGACGACGACATTGTTGCCTTCGCCGGCCGCGATGGACACCGCCTCGCGGATCTTGCTGATCAGCAGTGTTGCCCCCGGTGCCGCGAGCCGCGTCATCAGGTCGTTGAGCTCGGCCGTCACCGCCGCCTGTACTGTGGGCGTGTTGGGGGCGAGTTGGATCTCGAAATCGAGTGGCGTTGCGACGGGGGCAAGGGCGATCACCTCGGCCGTGATCGGCCGAACGCTCTCCAAATGCGCCTGCACCAGCGCGACATGAGCCGGAGAGGGGATGATGTCCGCCTCGTCATCGGTGACATAGCGCACGGTCACCGAGCCGCCTGCCTCGCGGACCGGCCAGACGCGGGTAACGCCGGCGACTTCCAGCGCCCAGGCGATGTAGTCATGCAGCGCTCCCCCTTGCGCCGGCCGGCGCCAGCGGGCGACGACCCGCTCGCGGAGCCGCTCAATCGGCTCGACATCACTGCCGCCGGTGATGCCTGGAGCAAGGACAGTGCCGGAGCTCGCGACATTGGCAAGCGGCGAGATGAACGAGAGACTGGCTCCGGCGGGCGTGTTCGCCGCCGCCGTCGGATCGACGGCCCGAACAGGGACGCTCGCGCTGCCGCCGGCGATGGCGGTTTCCGTCTGGACCTCGAAAGCCATCCCGTCACTACGGGTAAGGACGCGCCCTTCCGGGATGACAGCTCCGTCCGCGCCGGCGACACTTACCATACCGACAGCCTCCTCGCCCGCCTTGCGCGGGATACCGCGCAGCGGGGCATGCAGCTCGAGCAGGGCATCCTCATCGGCCGTGGCGGGAAAGAGCTGCCGTTCGGCATATTCAATCCGGCCATAGAGCCCATGCGCAAGGCCGGCGACGGCGCGGCCGATTGTGGCGACATAACTTTTGCGCAGCAGCGGGTCCGTCCCCTCGAGGCGGGAAGCCAGGGTCGTGCGCAGACGTTCATCGAGATCGGCAATTGTCGGGCGCGGCGCGGGCATTATGCGTCCTCCTTCCAGAGCTGGTTAAAACGAAATTCAAGCGGCTGATCGGCCCGCTGGAGTGTCACGATCAGGCCGAGAGTGGGGGATGCGCCAGCGGCACGCGGCGGGATCTCGATTGCCTCCACATTGACCTCTGTGACCACCTTGTCAGTGATCATCCATGCCAGCGCCTCCTCGGCGATTTCCTGTGTGCGGCGGAGGTTTTCAGGGGTGACTTTCAGCCGGTCGAGCGTCCAGAGCCGCGAGCCGATGCGGTCGGCGGGATCATCATTGAGCAGATCGCCCCACCAGCCGCGCCGGTTGCCGCTGCCATCCGGGATTTCGTCGGTGGGGAGCGCCCGTCGGTCGGTAAAAAGCGATATCAGGACGGCCGAGACGACGCCGTCATCGCGGGCGAGGTCGCCGCCGGTGACGCTGAAATCAATCCCGAGCATGGCCGGATCGAAACTGGCGAGCAGATCACTCATGCGGACCTCACTGTGTCTGACCCGGAGATGATCGGCCAGTCGCCCGCCGAGCTGCCGCCGCCGATGCGGACCATATCGCCGACGCGTGCGACAGGCTGCCCGTCCGCGCCACCGAGCCGGATATCATCGCTGTTGATGACCAGCGATCCTGCGGTGACAATCATCTCGCCCACCTCGACCACAAGTTTTTCGCTGTTGAGCTCGGTCTGGCTTTTGCGATGCCGAAATAGCTTGCCGGTATAATGGCTGACGCCGACTTCGCCGGCCTCCTTGTCCTTCGGCTCATAGCGCATGTCGGAGGTGGCGATACAGATGGCCGCGTTGCGCTTGCCGCCGACGGCAACAAAGACGGCCTCGCAGCCGGGAAGTGGCACGGAATATAGGCCATATTCCTGAAACTGCTCCAGCCCGTCGTGAGTCTCGCCGGCGAGCAGGGTTGCCTTCAGATACTGTTTTCCTTCTGTGTGGCTGATCGCCTTCAGCACCGCCCGGCCGACGAGGAGCTGGAGCTGGAGCCGCAATTTGCTGCTGACCTTCCGGATCAGATCCTCTACCATGAGAGCGCCCCCTCCGTGCCCTGATCGAGCGGAACGGGGATCAGGTCATAAGCAGCCGGCGGAACGACGCTCAGCTGGGTCAATGTCCCTTCCTCGTTTTTTGTAAATACCACCCGCTCGACCAGCATCGTCGTGTCGATCCCGGCCTCCGGATCATCGACCGTCACCAGCTTGTTGGGTTGCCAAAGCGGGCCGGTCGCCCCGCCCGTGCGCCAGCCGGTGAGCGTATACTCGTATGACTTGGCCTTGCCGGCGCGGACATTGACTTCAAACTGCGCGCGATCCGCGAAACTTTTCGCATCGCCGCTGGTCTCCGAGATGATGATTTTCGGACGATATCTTGCCACGTTGACGTCCGTCGCCCGGGCATCGCTGCTCGCGGTCGCATCAGGATCAGCCCAGATATTGCCCATGCCATCTCCCTTAACGATGACCGGGCTGAACCGGCCACGCGAGGAACTGGTGCCGGACATCGCCTTGATGTTTTTGCCCAGCACCAGCGCGCCCTGCAGCTCCTCGCCGGCACGGACCAGCGTTAGATTGCCGTGTACATCCGCCATCGGGAAGACTGCACGCGCGGCGCAGAGCCGCTGCAAAAAGTCGCCGGCGCTTTCACCTTGCGACACATCGACCTTGGCAAATGGTTCGCCGACATCTGTGAGGGCGCGGACGGTGACGCCGAACTCCCGGCCGATATCCGCGGCGATCTGGAGGAGCGTCCGGTCTTTCCATTCGCTGATTTTTGCCCCGGCGCTGCAGTCCACGAGATCGGCCGTCCGCGAGCGGCCGGTGATGGTGGTGGTGGCCGTCTCGTGATCGTAGCTGGTCCGCAACTCATCGATCCAGCCGTCGATCACCAACTCGTCGTCGATGAGGATCTGCACCGCAGAGTTATCCATGATCGCCGGGCGGCCGCGACGCTGGCCCCAATGCGCCGAGAGTGTCAGCTCGAACGTACTGGCAATCTCGCCTATAGCCATCTCGACGCGGCTTTCCGTCCATCCGCCATAGATGAGATTGTCGATTTTGAGCGCGACATCAGACATTGGAGAGCACCTCCAAAGGCCGGCCAGCGGGTACGAAATTCGGATGCTTCAAGGCGTTGCGGGAGATCAGATCGTCGGCCTTGTCAAGATCCTCGAACAGATCGTAGGCAACGGCCAGCGCAGGCCGCGTCCGGTTGATGCTGACGCGGACCAGCCGGGCAAGGTCGATGGACCGCTGCCGCGTATCAGTCACCAGCTTGGCGCGGAGATCCTCGAGCGCCGCAAAGACCGGATCGGACGCGGCGGCGGCCGCCTCATCGATCAGATCGAGCGCGTCGGCGAGGGCGGCGGTCGCCTCCTCATAGCTGTCAAAATCCGCAGTGACCAGGGCATCGGCTTTCAGTGCGGCGGCAGTTGTGGTAACCAGCCCCTCCAACGCCGTCTGATTGTCCGCCTCCGCCCGGCGGGACGCTGTTGCCATCGCGCCGTTTGAGTTCGGGACAGGACGTAATGTCGCGCGCCAGCCATCAAGGATCAGGCCGAGCGCGCCGAGGGTGCCAAGAGGATTGCTCAGCGCCGCCCCGCCGAGGGTCAGCGCGCCCTGCAGGGCGGCACCCAGCGCGGTCGGCTCATAGACGAGCGTCGAGACCCGCTTGCGGGTGCCGATAACTTGCGATTTTGACGCATTGATTTCGCTGGTGACCAGGCGGAGAGAGCTCATGGCTCCCTCTATCTGGGTGAGGAGGGAGCCAACCAATCCCTCGCTCGCTGCGGCGACAAAGCCGGGGCGACCGCGCGCGGCGTAACGCTCCTGAAAGAGATCGAGCGCCGCCTGGCGCGCCTCTTCGCTCGATATCAGGACGGTGCGGCGCGTATCTGTTCGCACGGTCGGGCGGACAATTGGCGCGCTCTTCACGAAGGTGACGGTGAAGACGGATTTGCGACCCTCGCCGGCACTCTCCGCAAGCGTCCAGCGCTCTTCCGGATCAACCTCGACCAGAACGGTGCCGACAAAGGGATGGATCAACTCGCCCGCGCCGGCCGCATCGAGCGCCGCCCACATGGCATTGCGCAAGCGCATGTCGTCGCCGAAGAGGACAAGATCGAAAGTGAACTTCTTGTCGGCAAGGCCGAAGGTTTCAATCTCGCCCTGGTCGCTGCCGGGAAACTCATGATGCACACCGCGCCGGCCACCGGAGACGCGATGGGTCAGGGAGTGAAACGGGATGCCCCGAAAGCTACCGGGCCGAAGTTGAGAGAGCCAGCTCATTCACCAGCCTCCAGCTTCCATCGGCGGGCCGGCATGCACATTTGTGCCGCGCCGCGCGCGCCGCGCGGCTGTCGCTCGGACAACCGGGCCGCCGGCGTTCGGATTGACCGCAACATCAACGTTGACCTCGCCGTTTTCTTTGGTGACGTCGATCAGCTCGGTCAACAGCTCGGCGATCTGCTCGCCGCTGAACTGACCGCCAAAGCCGCCCAGCACCCCGCCGACAATGCCGCCGAGCAGGGTGCCGAGGCCCGGCACCACGCTACCGATGGATGCCCCGAGGGCGCTGCCGCCGAGCGCCCCGCCGAGTGCACCGAGGTCACCGCCTATGCCTCGGGCTTTTTCCGCGCCCGTGAGATCATCCGCCAAAGCAGTCCCGCTGATCGCCGCTCCGGCGATCAACGCGCCGAGGACCGGCACACGCGTAAAAAGCCCTTTAAGGCCACTTACAGAACCGCCCTTGAACAGCGATGTGAGCCGTGAAGCGAGCCCGCCGGTCGTGCCGGCAGCCGCAGCGGCACCCGCCGCACCAGCGGCAACGCCGCCGCGGCGGGGATTACCCATGCCGCCGCCCATGCCGCCCATCCCCATATTGACGACAAAGACCTTCTGCACACCAACGGCCCCGACCGCACCAGCGAGGCCGCCGGATCTCATTCCCTTCGCCATGCCGACAATGCCCATGCCGCCCTTGATCAGCTTGTTTATTATGACAAGGCCACCTACCGCGCCGGCGATGCCGATCAGCGTTTTAAAAATCGTGTCGAGCCGATCAGGATCCAGAGCATTAATGGCATCTGCGAGACCCTTGATTGGACCGGACAGGTTTTTATCGGCGAGGTTCTGGATTGTTGATGAGAGGCTTGTAAGCGCCGCGTCCATTGTCTGGGCCGCGCGCGTGGCATCCTCCATCAACTTCGATCCGTCGCCGCCAACGGCCAGAAAACTGTCGAGTGTTTTAAAATCCTTGGTATCTCTGTACTCACGGGCAATATCTCTGATCGCCCGCATGGCCTGGATATCGAAGACCTGGCCGAGTTTGAGTTCGTCCCCGCCCGATAGCGTCATCAGTTCCTTGGTGATATCAACCAAGCTGCGCATCTTGTCGGGATCATCATCCTCGAAAATTTTGAGCCCAACGCCCTCTAGCTTTTTGATGATCTCCCCATCCAGCAAACTACCTGCATAGCGTTCGAACGCTGTTGCGGCCATCTCGGGCGTACCGGTACTTCTCATTGACATCTGCATGAGTGCGCCCAACTCCCGCGCACCACCAACCCCGACATTGCCCGTTCCCGCCATCATTGAAATGATACGCGGCCCCAATGCGGCCAGGTCATCAAGCTCAAAGCCGCCCGCCTGGCCTTGGACTAACAAAGTGTCAACCGCTGCTTCAAACGCCTTTGGATCACGAATGCCCATCGTCTCGATCAGACCCGCGCCGAGTGCACCGGCCGCCGCGCCGGTAGCACCGCTCGCGCGGATCAGCCGGGCGAGGGTCTGCATGTTTTTGGTGACGGCCTCCAGATCGCCGGTCTTTTTGTAGATTTCGTCGACAGCCGCAAACAGCTCGCCTTCGCCGATGCGGATATCAGGCGCGCGGGCCGTCTCAAAAATCTGTTCGCGCAGTTCGATCATTTGTTTTGACGTTCGCCCGGCCGCGATGCCCAGCATCTCATACCGCTTCTCGAGGCTAGCGATATATTTGATGGCCCCGGCCGCCGCCGCGCCGGAGAGGATGGCGCTATAGCGATTACCGAGGGCATCGAGCCCTTTGCTCGTTGCCCGCAGCGTGCCATTCATCCGGCCCATGGCAACGCTGCTGCGCTTGGCCATACCTGCGAGCGCCATCTCATTCCGGCGCGCTTCGCGGGCGACATTGCCGCGCAGGTTCAGGAGCATATCAACGTTGGTGGTGACCATTTATTTCGCTTTCATCCTTTGCCAATTTCAGGATCATTGCCGCTTCTCGGAGGCCGATATTCAGGACCTCATCCCGGCCCCAGCCGGTAAATCGGCTGATCATGACGACCATTTTTATTACTCCCCGCCGGTCCTCATGCGGATCGGCGGGATTATTCTCGCCCCGCCGGCAGCCCGATCTCCGCCATTGCATCAGCGAGGAGGCGGTTATCAAATTTCTCCACCTGCAGGCGGATCAGCCAGCCGTCGGTCAGGGTGAGATCACGAAAGACTGCGGGGTCCGGCGCGCCTTCGCGGTCTCCAAATTTGACGATGCGCCGGGCGAGCGCCGCGCGGGTGAAGTCGCCGCCTTCCGCACTGTTTGTTTCCTCCTGCGCCGCGAGCAGGTCTTTCAGCGTCGTCTCGCGGATCACGAAACGGGTAACGGCCGCGCCGTCAACGGTGAGGCCGCTCACCATGTCGATGGCCGCCGATCCGTCGACGTCGATTTTCGCGAGTGCATCGGCGCGAAGGCGCTCATCAAAGGCGCTGATCTGTTCGACAACGAGCAGCCAGTCGGTGTCGGTCAGCATCGAGAGCAGATCGGCAGACATCGGGCCGTCCGTACCCGCATATTTGGTGACGCGCCGGGCGACGAGCGCCAGCTCGAGCGCGAGGCCGGACTTCTTGCCATGCGTCTTGATGACGTCCTCTTCGTCCCGGTCCAGCGCTTCCCGAACCGTGAATTCAGTGAAGGAATGTTTGCCCGCGCTGATGCCGCCGGCGAGCTTGATGACCGCCGTCTGGATCAACCCTTAACCTCCTCGACATCATTGCTCATAAACTCCATGTCGACGGTGCCGCCATCGGAGTTGAGCGTCGGCGGATCACCCAGGCGGACGGCATCAGAGAAGATATAGACCTGCCCGGTGTCACAGGTGAACGTAACCGTAGCCGGTGGCAGCTCAGCCAATTCCTTGAGACTGTCGCCCTTGCCAAAGCGGAATGTTGCGCTGATCTTGCCGGAAACCAGCTGCTCTTTGTAGCCGCTGCCGCGGTCGGTTTCTTCTTCTGTCCTCCGGACGCCAGGGAAAGTGCAGGTGGCGCCGAGTGAGGATGCCCACTCTTTCCCGGCGATAGCGATATGGGCGCGGCCCGTAAACTGTTTGCTCATGGCAGATCCTTAGAGGCTGTACTGGATTTTGCTGGCGTAGATCAGGAAGTTGCCGATCAGCTTCGCCGGGTTCAGAACGTTCACGCGGTCGGGATTATTCGGATCCCGCTCGACGCGGAGCTCCTCGATAAACTCGTCGACCTGATGCACGAGGCCCGCGCCCTCCCACTTCTTGTAGAGTGAGATCAGCTCGTTGCGGATCCCGTCCGGGGTGATCACGTTGGCTGACGGTCGAGTGCCGTTGTCAGCCAGCTTGAAGCGCGGGAAGGTCGTCGCGATTGTGTGGCGCTCCGAATAGCGGAGATATGCGAGGAGCGTCATCGTCACGAGCCGGAGATAGGACGTATCCTCCAGCCCTTGCGCGTTGACCTGGTAGGTCGTGATCGCCCGTGTGATATGCACGTCACTGCCGACGCAGTAAGTTGGCGTGATGCCCTCATAGAGCAGCAGCTCCTGCTCCATATCGGTAAACTGCGCATCGGTCGCCGGAGCCAGCACGCCCGGCAGGCGCAGTGTCTGATAATCACGGGCGGGATCAATCGCAGCATTGAAGCTGATGACCCCGCCGTAGGCGGCGGCGATCTCCCAAGGCGGTGTCGGGCAACCATTGATGCCGATGATTGTCACGCTCGGGCTGTTGCGGCCATCGCCAAAGGTGGAGAGAGCGCCATGCGTCCCGGCCCTCGCCGAATAGGCGATCCCATCCTGCATCTCCATCGGGCCGAAGCGATCCTCGAGCTCCGCCTCCAGCGCCGCTAGATTGGTGGCGTCGGTATAGGGCGTGATGATATCGGTGTACCAGGTCGGCCCCATCGCCGCGATGACGCTGTCAATCTCCGGATTACCCGTGCCGCCGGACATGGCGGTGATCGCCACTGTGAGGCCGAGCGGGCGGAACTCGTCATCATAATAGTTGATCCGGACATCGATAGAGTTGCCAAGCTCGCCCTTATGCCGGGCGGTCAGGTTGACCTTAAAGGCATCTTCTCCGTCGACTGCAGCTGTCACCGGCAGCATGCCATCGCCATTGATGGCAGCTGCAACGGCTGTAGCAATGACGGTGGCCGCGTCCCCGGTCTTGACGCCGACGCGGATCCGCCGGCCACCGATCCAGAGATTGAGCGTGCCGGCCTTAACCGAGGTTGCTGTAAAGCTGATGTCCCCGGATGCGGCAGTTCCGGCAGATGCGTCCGCCAGCCCCATGCAGACGAGCTGGTGATAGTTGTTGGCATCACGGAGGCGAATTGCCATCTGATGCAGCATGCTGCCGTAACCGAAGGCGACGGCGGCACCGGCCGGGTCGGTGACCGGGACAGGCGTCGCCTCGGCAACCGTCGCGGTGGAAAGCATCTGGCCGATCATGAGGATCTTGCGCGGCATGCCGACAAGCCCGCGGACCGCACGGCGGTTGTCATATTCAATGTACTGACCGGGGCGGCGAAGATCGACCGGCACCTGGTTGAAAGCAATCATGCTCATGCATCAGCTCCTTTTTTCTGCCCGGACTTTGCCGGCGATTTCAATGTGACGTCGCCGTCCTTGACCCGGCGCAGCCAGTACGCACTAGTCTCGACGACAGCCCCTTCCGGCGGCAGGTACACATCCGCTGCGCCGAGAGGCTTGTCGGGGTTGATGACTTTAAGTCCCGCTGCGGGGACGACATGGATCGTCTGTTTCATTCGCTCTCTCTCAAGTCGATGTGGTTGACAGGATGGTCGCCGGGCGGGAGCGGCAGATCGTCCGCCTCGTCCGTCCAGTCGGAATGGTAAATGTTGAAATCAGCCAGGTCGGTTTCGGGATCGAGCGTGCCAGGGACATCGACGGGCAGCGTAAAAGTCGCGGCATATGCCGCAATCGCGCGCTTCATCAGCTGACCGGTAAAAAGGTTTTCAACTTGTGCGATCCGGAAGGGTCCGCAGCCGGCGACAGTCACGCCATTGAGCGCCGCGACGGCCACACTGACAATTTCATAAGCGCCGATCTCTCGCGTGTCCCCATGCCGGCGCTGTACCTGGCCGCCCTGGTGAGAGGTAACGGCATAAAGCGCCCAGCTCGTATCAATGCGGTCATCCATGCCTTGTGTCAGACGCCCGCCGAGGAACAGGACGTAAAGCGCCGGTGTCTCGATCCGCATTTGCGCCACGCTCTCCGCCGTGAATTCGCCTGGTAACGAGCCAACGGTTTTGAGCGCCGACTTGCCATCGCGGGTAAAAGCGGCGGCGGCGAGGTCAATGATCCCCTTCTCGATATCTGTGATCCATCCGGCGGCGGCGCTCATGGCAGCACCTCCAGCCGTCGCCGCAGGAAGTCCATCGCGATTTCGCGAATGGCCTCGAAATCATCCTGGCTGAAGCCGAGATAGGGCCGGGCGGGAATGGTGACCTGTTTCGCGAAGATCATCCGGTCGCCAATTTTGAACGCCAGACGAGCGGCGCTTTTCGGCTTGATCACCGCGCCATATTGGTGCACGCCAGCATAGATAACGTTCGTGCCGACCCGAACTTTACGGCGGGTCGCCTTATAGGTGATGGATCGACGCAGCCGCGCGCTTTTCTGCAGGATCGGCCCGTCACGAGAGATCGGCAGCCAGGCGTTCCCGTCGGGATCCTCCTCATTCTCAAAGCGGAAGTCGACCGACGTGCGGAGCTCTTCGCCGATCTCCTGCATGAGCGGTGTGGTATCCGCACGACCGATCTCGCGGAATGCAGCGGCGATCTTGTCGGCGGCGGCAGGGCGAAATTCAATCGTCGCAACCATGTTAAAACCCCTTCATCTCGGTGCGCCCGAAAACGCGGGGAGGGGCGACGACGGCAGGGTTCGTGCTCTCCCGCGTGAGGTCGAGATCGGCAACGCCACTGGCAAATTTCTCGAGCAGCGCGATGGCATCCTTATAGCGGGCGCGGACATCATCGGTCGGGTTGACGGTGGAGAGCTGGTAGCGGGCAAGGTCGAGGGCGAGCCGCGCGACAATCGGCGGCGTCGTCGCAAAGGGCAGCGGATAAACCGGTGCCAGATATGCATTGATCTCGGCCTCGGCAAGGGCAATGGCATCGTCGATCGCGGCGGTCATCTTGACCGCATCGCCATCATTGTCACGGTCGGCGAGCTGCTCGATGACGTAAGCGCCAAATGCATCTTTCAGATTTTGAGCCGTGATATATGCCACTTAAAGACCTCTAAAAAACGGGTCAGCCATATGCGGTGGCTGACCCTATGTTGCGCTCCCCTGGCATACACGCCGCACCGCACCGCGACGGCAGGATCATTGCGCTGGAATTATTTTTTGGTGGACGGGTCTGTAATAACGGTGACCATGAGGCCAGGCTCCGCCATCAGCGCCGCCAGCTGCGCCTCCGTAAATGTCCCCGCAGGATGCTCGACATCCTCGTTCGGATGGGCCATGCCGCAACGGCGGAACCCATCCTTAACGGCGCGGATGATGAGGGCGGGCGTCCGCCCTTTTGGATCAGGCGCCGTTGCCTCGGGCTTGGTTTTGGGTGTATCGGCCATCAGATTTTTCCTCTTAATCCAGCCACGGGACTTCGACGATTTCGGCGAGCTTGAAGTCCGGATTGCTCGACCCGTCAATGCGGTCGCGCAGGAGGACATCGCGCGCGGCGTCCGCGTTGCCTGCACCGACAATCAGGGTCTTGGGGTTGATCCCGAGCGGGACGCCGGCATCATTCTTGAAAGCTCGCATCATGTTGCGCGCCTCGCGGAAGCCCTCCGCGTCAAGCGTATCCTTCACGCCGACGGCGAGCTGCCAGAAGCCATAGCCAACTGCGCCGCGGCCGCTGGAGCCGTAGAGCAGCTGGTCTTTGTGAAAGACATTCTCATCATCCGGATTATCTTTGGCGACGAAGTTGTAATCCTCGCGCTTCTGATAGATGAGCGGCTTCAGCGCGCGGCTGGTATCCATCAGGAACCAGGGCGAACCGGACCCGGTGACAAAGTTGGAAACGCTGTCCTTGCTGCTGCCGAGGCCAACAGGATGATCAGTGTCGAAAAAATACTGCCCGTCGAAACACGCGGTGTCGAAGCCACCTAGCAATGCTTCAAACACCATCTGGTCGGGATGAATTTTAGCCTGCCGTCCCATCTCCTCCATGAGCGGTGAGTAAATGCCGATATTGTCGTCCTTGATGTCGTCCGCCGCCACGCCAACGGTCAGCTCGAACTTGCGGTTCTTGATGGCATAACCATGCGCCGAGATCTGATGAATGACGCGATCACCAAACCATTCACGAAAGCCCGGAATGTTGCCGAGCCAGCCATACTCGTTGCTGGCCGTGGTGGAGTTGACCTGGGTCGCGATGTGTTGCCAGTAGACCTCCGGCGCATCAAAGCCGCGCTGGAACGATGCGTTAAATCCGACATTGAGGGTGCGGAGATTTTGTCCGTTGATAATCATTTAAACGATCCTTTAATCGATCTTGACCCAGACACCGTACTCGTCGATGTCCATGATTTTGCCTGCGGCCGACCGGGCATTCGTCGCATGTGTTTTTGCGACTGTCTGGTCATCGACGATGTAAGCCGTGCCGCCAATGTCGGCGCGAGTGATCTCATCGGTGTCCGCGGAATTCGCGAATGGAAAGATGCCCTTTGCGGTCGTGACGGTGGCTGCACCTGCACCGCCCGCGCTGTTGTCGACCGTTTCCCGCGCGACACCTCGCGCCTTCAGCGTCGCGGAGACAGCACCAGGTGTTGCATTGCCGCTTGCGTCCAGGCAGACAAGCGCGCCCGCGTAGATTTTCTTCGCGGCGGCGACAGGATCCGTGAACAGAATTCCCGCCCGCTCTTCAATCGGACGGCCATTGGTGAGTGCAGTCATGCGGCGGCTCCTTTTTTGGACTTGGCGAATTCTTCCGCCGTCAAATTCATCGCCTTCGCGACCGCCAATTCGGCGGACGTAAGGCCGGTCGCTGTGTCAACCTGGGCAGAAAGCTGGAACTCGCCCGCGAGCACTGGCGCGTTTTCGATGTAGCTGGCGAAGCCTGCCGGATCCGACTTTGCATAACCGAGCGCCCATTCCTTCATCGCGGGCGGAACCTTGCCAGCCTTCACGGCGGCATCAACTGTGGCGGTGGCCGTCTCCAGATTGACCTTGTCCTGGAGATCCTTCAGCGACGCAGCCACCGTCTTGAACTGGTCGATGCTGACATATTTCGCCGGGTCGGCCGTATTGGCCTCGGCCTTTGCTTTGGCGATATCGGCGATGGCGGCCACGATGTCGTCGACCTTTGCCGCCTTTTCAAGACCAGCTGCCTCAGCGAGCCGCGCGACAGCGGCCGATCCGCTCTTGGCCTGTTCCGCCAGGGACTTAATCGCGGCACAGACCGCAACGTCCGTTGCCTTGTCCTCTGGCAGGCCAAGGGCGGCCGCCAGAGTTTTCAGAAACTCTTCCATGTTTTCTCGATCTCCATATTCGCTAGATGCAAGTGCGGTGAGTGATAGGGCCGGATCATTAGTGAGACCAGCGCGCAGGATCGCCAGGACCTCACCGGATTTAGAGTGCGCGAATGTCGGGCTGATGTATCGGTACTCGCGGTTCTTGAGCATCTCTGCGGCGCGCGCCGTCCATTCGACACGGCCCCAGATGCCATCGCTACGCGCCTCGAGCTGCTTGATCCAGCCAGCGGCAGGCGCAGGCTGGCCATTCGCGGCCGCTTTATCGGTCTGGTGCTCGAAGTCGATGACGATATCGCGGCCCAAAGACAGGCTTTTCTCGATAACCTTCTCGGCCGAGGTCAGCGTCCAGCCGGCGCGGCCGTCAAACTCGTGAGCGCGAAACTCACCGGCGGGCATCAGGTGGACCCACTGGTGGTCCGATCCCGCCTTCAGCTCGACAATAAAATGTGCGATACGCTCCGCCAAAATATCACCCGATAAAAAGAGGTTGCAGCCGTACTGTTCGTGGGTGAGTATGGCGGGAGCACGGTCCGCAGACTGCCCGGAAGTCCTTCCGGCCAGCGCCATTTATCCGACATTCCGACAAACGCAGATCGCCCGCCCATGCAACGTCGCCGTTAAAGGGGTGTTAAACGGTCAAATTTCGCCGCTGCAGTGATTTAGGTGGAACGATACCCCTCAAGCCGACAGAGGCCCCACACGGGCCTTAAAATCAGGATCGCTTGGGGAGGGGGTTGAATGCATCAGCAGAAATTGTTATATGAATTCCAGCGAAGGTGATGTTTGGAGAAGTAGCCTCCTATAAACATCACTGGGTGGCCAGCAGGCTACTTCTGACCAGCCTCGATATTTTCATCTCGTGCGTAGAGCAGTCTCCCATACCGCACAGAGTTAATATCTGATTTTTTTCTAGCCTTGAAATAGGTCCATCCTTCAAATCTGCCGCGCACCACATTTGCCACAAAAACAAAACGGCCGATTTTCGGAAGGTAGACGGATTTGACAAATCGTTTTCGCAATGCGACCTGTCCATTAAATCTGCTTTTTTCAAAAGCCAGCCAGATTTCGAACGGATCTGACAACAGTTCGGGAAGGAAGGGCAAATAACTACTTCTCTCTAATTTGAGGTGACCTGCCAGATTATCAAAGTTCAATTGGAAGGCTGAGCCGTCAGGGAGGGGGACGACCATGTCCATAACTTTTTTGTCCGCTCCGAAGATCGTACGAAGGGCCTTTTTCATTTCATCGTCTGTTTTTAATCGCTCTCCCAACCTTGCCCTTGGATTGTCGACGGGAACGTCGGCGGGCCGACCGAGCTCCTGCCAGTCCTTTTTATAAAGCGGTTCCCATTCCCTTATCCCGCTATCGAGGAATTCCTGACGGACTTCCTTTGGATACTTTCTCCCCCAGCCAGCCTCCCCGACATTGTAATCAAAGCCAGGATCGATCCCCTTCGGCACCTGCCGGGTGACCGGGCCGGAGGGCGTGTTGATTGTCCGCTCCTCCATCTCCATCGGCGGGGCTTTGTCTGAAACCTTCAGCTTGTATCGGCGCAGGTCACGATCCGAGAGGCTCTGCACGGAGCACTTGCAGCCCCAGCCATTGATCGGCATATGCGTCTGCCACCAGGGATCGTCTACGGGCAGGATCGTGCCGTGCCAGGCCTGATGCTCCGGTCGCCGGTCGCCGCCCTGCAGCGCGGTATAGCGGAGGTAGGGGCGCGCATTCTTGACCTGCTGGATCTGTTGCCACTTGCCGGCGGAATATGCCATCTGCAGGTTGGTCTCAAAAATCACCCGGCTCCGCCAGTTCCGCCCGCCGTTATATTGCCAGCCGTGGGTCGCGACGATGCGATCAAAATCCTTGCGAAATTCTTCCAGCGTGGTGCCCTGGCTGATTGCCTTATCGATTGCCGACTGGAAATCCTTGAGCAGATCATCCTTCATGGCCCCGGCAACAACAAAAGCGCGGGCGTGTTGCTCCCGCCAGATGTCCGTCCAGGTCGCCGTCGGCATCCGGAGTTTGCCCTGGAAGAAATCAATTGCCTCCTCAAAATGGACGGGCTCTAAGCGGGGACCGTCAGCCATCGAGTAATGCCGCCCGGCCCGCCAGATCAGCAACCGCCAACGCCTCGCCAATCACGTCGCCCATCTCCCGGACATCCATATCCGGATAGGCGTCGAGCAGGCGGCTCGCAAAATCGGCGAGGTCGCTGGAGCTCTCCATGATTTCCCGGACCTGGTCTATCATTTTTGTGGCCGCACTGTCAGCGGCAACAATGGCCGCCTCCGTCAGCTGATCAATATCGCGTATTGGTCGGCTTGCCGCCCCGGCGAGCGCGAAGGTGCCGGAGTGCCTGGCGCGCGCATTCTCGGTGTCGGGTTGTGGGAAGGCAGGCATGAGCGGTGCATTGCCGATAACCTCTTCATCCTCTTCCGGTTCGGGGATGCCCATCTTATCGCGCACCCATTTGGCCGGGATTTTGAGCTGAGCATCCGCCGCCGTCTTCACGGCGGAGGCAAAGGCTTGCATGTCGAGGCTTTCCGGGATCGGCAGCGAGAGCTTCGGATACACATCCTGCGGTCCGAAATTTAGATCGATCAGCGGGCGAACCAGCTGGCGATTTAGGGTCGCGGCGAGCTGGCGTGCATCCGATTGCTGGATGTCGAGACGCACTTCCTGATGTTCCTTGGAAACGGCATGACCGCCCGAGATTGCATCGGTCGTCGTCGTCTGGCCAAGGATTGCTTTTGATACTTGCTGATCAATCCAGTTGGCGAGCGATGAATAGAGTCCGCCGTTGCCGCTTCCGCTTGACCCACCGCTGCTCGCCGCCTGGACAAATTCGATCATCATGCTGTCGGGGATAATGGCGGCGGCGTCTGTGCCAATCATCCCCACGGCCCGCCGGAGGACCGCCTTATCTTCTTCGGTTGCCATCTTGTGATATTTGCCGATGCGGATCGGCTGACCATAGACTTCCGCAAAGACGACCCAGTCTTTCACCGCGAAGTTTTTAAACATGTAGTACCAGCTGATCGCGCGGGCGAGACCACCGCGGATCGGGATGCCGCTCTTTGCCTTGACCTCATGGAAAATAAACTTGAAATCCGGCAGCGGCATTCCGCTTGCGCCGTCGCGGAGGAGCGGCGTGCGCCCGTCGGTCACGGCGAAGGTAAACCAACGCGGATCGCGCCATTCAAGCCGTCCGGGCGTCCATTGCTTCGCGGATTTTTCCCACATAATCTCGACGAAGCTGACGCCCTTGCCGGTCGCATCCAGAACATCGAACAGCTCCTCCTGGATCGTATCGCGGTTAAGAACATCGCGGACGAAGTCGGCATGCAGCTGTGCCGCCTTAGAGTTATCGGCAGCTTCGACGACCAGCTCCAGCCCCGAAACCGAGCGCTTCCGCGTCCCGATGACGCCGAGATAATGCAGGTCTTTTTCCTCGAGCTCTTCCGCGAGCTCAAAGTAGGATAGCGGATCCCCTTGCTCGGCCGCGCGGAGCAGGCTGGCAAGCCGCGGCGGCGTCAGTCCTTGCGCCGGATGGCCTGCGAGAACCGAGCGCACACCGGTCATTGTCGGCGCGGCGACCTCTTCGAGAAGGACCTCTTTACGCATTGGCGTGCCGTCAGAATTAAGGATCACCGCCATCACCAACCTCCTTTTGAAACTTTAAATTTTGTGCCAACGCCTGGCGAAAAATCATCGTCGCTCATCTCGTCGACCGTCCGCCGGGCGGCACGGCCGACCGGCATGACGTCATATTCCGGCGCGTCCTGCAGGCTCGCTGCATAGGCAAGCAGGGCGGCAATGCCGCTATCGCCGTGCCGCTCGGTCCCGTCCGTCCCGCGCTGGCGGTAATCCTTCGGCATGCGGGGCACGCCGTCGATCCGCCGGAAACCCCGCAAGTCCGTGATCACATCTTCATGGGCCGGGATGCTGATCGTCTGATCTTCAAACGCGGCTTTAAACGGGGCAGTGTTTTCCTCATACCATTTGACTGAGAGCTTCACCTCTTCGATCAGCTGCACGCCATACTCCTGTCGGGCACGCTCGGCGAGGAACGCGCCGTTGCCGGTTGCGTCCAGCTTGCCGCCGGAAAAACGCGGCAGGCGGTCGACGACATATTTAAAGATTTGCCATTGCTGCTCGAACGGAACATTGGTGAGCTCGACAAGGAACGGCGTCCGGCGAACTAGGCCGGTGTCAATTTGCAGCGGCCAGAGCACCGTCTTGTCTTTCACGCGGGCAAAATCGAGACCGAGGAACGAGGCGAGGTGGGGCGGCACGCCGGCAAGCAGCGGCAGGAGCGTCTGCTCGCACCAGTCGTTGATTTCGGCGCGGCGGATCGGTTCCGGCAGATCAACAAAGCCGTCCGCGGCGCGATAGCTGACCACCGGCACATCCGGCTCGGCGCAGTTTTCGAGGAGTGCGCGCGGCAGCCAGACACCGCCCGAGCGGGTCGGGATGCAGTCCAGCTCCTCCGCCGCAGCGTCGCCATAGAAGGCGCGGATATCGTCGCGCCACTTGGCTTCGCCCTCGGGCGTCCATTCCCTTCCGGAAACCAGGCATATCCGCTCGTATAAGCCGTCTTTTAACGCATCATCAAAGGTGATTTTAAGATGCTCATAGGGTTTGCGCCCGGCCTTGACTTCTTCGATCAGCTTGTTGAAGGGGTTCTCCACGCCATCATGCGTCGAGATAATCATCACCCGGCCGCCCCACATCAGCAGCGCGAGGGCCGCCTTCAGGAGCTCCTCGAGCTCGTCGTGGAAAGCGGCCTCGTCGATGATGACCCAGCCCTGTCGGCCTCGCAGTGAACGCGGCCGGGAGGTAAGCGCGACGATCTCAAAGCCGGATGCGAATTTGATCCGGAAGGCGAGGATGTCTTTGCTGTCTTTTTCTCTCTCGCCTTGATCCTTGAAAAGAAATTCCTCGACCTCAAGCGCGGCAGTCAGATATTCGCGTGCCCACATCGCGCAGGTGTCAATGAACTCACGCGTCATCTCCATGTTGTAGCCGAGATAAAAGACGTCCATCCCCTTTGCTGTACGACCACTCGCGGCCGTCAGCACCGCCTCGGCGGCAATGCCCCATGTCGCGCCGATACGCCGGGACTTTTCGACGATGACAACCGGCGAGAAACTGGTCGTCTCCAGCAACTCCCGTTGATAGCGCAGCAGGACGTCTTCGACCGGCATGGCCGTGAGCGCATCCGGAAGCCGATGCGTGCTTTGCCGGCGGAGCTCTGTCCACTCTTCCGCGCTGATCGTCATTTTCTGAGCCCGAGAATACTGCTCCGGATGGCGGCAGCCGTGGCGGCGGAGAGCCCGGCTTCGCGGGCGGCTGCGTCAACCGCGTCTGCGGCGGCGCTTGCCACCTCCTTGGCGACCCGCTCGCGGATGCGCTGCTCGCGTTCGATAGAGAGCTTGTTCGCGCCTTCAATATCCTTGATGGATTTTGCCAGGAACATAATATCTTTGGGATCGGCGCTGTCACCCTCGCCCATGTCGGCCAGCGTCTGGAAGGCGAGGGTTTTCAGCATCTCGCCGAGCAGCATGCCGACGTCGCTCGAAGGATCGGCGGCGAGTTGCTTCAGCCATAGCCCGGCGACCTGCTGAGCGTCCTGATATTTTTTGAGCGACGCGGAAAAATCCCTGGCATATCGGCCGACGGCCGAGCGGGAAACATCCTGATCCAGCTCGTTCAAATGTGCAGTGATATCGTCAATTGTCCGGCCTTGCTGGATGAGCAACTGGACCTGTTTCAGGATCGCCGGCGGCAACGCTGTCACGCTCGATTTGCGGCCCATGGTCAATCCTCCGGCGAGGGTTGCTGGACGCCTGGCACCACCGCCAATCCCTTTGCGACTTCGCTTCCGCGCTTGACGATCTCGGCGACATAGAGATCGGCGATACGCTTGGTCCGGAGCAACCCCTGTTCCTCCAGCCAGACAATTTCCGTGCGGATCTGATCGCGCGATGCCTTGTCGCCGAAGCTCACCACCACCTGATGTAGCAGGCTTTCATTCGCGCTATAGCCCGGAGCCTCGTCGAGAATGCGCAGGATCGTCAGACGGCGATGGCGGCGGAGAAACTCATTGTAATCGGTCATTTCGTCGTCCTCAAAAAACCGTCCATCATGTCGATCTGCTTTTTCAGGATCTTGCTGATATTTTCCATGCCCTTGAGTTCGGCCCCGAAGCGCTGCAATGATCCCTCGAGCTGCTTGATTTCTAGCGCCAGCTTTGTGACGTCGTCTTTTGATGGAATATCACTTTGCTTGGCCTCCAGTCTTGTGATCCGATCCGCATGGGTATCGAGCCGTTTGCCGTGGCTTGCGCGAAGATCCTCAATGTGCGCGCGGTTCGCTTTGGACCGGGACACGCTCCAGCCGATGGCCGACATCACGAGCATCCAGAGCGTGTTGATCAGCAGCAATAACTCGGTCAAATTCATCTCCGGTAATTTCACGCGAAGTCCCTCTCGATCTTTTCCTGACAAAACACACAGCGCTGCACATTCGGCACCGCCGCGCGGCGGGCGGCCGGAATATCGCGACCGCAATCGCAAACGTCGCGCGCCTCAGCGCTGATCTGCCGGCGGCGGCCGGTAATCGCGAGGCGCAGCTGCAGCTCCGAGAGCTCTTGCGCGTGATCGACCGCGTCAGCCATTTGCCACCGCCAGCGCCGCGAGCCGGTCGACATACTCGTTGATCCGGTGGCGGGTAAAACGACGGACGGGAATGCCGCCGGTCAGCCCATCGGCGAGCCCCTTGGCGACATCCCACCATTGGTCGGCCAGCTGACGAAAAAAATTGGGCCAGGTAATCATCTCGCCGCCCGACGTGATGTAATACCACGACCCTCCGTGTTCATACCCCAGCGTCGAGGGCGGCACATTCGGGACAATGTCGGAGGCATTGACGATGCGAAAATGCTGATATCGACTGCCGTAGTTCAGCGCATACAAACCGTCGCCGACGCGCGGCGAGCCGAAGCTGTAGGTTGCAATGTCATCCTCATGCGACAGTCGCCATTGCACCAGTTGGGCCAGCGCGCCGCCAAGGCTGTGCCCGGTGAAATAAAGCGGCCCCCGATGACGATACTTCTCCAGGGCATTGCGGATCGGATCCGCCAGAGCAATCGCGCCGGCGTTAAACCCGCTATGCACGCTGCCGAGACTGCACCGTTCCAGCCGGTCCCTGGTGATTTTTAAATCTGTCAGAATGTCCTCATAATCGAACTCGGTCCCACGGAAAGCCACCACTGTCAGCCGGTCAAAAAAGAAGATTACCGCCTGATGATTTTGCACGGATATCATCAGATATCGGCAGTCGTACTGATTGGCCGCAATCCATTTGACGATGGCATCGTGCTCGGCATAGGCGAGCCGCGAGAGCACTGCCATAAAATGCGCGATGGTCAGATCAAACTGGCCAAAACCATTTTTAAGAGCGGGCGGTATCATCGCAGCAGCAGCACCCGTGTGAGGGCGCTGGTCAGGCCATCGACGATGCCGGGGATCGCTTCCCTGACATCGGCACTGACCGCCTGCTCGACGGCGGCGCGGATCATCTGCCCGTCAAAGGATTTGATGCCGGTTGCTGCATAATCGACCTTGAGGCCAGCGGGGGTTTCCACGGTGAGCAGGATCTCTTCCTGTTCCTTGCCGCCGAGGATCAGCGCATGAGCCGGACTGCCATCCGGATTAAAGCTGATTTCGGCCTTATTGATCCCGGCGAAACCTTGTGGATTGTTGGCGGTTACACCGGCGCAGGCCGACAGCATTAGCGCGGCCAGAAGGGCGGCAAATTTAATCATATATTTTCTCCTGGAAGGGAAGCCTGTAGGCGCGGGTAAGCCAGCCGGCCTCAAAGCTCTTGGACTTGAGGCAGCGGAAATAGCCGGCCGCTTCACAGTTGAGGGCGATCATCAGATAGGCCGGTTGCCCCATACCGTTGATGGCTGCAATTGTCTTGCTACCCATCACGCCATCCTCGAGCACCGGATTACCGCAGGCGCGCAACGCCCGCTGAACAACGCGGCTCGCGCCGCCGAAGCCCATCGGAAAGCAGAGATCGAAAATCTTGATGGCGATAGCGGGCTCTTCGATTTCGCCGATCCGCCACTTGTCGTAGAGCAGTTCGTAATATCCGATAGCCGTGCTCATCGGCATCGCGCGGATATCCTCCGCCGTCACCCGCCCGTCGCGATCCAGATCAAATTCGGCAAAACCGTCGCCGTCAATATCACCGACGGCGCGGGCGTGACGCAGACTGATGCCATGATTGGTGGCCCCGCCCGGATCGTCCGGATGGTCGGAAAATCCGCCCTCGTTCGCCCGCACATAGGCGATAGCCCGCGCACGCTTATCCATCAAAAAGCCCCCGTAAAAGGCCTGTTAAAGAGGCTTTTACGCTAGGGGGTTGCGGACAAAAAAAATGCCCGGAAGAGCTTCCGGGCAGGCGAGGGGATAACGCAATACCGTATCTGATTTTTGCCGGCGACGCTAGAACAGGTTGCCCTGATTTGGATCCTCATCGCCACTATTCGTGATCTGGCGGATCCGCCGCTCGGTCAGCTCGAACTCACGGGCAAGTTTTCGCTTCGATGCGCCTGCCGCGACGGCCGCCCGGATCTTGAAATCACGCTTCCCGCGATGAACGGCAACCGCGCGCGGGATGTCGAGCCGCTCGCCGCCGAACTCCTTTGCGAGTTTGAGCGCGGCGGGCAGGCCGATCAGCTGCGCGATCTTGTGATCATCCGTAATTTTTTTAGGGATGTATTCCTCGGTGCCGCCGAACTCGGCGCAAAGGATAATTGCGGGGCCGGTCCCGATCACTGCAGCGATTTGTCGGAGACTTTCGGGGATCATGGTTCCCTCCTCAATTGACAGCGTGAACGGCAAACAGAACAACGGAGGCCCCCGTCTGGCGGTTACGCCAGACCAGCCGCAGGGCGAGCTGACATGCAGAACGTCGCCACAACCGCGCGCGAGGGGCAAGCGCGAAGCCGGCCTCGGTCATGTGCCGATCATGCGCCGCGAGATCGGGATAAAACTCGAGCAGGCGGCAGGCCGGCGAAAAGACCATAGATCGACCAATGCGGGGCATATCATCCATTGGCGGCCTCTTTGTGATTGGCTTTGGCCGCGCGGATGCTCGCGCCGAGCGCGGTTTGCAAGCGAAGGAAATCGTGCTCGTCAAATTCATCCGGCCATGCCTTCGTGGAGACGCCGGCGGCGATTGCCGGCAGGGCAGGCAAGTTGTCTTTTAGCCGTGCATAAATTTCCCATTGCGCTTCAATCACACGCTGCTGCGGCCGCTGGATGATAACAACGTCACGGCCGCGCAACTCGGAGACTGATGACCAGTCGACATCGCCCTCCCGCGCCGCCCAGGCTTTCAGGCTTTCGATAACCTTGTAGGCGTTCTGGCCTTTGATCCAGTGAATATCCTCAACGCCGCGACTTCTCCCGCCGGTCACCTTCCGGGCATGGTTCGCCAGCGCACTCTCGCGCGGATCCGCGACAATGCCGAGATCGTAGAGCGCCATCCAGAGCGCCCGCATCTTGCGCGCCTCCGGATGGGTCGCCATCTTGCGTTTGCCGGCGCGGCGATGCTTCGCTTTAAAGCCTTGCCGCTTCATCTCATCGGCAATCTGGTTCAGCTCCGCCGCGCTCATCTTTGAGGCGCTCTCCTTGCCGGTGATGCCGCGAAGCATATCGCGATAGGTGGCGTCATCGAGACCCAGTTCCTTTTTGCCGATGTGAACAAGGGCGATCAGTGCGTTCCGGCTCATGACAGCACCTTTCCTTTCAGCGCGCTGCATAGCTCGGCCAGCACTTTGTGGCGGCCACGCGGAGCCTCTTCCACCACCTCGTTGAAGATCACCCGGAAGTCAGGGCCGGCCATACCATAGGAGCGCCCCAGCCGGAGCGCGGAACGGACAATCCGCTGTGCGTCCGCAATGTTGAGAGCGGAATGATCGGCATCGAGCGGCAACTTGAAATGCACGTCCAGCATAGCGGTCACCAGTCGGTCGCGGTTTTCACTGCCGCGCGCCCGCCCGTAGGCGCTCGCCCGCATGGAGAGCTCCAGGCAGGCCAGCGTCATCTGATCGCGGCGGGCCATCAGCTTGCCCTCGCCTTCCGATAGAGATCGAAGGCCGCGGCGATGGCTTCACTTCCATATTTTGCGACAGTGCTCTCGCAATGACCGGCGGCGATCAGGTCGTGAGGGGAGCATTCACCGCCCGAGTGCCAAAGCGCGCGGAGGGCAGCCGATGTAAGATCAGTCTTGATTTCAGATGATGACAATATCGCGTTCATTCTCAACCTCCTTTTGAAGATCCAACCAGCGCGATGCGATCACAGATCGGACGATGCTGGCATTGAGGTGCACCGGCATGAAATAAGGGTCAACGGATATCAGGATTTCTTCCAGACAGCATCCTTGACCCAGCGCCCAGCGGACATGCTCATCGGCAATCTCCAGTGCCGTGATCGCGATAAGCATGTCGGCCTGATCCATCGACGATCACGCGTTGGCGATGTTGATGGAAATAGCCTCCCATGGGCTTTCTGCCGTCTCCCGCTGGTAGAACCGCACATAGCTTTTGCTGCCGGTGACGCGGATGCTGTCATTGATCGCGCGCACTGCCTGGCGCCAGCGCTCGTCATCAATTTCGACGCGTTTCAAACTAAACAGCGCCTCGCGATTAACGCGGCCTTTATCGACCGAGAAAGCGTGATTGAGCAGACTCTGCACATGCGCCTTGCTCTCTGACGACCAATCCAGAATGCATTCATCGACCAGCTCCTTGGCGATACGCAGCTCCGGCCCAAAGTCGATATGTTGCTGTACTTGGACCTCTACCTTTGAGAGGCCGTCGAAGCTGACCAGCGTAATGTTGCCCTTCGCGCCGCCCCGGTTCGATCCGTACTTCTCTCGCAGGATGTCGAGTGTCGTTGCAACATCCTCATAAGTATGCTGCTTGAAGCGCGTGATCTGCGCGGACAGATCCAGCGCGTAATCCCGGATCTTGGTGACGGTCTGATCGACGAGCAGGTCCTGCGGGCGGATGTTTTCAATCCGGCAGAGGCGACCTTGCGGGTCCATCAAGAAGCCGTCAGGAATGTTTTGATCTGTCATGGAGATACTCCTTCGCAATATTTGAGGGGATCGTGTATTTGACTTTGGCGATGACGCGAGTTCGCTCCTCGTTCTGGAGCCGTTCTTTAATTACATGCATCAATTCATCTCGGATTGCCCGAAGCTCGAGGTCGCCGAAAAAGAACAGCTCGGCGCGCCGCTCTGCATTTAAGATTGACGAATGATCGCGCCGGCTGAAGGTGCGGGCGACCTGGAGAGAACTTTTCCTGAAGGCGCGGCGCAGTATCCAGATGGCGGTGAAGCGGGCTCGGACGAGGTTTCTGGATCGATTGAAACCAAGGATTTCCGCGCGGCTGACCCCGAAGCGCGCGGCGACCAGGCGAATGACGTCCTGGGATGTCATGCGCCACCTCCCATCAGCACGGCGAGAACCGACAGGCTGAAGAACATGCCGTTGAGGATGTCGAAAAAGAGCGCGCCGAGCTCGCGATGCAGAAAGCCGATGAGCATAAACGTCACCGAGACGAGGGCCGGTCGAGCAAAGAATTTATTCAGCATGAGATGTCTCCTCGTTCGGGAAAATGGATGACGTTGGTTGTGTCTGCACCCGCGACCAGCATGGGCTGGTGTACAATATTCCGCTCAAGCGCGGCGGCATCGCGGGCCGCCTGCTCGAGAATTTCAGAGAGTTGGCGCAGGGCGACGGGTGAAAAGATGATCTCTTGGCCGCTCTTCGCCGCGTGATGAAGGCAGCGGATATACTTGGCGGTGTTTTGCATGTTTCTAGACAGCATCATTGGTCTCCTTCTGAATGAGACGGGAGTGAGGGCAGCCGGAACGGCAGGCTTCATAGAGGCGGATACGCAGCCTGTTGGCAGTCGAAAACGGGCGCTTTTGATGAGCTAAACATTCGTTCGAGGGCAGGTCGCCGAGCACCGGGCATTGCACTGTTTTTTTCATCAATGCGCCGCGCACGGCTTCTTCAATTGCTGCAATGTCGCCCGCGTAATTTTTTGCGAGAACCATGCTGACCGCCGTCGTCGAATAGCCGATCATATCCGCTACCTTGCGCTGGCTTTTAAGCTCATCGCAGCGCTTAGCCATAGCGAGGACCCAGTCCGGGGCACTGTCCCCCCAGGCGGCACTCATGCGGTCATGTGATGTTCTGACATCAGCCATTGTCATCCTCCTTCGTCCAGACGACCTTGTTCAGATTGGGATCAAAGATCTGCCTGCCCCGCTGGATTTTGGGAGGAAGGTGACCTTTGCATCGCGCGGGATTACCAGAATAGACAGCGAGTTTGCCGCCGGGAGATGAGGGTTCAATCAAGGTGATGTATCCCGCACGATAAAGGTGAGAGATATATTTTCTGGCGGAGCCGGGCTTTACTTGGATTTCTTCCGTGCTCGCATGCAGCGCAAGATCTTCATATGTAAACATTTTGAGCATCCGGATCGCCCGCCACATCTGTTCATTGCCGAGACCTTGTGTGACGAGGGATCCATCCTTGCGGATACGCGGCGTTTCCGGCTCTCGGCGGATGACCGTGTAAGTGTTATGTGTCACGTTCTTCTGGATGCGCTTCCGCTCGACGTAGACATATCCGGCCTTTTCAAGGCCGATCAAATAATCACCGACGGTGCCAACATTGATAGCTGAGAGGTGGCTGATATCCTTTCTGGTAAAGGTGCCGAGTTCCAGCATAACGCGCCACATTTCATCGCGATTTCTTTTCCCGCGCTTATGAACGGGTTTCATAGACATCAGCCGCGCCCCCGCTTTAGAGCCGCGTCAAAGGCGCGGCCTTTCGGGGCCGTCCCTGTGTACCACTTAAAGTCAAGGTCGCTCATGCCTATCGCCGTCAAGCCTTTGGCGATGGCCGCTTGCCGGATCTGCTCTAGATTGACGCAGATGCGGCGCGGGCGGAATTCCGAGGCAACGGCAATTGCCTTGATCACATCTTCCGATATTTCAATCTCCCTGCAGTAATGCCTGGCGAGGTGAGCTGCGTCAGAGATCGTTGCGGGCTCGGCCCCTACCCATTGAGATATCCGATTGTGCACCCGCTCCCAGCGGCCGAGTTTTTGCGGTAACATTTCCTCGCCTATCAGAATGATCGCGATGTTGGTGGCGTCATGAATTTCGCGGACAAGGTCAATCTTCTTGTCCGTGACCATGTGGTCGAATTCATCGATGATGAGAGGGCGGCGCGAGCCGTGCAGACGCTCGATAATGATCTTCATTTTCTCGGAAATGGTCCCCCGGACCAATGGTCCTGTCTCTTCCAGCAGGGCATCGCAGAAGCTTTTGACAGTCCAGAATGCCCCGACTTCAAGGTAATAAGCGCGGTGGATATGGGCGGCGTATGTTGCGGCGAAGGTCTTTCCAAAGCCGCTCGGCCCATGAAAGGTTGCCATGCCCGGCAGGTGCGCCGGACGCGCCATTGTCCGCTCTACCATCTCGGAAAAAAGCATGACATTTTTTAGGGGTGCAATCGTTGGTATTTCTGTCATAATGAAACCTCTGTTTAATCGAACTAATTCGGTTACTTATTGAGTGGTCCGGGTGCCTCCGGGCCACTCATCCCTGAAAGAAGTTTTCTCCAAAATCCTCTTCCATCTTGCGGCGCGTGCGGTATTCGGCGCTGTCGATGTACCGCAAGAGCCAGCTCTCGTCGGCGGCATCGACATCGGCGCCGGCCGCAATGCGTTTTTGCAAATTCTTGGCTTTGACGTACCTGCTGTTAGCCTCGTCCACGACGCTGATTGAGGCGCGGTTGCGGGCCAGTTTCTCTTGCCGGATCAGGGCCTCCTCATACCGTTCGGCCTCGTTGGCAGGACCGCTTGGCAGATCCGGTGTCCGGCTAAACAGCGCGTCGGCAGCTGCCTCCGTGAAGGCCGTATTGTGGACGGCCGGTGCCTTTGGAAACGCGAGGAGCTTTGCGCCTTCCATCGCAGCCTCAGCGTCACGCTCTGCTTGTCGCAGGACCGCATCGGCGACGGAGGCGGGCTTAATTTTACTAGCCTCTTTGCGCAGCTCCGCCGTACCGCGCCGGATGAAATCTTTCTGTGCCGCCTTGGCGGTGGCGGCGGCTGCTATCGGGTCGATGCCCATCAGTTCCGCATTAGTCGCGGCGCAAATGAATTCCGATTGATCTTCCGTGAAGCAGTAGATGCGGCCCAGATCGGTCGGGTCGAAGCGAACATGTACCTTCTGACCAACCTGCAGCAGGTTCGACCAGTAGAAGTTATTTTCGACCGAGACGCCTTTTTTGCCGACTGTGCGGATCCCGCTCACGCCGGGCACCTCGGCGAGCAGGATGTGCAAGATATCCTCATTCTCGATGCGCTTAACCGATCCATGCCAGGCGTTGTATTTGGCCCAGGGCGTGTCGCCGGACAGGCCTTTGTGAGGGTTGTGATGATATTTATTCTCAACCCACTGATTAATCCGGTCCTGCAGCTGATCGGCGGTCAGCTCGATTGTAAACGCCTTGGCGTCCTTTTCTCCGAGCCGCTGCGCGAAAGCCCGTCGCGCTTCAATGGCTTTTCGGTCAGTCACGTTATGGCCGATAAAGCCGGGCAGGAGCGGCATGCAGCCGCGCTGCAGCGTTCCGATGGCGCGCTCGACGGTGCCCTTGTGCTCTGGCGTGAAGGGCGCGGCAACATCCTGACGGATGCCAAGCGACGTCAATGCGCGCACGAAGGCATGGCTGGTAAAATCAGATCCATTGTCTGTCCGGATGATTTCAGGGACGCCCCAGTCCATGATCGCCTGGCGGATCAGGAGGAGAGACGAAACGGTCGCTGGTGTGCGGCTGACCAGCACCTTCATCCGCCGCGTATAGACGTCGATCACGCAGTAAATGTTCTGCCGACCATCCAGGCAAAGGGCATCGGCCGGGGAAGCGTCGATCTCCCAGAGCTGGTTTGGCGCATTGACCCAAGCGTTTGCCGTGCCAGGTGCGGCGAGATATTTGTTCTTCCAGCGATCCGGATCTGTGATCTTCATCAATATCTCGGCATTTTCCTTTTTCCACTGCCCCATCCACCGCTGCAAAGAACGGATGTTCGGGATGGACCGCAGGTCGTCGCCAACGGACCACATCTCGCCGAACTCGTCCCGAAGCAAGTCGCGGATATGCGCGGCCGTCAGGTGCGGCTGATGGATGATATGGGCGGCAATAAATTTCGCGACCGCGCCGTCGAAAGCGGTGTCGAACAAGCTCGTCCCGCGACGGTTGCCGTACTGCCCGCCGAGCGCGCTGATCTTTCCCGCATCGCGCAGGCGTAGCCAGTTTTTTAAACTGCTGATTGAGACCCGCTTAATGGCCTCATAAACCCACTTTTGCACGGCCGGGATGTTGCGATCATTGTAAAGTATAGTGAAGGCGTAGCGGGTCATCTCGACAGTGTCCCGGCTCTCCGCCGCATAGGCATCATAGAGCGCCAGCACCGCCATTTTTGCATCCCGCTTCACGCAGGCGCGCCGAGGCAGTTCCGTCGTTACTGGCGGGGCTTCAGGCAGTGGCACGGGCGACATGCCGGCTTTAAGAGAACGGAGGGCGAGGAGCGATTGCGCTGCGGCAGGAAGGAGGCTGATGTGGTATTCGACACCTCCCCCTTGACCCGCGCGAGGACGGCAACGCGTCCGTTCCGCTTGCCACTGCTCAACCTCGACAAGTCGCATAACGCCCTGCCGGGTTGTCGGCAAGCCGGGAATGTTCAGGTCAGCGATTTCCGCGGCGGTGTACCAGGCGGCAATCATATTAGCCCCTCCGACTTCGCGGCGCGACGCAACTGGTTTTCGGCGGCCTCCAGCTCCCGTTTCTTCTCGGAAATCTGGGCGAGGTGGATCACATCGAGATATTTGCGATCAACCACCGCGACAGGGAACAGGTCAACGAGAGTGGAAAGCAGCCGCCAGTCGCCCGTTGCATGGACGAGGGCGGCAAAGCGGTGCAGGCTGATATTGTGATCCGTCCGCGCCTCGCTCGCGTAGGCATTTAGCATTGCCTCTGAAATGTTAACGCCGAGGTAGTCTGACATCCGGGCGGCAATTTCCGCCCGGTCGAGTGGGCATTCTTTCAGCGCCAGCGCAATCGCCTTGGCGAAGCGGGCGGAGAGGGAGACGGCGCGGACCTGATCTTCCGTAAAGGACTGGCGCGGCTGTGGTGGCTCCCAGCTCAACAAATCACCCGTTGCCTTATCCCCCCGAACGACCGCCATCAGATGACCTCCAGCTCGCGCAGCATGGCAATAAATTGCCGCTGCACCTTGCCGCTGGCCTTCACCCATGCCTTTTGCAGGTTTGCCATTTGCTGTTCTTCAGGGGAGAGGGTTTCCGGCTCCTCCCCGCGAATGATCTGCAGGGCGGCCTTGACGGATTTGGGCGGATTTTCTTCTCCCAGCATCGCCGTAACGACTGCCATTTGCTCGGACGGTTCCAGCTTGGCGAGGGCATCCAGCTCCTTGCCGCTGTCGGCGATCCAGCTTGTGGCGATTTTCTCGCGGACATCGGGACTGATCCGCTTGGCCCGGCGGACATACATCTGAATTGAACGGGGTGTGAGCCCTATTCTTTCAGCCGTATTTTGAGCAAACGAAATTTTTTCGTTTGTTAAGCCGCGAAAACCAAGGCCTCCGGCCACACCGGCGCGGGTTTCGGGAAAAAGAACTTCATAGATTTCCTGACGCTGCTGTAGGAAGACGGCGCGATCCAAAGCAGAGAGTTCGCGCCGGAACAGATTCTCGTCGATCTCGATCAAGCGGCGCTGCAGAAAGTCCGCCTCCGGAGAGATCAAGGCGGGGATCGTCTCCCACCCGAGGGACTTTGCGGCCTCCAGCCGGTGCATCCCGGCGAGCAATGGATACATCCCTCTGCTGGATGCTTTGTGAGACACTTCGCCCACGATAATCGGGCTCATCAAACCACGCTCGCTCATGGACTGGGCGAGCAGTGCGATATAATCCGGATCGGCTTGCCGCAGGCGATCTGCAGCCAAAATTTTACTAACCTGCAACTCGACAAAACTCATGATCAAACCTGCGTTTGGAAAGTGGATAGGGGGTGGGAAACGGTGGGAGGTATCCGCCCCACCCCCGGCAGCCAGGCGAGAACGGTGGCAGGTCCGTCGCCCGGGAGGCCGTTGATGAATGATGGAGCGCGGTCATTTTGACTGTTCATGCCGCAGCTCCTTTTTGACGGTGACTACCCGAATTTTGTGGGGTAGGTTTGTGCGTGTCGGATGGATTCTCGCTATGGCGGTATCTGTCCGGCCAAAGCTCTTTTGCATCGATACCCAAACCATGGGCAATCAGTGCCTCGGCTTTGGGATAGGGACGCGCCAGTGCAACGGAAAAATGCGACGGTTTCAACGGCGTGGTATCCGCGAATTCATTGAGCGTTCCAAACCGGCTTTTGATTTCCGCGAGGATTAAATGCCGGTTCCATTTACGGGTTTTTGTGCTGGTCACATGCCCCTCGTAGGTTGCTCAAAAAAGATTGGCCTGGCCGCCTCTCTTTTTTTGGGTTGGTGTTTTGGATTTCTAAAGGAATGATAGACAAATATTAGGGTTAATCAAGACAAAATTAAGGATAACCCCTATTATTTGTCTATCTCGGGGACGGGATGACGGGCGGCAAGTATATTGACAAGAGATTTCAAGAGCTTATCAGCATCGTCGGCGGCAACAAAAAAGCTGCTGAACTAATTGGTAAGTCGGAAAAGTCTATCGAGAGATACAAAAGTGAGGGACTTAAAAATCTCTACTTTGAGGATCTGCGCAAACTTCTAAGTGCGGCAGACAAATCATTTTCATGGCTGATTACGGGGAGTATTGGGGGCGAGGAAGAACAAGGCTTCATCGCGATACCGGTGATGGATTTTTCGGTAAGCGCCGGGAATGGATCGCTGGTTGAAAGGGAAAGGGTCGCGGATGTGATGCATCTGAATGAAGCATGGCTGCGCAGCACCTTCCATGTCACGCCGCAAAGTGTCACGATCCTGCCGGTAAAGGGAGATTCGATGGAGCCGACAATCCGGAGCGGCGAGCTGGTGCTGATTGAAAAGATTGACCTCTCCGGTCGGCCCGGCGATGGCATCTATATTGTGCGGCTGGATGACACAATCGCCGTCAAGCGCCTCCAGTCAATGCCCGGCGGCGTAATCAGGGTCTCCAGCGATAACAAGCATTTTGAGCCCTATGAGATAGGGCCAGATGATACGGTTGATTTCGCGGTTTTGGGGCGGGTCCTAGCGGGATTAAGGGCGCTCTGAGGGCGCAGGCAGCTCCTGCACCGGGGTAAAATTCCACGGCACGAAGACCTCACCATCGGTCTCAACAGGTGGCAATCCGCAAAAAGATGTTCCGAAACCCGCCTCGTCATGGATGTTGGCGACCATTCCGGGGCTACCCTCCCAGCCGATCATATATATCAGCGACCCGCCTGAGGCCTCTGGCGGGAAAAACGCGGGTTCAAACGAAATCCAGAGTGTTATGTCAAAAAAATACGTCCAGCCATAAGCGACCCCGGGAGTGGGATCGGGGGCGTACCACGCTTTGTCGTCCGCATCACGGATGAGAGAGATTGAGGCATCTTGCACATCCCCCCAATGATCGGACGCACCAGGACATGCCTGAAAGAATTCCTTGACTGCCCGCCGGACATCTTCGAGGTCCACCGGCACGGTAAAGGCTGACAGCACAAAATTCGTCTTCGGCGGCTTTTCGACAACCGCCGCATCCTCGTCATCGCGCCCGAGTAAAACCATGAACCACACGAGTATGCCTAACAGGACGGTACAGAATATTATACCGGCAATTTTAAGCATCACCTCAGATGCCACCCATATGATCTCCAGAAACTTGATCATCGCCCCTCCTTTTTCCGCCTAGTATAAACAACGCTCCATGTAATTGTATTATTTTTATCTTTTTCTAGGTTCTAACGGCGAGGTGAGCAAAAATAAAGTTGCATGTTGTTCACACCTGATTGATTTCAGAAACAGTCATTATTCCATATATTTCAATTGCTTAGGAGAACATGCAACAAAAGAAAAAGCATGCAACACGAATTGCATGTTTGCACCGCGATTATATGGCGCCAATCATGGCAATATCGTCGTGATTAAGTGCTCCTTAATAACACTAAGCCATTGGATTAAACGGCTTTTTGCTATTACTGGAGTGCGGAGTGATGGCGGCGCCGATTTTTTGGCCTCGGGTAAGACCATGTGTCGCGACGGCGTTCTAAGTGTCGCAGCGCCGAATTTTTGACTAGGTATAAATCTGTGTTAAACCTGCATTAACGTGACCTTCAACACCGCAGGAAAGCGCCGTTTTTTTTGTCAGCATCCCGATACGTCCCGATATATCCCGCAATATCCCACCTATCCCTCCCGGTTAGTTCTAAGTGTCGTCTTACAAGTGGTGTCTGACGGCTCTTGCGGGAGTGCCGGTGGGTCCATACAATCGGCTCTCGATATCGAAAACCGGTTGTGAGGGCGCGTTGGGGCAGTTGAGATATGGAGCACCGAGAGCTGCTTTCGGGGTTAATCGGGCGACCTGTCCTGAAAGCCGACGCTCTCCCAACCCGCGCCGGACCGGCTCGCCCATCCCGTCACTGCATCTATCTTGCAAGGCCTTGAAGTATGAAAGCACTCACCGGCGCGCAGGAGATACTCCGGGAGCGGGTGCATGACGTCGCCGGAGGATAAGAGCAGGGCAGGCCGCGCCGTGCCGGGAGGTTCTGCGGGCGAAGTGTTCGCCGCCTTCCTGAAACTTGGCCTGACGTCCTTTGGCGGTCCTGTCGCCCATCTTGGCTATTTCCGCGATGAACTGGTCATACGCCGGAAATGGATCAATGAGGCCGGATATGCCGATCTGGTCGCGCTCTGCCAGTTTCTACCCGGTCCAGCGAGCAGCCAGGTCGGTTTCGCCCTCGGCCTGCTGCGCGGCGGCCCGCTTGGAGCGCTGGCCGCCTGGGCGGCCTTCACACTGCCCTCCGCGCTATTGCTTGTCCTCTTCGCAATGGGCGCTGCCGCGTTCGAGGGGGCATGGGGAGCGGGCCTCATTCACGGCCTGAAGGTCGTCGCCGTTGCCGTGGTGGCGCAAGCCGTATGGGGCATGGCGCGGGCGCTTACGCCGGACCGGGCACGCGCCGGCATCGCGCTTGCCGCCGTTTTGATCGTGATCTTTGTCGCCGGCTCGGCCGGGCAGATTACGGCCATCGTTATTGGCGGCCTTGCCGGGTTATGGCTATGTCGTAACGGCCCCGAGGCGAACGCAGGGCACTTGACCTTTGCTGTGCCGAGATGGGCCGGCATGATATCTCTCTTTCTATTCTTTTTCCTATTGTTCCTGTTGCCCCTCGCGGCGGGCACCGCGCAAGGGCTCGCTCTTTTCGATGCCTTCTATCGCGCGGGCGCGCTCGTCTTTGGCGGGGGACATGTCGTGCTGCCACTCCTCCAGGCCGAAGTTGTCGCGCCGGGCTGGGTGAACCAGGATGCGTTTCTCGCCGGTTACGGCGCCGCGCAGGCCGTGCCGGGGCCACTCTTTACCTTCGCGGCCTATCTCGGCGCCGTCATGGGGGTGGAGCCAAACGGAATTGCCGGGGCCGCGATCGGCCTTGCCGCGATATTCCTGCCGGGCTTCCTTCTGCTGGTCGGCGCGCTCCCTTTCTGGGATATGTTCCGATCCCGCCCCGTCGCGCAAGCGGCGATGCGCGGCGCCAATGCCGCCGTTGTCGGCATCCTCGGCGCGGCGCTCTACAGCCCCGTCTGGACAAGCGCGATCCAGAACTCTCACGACTTCGCGCTGGCCTTGGCCGGATTTATCTTGCTCACTCGATGGAAAGCGCCGCCGTGGATTGTTGTGCTGCTCGTGGCCTTGGGCGGGACAGTGCTTGGTTTCTTTCCGGGTGCCGTATAGGCGATGATTCCTGCATCTTCCGGTTGACAACGCGGCGCGGTGGAACATTTCAAATATCAGAATATCTGAATGGAATGGAGAGAGCGCCGTGGCGAAATACAAGGTGGGGGATCATGTCAGCTGGAATTCCGAGGCCGGGCGGGTGAGCGGCCATATCATCAAAATTCACGAGGCGGATTTCGACTACAAGGGGCATCGTCGCCGCGCCACGGCCGAGGCGCCGCAATATGAGATAAAGAGCGACAAGACAGATCATATCGCCGCTCACAAGGAGGGCGCGCTGACCAGGCTCGGGTCATGAAATGCAGCTTTTCCACGATCGGCCACTCAAACCGTGCGCCGGAGACGATCATCGGCATGCTGAAGGATGCCGGCGTGCAGTTGCTTGTCGATGTTCGCGCCTTTCCGAAATCGCGCAGCAATCCCGCGTTTAACGAAGATCCGTTTGCGGCGATGCTGGCCGACCATCAGATCGGTTATCGGCATATGCGGGCGCTCGGCGGACGCCGGGCGAAGCAGCCGGATATCGACGAGCGGCTGAACGGCTACTGGAAGGTGCATGGCTTTCACAACTACGCGGACTATGCACTAAAAGCCCCGTTTCAGGAGGCCTTCGGCGATCTTCTCAAGATTGGCGGGGCGCGACCTCTTGCCATCATGTGCGCGGAGGCCGTCTGGTGGCGCTGTCACCGGCGTATCATCACGGATTATCTGCTGTTGCATGGCCATGAGGTGCGTCACCTGATGGCGCCCGGCCGCGTCGAGATGGCGAGACCGACAGAAGCCGCATGCCTTCGCGGGGATGGCACCGTCATTTACCCGGCGTGACAACGGCGGGGGACAAAATAAAACCGCCGGGACGGAGGCCCCGACGGCTATGCAATAATTTTTGTACCGACCGGGCGATCAGTAGGCGCCGTTGCCCGTCTGCTTTCCCGAGCGCCGCGCGGCAAACTCGGAGAGGAGAGAGGGGAGCAATTCGAACTCCGGGTCGAATTCACGATAATCACAGAGCAGTTCCTCGCCTTCGGCAATGTCGCGGCGCGCAAAGCCTTCGGTGATCATGGTGAAGTCGGTATTCGGTTCTTCCGAATGGTTCATCATTCGGCCATTGTCGAGCTCGATCACCAGCATGTCCGGGTCTCCCGGTGCGGGGTAGGCATACTTTCTGAGGAACTCCTGCATGACAGGCGAGCTCGTGGTCATCCACTCGAGTGGTACCAGGCGGTCAAAGTCGGGCGTGTACAGCCAGATACGTGTGCCTTTCCTGATGGGTTCCGCTGCAAATACACCTACACCTTCAACGACGCTTGGCGCGACAAACGTGCGAACTAACATCATGTGATTTGGTCTCCAGACCGGAAATGGGGACGGCAGCCCCGCGCGGCGAACGTTTCGCCGGCAAACAAATTAAGTAGCTTTATTGGGGCAATTTACAAGCGGAAATAATGCGGCGGAAAAGCGGCAGGAAACGGCTATTTTTTGCGGAGTTTTTGAAGCGTGTTTTCGAGCTCATTCAGAAACCGGCTGCGGTCCTTTTTGCTGAACGCAGCGTTATATCCCGCGATCTCGCCGGTCTCGCGAAGATGGCTGTTGAGGCTTCGCATCGCCAGCGCCATGCCGATGGATTGCTGGGTGAACGGCTTGCCCGTCGGGCCAAGCACAATGGCGGATTTTTGCAGCGCGCGATCGGCAAGCGGGATGTCCGATGTAATCACAATATCGCCGGCCGTCACATTGTCGGCGATCCAGTTATCGGCGGCATCGAAGCCGTCATCGACAATCACCTGCTCGATCAGCGGGCTTGCGGGAATGCGCATCCAGCTGTTGCTGACGACATATGTCATCAGCCGATGCCGGCCGGCGACGCGGTAGACTTCATCCTTGACCGGGCAGGCATCGGCATCAATGAAAATGCGCGTCAAGACGCTCTCGCACTCGCCTCGCGGATTGCTTCCCACACCCGCCCCGGTGTCGCGGGCATATCGAGATGCGGTACGCCGAGATCGCTGAGCGCATCGATGAGGGCGTTCATGATCGCCGGCGGTGCGCCGATGCAGCCCGCCTCGCCGCAGCCTTTGACGCCCATCGGATTCATGGTGCAGGGCACCTCGATGGTCTCATAATGCAGATCGAGCGGAATATTGTCGGCGCGCGGAATGCCGTAATCCATGAAGGAGCCGGTGAGCAGCTGCCCGTTGTCGCCATACACGGTATGTTCGGTGAGCGCCTGGCCGATGCCTTGCCCAACGCCGCCAATGACCTGGTTGCGCACCAGCGCCGGATTGACGATGGTTCCGAAGTCGTCGACGATAACATAACGCACCACCTCGGTCTGGCCGGTGAGGTCGTCGACCTCGATTTCGGCGATATGGCAGCCGTTGGGATAGGTGAAAGCATCGACCGTGAAGCTCGCTTCGGTGTCCAGCCCCTCCGCAAGGTTCTCCGGCAGCTCCCCGAGGCCCCTGGCGCGATGCGCAAGCTCCATAATGCCGATCCGGCGGTCGGTTCCGGCGATGGAGAAGTCACCCGCATCGGCAGAAAATTCGATGTCGACCGTTGCCGCTTCGAGAAAATGTCCGGCGAGTTCCTTTCCTTTGCGGATCACTTCGTCGCTCGCGGCATGGATCGCGGGGCCTTGTGCGGTGAGCGAGCGCGAGCCGCCGGTGCCGCCGCCGGTGCGGATTTTATCCGTATCGCCCTGGATAATCTCGATCTTCTCGAACGGCACGCCAAGGCGTTCGGCAACGATCTGCGCATAGGCCGTTGAGTGACCCTGTCCGCTCGACTGCGTGCCGACGGCGACGGTGACGCGATCATCTTCGGTGAAGCGGATCGTCGCGGTCTCGGTCGGGTTGCCGGCCGTTGCCTCGATATAATAGCACATGCCGATGCCGCGCCGCCTGCCGCGCGTTGCCGATTGTTCTTTGCGGGCGGCAAAGCCGTTCCAGTCCGAGACTTCGAGCGCGCGGTCCATCAGGCGTTCAAACTCGCCGCTGTCATAAAGGCAGCCCGTCGCCGTTTTATACGGGATCGCGCTCACAGGGATAAAATTCCGCCGCCGGATTTCGGCCTGCGTGAGGCCAAGCTCGCGCGCCGCCTTGTCCATCAGCCGTTCGATAATATAGATCGCTTCCGGCCGCCCTGCGCCGCGATAGGCATCAACCGGCACCGTATTGGTAAAGACGCCGATGCAGTGATAGTGGAAATTCGGAATATCGTAGACACCCGGCATAACCTTGACGGCGGCCATGGTCGGGATCATCGGGCCAAAGGTGGAATGATAGGCGCCGATATTGGCATTCGTCTCGACTTTTAGCGCGATAACCTTGTGGTCAGCGTCCAGCGCAATAGCCGCCCGCGTGACGTGATCGCGCCCTTGCGTGTCGGAAAGGAAAGCATCGCTCCGCTCGCCGATCCACTTGATTGGGCGGCCGAGCTTGCGCGACGCCCAGACGGCGACCGCGCATTCGGAATAGAAAAAGAGCTTCATGCCGAAGGCCCCGCCGACATCGGGGGTGATGACACGGATTTTCTCTTCCGGGATATGCAGGACTGCATTTGCGAGCAGGGAGCGGAGCACCCAGCCGCCCTGCGTTCCCATGCGGACGGTCATTTTGCCTGCCTCTGCATCCCAATCGGCGATCAGGCCGCGCGGCTCCATCGAATTGACGACGACGCGGTTGTTGACAAGCTCGATCTCGGTGACGTGGGCGGCTTTTGCAAAGGCATCGCGGACCGCGTCCGCATTTCCTTGCGCCCAGTCGAAGGCGACATTGTTCGGAACATCATCGTGAACGAGCGGCTGGCTGCCATTGTTCGCCGTAGCGGTATCAACGACGGCGTCAAGCTCGTCGAAATCAATTTCGACAAGTTCGGCTGCGTCCTTGGCCTGAGCGAGGCTTTCGGCGATGATAAAGGCGATATTGTCGCCAACATGGCATACCTTTTCCGTCGCGAGAACGGGATGGCCCGGATCGGCCCGGTTGCTCCCGTCGCGGTTCTTGAGCGGGATCATGCAGGGGAGCTGGTTGGCGTCATTGGCTTCCAGCTCGCGGCCGAGAATGATATCGACAACGCCGGGCGCCTGCCTCGCGGTTTCGACATCGATGGAGAGAAGGCGCGCATGGGCGACGGGAGAGCGCAGCATATAGCCGTAAAGCTGCCCCTCCAGGGTGATATCATCCGTATACTGACCCGTGCCGGTGATCAGGCGAAAATCCTCTTTACGCTCGACCGACTGGTTGACACCGAATTTTACCATGGTTCCTCCCCGTTCCTTTGGCGAACGCCGCATCCCTCGGCGCGCTCCTGCCTTATCTTATCCACGCAGACAGGGCGCTTTCAAGGCGGGCGATTATTTTTCTGCAGCGCCGCAAGTTCAGCTCGGCGTCTCGAACAGGACCCCGTTCGCGATCAGGCCATCGATTTCACTATCGCCATATCCAAGCTCTTTCAGAATATCGCGGCCCGCCCCGCCGAAAAGGGGCGGCGGCAATTGTGGCGCGCCGGGTGTGCGGCTGAGCTTTACGGCAACGCCCGTGCCCGAATAGCCGTCCATCTCGATCACCATCTCGCGGTGGCGCGTGTGCGGATGCGACATCGCTTCGGGAACGGACATGGCCGCGCCGGCAGGAACGCCGGCCGCCATCAGTTCGGTTGCTACCGCGACGCCGTCCTTATCCGCAAACAGGCGGGTGAGTGCGTCATTGAGCACGTCCCTGTTGGCGACGCGAAGCGAATTGTCAGCAAAGCGCGGATCGCTCGCGAGTTCCGGCTCACCAAGCGTCGCGCAGAGCTTCGCGAACTGCCCGTTGTTGCCGACACCCAGAAAGACGGGCGTCGTTTTCGTCGGATAGAGATCATAGGGCGCGATGTTGGGGTGGGAATTGCCGGTGAGCTTCGGCGCCTTCCCCGACATCAGATAGTTCGCGGCATGGGGATGCTGCAGCTGGATGCCCGTATCGTAAAGCGAGGCCTCGACAAGCTGGCCTTTGCCTGAGCGGTGGCGCTCGTTCACCGCCATCAGGATGCCGATCACCGCGTTCATGCCGGTGCCCAGATCGACGAGCGGGATGCCGAGCCGGAGCTGGCCTGAGTCCGGCGCGCCGTTGATGCTGATCAGCCCCGCCCAGGCCTGAATGACCGCATCATAGCCCGGGAAGCCGCCGAAGGGGCCGTCCGCCCCGAAACCCGTCACGCGGCAATGGATGAGGCGCGGGAATTTTTTCGACAGGACCTCTTCATAGCCGAGGCCCCATTTCTCCATACTGCCGGTCTTGAAATTCTCGACCAGGATATCCGCATCCTCCAGCAGCCGGAACAGAATTTCCTGCCCCTTGCCAGCGCGAATATCAAGCGCGATGGAGCGCTTGTTGCGGTTGGTGCCGCAGAAATAGGCGGCGAGGCCCTTGTCGTTGTAGGGTGGACCCCAGCCGCGCGTTTCATCGCCCTGCGGCGGCTCCACCTTGATGATCTCCGCGCCGTGATCGCCGAGCATCTGCGTGCAGAACGGCCCGCCGAGTACGCGGGAGAGATCCACCACTTTCAGGCCCGCGAGGGCTCCCTTACCTGCCATATTGCCTCTTCTGCCGTTATGTTTCCCTGTTGCCCGCTATCTTTATCCATCAGGCGCTGGAAGTCACCGGAAATATCGTCTGCGCGAAATGCGGATAGACCTCGGCGATCTTGTCGCGGACATCCCGCTCGAGCAGGGCGAGAAGTTCGGGATCGGGCGAGGAGGTATAGGGCGTCTCCGCTGCATAGTCGAAGCTGAAGCCGGTATTCTCCAATACATCCTCGAGTGAGCTTCCCGGGTGCACGGAGACAAGGCGGAATCGCTCCTTCTCCTTGTCGAAGCGGAAAAAGGCCTTGTTCGTGACAAGCCCGTAAGGCCCGCCCTTGCGGTAGGTTTTCGCATCCGAGGTGCCGGGCGCGCTGATGAAATCGACTTTGTCGACCAGCGTGCGGCGGCTGTGTTCATCGCGAAAGAGGATGACTTTCGGCACCAGGAAATAAAGATAGGCCGAACCAAAGGTGCCGGGCCAGCGCGGGTTCTGCGTCGGATAGTCGCCGCGGCCCATCAGGTTAATATTGGCCTTGCCGTCGATCTGCCCGCCGCCAAGGAAGAAGGCATCGATCCGCCCTTGCGCCGCGCAGTCGAAAAGCTCCCCGCCGCCGCCGGTGAAGAAGTTGTTGGCGACGGAGCCCAGGATATTGACATATCGCGGCGATCCCCACGCCGCCTTGGCAAGCAGCGCCGCGGCCCCCGGAATGGGCGAGGCGGCACCGACCGCCACATGGTTGCAATCGCGCAGCAGTCCCGCGATCAGGCAGACAAGCGCTTTCTTCGCATCCCCATCCGTCGTCATAGGCCGACAAGCTCCTGATCAACATACCGGGCGATATAGTCTGCAAAGCCCTCATCGGTCGCGGCAAGGCGCATATATTCGCGCATATGGGCGCTGTCGCCCTTCGGGCCGTTCCAGAAGGGAAGCGGCCAGCTGCCGTTTTTTGCTACGCTTATGGCGCCGACATAAAGCGCGGGCAGGACGCCTGCGGCCATTTCCTCGCTTTCGAAAAGGCTCGTCTCGCTGATCGCATCGACGGTGACGAACGCCGCCTGCGAGGCATGCGACATATTGACAAGCTCGCGCTTGCGGCCGAGCCAGACGTTCCCCTCGCGATCGGCAAGCGGCGCGTGGAACAGCGCAACATCGGGCCGGATCGCCGGGATGGCGACGATGGGATCCTCCACTTCCGCGAACGGGTTCTGGATGACCTTCCAGTGGGGATGGTTTTTCAGAACATCGCTGCCGATAATGCCGCGAAGCGGCATGAAGGGAATGCCTTTCTGAGAGGCCTGCAGCGCCGCGTGGATGGCCGGGCAGGTCGCGTCGATAAGGCGGATCGAACCCTCCCGCACGGCCTTTGTAAAGCGGGGCGCGGGGCCGTACTCGCCAAGCGTGAGGGCGGAGCTCTCCAGCGTCTCCACACAGCCGGCGCCGATCAGCAGCTCCGCCTGCAGACCGCTGGTGGGGACGCCGATAAGATGCAGCCCTTTTGCCCGCCGGCGGATGAGCGCGCGGGTCGCCGCCATGGAAACACCGGCGTAATCCGCCGGAATGGCGACTTTCGCGCCGTCAGGAATGGCTTTTGCGAAATCGTCCAGGGACAGAATGTCAGGCATTGAAATGTTACCTCCCGCAACTTGATATCATGTCTGGGCGCGGATCGTCTTGTTGAGGATAAAGGGCGATGCCCCGATCACAAGGCAAATAATCGAGAAGGTGAAAACGGCGTGATAGTTCTGGGTGATGTCATAGATGACGCCCGAGAAGTAGGAACCGTTCGCCATGCCGAGGCCGCCGCCAACGGCGACGCTGCCATAGATTGACCCGAAGGTCGGTCCATGGAAAATGCGCGCCGCGATGGAGCCGATCATCGGTCCGCGCGAGCCCATGGAGAGGCCAAAGAGGACAATGAAACCCCAGAGCGGCAGCACGGAATCGACCTCGCTCAGCAGCCAGAGGCAGATGACCGAGGCAATCGTAAAGACGTAGGTCAGCATGGCGGTCCAGAAAAGACCGATCTTGAGCGCGAGATAGCCGGCGCCGAGCATGCCGATCGGGATGAAAATGCCAATAAGGCCGAGCTTGACCGACGCTTCAATGGGCGGGAAGCCGGTCTCGATCATATAGGTCACCGCCTGGATGATGACCGAGAACATGCCGCTGCCGGTGAAGAAAAAGACGGAGGCGAGGCCCCAGAAATAGGTCGTCTTCAGGGCTTTCGTGACGGTCCAGTTCACCGTCGGCGTGCTGATCGTGCTGGTCTTTGGTGCCTCCAGATCATTGCGCCCGGCGGATATCCGCTTCCACGGCAGAAAGACGAGAATGATGAGGATCGCCAGCACCCCAAGGCCGAGACTGAACTGCGCATTCCGCCAGCCGTAATGCTCGATCAGCACCTGCGAGATGGAAAGGCCGAGCAGCGTTCCCGCACCGAGCGAGGAATAGATGATGGCGAGGGCGAGCGGAATCTGCTTGCGGAACCAGCGGCTGGCGAGCGCCGAGTTCGGGACGTTGCCGCTGCAGGCGACCCCGAAACCGATCAGCAGGCTGATGCTGAAATAGAAATGCCAGATGTTCGTTGCGATGCCGGAGATCAGCAGCCCGAGACCGGCGGCGAGAACGGCAATGCCATAGACATTGCGCGGACCGAGCCTGTCGAACATGGTGCCGACCAGCGGCCCCGTCAGCCCGGTTACCAGCCCGCCCATGGAATAGATGGAGGCGACGGTGCTTCGGGACCAGTCAAACTCGGTGCCGAGCGGGATGACCAGATTGGGAAAATTCTCGAATGCGAGGCGGCCGACCATCCCCATCATAAAGGAAAGCGCCATAACGCCTATGGCCAGCGGCACGAACTCGGTTTGCTTGGAATCGGTCAAAAACCCCGCTCCGTTCTTATTGTTATTGCCGGGAGAAAAATCAGGCATGAAATCATTTTGACCTGATCCTAGTCCACCCCGAAGCAAATTTGAATGCTCTTTCTTTCGCCGCCCGTTATTCTTTACGGAATATGGCCGAGGCGAGCCAGCCGGCGAACAGCGCGATCAGAATGGCCGTCATTCCGTAGATCGCCGGATGTTCATGCGCCACTTCATAAATCATCCGGCCAAAGCCCGATTTCTTGATGAACAGCGGCGATGAGGTCGCGCTCAGCAGTTCGCCGTCCTTGAACAGGTAAAACTCCGCAATATAGTCGCCGACGGGCACGTTGGCGGGAATGTCGATCGTCGCCCGGAACAGCTTGTTGCCGAGGAAATAGACAGCCGCATCCTGATCGGAATAGAGACGCTCCTGCGATTTTCGCCGGATCAGCGCCGCTTCGAAATCCTCACTTGCCTCGCCAAGCCTGTCCGGCTGAAACCGCAGACGCTCCGGCCCGATCCGGAGGCGTTGCAGCATCTCCGGCGATGCAATTTCTTCGACGGGGCGACTGCTCGCGATGGCGTAAAAGCTCGGAACCTTGAGAAATTCGACGGACTCCGTATTGATCCAGATTCCCGCAACACGCTCCTTGCGCCGGACAACGACCTTGCGTTCCGGCCCCCGGACGGTCACCAGCACGTCGCCGGTGCCGGGGCCGACTTCCTCGCTGTCAAGCTCGATCGCGCCGAACAGCAGCAGTTCCGTGCCCGTAAAGTCGGAGGTCACTGAAATCAGATGCGAGGAGATATCGGTGATCAGCGATGATTGCGCCGCTGCACCTTTCGCGCCGATCGAAAGGCCGACGCAAAGCGCAAGCGCCGTGATAACGCGCGGGAGCCGAGAGGTCTGCTGCAGGATCGCGCCCATGCTCATCCCCCCTCGGCGAGTGAGTAGAGATCAGCGGGCGTCGCCACCATGTCGAATGCGAGCTTCAGGCAGACCGCAAAAACCATAATGGCGAGAAGCACGCGAAGCTGTTCCCCGCGGAGCTTGCTGCCGACACGGGTGCCGACCTGCGCCCCGATTACCGAACTTGCAACCAGCAGGAGCGCGAGAACGGCGTCGACGGTCTGCGTGCTGACGGCATGGAGGAAGGTGATGTTGGCGGTAACGAAAATGATCTGGAAGAGCGAGGTGCCGATGACCACGCTGGTCGGCATGCCGAGGAGGTAGATCATCGCCGGCACCATCACGAACCCGCCGCCGACGCCCATGATCGCGGAGAGGATGCCAACCATCGCGCCGATCCCGAGCGGCATCAGCGCGCTGATGTAAAGCTTGGATTTGCGGAACCGCATCTTGAAGGGCAGGCCGTGGATCCAGTAATGCTGATGCAGCTTCTTGCGCTTCGGCGCACCTTTGCGCGATTTCAGCATCGTATTGATGCTCTCGATCATCATCAGGATGCCGATGGTGCCGAGGAAAAGCACGTAGGAGAGCGAGATCATCAAATCGATCTGGCCGATGGATTTCAGCAAGGCGAAGATCCAGGCTCCGATGACCGAGCCGACGATACCGCCAACCAGCAGCACGAACCCCATCTTGAAATCGACGTTGCCGCGCCGCCAGTGCGCAAGCACGCCCGAGACGCTGGCCGCCGTGATCTGGTTGGTGACGGTCGCCACGGCGACGGCGGGGGGAATGCCGATAAAAATCAGCAGCGGCGTCATCAGAAACCCGCCGCCAACGCCGAACATGCCCGAAAGAAGACCGATTGCGCCGCCCATGCCCAAGACCACGAAGAGATTGACTGAAATCTCGGCAATGGGCAGGTAAATCGTCATTTGTTGAGCATTTGCCTTCTTTTTTCAGCCATGAGCGGGAGGTGCAGCACTGATGTTTCTGCCTATACATGAAAAGGCTGATAAAGGGAAGGGGAGGGGCGGGAAACTTCGCGCGATCTCCAGGCGGAAGCGAGGGGCGCGCCGCGCGGCGAACCTGCGAAGAGGCGCGTCAATGCTCCCTGCCCCGATAGCTTGCAAAATGCTGCCGCCGGCCGGATAGAAGGAAGTGGCGCAAAGTCGCATTCCATTCATAATACCGCGGGCTTCAGTTTTAATATCTGGACTGTGCGGCAGTAAAAATCCCCGCCTTCTGCAATTCCGCCGGAAGTCGTCCGCTGAGCCAATAGAAATACATGCGAAAATCGCTATAGAGCGACCAGAACGGATATTTGAATGTAGCCGGGCGGTTCTTTTCGATAAAGAAATGCGCGATCCACGCCGGGCCGTATCCTGCGACGAGCGCGAGCAGGAGAAGGGCGGGCGATTTCAGCCAGATCGCGGAGATGAGTGCAAGGAGAGCGAGGCTGGTGCCGACATAGTGCAGTTGCCGGCACGCGGGCTTTGAATGCTCGCGCAGGTAATAGGGCCAGAACGCGTCATAGCTGGTTATCTTTTCCGACATATTTCACCTCCGTCCCGCGTATTCATCGCGCGGATTTTCTGCTACTATATCAGAAAAATCGCAAATTAATCTAATGACAGTTGTCCTGCGAAAGGTTGACGTTTACGTAAACGTCAACTATATTCATGGGCAGGGAAAACATCGGAACAATCAATGAATGCCAGAATGCAGATAGACGCGGACGAACGGACCAGCTTCTCCATTACGGAGCTTGCCGAAGAATTCGGCGTGACATCCCGCACCATCCGGTTTTACGAGGATAAGGGGCTGATCAATCCGGCCCGCGAGGGGACAACGCGGATCTATTCACGCAAGGATCGCGGGCGTCTCAAGATAATCCTGCGCGGGCGCCGGCTCGGCTTCAGCCTGCAGGATATCAAGAAGATGCTGGACATGTACTCCCCCGAAAGCGGCAGCCGGGCGCAGCTCACCTTCACCCTGACGAAATGTGAGGAGCAGCTTGAAAAGCTGAAGGCGCAGCGGGCCGATATCAACGAGGCGATCGAAGAGATCGAGGATGGCATTCGCCAGTTGAAAGATTATCTCGCGGCCGGCGGCGATCCGTCGAAAGGCGCGAGAAAAACCATCGCGTAACCGGTCTCCCTTTGGGACCGGCTTTTATCATTTGATCAGTCGACAGCCCGGGGCGGGCTGGAACCAGGAGCAGCCGGGAATTGCCGGTTCATGTGACTTGAAAGGAAGTCGAGACAATGAAAAATGTTGTAATCGCGGGCTATGCGCGTTCTCCCTTCACTCTCGCCAACAAGGGAGAGCTTATCAAGGTTCGTCCCGATGAAATGGCCGCGCAGGTGGTCAAGGGCCTGCTCGAGAAAACCGGTGTCGATGCGAAGGATATCGAGGATGTGATCATCGGCTGCGCCTTTCCGGAGGCCGAGCAGGGCCTTAACGTCGCGCGCCTCATCAGCTTTCTCGCCGGTATTCCGATCGGCGCCGCCGGAACGACGGTGAACCGCTTCTGCGGTTCGTCCATGCAATCGATCCATATGGCGGCCGGCGCCATCCAGATGGGCGCGGGCGAGGTCTTCATCTGCGGCGGGATCGAGAGCATGACGCGCATCCCGATGGGCGGCTTCAACCCGGCGCCGCATCCCGGCCTTTATAAAAATTACCCTGAAGCCTATGTTTCGATGGGGATCACGGCGGAAAATCTCTCGAAGAAATACAATATCTCCCGCAAGCAACAGGAAGAGCTGGCGGTCGAGAGCCATGCGCGGGCGACGGCCGCGCGCGGGGGGGGAAAATTCACCGATGAGATTATCCCCATCGTTGATGGCAATACGCGCGTCGAGCAGGATGGCTGCATCCGCCCCGAGACGACGCTTGAGATGCTGGCCGGCCTGAAGCCCGCCTTCGATGAAACGGGCACGGTAACGGCGGCGACCTCGTCTCCGCTTACCGACGGCGCGGCGGCAACGCTTGTCTGCTCGGAAGACTATGCCGATGCGCATGGCCTCAAGAAACTCGCGCGCATTCGCTCCATCGCAGTCGCGGGCTGTGCGCCGGAGATCATGGGGATCGGCCCCGTCCCGGCGACCGAGAAAGCGCTGAAGCGCGCCGGCCTCACCATCAAGGATATTGATATCGTCGAGCTGAACGAAGCCTTCGCCGCCCAGGCGCTCGCCGTTATTCATGAGACGGGCATTGATTTCGCGAAAACCAATCTCGATGGCGGCGCCATCGCGCTTGGCCATCCGCTTGGCGCGACCGGCGCGCGGATCACCGGCAAGGTCGCGAGCCTGCTGCAGCGCGAAGGCAAGGCGCTCGGCCTTGCAACGCAGTGCATCGGCGGCGGGCAGGGGATCGCCACGGTTCTGGAGGCCTGCTGAGATGACCATTGAAAGAGTCGCCGTCATCGGCGCGGGCGTCATGGGCGCGGCGATTGCCGCCCATGTCGCCAATGCGGGCGTTCCCGTGGTGCTGCTCGACATCGTGCCGAAGGATGCGAAAAACCGCAACACGCTGGCCGAAGGCGCGATTGCCGCGATGCTGAAGACGAATCCTGCGCCCTTCATGCACAAGAAGAACGCGCGGCTCATCACCCCCGGCAATCTTGAGGACAATTTGGATCTCCTTGCCGATTGCGACTGGATCTGCGAGGCGATCGTCGAAAATCCGGCGATCAAGCAGGATCTCTACAAGCGCCTCGATGGTGTGCGGAAAGCAGGCTCGATTGTCACCTCCAACACCTCGACCATTCCGCTGAAAAGCCTGATGGCGGGGATGCCGGAGAGCCTGCAGAAGGATTTCGCCATCACCCATTTCTTCAACCCGCCGCGCTATATGCGCCTCTTTGAACTGGTGGGCGGGGAAAAGACACGGAAAGACGCGCTGGAGGCGCTTCGCCGCTTTGCCGATATCAAGCTTGGCAAGGAAGTGGTGGATGCCTATGACACGCCGGGTTTCGTCGGCAACCGGATCGGCATCTACTGGTCGAACGTCGCGACGCGGAGCGCCTATGATCTCGGCCTCACGGTCGAGGAGGCGGACGCGGTCTGCGGCAAGCCGATGGGCATTCCCTCGACCGGCATCTTCGGCCTTGGCGATCTGACCGGCATCGATTTGGGGCCGAAAGTCATCGCCTCCATGCTGAAGGAGCTGCCGGCGAGCGATACTTTCGCGAAGGAATATGATCCGAACCACCCGCTCGTCAAAACTATCGAGACGATGATCGCGGAAGGCTACACGGGCCGCAAAGGCAAAGGCGGTTTCTACCGCATGAACAACGCGGGCGGGAAGAAGGTCAAGGAAGCCCGCAACCTTAAAACCGGCGAATATGCGAAGGCGGCCAAGCCCGACCTTGCCTCCGTCAAGGCGGCAAAAAAAGGCCTTCGCGCGCTTGTCGAATTTGATGACAAGGGCGGCAAATACGCCTGGGAGATCCTCGCGCGGACCATTTCCTACGCCGCCTCGCTGGTCGGCGAGATTGCCGATGACATCATCGCCATCGATACCGCAATGAAGACGGGCTACGCCTGGAAATACGGCCCGTTCGAGCAGCTCGATCAGCTCGGCAACAAATATTTCATCGACCGGCTGGCGGCTGAAGGCCTGCCGGTGCCGGAACTCCTGAAAACCGTCGGCGATCGCCCGCTCTACAAGGAAGAGGGGACGACCGCCTACTTCATGACGGTGACGGGTGACTATGCCCCCATCCCGGTCGCGGAGGATGCCTGGATGCTCGCCGATATCAAGCGCGGGCGGGAGCCGATCCTCTCCAACAAGGGAGCCAGCCTCTGGGATCTTGGCGATGGCGTCGCCTGCCTCGAGATCCATACCAAGATGAACTCCATCGATCAGGATGTCGTCGCCATGCTGCAGGAGGCGGGCAAGATCGACCGCAAAGGCTTCAAGGCGCTCGTCATCGGCAATGATGCGGACAATTTCTCGGTCGGCGCCAATGTCGGCCTCGCGCTCTTTGCCGCCAATGCCGCCATGTGGCCGGTGATCGAAAACTCCATCACCGAGGGGCAGAACGCCCTGATGAAGCTGAAATACGCGCCCTTCCCGGTGGTTGCCGCGCCCGCCGGCATGGCGCTTGGCGGCGGCTGCGAGATTGTTCTCGCCGCGGATGCCGTGCAGGCCCATGCGGAAAGCTATATGGGCCTTGTCGAGGTTGGCGTTGGCGTCATCCCGGGCTTCGGCGGCTGCAAGGAGCTGGTGATGCGGGCGATCCTGAACAAGAAGCGCCCGGGCGGCCCGATGCCGGCGCTTGCCGCCGTTTTTGAAGCGATCTCGACGGCCAAGGTTGCGACAAGCGCGGCGGAAGCCCGTGATATGCTGATCCTGCGCGAAGGTGACCAGATCACGATGAACCGCAAACGCGTCCTGCCCGATGCGAAAAGACGCGCGCTGGCCCTCGTTAAGGGCTACAAGGCGCCGGAGCCGGTCGAGATCAACCTGCCGGGGCCGACCGCCGCGGCGGCGTTCGATATGGCGGTCTCCGGCTTCGTCACCATGGGCAAGGCAACCGCCTATGACGCTGTGGTGAGCGCCGAGGTTGGCCGGGTTCTCTCCGGCGGGGATACGGATATCACGCAGCCGGTCACGGAGAAAAAGCTGCTCGAGCTGGAGCGGGAGGGCTTTATGAAGCTCATCCGCAACTATAAAACGCTCGACCGGATCGAGCATATGCTGACCACCGGCAAGCCGCTCAGGAATTAGGAGGAGTATCGAAATGCCTGTTTATAACGCACCGGTCAAAGACTTCCGCTTTGTTCTGACCGAGCTGCTCGGCATCGACAAGATGACCAACATGCCGGGCTTCGAAGAGGCGACGAGCGATATGATCGACGCCATTCTGGAAGAAGGCGCGAAGCTGATGAGCGAGGTGATCCAGCCGCTCAACCAGGTCGGCGACAAGGAGGGCTGCGTCTGGAAAGACGGCGAGGTGACAACTCCGCGGGGCTTCAAGGAAGCTTATGATGAATATCGCGCCGCCGGCTGGATGGGGCTTGATGCCGATCCCGAATATGGCGGGCAGGGGCTGCCGCATGTTCTTGGCATCGCCTTTGCCGAGATGATGAGCTCCGCCAACATGGCGTTCGGGATGTATCCCGGCCTCACCCACGGCGCCTATGCGGCCATTCTCGCCCATGGCACGGAGGAGCAGAAGAAAACCTGGCTGCCGAAAATGGTCGCCGGCGACTGGACCGGCACCATGAACCTGACGGAGCCCCATTGCGGCACCGATCTTGGCCTGATGCGCACGAAAGCGGTGCCACAGGACGATGGCAGCTATAAAATCTCCGGCACCAAGATTTTCATTTCCGCCGGGGAACATGATATGGCGGAGAATATCGTTCACCTCGTGCTTGCCAAAATCCCGGGCGGGCCCGAGGGCATCAAGGGCGTTTCGCTCTTCATCGTGCCGAAGTTCCTGCTCGATGAAAACGGCAATCCGGCGACGCGGAACGGCGTCGCCTGCGGCTCCATCGAGCATAAGATGGGTATTCACGGCAACTCCACCTGCGTCATGAATTATGACGAGGCGACGGGCTGGCTGCTCGGCGAGGAGCATAAGGGCATGCGCGCCATGTTCACCATGATGAACGCGGCGCGGCTCGGTGTAGGTATTCAGGGCCTGAGCCAGGCGGAGGTTGCCTATCAGAACGCGGTGATCTACGCGAAAGACCGCCTGCAGGGCCGCGCGCTTTCCGGCGTCAAGGCGCCTGACAAGCCCGCTGATCCGATCATCGTGCATCCCGATATCCGCCGCAACCTGATGATGATCCGCGCCTTTACGGAAGGGGCGCGGGCGCTCGGCCTCTGGGCCGGGTTGCAGGTCGATATGGTCGCCAAGCACCCCGATGAGGAGGCGCGGCGCGCCGCCGATGAAGGGCTGTCGCTGCTCACCCCGGTCATCAAGGCCTATTTCACCGATATGGGCTTCGAGATGGCGGCAACGGCGATGCAATGCTACGGCGGGCATGGCTATATCCATGAATGGGGGATGGAGCAGTTCGTCCGCGACGCCCGGATCACGCAGATCTATGAAGGCGCAAACGGCATTCAGGCGCTCGATCTCGTGGGCCGCAAGCTGCCGCAGAATATGGGGCGGAACCTGCGCCAGTTCTTCCACCCCGTCGATGCCTTCATCCAGGAGAATATGATGGATCCGGAGATGAAGGACTATGTCCTGCCGCTCGCCAAGGCTTTCGCCAAACTGCAGCAGGCGACCGCGCTGATTGCCGAGAAGGGCATGAAGAATCCCGATGAGGCGGGCGCGGCCTCCACGGAATATCTCCGCATGTTCGGACTTGTCGCTCTCGGCTTTATGTGGGCGCAGATGGCGAAAATCGCCAAGACCAGACTGAACGAGGGAACGGATGATCCCGAATTTTACAAGACCAAGCTTGTCACGGCGCGGTTCTTCTTTGAGCGGATGATCCCCGATGTCTCCTCGCTTCTTGTCAAGATGAGCGCCGGCGCGCGGACAATGATGACGCTGGAAGCAGAAGCATTCTAAGGAATTTAAAGCGGCGTTCCGGCGCCGCTTTTCTTTTTCCCGCCGCCCATTGCCGGCGCGATGCTTTTTGCTGACAAGGAGCGGCGCACCTGTCTAGAATGGCGGCGGATGATACCCTCTCACCCGTTAACAGGGAAGGTTGCGGGCAGTATAACAATAAAGGTTTTGAGATGATCGAAAGAACAATATTCAGCGAAGAGCATAATATTTTCCGGGAATCGGTTCGCCGCTTCTATGAGGAGCATATTATCCCCTATCACGCCCAGTGGGAAAAGGACGGCAAGATCAGCCGCGACGCCTGGCGCGAGGCCGGGCGGCAGGGCCTGCTCTGCATGTCGATACCCGAAGAGTACGGCGGGGCAGGTGCGGACAAGCTCTACAGCATCATCATGATGGAAGAGCAGGCGCGCGCCGGGACAAGCGGCCCGGGCTTTGGCCTGCATTCCGAAATCGTCGGGCCCTACATCCTGAACTACGGCACGGATGAGCAGAAGAAGCGCTACCTGCCGAAAATGGCGAAGGGTGAGCTTATCGGCGCCATTGCCATGACGGAACCGGGCGCAGGGTCGGACCTTCAGGGCGTCAAGACGCGCGCCGTGAAGGATGGCGATCACTATGTCATCAACGGCTCGAAAACCTTCATCACCAACGGCTTTATGTCGGATGTGGTGATCGTCGTGACGAAGACCGATCCGGAAGCGGGCGCGAAGGGAACGACGCTGTTCCTCGTCGAGGCCGGAACGCCCGGCTTCGACAAGGGCCGCAATCTCGAGAAGCTCGGCATGAAGGCGCAGGATACCTCGGAACTCTTCTTCGACGATGTGCGCGTCCCGGCGAGCAACATCCTCGGCGGCGAGGGGCAGGGCTTCTTCTGCCTGATGAAAGAGCTGGCGTGGGAGCGGCTGCAGATCGCCATCTCGGCCACGGCGACGATGGAAGCGGTTCTCGAGGAGACGATCGAATACACCAAGGGCCGCACCGCCTTCGGCCAGAACATCATCAAGTTCCAGAACACCCGCTTCAAGC
>JRYH01002120.1_pt1 | contig 100871 bp, 94 predicted proteins | sample 235351 | NCBI WGS metagenome assembly JRYH01 (sample SAMN03074221, study PRJNA261480) | activated sludge metagenome | biome: Wastewater Treatment Plant; feature: Wastewater; material: Activated sludge; isolation source: activated biomass of a wastewater treatment plant treating wastewater... ... | reverse complement strand
CGCCGAGCGCAAGCTGATCGACGTCGGCTCGCGCAAGAACCTGCTCGCCAACACGCTCGTTCTGATCGCGCCGAAAGACAGCGAGCAGGCGATCAAGATCGAGAAGGGGTTCCCGCTCGCCGCCGCCCTGGGCGACAGCCGTCTCGCCATGGGCGATCCCCAGTCCGTCCCGGCGGGAAGCTACGCGAAAGCCGCCCTCACGCACCTCGGCGTATGGGACGAGGTCGCGCCCAAGGTCGCGGGCGCCGAGAATGTCCGCGTCGCGCTCACTTACGTCTCGCGCGGCGAGGCGCCGCTCGGCATCGTCTACCGCACGGACGCCAACAGCGATCCCAACGTCAAGGTGCTGGACACCTTCCCGGCCGACAGCCATCCGCCCATCGTCTATCCGATTGCGCTGACGGCCACGGCGACGCACCCGCAAGCGCGGGCCTTTCTTGCCTACCTCTCGTCACCCGAGGCAACGGCGACATTCGAGGACGAAGGCTTCTCGTCTGTGAAATAGCGCCGCTTCTCACACGTCGTTGAGATCCTGCTCGAAAGCGGCCAGCTCGGCGAACGCCACCTCGGCCGCGCGGTCCTCGATCCGGCGGTAGGCGGCGAGAATGGCGGTGCCGAATTCCGTCAGCGATGCGCCCCCGCCGTGAGAGCCGCCTGCGGCCGTCGTGAGAATGGGCCGCTTGAAGAGGCGGCTCATCTCGTCCGCGAGAAGCCACGCCCGGCGGTACGACATGCCGAGATCGCGGGCGGCCGACGAGATCGAGCCCGTGCGCGCAATCGCTTCGAGCAGATCGGCCTTGCCCGGCCCGATCTGCCGCTCCGCAGGAAAGACGATGCGGAGGCGGATGGCCGCCCGCGACAGCGGACCTTTCGTCCCGATCGGCTTCCGGCGCGCCGCGGCTGCGGCTGACTTGGGCTTTTTCATTGCGGCGATAGCTCTCGCATGGCGCGGGAGACGCTGGATGCGGCAGAGGTCCGTCCGCGCCCCCCGATCGGACGGACCACCGATCAAATCATCATCGCAGCCTCGGATCAAACGCCGAGCGGCGCGCGATCCAGAGGCACCCGTCCGGTTCCGGACAAAATAACGCCCGCGACCGCAACCGTCCCCAGATAAACTTCTTGTCAATCCGAGGCGCATGCGCGATGCACCCGAACCTGCCCGGCCATGACGCGGGCGAAAGATATCGTCCGAAGGGAGGAGATCGTGATCGCGCCATTCGCCATCCAACGCCGTTTCCGCCTCCTGGCCGCAACCAGCCCGAGCGCCACCACCGCCGCCACGCGCGGCGCGGCGCGCTCCGGAACCTGACCCCATGTCCGCGGACAATCCGTCCCGCAAGCCGCAGGATGCGGCCGGCGAAGAGCAAGAGCTGATCGTCTTCCTCTCCGATCCGCGCTCCTACGCCGAGGGCCCGGGCTCCGTCGAGATCGTCGAGACCCACGCCGCGCGCGTGTTCCTGGTCGGCCGCAAAGCGATCAAGACCAAGAAGCGCGTCCGCCTGCCCTTCCTCGACTTCTCGACACTGGCCCTGCGCCATCAAGCCCTGAAGCGCGAGCTGGACCTCAACAGCGATCACGCCCCCGGCATTTACGGCACCCTGGTCTCGATCGGCCGCGACGAGACTGGCGCCCTCGCCTTCAACACAACCGACAACATCGTCGACTACGCACTGATCATGACGCGGTTCGACCAGAAGGATCTGCTGGCGCGGCAGGCGGAGCACGGCCCCCTTCCCCTGGCCCTCGTCCGCGCGCTGGCGGACATGGTCGCGCGCTACCATCGCACGCTTCCGCCCATCCCCGACGCCTCCGGTGCCCGCCTGATCTGCGAGACCGTAGACGGCCTCGCCAGCGGCATGACCGAGATCGCACCCCCCGCGCTCGCCTCCGAAGTGGCCGTCTTCACGTGCCGCTGCCGCGAGGATGCGGCGCGCTTGTGGCCCCTGCTCGAGGCCCGCAGCGCGGCGGGCAAGGTCCGCCGCTGCCATGGCGATCTCCACCTCGGCAACATCGTCCTGATCGGCGGCCATCCGACGGCGTTCGACGCCCTCGAGTTCGACGAGACCCTGGCCACCACGGATGTGCTCTACGACCTCGCCTTCCTGCTGATGGACCTCGACGTGCGCGGCCACCGCGAGGCCGCCAACGCCGTTCTCAACGCCTACGTGGCCGACGAGCCCACGGGCGGCGAGATCGAAGGGCTCGCCGCGATGCCTCTGTTCCTCGCCATCCGCGCCGGAATTCGCGGCATGGTGGCGCTGCAGCGGGCCCGCCAATCGAGCTATTACCATCCGGAGACGGCCGACGCGCTCGTCTACATCCGCGCCGCGATCGACTACCTGCATCCGCACACGCCCGCGCTCATCGCCGTGGGCGGCCTTTCGGGCACGGGAAAATCCACCCTCGCCGCCCGTCTCGCGCCGCGCATCGGCCACGCGCCCGGCGCGCTGGTGCTGCGCACCGACATCGAGCGCAAGCGCCTGTTCGAGGTTCCCGAGACCCAGCGCCTCACGCCCGACCATTACTCAGAGGAATCCTCCGACGCGGTCTACGCGAGCCTCTACGCCAAGACCGCGCGCGCGCTGGCGGCCGGCTATACCGTGATCTTCGACGCCGTCTCCGCGAAACCCGCCGAGCGCGAGCGCCTCGCAGAGATCGCGCGGGAGGCCGGCGCCGATTTCCACGGGCTCTGGCTCGAAGCCGCGCTCGAGACGCAGATCGCACGCGTCGAGGCCCGCGAGGACGACCCTTCGGATTCCGACGCGACCGTGGTGCGCAACCAGTGGGAGCGCGACATCGGGCCGATCACATGGACGCGAATCGACGCCGGCCAGTCTCCCGAGCACACCGTCACCCAGGCCCGCGCGGCCCTCGCCGTGAGCTTCCGCAACGCAACGTGAGCAAACGGCCCCGCCGACAAAAACGAAAAGCCCGCCGGATGTCTCCGGCGGGCTTTGTCTTCGTCGGTCATTCCGCCGGAGCGGCGGGAGGATCGGACGCCAGGCGCTTGCGCGTGAAGAGCCCGCCGAGCCACCGGCACACGACATAGAACACCGGCGTGAAGATCAGGCCGAACACCGTCACGCCGATCATGCCGGAAAACACGGCCGTGCCCAGGACCTGGCGCAGCTCCGCACCCGCCCCTGTCGCCCACACCAGCGGAACGACGCCGAGAACGAACGCCAGAGACGTCATCACGATGGGCCGCATGCGCAGGCGTGAGGCCTCCGTCGCGGCTTCGTGCCGGCTCTTGCCTTGCGCCTCGAGTTGGGCCGCGAACTCGACGATCAGAATGGCGTTCTTGGCCGCAAGTCCGATGAGCACGATGAAGCCGACCTGCGTCAGGATGTTGTTGTCCTGTCCGCGCAGGATCACGCCCGTGATCGAGGCGATCAGGCTCATCGGCACGATCAAGATGACAGCGAGCGGCAATGTCAGGCTCTCGAACTGAGCCGCCAGCACCAGGAACACGAAGACGACGCCGAGCGCGAACGCGAACACGGCCGTATCGCCGGCGCGGATCTGCTGGTACGCGAGCTCGGTCCACTCATAGCTGAAGCCCTGCGGCAGAACCTCGCTTGCGACCTTCTGCATGAGGTCGATCGCCTGGCCCTGCGAGTAGCCCGGCGCCGCCGAGCCATCGAGCTCGGCCGCCGGATAGAGGTTGTAGCGCGGCACGCGTGACGGCCCGGAGATGTCCTGAACCGTCGTGAACGTGCCGAGCGGCACCGCATCGCCCGCCGCATTGCGCACGCGGATCTTGAGCACGTCCTTGCTGTTCGATCGGAAATCGCCGTCGGCCTGCGCCGTCACGCGGAACGTGCGCCCGAGCAGGTTGAAGTCGTTGACGTAGGCCGACCCGAGGTAGGTCTGCAGCGCCGTGAACACGTCGGACACGTTCACGCCCAGCATCTGCGCCTTCACGCGGTCGATGTCGAGATAGAGCTGCGGCGTCGAGGTCTCGAACATCGAGAAGACCTGGCTGAGCCCCGGCGTCTCGTTGGCTTTTGCCATCATCGCCCCGACCGCCTGCTGCAACGCCGCCGGGCCGGCGCCCGTGCGGTCCTGCACCATCATGCGAAAGCCGCCCGCGCTGCCGATGCCGCGCACCGGCGGCGGCGCGATGACGAGCACCATCGCATCCTGGATGGTCGAGAACTTCGCGAGCAGAGCTTTCTGGATGGATTGCGCCGAAAGGTTCGGATCGGCCGCCCGCTCCTCGAACGGCTTCAGCACCACGAACACCGCGCCCGCATTCGAGGAGTTCGTGCGCGTCGCGCCCGAGAATCCGACGATGTTGACCGCATGCTCCACGCCCGGCACTTGTAGCGACAGCTCCACTGCGCGCGCGTTCACCTCGTTCGTGCGCGCGAGCGAAGCGGCCGGCGGAAGCTGTGTGACGGTGATCAGATAGCCGCCGTCGACGGCGGGAATGAAGCCGACGGGCGTCTTGCGGAACTCGTTCATGCCGAAGGCGAGCAGGCCCACGTAGATGACCAGCATCACCGCCGCGAAGCGCACCATGCGCGCGACCGCCCAACTGTAGCCGCCCGCGAGCTTCTCGAAGCTCCAGTTGAAGGCCCGGAAGAAGGCATGCACCGGCCACATCAGCAGGCTTTCCTTGCGGTGGCCCGCCTCGTGCGGCTTGAGCAGCAACGCGCAGAGTGCCGGGGAAAGCGTCAGCGACACGATGAGCGAGATCGCCGTCGCGCCCGCGATCGTGAGCGCGAACTGACGGTAGAACTCGCCCGAGATGCCGGTGATGAAGGCGCTCGGCACGAACACCGCCGAGAGCACGAGCGCGATCGCGACGAGCGCGCCGCCCACCTCCTCCATCGTCCGGAAGGACGCCTCGCGCGGATCCATGCCGAGCGCCATGTTGCGCTCGACGTTCTCCACCACGACGATCGCATCGTCGACCACGATGCCGATCGCGAGCACGAGCCCGAACAGCGACAGCGTGTTGAGCGAGAAGCCGAACGCCGCGAGCAGGAAGAAGGTGCCGATCAGCGAGACCGGAATGGCGACGATCGGAATGATGGCCGCCCGCCACGTCTGCAGGAACACGATGACGACGAGCACGACCAGCACCACCGCTTCGAGGATGGTGTTGAACACCGCATCGACCGACTGCTGGATGAACTCGGTGGGGTTGTAGATGATGGCGTACTGGAGGCCTTTCGGGAAGCTCTTCGAGAGCCCTTCCATGGCGGCTTTGATGCGCTCCGCCGTATCGAGCGCGTTCGATCCCGGAAGCTGGAACACGCCGAGACCCACCGCCGGGTTGGTATCGAGGTAGGAGTTGACGCCGTAGTCGAGCGCGGCCAGCTCCACCCGCGCCACATCCTTGAGCCGGACGACCGCGTCCCCGCTCTGCTTCACGATGATATTGCCGAACTCCTCGGGATCGGCGAGGCGCCCTTGCGTCTGCACCGCGATCTGGAACGCCCCCGGCTGCTCGATCGGCGGCTGGTTGAGCACGCCTGCCGCCACCTGCACGTTCTGCCGCTGCAGCCCGGTAACGACGTCGTTCGACGTCATCGCCAGAGACTGGAGACGATCCGGATCGAGCCAGATGCGCATCGAGTAGTCGCGGCTGCCGAACACGGTGATCGAGCCGACGCCCTCCGTGCGGCTCAGCACGTCCACCACGTTGACGCTGGCGTAGTTCGACATGAACAGCGTATCGCGCGACTGGTCGGGCGAGAAGAGATGCACCACCATCAGCATGTCGGGCGAGGCCTTGGCCACCGTCACGCCGATGTTGCGCACGTCGGCGGGGAGGCGCGGCTGCGCGATCGCCACGCGGTTCTGCACCTGCACCTGGGCGGTATCGAGATCGGTGCCGAGATCGAACGTCACGGAGATCGAGAAGCGCCCGTCGCCGGTCGAGTTCGACGAGATGTAGAGCATCCGCTCGACGCCGTTGATCTGCTGCTCGAGCGGCGCCACGACGGTGGAGGCCACCACCTCGGCGCTCGCGCCGGGATACTGGCCGGTGATGTTCACGACCGGCGGCGCGATCTCGGGATATTGCGCGACAGGAAGACGCGAGAGCGCCACGCCGCCCACGATGACGAAGATGATCGAGATGACGCTCGCGAAGATCGGCCGATCGATGAAGAAGTGGGAGAAGCGCATGAGATGTCTGCCTGTCGCGTTTCAGCGCACCACGGGGCCGAGCCGGCCGCGGCCGGACGCACGTGCACGCGCTCCTCGTGCATCTCCCGGCACACCGAGCCCGGCGCGCCGCAGGAAAATGCGATCCATTGAGCCCGCCCGATCCGATCGGACGCTCTAATTCGTGCCGACGACCTTCTCGCCGACGTGATTTTCCGCCGTCGCCTGCTCCGGCGTGACCTTCACGCCCGGACGCACGCGCATCAGCCCGTTCACGACAACCGTGTCGTTGGCGTCGAGCCCGGCGGTGATGACGCGCATCCCGTCCACGACCGGGCCGAGCGTCACGTACTTCGGATTGGCGACGTCGTCCTCCGAGAGGGCGTAGACGAACTTGCGCACCTGCTCGGTGCCGATGGCGCTGTCGGGAACGAGCAACGCCACCTCCGGAGGAGACACCGCGATCTGAAGGCGCCCGAACATGCCGGGCGTGAGCTTCCCGTCGGCGTTCTTGAATTCGGCGCGGATGCGGATCGTGCCAGAGGACCGATCGATCACATTGTCCACGAAATCGATCTTGCCCTGATGCGAGAACGTATCCTCGTCGATCAGCTTGAGGCCCACGGGCAGCGACATGCCCCGGTTGCTGTTCTTCGAGGACTGCGCCGCATTGAGGTATTTGAGATAAGAGGCCTCGTCCATCGTGAACTCGAACCGGATCGGATCCACGGAAACGACGGTTGCAAGCAGCGTCGTGTTGCCGCTCGTGCCGCCCGTGACCAGATTCCCGGTCGATACGCGCCGATCGCCGATCCGCCCTGAGACGGGGGCCTTGAGCTCGGTGAACTGCAGGTCGAGTTCAGCCTGCTGGACGGCAGCCTGCTGGGCGGCGACGGACGCTTCCGCCACGCGCTCGGCCTGTATCCTCTGATCCAGCGTCTGCTGTGTGATGGACGTGCCGGGCACCAGATGCGAGCCGCGCTTCAGATCGGCTTTGGCGAACGCGAGGTTGGCCTCCGCCTGCGCGACTGCGGCTTTCGCTTGTGCCAGGACCGCCTCGAACGGCCGCCGATCGATGGTGAAAAGCCTGTCGCCCTCTTTGACGAGTTGGCCGTCCTGGAAATGAATCTGCTCAAGATAGCCGGATACGCGGGCCCGCACCTCCACGTAGTCGAGCGCCACGAAACGCCCCACATACTCGTCATAATCTGAGACGAGCTTGCGCACCGGCTTGGCTACGGACACCTTGGGCGCAGGCGGTGCTGCAGCCGCACCCGGTTGGGCGCTCTCCTGAGCCTCGCCGCACGCCTGAAGCATCAGCACGGGAAGCAGTGCAGCCGCGAGAGCGAAACGAAAACCACGAGGCCTCATAAGCCCTCCAGCCTGAAACTCGAGATCACATCCGGCTCCCAGCCAGCTCAGTATTGCGCCAGGAGCGAAATCTGGGAATGAGGTTGCAAACCGCGCGGGATCACGATTGATCCGCCGGCCAATCTACCCTAGAACCGAAGGACGGTACTGACCGGTAACATCCGCTTGGTACTGAGCGGTAACATAACAGTCAAGAGGCGATGAGCAAGACCTTGGCAGACAGACGGCGCAAATCTGATGCGGGCGAGGCCGCCCTCCCTCCTCGTGAGCGCATCCTGGCCGTCTCCTGCGACTTGTTCTACCGGCACGGCGTGCACGCCGTGGGCGTGGAGCTGATTGCCGAGGCAGCTCAGACCAATAAGATGACGTTGTACCGCCATTTCAAATCAAAAGACGAGCTTATCGTTGCCTATGCGCGGCGCCTTGCCGCCGAGGGCGAGGCGGTTTGGGAGCGCCTGGCGGTCGCATTCCCCGACGACCCGGAAAGGCGCTTGGCCGCCTGGGTGGACCATGTTGAGGAGATTCTGACCAGCTCGGCGGAGCGCGGTTGCGCGCTCGCCAATGCCGCCGTCGAGCTTCAGCCCAGCCATCCTGCGCGCACCGTGATCGAGGATTACAAGCGCCGCAAGCGCGAGCAGCTCGTCGGCCTCTTCGCGCAATCGCGCTACCGCAATCCCGAACTGCTGGCCGACGAGGTCTTCCTGCTTTTCGAGGGCGCGCGCATCAGCATTCAATGCGGCGGCCGCGGCCCGGCTCTGCGCGTGGTGGAAATGCTGCGGGATCTTCTCGCCGGTGCGCCGCGCGATATCTGAGCGGCCGCTGCCCTGCTACTTCCAGAGCCCGATGTCATCCCATTCGTCGGGCGGAATTTCATCCCCGATTTTATAGCTGAAGGCCAGCGCCTGCGTCTGGTCATCCGAAACCTTGCACTCGAACGAGAGCGCGTACCAATGGCTCTTGGCGCGCACGGCCGCGCCCTTGGCGGACACCACACTGCCATCAAAATGGGCGCGTTTGAACGTATCCGGCATCAACCTATCCGCCCCCGCCAGCCGCTTCTCCCGGCGCACGGTCTCGAGCCCCTTCATCACACACGCCTGGTGCGCGCGCTCCTCCGGCTCGAGTTTCATCAGCGACCTCTTGAGGGAACCCGCGGCAGCGGCCCCCGCATGGACCATGAGCACGAACCCAAACATGAACCCGAGCGGCTTGCGCACGTCTCCCCCTTCCCCAGTTCCGTCTCGCGCTTGCCGGAGGCGAGCCAGAAAAAACCGAGCGCATCGAGAACATGATCACGCTCTCGGGAGAGCGGGAGCACGTTCGCGCAGCACTATAGGATTTCAACAAGAGTGAACGCACTCTAACGACCAGCCAATTGTGGCAGCAATGCGCAACATCTCCCGAGATGCCGATCCAACGCGCTCAAGCTGTTCGGCGCGCACTTGGCCTCGCGGCATCCTGCACCGCGTGCTGGAGATCGGCGACAAAACGGCGGAACGCTTCCGCCCGCGCCGCGCGGTCCGGCAGCCTGAGGAGGAACGAGGGGTGGATCGTAACGAAAAGCGATCGTCCTGCTGCAATCTCCACCGCCTTGCCGCGCATGGCTTCGACGCCGGCCGGCCGGCCGAGCAACGCACGCGCCGCGCTGGCGCCCATGGCCACGACCACTCTCGGACGCACGATGTCGAGCTCCGCGACGAGCCAATGATTGCAGATGTCGATCTCGCCCGCGTTCGGCCGCTTGTGCAGGCGCCGCTTTCCGCGCGGCTCGTTTTTGAAATGTTTGACGGCGTTGGTCATGTACACCGTCTCGCGCTCTACGCCGGCCGCCACCAGCGCCTGATCGAGCATCCGGCCGGCCGGCCCCACGAACGGGTGTCCGGCGATATCTTCCTTGTCTCCCGGCTGCTCGCCGACGAGCATGACGGCCGCGGGCGCCGGCCCTTCGCCGAAAACGGTCTGCGTCGCATTGCGGTAGAGCGGACAGCGCCGGCAGACAAGAGCTTCCTCGCGCACACGCCGCAACGCCATTTCGGCAGCCCTCATTGCGGCTCCTTTCCGAACGCCTTTCTCAGTTCGTTCTTGGCACGCTCAAGCACTTGCAGGCGCCGCCGGGGAAGCCCGGAGCCGGCGCGATTAATGAAGAACGTCAGCATCGACATGGCGGAACGGTAGGGCGAGCTCTTGCGCCGCGTGCTCTGTTCCGCCGACCGTTTGAGAGAGCGCGCGATGTCCGCGGCGCGCGGCTTGGCGAACACGCCCTTTTCGAGATCGAGTGCATCGCTATGCTTGGTGACTTCGGCTGACCATTTGCGCCCCGCCGACGCCGCCCGCCGGTTGCGTGCGTTTCGGATCTTGCTCCGCGCGATATTACTTTTTTGGGGCATCCGCCTGCCTCCTCAAGGCAGAGCACGAGTGAGTGTGCTTATTGCCGTGGGCTCGGAGCGCGCTGTGCTCCCTGATGATCTTTATTGAAAACAGTATCCCGCCGCCGAAGGTTCCCCGTGCCATGGGAGAGCACGCGGACACGGCGCAACGCACCGGCGGCAAACCGTCGGTCTTCACGTAGCATCAGAGATGCGGGAAAGAGAGGGCCCCGCTCAGGGCTTTGCGACGTAGACGCGGCTCGCTGACGCCTGGCTCGGCCGCTCTTCTGCGAGATAGTAGCTGTTCACCCATCCGGTGACGCGCCCATAACGGATCGGACACCAGCTCGCGCGACAATTTCCGGTGATCTCCACCTGCCGGCCGGTCGCAGGAATGGACGCGATCTGCGCATGCGATTCCGAGGGGCCCCGCCGCACGTTGAGAACGTCGAAGCGATGCACACCCTTGACCCGGTAGAGTGACGCCGTACGGCGCGCCTCCCCAGCAGGCTCTGCAATCACGGGAGCGGTCTCGGGCGGCCTTTTGATCGGACGCTTCGGAAGATCGACGCGCTCGAGAGCAGCGTGTCGCTGAGAGGATGCCTTTTTGCCGGCGGAGGCCTTCGGCGGCACGGCACCCTCACGGACTACGCTATCGGCGGCGGACGCGTTGCCGGCCGTGTGTGCCCGTTCATCCGCCGCACCCGGCTGTTGCGCCATGCCGGCGTCAACACCAGCGGAAGGCTCCGATGCTGCTGTGCCCAGGCGGGCCGATGCTTCGAGCAGACCGGCCCCACCAAACCGCATCGACGGTCCATCCTCGAGGCTCGTTTTCGGGCTCTTGTCTCTGAGCGCCCCGGTCTCCGGGGGCAAGCTACGCTGGGGGTTCGCCTCCGCCACGGGCTCAGCCTCGCGAGCAGGCAGCACAGCGGCCACCTTCTCCTCGGTCTTGCGCGGCTCTGCGATCTTGCGGGGCTTCGCGGCTTCCTGGGGGGGCTGCGCCTTGCGAGCCGGCTTCTTCTCGGCGGCAGGCTTGTCTACGGCCCGCTCGGCCTTTGCGACGACCGCGGGCTTCTCGGCCTTGGGTGGCGTCCATCCAACGAGCGTGCCCGTCCCCTCCTCGCCGTCATCCACCTTGCGCCAGTGGATGCGCGCACCGTCTTGCCGGATGGTGAGGCAGCGTACGCCGGCATCGAACCAGCGGAACCATTTCGTGCAGAGCTGGTCGCCATCGACCCACCAGCGGCCGCGGTCCTTGGCCGAGCCGAGAACGGGCGCCAGCACGCCGGCCTCCGCCGACACGAGCCCGTCCTTGCCGAAGCGCATGGGAACCTTGGTGCCGAGCGGCGTGTCGATCTCGACGACCGACCCGGACACCGCTTTCTGAAGCTCTTCGCCCGTCACGGCGACCGGCTCGGCGAGTGCCGTGCCCGCAACCGACAGGGTTCCGATGAAGATGAAAGATCTGAGCAACGAACCGATCCTGACGCTACGCTACTCCGTGAGTTTCACCCTTCCTCCAACATCAAAGTGGCAGGAACAGGTTCTTCCCGACGCTCGGTTCAAAATTCGTCCCGTCCAGCAAGCGCGTAGCCTGAAGAAGGCCGCTCGCCTAGCCGGAGCACCACTCCGATCATGGATCGGTTAGCATTAACGGAACGTAAAGCCGGCGTGCCGAGATCGGCGATACGGATCAGCACGGCGCGCGTCAGGATCTTGCCGAGGCGAGCGGCGTGCCGAGCATGCGCCCCAGAGCGTCGAACGCGCCATCGAGATCGGCGAGCGCCAGCACCACCGCGCGCGCCGTCCGGTATTCCGTGCCGGCCGCGGGGCCCGTAGACGCAGAATGCGCAGCCAGCATGCGCAGAAGCGCCGTCAGATCTCTCACGAGCGTCTCCACCAGGCGCGCCGCCGCCGAGGTTTGCCGTGGCCAGCGCACCGGGGTTGTAACAGCGCGCGATGTTCCCGCCGAAACCGTATCCTCGCCCCGCACCACGCCGGGCCTCAGCTTTTCTGCATATCCGGCGTAGGCGGAGAGAAGCGCTTCGATTGTCTCTGACGCACTGAGCTCGCCTCGCCGGATCCGTCCGAGCAGAAAGCGCGCCTCGCTCTCCCAGCGCAGGAGAAGACCCGCTGCTCCGGGCCGCAATGCATCCCTCGCGAACTGATGGAACGTGAGCCGGGCGAGCCGCCGCACAAGCTTCTCCGCCTTGCGCGTGCGACGCTCCCTGATCTCACCTGCGAGACGCGCGAGCGCGGCCGAGAGCGCGAGCGCGCCGTTCGGATCCACGCCACCCTCATCTGTACCGTCCGCAGCCGGATCGACCTTATGAGCGTCCACGAGCAGGACATCCCGGAAAGCACCGTCCGTGAGGCTCTTGAGGCGAGCCGCCACGCAGGCGGCGTCGCTGTCGTCTTCGAGACCGTCCTTGTGTGTTGCGACCAGGAGCGCACGATGATGACAGCGCCGCGGCAGAGCCGCCCACGCCGCCCGCTCGCTCTCGGTCCACGCGCGCGTCGCCACCGTGCACCAGATTACGATGTCTGCGGCTCCGACGAACGACGCCGGGTTCGTCCCGGGCGGCGTATCGAGAAGCTCGTAGCCTCGGAGCCGCTCGATAGGCGCCGCAACCCGCAAAGCCTGATAGAGCGACCCGGTATAATCGCCCGTCGCGCCACCATGATCGATCGGCGTGCGCTTACCCTCGCGGTCGAGGCCATGCACGGCGGGCGTCTCCGCGTAGGTGACGAGCACCGGGATGCGCGAGCTCGCAACGGCGCTGACGGGCAGCAGCTCCTGCCCGATCAGAAGATCAGCGACCGAAGTCTTGCCCGAATTGCGCTCGCCGAGCACAACCACCCGAAGCGGACGGCGGAGCGCACCCTCGAGCCGCGCCAGTCCCGCGATGCAGGCCGAAAGCGCCTCATCCTTGATCCTCGTACCGAGGAGACGGGTCCTGACGGCGCGCAGTTGCTCAGGATACTGTCGGGTTACGCTGTCCATGATGATGTTCCGGAGACCTCGCCCCTCAGAGCCGTGTCGATGTACTGAGCCAAGTTTTCCAGATGCTGGGTCAAGGTTTCGTTGTCTTTAAGGCGCAGCGCCTGCGCCGCAATCCGCTCGTCCTCTCCCTCGCGTCCCGCCTCAGGGGAAACGGTTTCCTGCCCATCCTCGGCATCGGAAAGCAGGAGCTCGAGCCGCCGTTTGAGCGCATGCTGGATATTGCGGCAAGCCGCAAACGACCATTGAATCGTCGTCGTGCTGAAGCGGTGGAACTCGGCGCCCGCGAGCTGGACGAGCTCGTCGGCGATGGGAGCGAACTCGGCACGGATCAGCGCCTCGATCCTCGCCCCAGACACATCCGGTGACGGTTGCCGCTTCCAGAAAGTTTTCCATTTCGAGATCTCGAGATCGAGCACCAGCAAACGGCTGAGGGGCGCCACGGCCGGCGTCGGAATGGCGAGCGCTTCGCCGCCGGGATCGGCGAGGTCCGGCTCCGGCACCACGGACCGCACGAGCTTGTGCAGCTCCGGCACCACGCGGGCATGGAAGGAGGTCAGGCGCAGCGCCCCCTGTTCGAACGCGAGTTGGAACCCCGCCGCCATCGCGCGCCGCAGCTCAACGCCTTCATGCGTCCAGACACGCGGCGGCCGCCCGCGCGACAACGTATCGATCAGCACGTCTCGCTCACGCACCGCGTGCGTATCGATGGTTGCCTTGAGGGTGCTGGCTAGGCGCTCTTTCTCCTCCTGAATGATGCGGGCGAGTTGGGCCTCGATGCCGGTTGCAGACGCCTCGATGTTGGCCGCCACATCGGTGAGCAGCTCCCGCTCCCGTGCGTACACCTCCCGTGTCCGCTTGCTCGATGGTGCGGATGGCGTGCGCGCCGCATCGGCCGAAGCCAGCAGGATCTGCAGCTCGCTTCTCGCCGCGCTTTCGCAGGCACGCGACATCTCCGCAAACGAACGTGTGATCTGGCGCAGGATATACGTGGGGTGGGACGCACCCATGAGCGCGTCGATGGCCTGGTTGACGGCGGCGAGGCCCGACATCGCGAAGAGGGACTGGCGGAGGCGATCGCGTCCATCCTCCGAGCCGAGCAGCCCGGTGCCGATCTCTCCCGGCTGCAGCAGGCCGGCCCGCACGAGATACGCCGCCGATCTGCGCTTCAATAGCCGCTCGACAGCTCCCTTTTCGAAAGCCAGCGCCTGGTTGGCCCACGAGGCGCTGCCGTACACCACCGGGATGTTCGAGCCTGGAAACTCCGCCGCCAGCCTCTTGCGCACGAACGACACCACATGCGGCAGCTCGCTCTCCACGTCGGAGAGATCATCGATGCGATTGATTAGCACGACGATGCGCTCCTTGTGGAGCGCCCTCATGATGCGCAGGAGCGCCACGTCGTTGTCAGAGAGTGGCTGGCGTGCCGTGAGCACGACGACGTAGACGTCGGCCTCCCCGAGGCTGCGCCGCGTGATTTCATCCCGGATGAGAAACGGATCATTGGTTCCTGGCGTATCGACGAGCGTGCACGGAAAGTCGAACGGGCCTTGCCGGCAATAGATATCCGCCGACTTGGTGATGTCGGAATACTTGCCGATCAGCGGCGAGCCGCTGAAATCTCCCGAGCAGATGTATTGCTCGAGCGTGCCGGGCTCGAGATTGTGAAAAAAATGGGCTTGGCCCAGAAGATCCTCGAACTCGTCGCCCAGCCGTTCCTTGGCGCGGGCGCGGAGCATCACGGCATGTTTTTGCAAGAGCTGCGGCTCGAAGTCCGGCACCAAGCGCTGCGTGAGTTCCCGTATCGGGCCGCCGCCGTCCGCAAGCTGCTCCCACTCCGCCCGCTGGATAAAGGTGAAGACGGCCGCATACCCGCCCGGTGGCGTCTGGCCAAAGTGTAGGCTCGTGACGGCGGTCGTCCACGGCGTGACGCTCGTCGGCAGAAAGCGCGGATTGCGCACGAGGGCGTTGATGAAGGAGCTTTTGCCCGATTTGATCTGACCGACGACGGCGACGCGGCATTCAAGCTGCCGCAGGCTATGGAGCGCATCGGCGACGAGCGGGCGTGCCGCGGGCTCCACGAGACCGGCAAGCACGTCGCCGCAGGTCAGAAGCTGCCGGCGCACGCCTTCGAGCCGCGCCCCAATGCGGCCCGACCAATTTGCGTCCAACCCCGACCTGATCGCGTTCACGCGTCCGGAGCCTCCCTGGCGATAGCGTCGTTACGGCTCAGGCGCGTTTGCTTTGCACAAGCCCGAAGCGCTCCGCAGTGCGCTTCGAATCGCGGACGAGAGCCGATGCAGATACCTTTCTTGGCCCTTACCCCTGCAAGAGCCCCCTCATCTCAAGCGGCGCTGCTCTGAGGCCCTTCCGGTCTTAGAAAAACACGGGGAACGGCCTCGCGCGCGGTCAAGTCGTGCTTCTAATCGGACACCTGGGCACGCATGGCTTCGCCATGACTCTGATCGGAAAACCGGTCCCCACTTTCCCGGAAGCACACTAGAAAATCACCATGGACATGGCCGAAACGTGTCCGACCGCGATTTTCATGCCGATTTCGCAAAGATAATGCGTGTGCGTGCTATCTCGAGGCCAATCCGGGGATGTGCCGGGCGGCCTCACGCGTGCCGAGCGCCAGAGCGCGTTCGTACCAGGCTTTCGCGAGCATGGGATCCGCGCCATCGGCGTGCTGCCCCGGAGCCACCTGCTCCGGATCGTAGCTCCGCGCGAGCTTGAGCGCTGCCGTACCGGAGCCCAGGCTTGCCGCCTCCTGCAACAGGACCCGCGCCGTGTCGATCTCGCCGCCCGCCAAGAGCTGTTCGGCCCGGCGCAGCAACCCACCCGCCGCATCGCGCGAGTGGGGAGGATGCGTTCCTTCCGTGCGGGACGCCGCGATTAGAGGCTTGCTCGCCACGGCATGCCCCGCCACCGAAGCAAGCAGCCCGTGTTGCCAGCCGGAAAGCGTCGGCCATGACATGGCCATGGCAACAGTCGCAGAGGAGAGGACGATGATCCCCAGCATGGCGACGACGATCGGCATGCGCGAGCGCTTTTGCTCGCTCGCCCTTGGACGCGCCGGCGGACGATCAATCGTTTTAGCTAAAACCGGCGCACCTCGGAGAGGGCCGATATAAACGCGCGGCAATGTCGGAGAACGCTCGTGTTCCCCGATACTTTCCGCACCCTTGAGGCGCTCGAGGCGGCGTAGAAGCCTCCTCAGATTATCCATTTGCCGATCTTCGTCACGGTTCATCTACGCTACCTGCACCTGTCCGCACGCGTGCTTGGCGAGCCATCGCCAAGCACACTGGAACGTGAACTCAAAGCTGTTTGCGCAATGCCATCTGAGCCGGCGGGCTCTATGGCGCGCGGACCCGAAGCCCGCATGCGTTAGCTCTGCAAGCCTGCACAAGATTGTGTCGAAGGCCGGTGAGCCCGGTGCGACAAGTATGCAGGGTGATGCACCGGCTGCTGGGGGTTAAACGCCTCTTTCAGGACTCGTTACGGTCCGGAGTGCGCTTGACGACATGAAGGGCGAGGATAGGCATAGGCACGGGCGCTGGCTTCGTTCCCGGCCGGAATCGCCGCATGGCTTGCCATTTAAGGGCGGCACAATCCAATTCGCCGCTCGCCGCCAACTGGAAAATCATGATGGCAATCTGCTCACGTAGCGAACCGTCATCCGAGCTGATCTGCAGATCGGCGCAGGCCTCGTCAAACGCGCGCTGCAGCACCTGAAGCTCGGCATCCGAATAGTAGCCCCTACCTCTTTTATTCATCTCGAGCCAATTACTGGAAAAGCTGATGGAATAAGTCATGCAATACTGAGACGGTTAGACATCTCGAGCCACCTTAGAAAGGATAAACACCGAAGAGGGCTAAATCGTTCAAAGAATTATGGGCCATCATTCAGATGAAGGTTTAGCTGGGGTGTAGCGAGCCCGCACCTTTTCTCCAGTCTCATCACATATCGGCCACTTCCCTCCCCTACCCGATGATGGCGCATCTGCCGCGCGACCCCGACATTCAAACAATGCTCCTCATTCGCACCACCTCGATCTCCATCGGCGCCGTTTTCCGGCCTCTGCCGCGCCTCGCATGCGTTGCTGCAGCGGTGTGCCTCGCAATGGCTAACGCCCTTTCGCTGCCCGCGTCGGCGAAATCGTCAAGCACCAAGGCTGCCGGAAGCCAATCCACCGCGGACCCGGAATGCCTGACCGTCACGCAATCCTCGCCCGCCACCTACACCATCGAGAACACGGCATGCCCCACTGAAAGCGTTCTCGCCTCGATGGAGCTTGCCGGCGCGAGCGACGACACGCGATGCTTCGTGAAAAAGATCCGCACTCAAATCTCAATCGCGAGCGAGGGTGGCGCGCCCGTGATCAACTATCAGTGCATCGAGGGCACACCGGGGTGTTCTGCCGAGCTCGTGCGTGACATGTTCCCCGAATGCCGCGCCGGTTGACGGCACGCTGTTGGGAAAAGGCTTCGACCGATGGCTCCATACGACCGCGACGCCTCGCTTGAGCGCCAGCAGATCCATGAGATCTCGCTCAACGTCGCGCGTCGTTTGCGCACGGTCCTCGATCGCAACCGCTACATCCCCGCCGAGCTGCATTCCGAAGTGGAGAAGACGGTGCGCGTCATCACCGGCATCCAGCGGGATGTCGATCAGATCATGGCCGCCCTGCCGGAGACCGAGGCGCTCGACTTTGCTATCCTCGCACACATCATGGGGGGACAGCGCCACGCGCTCGATCTGCTCGAAGTCCTCGAGGAAAAGCTCGAAGGCAGCCAGAGCCTCTACCAACGTGATACGGCCCGGGTGCATCAGGCGCTGCTCGCCGTGTCGCGTGAGATCGAGCAGGATGCGCTGCGCTATGCGACAGCCGAGCCCGCCGAGGCGCCTCCACCCTCGCCTGCGGCCGGGGAACCCGCAATCGCTCCTCAGCCAGCCCGCGCCGCGCCTCCGCCTTACGCACCGGCTCCTCCGCCACCGGCCTATGCCAGGCCGACACCGCGACCGCAGCCCCGTCCGCAGCCGATACCGCCCGCGCGGTCTGCGAAGGCATGGTCACCGTGGCGCGAAGCCCTTACGGGGACTCTCCAGCGTATCCAGCTTTCTATCGCAGCTCTCGCCGGCCGGCCGGTGCCTGTTGCCGTCACCGCCCTCGTCTTCGGCGCCGGTCTCGTCGTCGCTGCTCAAGCTCTCATCAGCTCCGACCCGCCCGTGCCCGCACGCACGGCGGCTACGGAGCCGGAGACCGCACGCGAGCAGCCCGCCGGCGCGGCCGGGACTGCGCCGGCCGTTCAGGCTGCAGCCCTGACCAGTACCGCCTCTGCCTCCGACATGGAGCAGCCCTATCTCGTCGTTCTCGCCACCCGGCGCAGCACCGAGGAGCTGCAGCAGGATTATCGCTCCTTCAAAGCGTCGTACCCGGATCTTCTCGGCAACGCCAAGGCCCGGGTCGACCGTGTGCAGGGGCAAGACAACAACACGTGGTATCGCCTCTCCCTGATCCCTCCGCGCACGCACGGCGACGCCAAGGCCCTATGCAGCGATTTGAGAAACGCGGGGCTCACGGGATGCTGGATCAAGCCCGTTCCGCTGCGATGATGGCCTTGGGCCAGGTGACGCGCTTGCAGCGCTCCGGCAACGCGCATATGTCAGTTCGGCGTTTCCATCCGATCCGCGCCCCGGAAGAGGAGCATGAAGCCCATCATCTCGGTCAAGGATGTGCACAAGACCTATGCCTCCGGTCATGTGGCACTCAAGACGATCAATCTCGACATTCGCGAGCGTGAGATCTTCGCCCTGCTCGGACCCAACGGGGCCGGCAAGACGACGCTGATCAGCATCGTCTGCGGTCTCGTCAATGCGAGCGGCGGCAGCGTGACCGTCGACGGCCACGACATCGTGCGCGACTATCGTGCCGCCCGCAGCCTCATCGGCCTCGTGCCGCAAGAGCTCTCGACGGAGATGTTTGAGACCGTCTGGGCGACCGTGACGTTCACTCGCGGACTGTTCGGTAAGCGCCCATCGCCTCGGCATATCGAGCAGGTGCTGCGCGACCTCTCTCTCTGGGACAAGAAGGATGCGCCCATCATGACGCTCTCGGGCGGCATGAAGCGCCGCGTGCTGATCGCCAAGGCGCTCGCGCACGAGCCGCGCATCCTGTTTCTCGACGAGCCGACCGCGGGCGTCGACGTCGAGCTCAGGAAGGATATGTGGGATGTCGTCCGCCGCCTGCGCGACGGCGGCGTCACCGTCATCCTCACCACGCACTACATCGAGGAGGCCGAGGAGATGGCGGACCGCATCGGCGTCATCGCTAATGGTGAGCTGATCCTCGTCGAGGAGAAAGCTGATCTGATGCGCAAGCTCGGCAAAAAGCAGCTGACGCTCGAGTTGCAGGAGCCGTTGCGCGAGCTTCCGTCCGCGCTCGCCGCGCACACGCTCGAGCTTGCCGCCGACGGCCACGCCCTCATCTTCACCTACGACACTCATGCAAACCGCACCGGGATCACGGCGCTGCTCAACGACATGCGAGAGGCCGGCATCGGCTTCAAGGATCTGGCCACGAGCCAGAGTTCGCTCGAGGATATTTTCGTCGATCTTGTAAGGCAGCCCCGATGAATTTCGAAGCCGTTCGCGCGATCTATGGGTTCGAGATGGCCCGCTGGGGCCGCACCATCATGCAGAGCATTCTTTCGCCGGTGCTCTCGACATCGCTCTATTTCATCGTCTTCGGTGCCGCCATCGGCTCGCGCATCGCCGAAATCGACGGCATTGCCTACGGCGCCTTCATCGTGCCGGGACTGATCATGCTGATGCTCTTGACGGAGAGCACGTCGAACGCCGCCTTCGGCATCTATTTCCCGCGCTTCGCCGGCACCATCTACGAGATCCTCTCCGCGCCGGTCTCTCCCTTCGAGATCGTGCTCGGCTACGTCGGCGCCGCCGCCACCAAATCCGTGATCCTGGGCCTCATCATCCTCGCCACGGCGAGCCTGTTCGTACCCATCCGCATCGCCCATCCCGGCTGGATGATCGGCTTTCTCATTCTCACCGCCGTCACGTTCTCTCTTCTCGGCTTCATCATCGGCATCTGGGCTGATGGCTTCGAGAAGCTGCAGATCATCCCCATGCTGGTGCTGATGCCGCTCACGTTCCTCGGCGGCACCTTCTATTCGATCAACATGCTGCCGCCGTTCTGGCAGACGGTGGCGCTCTTCAACCCGATCGTCTACCTGATCAGCGGCTTCCGCTGGAGCTTCTATGAGGTCTCCGACGTGAGCGTCGCGGTGAGCTTCACCATGACGCTGGTATTCCTTGCGGTGTGCCTTCTCGTCATCTGGCGGATCTTCAAGACCGGCTACCGCATCAAGCCATAGGGCAAGGTGAGCAGCAGCATCCTTCCGGAAGGAAGCGGCTGCTGCATCATCGGCTTTTCGTCATCCCCGTTGCGAGATCGCTCGTCTTCGCCTGGCCGGCGAGAACGGCGGCGTATTGCGCGGCGCCCTCCACCATGGCTCCGGGATGAACAAGATTGGCGAGCGCTCCGGCGACAAGGGCATCCATACCGAGCCCCGCGCGACCGATCACGAGCAACGCTCTGTCCCGCGCGTCGATCTCGTCCTTCACCGCCTCCGCATGCGCAGTGTTCTTGACGCCGTCGAACTCGGGCGTGACGGCCGCCAGCCCATAACGCTGCCCGGTAAGCAGCGGCGTCACGTCGAAGTCCGCCTCGATCTTCGTTTCAGCAAAGCGGGCGGCCGCAGCCGCACGCGGGCCCGGTGCATGATGCACCCGCACGAAGGCGCGGTAGAGATCGAAGAAGCCCGGCCGGCCGGATGTGTCGATATCGGCGCGGATCCTTTCGCATCCGCCTCGCCACAGATCCGCCTCGGGATCATCCTCGCATGTCATGCGCACGGAATAGGCGCGCGGCAAATCCATGCGCCCCTGCACGTCGGAGAGCCAGAACGCGAACCAGATCCAGCCGCCGATGACGAGAGCCGCAAGCAATGTGAGCCAGTGCCGCTTGAGGACGGCCAGCGCATCTGTCGGGTAACGTTGAAAGCGGGCAAGCATGACGGAGGGAGAATCCCACCGCACGGCGCTCAAGACAAGCCCGCCGCGTCAATCGCTCAGGGTGCGAGCCCAGCCGACGGCGGCGGCGGCGCATCGGGATCGAACACGTCCGCCATGGCGACCGCGCCATCCCGGCGATAGATGTCGGGACGGAACGAGATCCGTCCATCCGGCTCCGCCCAGGCCGTGATGTAGGCGAAATAGACCGGCACCGGGCGCGAGAACTTGAGGTCGAGCGCCTGCCCCATGTCGAGCACCGCCTGCACCTGGCCCGGAGTCTCCCAACCCGGCTCATTGCGCGCCAGCCATTCGACGAGCTGGAACACGTCCTGCACACGTACGCAGCCGGCGCTGAACGCGCGCGCACGCTGCTGGAAGAGCGGCTTCATCGGCGTATCATGCATGTAGACGCCGTGCTCGTTCTGCATGTCGATGCGCACGAGCCCCAGAGCGTTCTGCGGTCCCGGATCCTGCTTGAGCTTGATCACGCGCGCATCGGCCTGCGACCAGTCGATCGATGTGGGATCGATTTCCGGGCCATTGAAGTCACCCGACACCACGCGGATCCTCTCCTGCTGGAGATAGCCGGGCTCCTTCACGAGGCGGGGAAAGACATCGAGCTTCGCGACGCTATCCGGCACCCGCCAATAGGGGAAGAAGTTGAGCCCGCGGATCATGGTCTTGAGCGAGGGCGTATCCCGCCCCTGCCGGCCCACGATCACACGATGGCGCAGCACGGTCTGGTAGCGCTCAACCGCCTCGAGCTGGAACGCCGGCACGTTGACGAGAACGTAGCGGTCCTCCGGCGGCTGCTGCACGAGTTCGAGGATGCGGCCGTGATTGATCTTGAGCTGCGCAAGGCGTTCCTCCGCCGTCATGTTGAGGGCGGCGAGCGTCGGCTGGTCGACGCGTCCCGTCGTCCTCAAGCCGTTGTTCTCCTGGAATCGGACGACGGCCTGCTCGACGATGGAATCGAACGTGTAGCTGTGGGTGCCGGCCGACCGCGCAAGCTCCCCGCTGACCATCAGCCGGCGGCGCAGAAAGCCAACCCGCTCGTCATCGTCGCCCGGCCGCAGCATGCGCGTGCCTGGAATAACCGGCCAGCCGCCGCTGTTGACGATCCGCTCGTAGTGCGCGATCGCCCGCTCCATCGCCGCCAGCATCTCGTCGCTGCGCCAGGGGATATCGTTCGGGCGCAGGTCGTTGAGCGTGTCCTGCCGCGGCGGTGTCCGCTCGAGCGACGCCTTCTTGCCGGAGAAATCGGGCTGACCGAATCCCGTGATGCCTTCCCACCAGTTTGCGTTTTGAGCGACGGCAGAGCTTCCCGACCACGAGAGAACCGCCACGACGAGCGCAAAGCCGATGCCGCGGAAAAGCTTGAGAAACGAAGTCACCGGAATTTCTGTCCCTTTGCCGCAGGTCGCAAGAAATGGAGTGAGGGCGCGCACGGGCCCGAGTCGCCGCCCTGTTAGACGGTCACGATATGGCCAAACAAAGACCCCTCCGCAATATATCCAGGGGGCCTTGCAGGCGAGTTTTAAAGTGGGAAATGATCCCATCCCGTGGCCGCCATGGGCATCGGACGCCCATCCGTTCCGAGAATGACGAGATCCGCGCCATCCGTGAGGCGCCCGATTTCGGCAACGGCTACGCCGCTCGCTGCGGCCGCGGCCTGAAACTCCGCCGCACGCTGAGGAGGCACGGCCGCCAGCACCTCGTAGTCGTCGCCTCCAGCGAGAGGCAGCTCGAGAAGCCCCGGCTCACCTTTGAGCGCCGCGCGGAAGGGCGCCGATAACGGGATACGCTCCGCTTGGATCACCGCTCCGGTGCCCGAGGCCCGCGCCATCCTCCCGCAGTCCTTGGCAAGGCCGTCCGACACGTCCATCGCCGCCGTTGCGAACTCGAGAAGATGCGGCCCAAGCGCAAGGCGGGGCTCCGGCCTCAGATAACGGCCGACGAGCGCGCGCACATCCGCGTCAGCAAGGCCAAGCTCTGCGGCCCGCGCCGGCTCTTGCCGCAACCGGAGGCCGAGCGCGCTATCGCCAAGCGTGCCCGATACGAAGAGAAGGTCGCCGGCCTGCCCCGTCGCCCGCTGCACCATGCGGCCTTGCGGCACGCTGCCGATGGCCGTCACGGTGAGAGACAGCGGCCCCGGGCGCTGGTCGGTATCGCCACCCGCGAGCGCAATGCCGAAGGCCTCCTGCGCCTCGGCGAGCCCCCGTGCCAAGTCATCGAGCCATGCCCCCTGCGGCCGCTCGGGAAGCGAGAGCGAAAGAAGATAGGCGATCGGGCGCGCGCCTTTCGCCGCCAGATCCGAGACGTTCACGGCAAGCGCCTTCCAGGCGATATCGGCGGGCCCGTCGGCAGGCAGGAAATGCACGCCCGCCGCCACCGCATCCGTTGTCAGCACGAGATCTTCGCCGGGAGGCGGCACGAGAATGGCGCAATCATCCTTGAGGCCGAGCGCACCGGGAAACCCCTCGGCAAGCGGCGCGAAGGTGGTTGCGATCAGCTCGTCCTCTCCCCCCGCCTTGCCATCCGCCACGCGCTAGCCTCCTCCGCCCGGAGTCTCGAACTCCTTCGCCCGCACCTTGTGCGCGATCCTGTCGAGGACGCCGTTGACGACCTTGGGCTCGTCCGCCTCGAAGAACGCCTTGGCGATGTTGATGTACTCGTTGATGGTGACGCGCGCCGGCACGTCGGAGCGCTCGAGCAGCTCGAACACGCCCCCGCGCAGGATGGCGCGGAGGATGGAATCGACGCGCACCAGCCGCCATCCCGTGCGCAGCTGCTGATCGACCAGCGGATCGATCTCCCGCTGCCGGCGCACCACGCCCTTCACCACATCGGCGAAGAACGTCGTGTCGGCGCCCTCGAGGTTCGTCAGCGTCTCGCGGCGGGCATCGTCAGACTGCTCGGAGCCTGCCGTGGCCGGCGGCGGCACCATGAATTGCTCGATCACGTCGCCGGCGTCGGTGCCGGCCAGATCCATCTGGTAAAGTGCCTGCACGGCCGCCATGCGCGAGACCGTGCGCGGCCGCGGTTGATCGCCCGTGCTTTTCTTTCGTCGTGGAAGGGTCATGGCGCGCGCCGCCCGAAGTCCCCCGCAAGCTTGAGCAGCCTGAGGCAGGCCCGCGCAGCATCGCCACCTTTGCCATCGGCTCCGCCCTCGGCCCGCGCCAGCGCCTGGGCTTCCGTATCGACGGTCAGCACGGCGTTGCCGACCGGAATGTTGTGGCGGATCGCCGTTTCCATCAGCCAGTGGTTGGTATTGTTGCAGACGATGTCGTAATGCGAGGTCTCACCGCGAATGACGCAGCCGAGCGCGAGCGCGCCCGCATAGGAGTCGCGGCTGTTGCCGGCAAAGAGCCCGGCGGCGACGGCCTGTGCAAACGCCTGCGGTATTTCGAGCGCACCCGGAACCGGCACCCGGTCATAGGCGACGCCCGCCGCATCGAGCACAGCCCGCGCGCCAGCGATCAGCTCGTCCGTGACGTTCTGATAGTACGGCGCCTCGATGATGAGGATGCGGGCCGAGCTTCCGGAGTGAAGCTCCATCTCGGAGCGGGAGCGGGTTTCTTTTCTGACCATGACAGCTACTCGATAGCCCGTGTATCAACAATGCGCAGGCCATAAGCCTCGAGACCAACGTAGACGTCGTCCGGCGCGTTCGTCAGCAGCACCATGTCTCCGACGCCGAGCGCGCGCAGGATCTGCGATCCCACTCCGATCTCGAGCTGCCGCCGCCCGTGTGCGCTTTTTCCATCGGCGGCAGGCTGCATCGAGCGAGACGCGATCCAGTCCGAGACGCCCTTGGGGCCGACATGGCGGATCAGTACGAGAACGCCGCGCCCTTCGCGCTCGAGCGCCCGCATGGAGTTGGCGACGGTGCCATGGGTCCCGCCGATGCCAAGGAGATCGCCCGGCACGTTGACCGCGTGCACGCGCACCAGCACCGGTCCCGGCGCCGTGAGATCACCTTTGACCAGCGCCAGATGCTCGACGGACTCCACCGTCGTGGTGAAGACATGGAGATCGAACGCGCCGCCGAACGCGCTTTCGACTTTCGCCTGCGCCACCTGCTTGACCAGCCGGTCATGCTTCAGGCGGTAGGCGATGAGATCCTCGATGGTGCCGATCTTGAGGCCATGGCGCTGCGCGAAGGGCACGAGGTCTGGCATCCTCGACATGGTGCCGTCTTCGTTCATGATCTCGCAGATCACGGCGGCCGGATAGAGCCCGGCAAGACGCGCGAGATCGACGGATGCTTCTGTATGGCCAGCGCGGATCAGCACGCCGCCTTCGCGCGCGACAAGCGGAAACACGTGGCCGGGAGAGACAATGTCATTCGCGCCCTTGGTCGGATCGATAGCGGTCGCGATGGTGCGCGCGCGATCGTGGGCCGAGATGCCCGTCGACACGCCCTCGCGCGCCTCGATCGACTGCGTGAACGCTGTACGCTCGCGCGCCGCCTGCGTGCGCACCATGAAGTCGAGCCCGAGTTCCTGCGCCCGCGTCTGCAGGAGAGCAAGGCAGATGAGCCCGCGCCCGTGCTTGGCCATGAAGTTGATGGCGTCCGGCGTCGCCATTTGCGCCGGAATGATGAGATCGCCTTCGTTCTCGCGGCTTTCGGCATCGACGAGAATGACCATGCGTCCGTTGCGCATGTCGTCGACGATCTCCGCCGTCGATGAAAGAAAACCGCCGCTCTCGGCGCGTGTGATGTTCTCGAGTTCGATGCTCACTCGCGAAACTCCATGATCCGCGCCACGTATCTGGCGAACAGGTCGATCTCGACGTTGATTTCGTCGCCGGGCTTTTTGCGCCCCCACGTCGTCTGGGTCAAGGTCGCCGGAATGAGATTGACGCCAAAGCGCAGCCCGTCCACCTCGTTGACCGTGAGCGACGTGCCGTCGAGCGCGACCGAGCCCTTGGGCGCGATGTAAGGCGCGATCTCTTCCGGCACCTCGAGCAGAACGCGCAGGCTTTCCCCGTCCGCGTGCATGCTCACGATGCGCCCGACGCCGTCCACATGCCCCGAAACGATGTGTCCGCCAAGCTCGTCGCCGGCTTTGAGCGCCCGCTCGAGGTTCACCCGCCGTCCGGCCTGCCAGGCTCCGAGCGTCGTTTTCGAGAGCGTTTCGTTCGAGACGTCGACGGTGAATGCGGAACCCTCGCCATCGGCCCGCACGGCGACGACGGTGAGACAGCAGCCATCACACGCGATGGAAGCGCCAAACACGATGCCATCCGCATCATAGCGCGAGCGAATGGCGAAACGCCCGCCCTCGGCGCCGATGACCTCGCCGACATCCGTAATAATTCCCGTGAACACCTTTGCGCTCCTAGCTTCCGACCTGCCGCACGCGAAGGAGCGCCAGTGCATCCGTTCCGACGCGCCGGTGCGCCGCGAGCGCGAGATCTAGCCCCGGAGCATAGCGGGCGGCAAGCTCCGAGAGTGCCGCGGCATCCGCCTTGCCGGCGCCGGCCTGAAAAAGGGCCACTTCATCGGCGAGACCAGCCTCGGAAAATGCACGCCAGGTTGCCGCTCCGCCTTCAACCAGAAGCCGCGTCATGCCTGCGTCCGCAAGCCGGGACAGCACGTGCGCGAGCGACAAGCCGGCGGCGCCGCATGGCACCCGCTCCACCCTTGCCCCGGTTGCCTCGAAATCGCCGGCGCGCGCCGCCGGCGCGTCCTCTCCGGTGAAGATCCACGTCGGCACCTGCCGAGCGGTGCGCACGAGCTTGAGGCCTGACGGCAGATCGAGCGACCGTGACAGCACGACACGCAGCGGCGAGCGCCACTCAAGGCCGGCCAGCCGGCACGTGAGCTCCGGATCGTCGTCCCGCGCCGTGCCGCCGCCGACGAGAATGGCATCGCTCTCCGCCCTGAGCCGGTGGGCGGCCGCTCGCGCCTCCGGGCCGGTCACCATCAGAGGCTGGCCGCCGGCCCCGCGCGGCAGCGTGCCATCGCTGGCTAGCGCCATCTTGAGTTGCACGAAAGGGCGCCGGTCCGTGATGCGCCGGATATGCCCCAGCGTCGTCCAGCGCGCTTCGCCCTCTTCGAGCCCGACCTCGACCGTGATCCCGGCCGCCTTGAGCCGGGCGATGCCGTCGCCCTGCGTCCTCGGATCCGGATCGCCGACGCCGACCACCACGCGCCGGACGCCGGCCTTGATCACGGCATCGGCGCACGGCGGGGTCTTGCCGAAATGGGCGCATGGCTCGAGCGTGACATAAAGCGTGGCCCCGCGCGCGCGGGGCCCCGCCCGCCTCAGCGCCTCCGTCTCCGCGTGCGGCCGTCCGCCCGGCTGCGTCCATCCCCGGCCGATCACCTCGCCCGTCGCCTCGTCTGCGAGCACCGCGCCGACGGCGGGATTGGGCGCGACGGTGCCGAGCCCCCGCTGCGCCAGCGTCAGCGCAATCCGCATCATCTGCGCATCGAAGGACGAAAAGCTCATGGCCTCAGATCTCCCCCTCTCCCCGTGAGAGCGAGGAGAGCATCAATCAATGCTTTTTCGCGATCCCGAGCGCCGGGCCAGTCTCGTCGTCGCGCGCGATCTCGCCCAGGACCTCCTGGAAGTCGGCTGCCTCGCGGAAATCCCGATAGACGGAGGCGAAGCGCACGTAAGCCACCGGATCGAGGCCGCGCAGTCCCTCCATCACGTAGGCCCCAATGGTGGCGCTCGGAATCTCGGCTTCTCCCGAGCTCTCGAGCCGCCGCACGATGCCGGAGACCATCCGGTCCACCCGCTCCGGCTCGATGGGCCGCTTGCGCAGGGCCACCGCGACCGACTTCGAAAGCTTGTCGCGATCAAACGGCACCTTGCGTCCGGAGCGCTTGACGACGATCAGCTCGCGCAGTTGCACACGCTCGAACGTAGTGAAGCGGCCGCCGCAGTCGGGACACACGCGCCGCCTGCGGATGGCCGTATTTTCCTCGGTAGGGCGGCTGTCCTTCACCTGCGTTTCCTCGCAGGCGCAGTAGGGGCAGCGCATCTGGAGCGTCTCCGAATTGAAAGGCGCCGGTGCACGCAGCGCCGGCGCCTTCTTCTAAATCAGTTTGTGGATCGGCGAAACGCCAGTCCGCGCCCGGATCAGTAGATCGGGAAGCGCTTGCAGAGCTCCGTCGCCTCGGCCTTGATCTTTTCCTCGACGGCCGAGTTCCCGGCTTCGCCGTTCTTGGCGAGGCCTTCCAGCACCTCGGCAATCATGCGGCCGATGTCGCGGAACTCGGCTTCCCCGAAGCCGCGCGTGGTGCCGGCAGGCGCACCGAGACGGATGCCGCTCGTCACCATCGCCTTCTCGGGATCGAACGGCACGCCGTTCTTGTTGCAGGTGATGTGGGCCCGCCCGAGCGACTTCTCCGAGATGTTGCCGGTGAGCTTCTTCGGCCGAAGGTCGACGAGGATGAGGTGCGTATCCGTGCCGCCCGACACCAGCGCGAAGCCGGCGTCCACCAGAACCTCGCCCATGGCCTTGCAGTTGGCGATCACCTGCTTGGCGTAGGCCTTGAATTCCGGCGCCAGGACCTCGCCGAACGCCACGGCCTTGCCGGCGATGGCATGCATCAGCGGTCCGCCCTGAATGCCGGGGAAGATGGCCGAGTTGACCTTCTTCGCAATTTCCTCGTCGTTGGTGAGGATCATGCCGCCGCGCGGTCCGCGAAGCGTCTTGTGCGTCGTCGTGGTCACGACGTGCGCGTGCGGGAAGGGCGAGGGATGCTCGCCTGCGGCGACGAGGCCCGCGAAGTGCGCCATATCTACCATCAGGTGCGCACCGACCTCGTCCGCGATCGAGCGGAACGCGGGGAAATCGAAATGGCGCGGATAGGCCGATCCGCCGGCGATGATCAGGCGCGGGTTCTCAGCCTTCGCGATCTTGCGCACCTCGTCCATGTCGACGAGATGCGTATCGGGCTGCACCTGGTAGTGGACAGCGCGGAACCACTTGCCGGACTGATTGACCGGCGCGCCGTGCGTGAGATGGCCGCCATGTGCCAGGCTGAGGCCAAGCACCGTATCACCCGGCTTCGCGAGCGCGTTGAAAACACCCTGGTTGGCCTGCGAGCCGGAGCTTGGCTGCACGTTCGCGAAGCTGCAGCCGAAGATCTTCTTGGCCCGCTCGATGGCCAGCTCCTCGACGATGTCAACGTACTGGCAGCCGCCGTAATAGCGCCGGCCGGGATAGCCTTCCGCGTACTTGTTGGTGAGAACGCTTCCGGACGCCTCGAGAACCGCCTTGGACACGATGTTCTCGGAGGCGATGAGCTCGATCTCGTACTGCTGGCGGCCCAGCTCCTTGTCGATCGCGGAGGCGACCTCGGGATCGGTCTCGGCCAACGATGCTTGGAAGAAATGGGCGGTCGGGCTTTGAGCCTTCATTTTCAACATGACGTTTCCTCGTTGGTCCGATTATGGGGATGAATGCGAATGGCGCTGAGCAAGCCTGCGCGGAAGGAGGACCGGCGCGTCGCCAGAGGCCTCGTGGCGGCACGGGGATTGTGGCACGACGGCCCCTACTTTCGCATGCCATTATCATGCGTCAGCTCGAAGCAACAGAGAAGTTGCGTCGCACCCCCAAGTGTGACTGTGCGCTGCAACACAGCCTCCACGATCATCGCGAGGAGCAGAATGCACCTCGAGGGATCCTACGTTAGGGGACGCTAAGTTGCTTGTTGATTTTGGATTTCAAAGCACGCCAGCAAGTGCGTCCGCGACGCGCTGTGCCCGCCAACCTTAAAGTGTGATCGCGGCGGTGCAGCAACCTCGCGGACTGCTGGATCGAATAAAAAACGACGTGTGCTTATTCGGCCGCAAGTTTGCCGGTGCGGCCCTCGGCGGCCGGGCAGGCCGTCCACAGCTCGCTCAGCGCCGCCGTCAGCGTATCCATCTGCTCGTCGGTGTGATGCGGCCCCGGCGTGAGGCGGATGCGCTCCGTGCCGCGCGGCACCGTCGGATAGTTGATCGGCTGCACATAGATGCCGTGCTGCTCGAGAAGGCGGTCCGTCACCTCTTTGCAGTGAACCGGATCGCCGATCAGCACCGGAACGATATGGCTCTGGTTGGGGAACACCGGCAGCCCGGCGGCCGTGAGGCGCGCCTTCAGCGCCTTCGCCCGCTCCTGGTGCCGAGCCCGCTCGAACGGGCTCGCCTTGAGGTGGCGGATGCTGGCGAGCGCGCCGGCTGCGATGGCAGGCGCAAGCGACGTGGTGAAGATGAACCCGGCGGCGTAGGAGCGGATGGCATCGCAGAGATCGCTGGTGCCAGCGATGTAGCCGCCCATCACGCCGAAGCCCTTGGCCAGCGTGCCGTTGATGATGTCGACGCGGTGCATGACGCCGTCACGCTCGGCAATGCCGCCGCCGCGCGGCCCGTAGAGACCCACAGCATGAACCTCGTCGAGGTAGGTCAGCGCGCCGTATTTTTCGGCGAGATCGCAAATCGCTCCGATCGGCGAGATGTGCCCATCCATCGAGTACACGCTCTCGAAGGCGATGATTTTCGGCGTGTCGTAAGGGAATTCCTTGAGCTTCGCCTCCAGATCCGCGACGTCGTTATGGCGGAAGATGCGCTTCTCCGAACCCCCGTGGCGGATGCCCTGGATCATCGAGGCATGGTTCTTCTCGTCGGAGAAGATCACGCAGCCGGGCAGCAGCTTGGCCAGCGTCGAGAGCGTCGCGTCGTTGGCGACGTACGCGGAGGTGAAGAGAAGTGCCTGCTCCTTGCCGTGCAGGTCAGCGAGCTCCCGCTCGAGCTGGACGTGATAGTGCGTGGTGCCGGAGATGTTGCGCGTGCCGCCGGAGCCTGCGCCCACGGCGTCGATCGCCTCGTGCATTGCGGCGATCACCTTGGGATGCTGTCCCATGCCCAGATAATCGTTGGAGCACCAGACGACGATCGGCTTGGCGCCGCCTGGCGTGACATGATCGGCGGCCGGAAACGCACCGCGATGGCGCTTTACGTCAGCGAACACCCTATAGCGACCCTCCCGCCGGATCGCATCGAGAGAAGCCTTGAAGTGCCTCGCATAATCCACCATCGACGTATTCCTCGAACGTTTTGTTCTACGGCGCGCCGCTGGTTTTAGAAAGCTCCTGGCAACGAGCAGACAGGTTTCCGAGGAGTATCGCGACCCAAGTATGGCAGACCGATTTGAGCCTTAGCATTGCGCGCCGGAGGTTACAGTGCAACGACCCCTTATGTCGCGGCAAGCCCTGTCCGTCCAGTAGTAAGAGACGGGCGTCGCGGCCAAGACGGTTGCTTCCGATGAAAACCATGCTCCGCGGGGCCTTCCGGGTGCCTTGACCATTATCAAGTGCGACGTGGAAAACGAGGCTTCGCCCCCACGCCGTCAATAAGACGTCGCGATTTGTGCGACGCCATCGCGGTTATAGAGGTCGCGGCGGAAATGCACGGTCCCGTCCTCCGTGGCCCAGGCCGAAATGTAGACGAAGTGCAGCGGCACCGGCGCAGCGAGCTTGACGTCGAGCCGCTCACCCGTCTCCTTCATCTTCTCCACGCGTTCCTGATCCCAGCCGCTATTCTGCCCGAGCAGCCAGTACGCGAGCCGCTCCACATTATGCACCCGGATGCAGCCTGAGCTCGCCGCTCGGAAATTGCTGCCGAAAAGACCTTCCGACGGGCTGTCGTGCATGTAGACGGAATCGCTGTTGGCGAAATTGATCTTCACGAAGCCGAGCGGATTGTCCTTCCCGGGCGGCTGCCGGTAAGCGTAGGACTTCACCGCCGCTCCGCTCCAATTGATCGTCGCGGGATCGACCTTCTTGCCGTTGCTGTAAGCCTCGATGCCAGTCTTGATCAGCACGTTCTCGCCTCTCGCCTGCATCTCGCGGCCCTGGGGGATGAGGTCCTTCTGGATGACGGTCGGCGGCAGGCGCCAGATCGGATTGAAGTTCATCTCCGTGATCGAGGAGCGGAGGATCGGCGTCGCCCGGTCCGGCTTGCCCACGACTCCGGTATGGCGCGAGATGACCTTGTTGAGCGCCACCGCCTCGACCTGCGCCGCCGGGATGTTGACCACCACGTACTTGCTCTGCGACTTGACGACGGCGGCAAGCTCCGTGATCCGCTTGAGATTGACCTTGAGCTGTTTGAGCCGATCCTCGGCGCTGACGTTGAGCGCCGCCAGCGTCGGCTTGTCGAGCCGGCCATTGGGCGTCAGCCCGTTCGTCGCCTGATAAGCCTTGAGCGCCTCAACGACGGTGCCATCCAGCGTTTCACCGCCCGCCGCATCCGCGCGGAGCTCGCCTGAGACGATGAGCCGGCTCCGCAGCGCCGCGACCGCCGAATGTTGCTCGCCGGGCTTCACGAGCGCCTCGGGAATTGTTCCCCATCCGCCGGCCTCGACGATCCGTGTGTAGCGCGCGATCCCCCTTTGCGTTGCAGCCACATTGGCGGGCGACAGCGTCGGATAGCCCGGCGCGGGATTGCGCTCGAGTTCCTTGAGCCTCTGGCGCTCGCTTACGGCGCTGCCGGCGCCGTCTCTGGGGCCGAACTGCAGGCTCCACATGTCGTCCATGGCCAAGGCGGCCCCCGACGAAGTAACGAGGGCGGCGAGGGCCACCCCCATCCGCCGGCAGCCCCTGCCACGAATGCCACTGATCGACGCCGCCATGAAGCCCCCTACGCCACGCGATCGCCCCGGGCCACGCCCAGGCTCGATCAGGCGAGTATCATCCCACCAGTTCTCGATATGATGAAAGAATGGCATGTTCCGGAAGCCGTCAAAAGCCCCCGGGCGCGGCGGCCGCCGGGAGTGATGCGGGCCTGCCACAACTCCCTTTCACAGGGTCCCATGCCGGATAGCGGACGCAAAAAAGGGCGCGTGACGCGCCCTTTTCCGATTCTCCGCTTTTGCGGATTTTAAAGGCGGTAGCGGATCTGATCGGTCCAAAACCGCTCGAGACGCCCCAGTGCCTTGTTCAGCCCCTGCAGCTCCGTGCTGGAGACCTGCGCCACCGCTTCGACCGAGCCGAGCTGACGCTGGTAGAGCCTGGACACGACCTCCGCCGCCTGCCGGCCCTTGGCCGAGAGCGAAACGCGCACGCTCCGCTTGTCCGTCTCGCTCCGCTCGTAGTCGATGTAGCCCATCTCAACGAGCTTCTTGAGATTGTAGGAAACGTTGGAGCCCATGTAGAGGCCGCGGCTCTTGAGCTCTCCGGCTGTCAGCTCGTTGTCTCCCATATTGTAGAGCAGGAGAGCCTGCACTGCGTTGAGCTCGGAGATCCCGGTCCGGTCGAACTCGTCCTTGACCACATCGAGCAGGAGGCGGTGCAGACGCTCTATGAGATGAAGGCTCTGCACATACTCCGAACGAAGATTGGGATCCTGGTTTACGGGCGCATGATTGCGCGCCGCACTGACTGCCGTACTCATACCTGCCTCACACAACACCTGTTTGACGCGACCGGTTTTCCCGGTTCTGATATTTGGAGACTACGGCAGATCCATAAAAATTAGCTCAATCTATTCGGTAAATCCTGGGTGAATCTCGGTCCCGGCTTGGAGCACACGGGAGTCGGGTTCTCACCATCACGCACGCAGCGAAACACTGGAAAACATATCCTCGCCGCGGTCTCAGGCGCGCGCCGCCTGCATCTCCTCGCGCGTCGGCAGCGCCAGCTCGCGCACCCCAAGCGGAGCAAAGTAAACGTCGAGCATGGCCTCGCTCACGTCCGTGATGCGCGCGGGCGACCAGCGCGGCGTACCATCCTTATCGATCAACGCCGCCCTCACCCCCTCGTAGAAATCGCCCTTGGCCTCGAGGATGCGCACGGCGAGCCGATAGTCCGCGATCAGCGTCTCTCTCAGGTCGCGCGTCCGAGCGGCGAGAATGTGCCGATGGGTGATCTTGAGGGAGAGCGGCGAGCGCTGGTTCAGCTCGGCCGCCACCTGCTGCGCCCAGTCCCGCCCTGCTCCCTCGACCGCCTCGAGCCGTGCCAGGATGCCCTCCACGCTTGGCTCCGAGAAGCACTCGGCGATCAACACACGGACAGGCGCAAGCTCGCCCTCGCCCGGCTCGACATGCCGCTCATCCAGCACCGGATCGACGGGCCACGTATCCGCGAGCGCAGCCTTGATCGCTTCGAACTCTCCGGCCTCGATGCAATGCGTGACGAGCCCGAGCGCGTAAGCCTCCGCGCGCCCGATGCTGCGTCCTGTGAGACCGAGATACATGCCGACATGCCCCGGAAGCCGCGCCAGCGTGTAACAGACACCGACATCCGGAAAGAGCCCGATCTTCGTCTCCGGCATAGCGAACGAATAGCCCTCGCCCGCCACGCGGTGCGTGCCGAACTGGGTGATGCCGACACCACCGCCCATGATCATGCCGTTGATCAGCGAGACCGTGGGTTTGGAGAAGCACTCGCATTGCCAGTTGAGCGCGTACTCGTCAGCGAACGGCTTCATGCCGGCTGCGGGATCCGTCCGTGCAAGGCCGACGATCTCGCGCACGTCCGATCCTGCCGAAAATGCTCTCGGGCTCTCCGACTCGAGGACCACGGCATAGACCTGCGGATCGCGCGCAAACGACCACAGACCTTCCGACAGCGTGGCCCGCATCTCCTGTGTGAGCGCGTTGAGCGTCTTCGGACGAGCGAGAGTGACGAGCGCCAGCGATCCCGTGATCTCGATCCTCAGCGCTTCGTCGGCCGTCTCTGCCATCGGCATCTCTCCCGTAACCGTGTCATCTGCTGTCCAAAAGCTCCTGGAAATCGCGATGCTTGCCATTTGGAGCCACATTTCGCGCCTATACAGGCTTCGTCGATGAGATGAAACTGCCAGCTTGATTCGCTAGGCGGCATCTAAGCTCACGCCCGCGGCGGCCTCGCATGCCGGGCCTCGCATTCAAGGAACGGAATGAGCCTCAGGATCGCACCCTTCACGCGGTATCGCACGGCTTTAGGCATTGCGCTCGCGGTTCTCGCCAGCGCGGAGGCCCACGCCGGCGATGCGTCCATTCCGGAAGCTGTGACGAGCGCATTCGAGACGATCGTCATCGACGCCAGGAAAGCCGCATCCAAGGCGACCGCCGCCGCAAAGGGAGCGGTTGATGCCCGCAAACAGAAGCGTGCCGCAAGCCAGCACGTAAAACCCAAGCACAAACCCGCCCGCGAAGACGCCGGCAAAAAAGCAGACGGCAGCGCAAGAGAAAGCCAGGCGCCAGCTTCGCCCGCCAGCGCCCCGTCGGCGAAAGACGCCGCCACTGGCGCTGCGCCCGGAGAGGCAGAAGCCGCTCCCGCCAAGAAGCCGCTTATCGCCACCGAGTGGCCGGCCACCGATGTGGAACTGGCAAGAGCGCGCTGCACACAGCTCCTGAAGGGCGTCGACGCCGTCGCTATCCCGGAGCCGCCGTTCCGCAAGGGCGATTGCGGCACCATGGCGCCGGTCCGGCTGGTGTCCATCGGCAAGGATCCGGAGGTCGCGCTGTCGCCGCCTCCCGTCGTCACGTGCGATTTGGTGGTCGCGCTCGCGAAATGGATCGAGACCGAAGTGCAGCCCGCTGCCAAGCGCCATCTCGGCTCGGCCGTGATCCGCATGGAATCGATGAGCGACTATTCCTGCCGCATGGCCTACGGCCGCATCGGCAACAAGCTGTCCGAGCACGGTAAGGCCAACGCCCTCGATATCCGCAGCTTCACCACCCAGAAGGGCAGCCAGGCCATCGTGCTGACCCATTGGGGCGAGACGCGGCGGGATGTCCTGCGCCGCCTCGTCGCCGAAAAAAAAGAAGCGGAGAAGGCGGCCATCGCCAAGGCTGCGGCAGAAAAGGCTGCCAAAGACCGCATGGAGATCGCCGAAGCCGCCGCCAAGGGACATGTCACGTCCCTGCCGCGCCCAACCATTGCGGAGGGCGTCTCCAAGAATGACAAAGCCCCTCTCGCCCTGCGCACCTCAATCACGGGAGACGGCAAGCGCGATGCCAAGCGTCCCTCGAGCCTCGGCGGGCCGAAGGAAACCGCCTTTCAGAACGACGCGGCACTGAAAGCCGCGCCCACAAAGGACGCTGCCGTTAAAGATGCCACTCTCAAAAATAACGCTGGCAAAGCGACGGCGAAGCGCAAGCGCCGGTCTCGCGAGGAGGCCGCTCTGCTGGCGGCGCTTCCGCCCGATGCGGCGGCCAAAGTAGCAGCGCCGCCGCCAAAAACCGCCGCCGCACGCTTCCTGCGGGAGATTCACGCCTCGGGCTGCCGCATTTTCGGGACGACGCTCGGCCCTGAGGCCAACGAGGCCCACCGCAACCATTTCCACGTCGACATGGCCGAACGAAAGGTCCACAAGATCTGCGACTGACTGGTCTTCTGAGCCGGATGCCGCGGGGCTTGAAACCTTGCTCCGAAGTGCGGATGATTCCGGCCGATCTCCCACCTTCCGGAAACACTCTAGTCGAGGCCTCGAGCGTGACCCTGCCCAAATCCGCGCCCCGCACCGCCGCCACAGCACAATCCGCTTCCGCGGGCGGCTATCCGGCCGTGCGCCTGCGCCGCACCCGGCGGGCCGCCTGGTCGCGCCGCCTCGTCGCCGAGGCAACGCTCTCCCCCAGCGACTTCATCTGGCCATTGTTCGTCATCGAGGGCGAAGGGCGGCGCGAGCCGGTCGCCACCATGCCCGGCGTCGCGCGCCTGAGCGTCGATCTGATCGTCGAGGCCGCACGGGAAGCGGAAGCGCTCGGCATCCCCGCCATCGCGCTCTTCCCCAACACCGATCCGTCGCTGCGCAGCGACGACGCCCGCGAGGCGCTCAATCCGGAAAACCTCGTCTGCCGCGCGACCCGCGCCGTCAAGGCTGCCGGCATCGGCGTCGGCATCGTGCTCGACGTGGCCCTCGACCCCTATACGAGCCATGGCCACGACGGTCTTCTCGTCGATGGCAAGATCGTGAATGACGAAACCGTCGCCATGCTCGTCCGCCAGTCTCTGATCCAGGCCGAGGCGGGCGCCGATATCCTGGCTCCCTCCGACATGATGGATGGACGCATCGGCGCCATCCGCCGCGCTCTCGAGGAGGCAGGCCGCACCGATACGCAGATCATGTCCTACGCCGCCAAGTACGCGAGCGCCTTCTACGGGCCGTTCCGCGACGCCGTCGGCTCCGGCGGCCTGCTCAAGGGCGATAAGCGCACCTATCAGATGGATCCGGCCAACAGCGACGAGGCGATGCGCGAGGTTGCCCTCGATCTCGCCGAGGGCGCCGACATGGTGATGGTGAAACCCGGGATGCCGTATCTCGACATCGTGCGCCGTGTCTCGGAGACGTTCGCGGTACCGACCTTCGCCTATCAGGTGTCGGGCGAATACGCGATGATCATGTCCGCGGCCGGGAACGGCTGGCTCGATGCTGACAAGACGATCCTCGAAAGCCTCCTCGCTTTCAAGCGGGCGGGGGCGTCAGGCATCTTCACCTACTTCGCCCCACACGCCGCCAAGCTTCTGCGCACCGACCCGTCCAAGATCTGATCGCAGCTCTAACGAACGCCATCCTGGGGAAGGCCAGGATCCGCGCCAACCTCCACAAAGGAAACGCACCAAGGATCCTAGCCCGACACGTCCAGGCGTAAATTCAAAAGCGGAGGCTTACACTTTGCCGCCGAGCGCGCCATTGGCGCGCCACGAGAACGGATGCCCGACGATGCGGTGATAGAGGCGCGGCGCGAGCGGCAGGGCCATCCAGCCGAGCACGTTCAGGATCACGGCCCGCACGTGAACCGGCTCGAATGCGACATCGAGCACAGCGAGCACGATGAGCATCAGCGAAAGAACGGCCATCGCAGCGGCAAGGCCGATGAAGAGAATCATGAACGTCGCATCGTATGCGATGGAACGAGAATCGATCATGACAGGCTCCCAATGTCTCGGCTGAGAGAAGCCAGCCAACGGTTGCTTTGAAGTTAACGCGCACTGCCGCCTGATGGCTGCTTGCAGTCGCGCACGGCACGGCGTGGAGCCTCGCACAACGAAAGCGGCATCCTGCTCTCACGCGGAGGCGCATGCGCATCTGCTCGAACCAACGGGCTCGTCATCACGCGGACGCCATTCGATGCTGATTGTTCGAGATGCGAGCGTGCTCGCCGATCGCAAACATTGAATCAGCTTTAACGCAAAACATAGAGCGCGCTCAAAGGTGAACGCGCTCTAGATAATGCGGGATAAAGTAGATTCGTGATAGTCCCGCGACTTGACAGGACATCAATCATTGGCGCTGTGAGTCTTCGCCGACACAGTTTTGGCCAGAACGCTCTTGGCCTTTGTTCGCGCGCGCCGCCTAGCGAACACTTTGGCCTGCATGGCTCCGCCATGACCAGTGCCCACTTTTCCGGAAGCACTCTGTTTCCTCGTGCTTCTTATCGGAAAACCGGTGCCCACTTTTCCGGAAGCACTCGAGTTGCGCTCAGCGGCGAACGCGCCGGCGCTGGAAGTCCTCGACCGGCGCGGGCTCCGCCTCCCAAGGCTCGCCCGTTTCCGCATCCTGCTCGGCTGCGGGCGGCCTTTGCGCCGCTGCGTTGCGCGGCTTCTCGCAGCCGGTGAGCCAGACGTCGAACACGGGATGCTCGACGGCGTTGAGGCCCGGACTCTGAGCAAACATCCATCCGGTGAAGATCCGCTTCTCGTTGCCGTCGAGAAGCACCTCGTCGACTTCGACGAAGGTCGTCGTTTTCGGCTGCTCCGTCGGCGGGCGCGAATAGCAGACGCGCGGCGTGACCTTGAGGGCGCCGAACTCCACCGTCTCGTTGATCGGGATCTCGAGCGTCTTGATCGTTGCCGTCACCTTGTCGAGCGCCGAAAAGACGGCCACCCGGTTATCGATCCGCTCGGCAGCAGCGGCCGGCCCCGCAGCCGCTGCCGCGACAAGCAGGCCAAACCAGCAGGCCTTGGCGCCGACGGCGCCTGCCTCTGGTCTGCTCGAAATGCCTGTACGGGGGCGGGTCATCCGCAATGCGTCCTATGCTGGCCGAAAGGGCACGGCGACCGTGCGCCCGCGCCGCCCGCAGATCTGCGACGCAACGATGGCGTAGGCATGGCTGCCCGCTCCGGCTCCCAGGCTGATCACTCCGTGATCACTCCGGCCGCCACGGCTTATAGTCGCCGGTCGCTTTCGGCCGCTGTCCCGCACCGAGAATGGACCCCGCGGGCCGGTAGGCCTCAGGCGTTCCCGTCATATTGGGGAGATGCGGTTTCTCCCAGGGGCGCGGGGTGTAGCGTTCCTCGGTTGGCGGCGTGTCGACAGTATAATGCAGCCAGCCATGCCACTCGGGCGGCACCTTGGAGGCCTCGGCAAGGTCGGTATAAGTCACCCACCGCCGCAGCCGGCCGAGCGGCCCGACCGCGCCGACGCCCTCGATCTGCTCGTAATAGCGATTCCCCAAAGAATCCGAGCCGACGAAGCGGCCCTGCCGCGCGATGGTCAGCCGCGTCCCCCAGGTGTTGCCACCCCACCAACTGAAGATCTCGCTGAAAATACCCATTGGATGCTTGTCCTCCGCACCGTCTCCCGGTGGGCTTAACGCGTCGCTCGCCTGAGCGCCAGTGGGCATTCTCCCGCGCCCGCAGAGAGCCTGATTGGTCAAAATCCGCGCCGGCTTACCAGAAGCAAGTGTAACAGCAGAAGCCCGGATTGAGACCCGCGGATCAGTGTCTAAGCGCGTTCACTCACCAACCTCGCCATCAAAAACGAACGCGCTCCAGCCTCACTCACACGCGGCCAAAATCGACCCGACACAGTCGCCCGAGCAAATATGCAACACTCGTAGGATACGTTGGCGTCACGGAATCGCACTATTCTCTCAAATGCGGCCCGCACAAAGGAGCCTTTCGGGCGTTTTACACATGCCTATTTTTTTGGCATTCGGCGCCGGGCCCCGCAACTTCGGGCTTTTCCGACCCTCAATCCCCAGCTTACCAACACCACTAGATGTAGAGCTAGTTGCCTCTGCGACCTACAAAATGTAGCCGCCCAAGGTTTCAACTCGCCTCGAATCAAGTTAGCTTCATCCCTCGTTGGCCGGCCTTGGGGGAACCTCGCGAAAGCGACTGGCGGGCTTCAAAAGTAACAATCAGAACAAAGTGGCTCCTGCGTGCACGAGAGCACCTGGATGCTGCCTTAGGAACGCCGAGTCCTCGGCGTTCCACGAGCTTGTGTGTCAAAAAAACAACCGCGTCGTCAATTCGTATCTCGTTGCGCCGCTCGTCCAATCACTAAAACTGCAACGAGGGAAAGATGAAGATCACGCGGCGCTTCACGACGGCTGGAAAGTCTCCTTACGAGAGCATCGCGTTTCGCCGCGCGACTTCGGAAATTAAGAATCCGGATGGCTCGGTCGTTTTCCGCCTCGATGGCTTCGAGGTTCCCGAGGATTGGAGCCAGGTCGCAGCCGACATCCTGGCCCAGAAGTATTTCCGCAAGGCCGGCGTTCCGCGTCGCCTGAAGAAGGTCGAGGAGACGCAGGTTCCGTCCTGGCTCTGGCGCTCGGTCGCCGACGAGCGGGCCCTCGCCGCGCTGCCGGAGGACGAGCGCACGGGCGGCGAGACGGATGCCCGCCAGGTCTTCGACCGCCTCGCCGGCACTTGGACCTACTGGGGCTGGAAGGGCGGTTACTTCACCACTGAGGATGATGCCCGCGCCTTCTATGACGAGCATCGCTACATGCTCGCCAAGCAGATGGCCGCGCCGAACTCGCCTCAGTGGTTCAACACCGGCCTGTTCTGGGCCTACGGCATCGATGGTCCCGGGCAGGGCCACTTCTACGTCGATTTCGAGACCGGCAAGCTGACCGTTTCGACCTCGTCCTACGAGCATCCGCAGCCGCACGCCTGCTTCATCCAGTCCGTCAACGACGATCTCGTCAACGAGAACGGCATCATGGACCTTTGGGTGCGGGAAGCGCGCCTCTTCAAGTACGGCTCCGGCACGGGCTCCAACTTCTCGAGCCTGCGCGGCGCCAACGAGAAGCTATCGGGTGGCGGCCGCTCGTCAGGCCTCATGAGCTTCCTCAAGATCGGCGACCGCGCCGCTGGCGCCATCAAGTCGGGCGGCACCACGCGCCGCGCGGCCAAGATGGTCGTCGTCGACGTCGATCATCCGGACATCGAGGAATACATCGGCTGGAAGGTAAAGGAGGAGCAGAAGGTCGCCGCCCTCGTCACCGGCTCGCGCATCTGCCAGAAGCGCCTCAAGGCCGTGATGAAGGCTTGCGTCAACTGCGATGCGGATGGCGCCCTGCCGGAGGCAGGCAAAAAAGAAGAACGTTGTTTTGACCCGGCCAAGAACCCGGCCCTGAAGCGCGCCATCAAGGAAGCGCGCCGCGACGACGTGCCGATGAACTACGTGCACCGCGTCATCCAGTTCGCGCGCCAGGGCTATAAGGACATCGCCTTCGATACCTACGACACCGACTGGGACAGCGAGGCCTACCTCACCGTCTCCGGCCAGAACTCGAACAATTCGGTCCGCGTCACCGACGAGTTCCTGACCGCGGTCGAGGAGGACAAGATCTGGGCGCTGACCTCGCGCACCACCGGCAAGACCGTAAAAACGCTGCAGGCCCGCGATCTGTGGGAACAGATCGGCCATGCCGCCTGGGCTTCCGCGGATCCCGGCATCCAGTTCCACACCACGATCAACGACTGGCACACCTGCCCGCAGTCGGGCCCGATCCGCGCCTCGAACCCGTGCTCCGAGTACATGTTCCTCGACGACACGGCGTGCAATCTCGCTTCGTTGAACCTCCTGACCTTCCGCAACGCGGACCGGACGTTCGACACCGAGAGCTTCGCGCACGCCTGCCGCCTCTGGACCATCGTGCTCGAGATCTCAGTGCTAATGGCGCAGTTCCCCTCGCGCCAGATTGCCGAGCTTTCCTACCGCTACCGCACGCTCGGCCTCGGCTTTGCCAACATCGGCGGCCTGCTGATGGCCTCGGCCATTCCCTACGACTCGAGCGAGGGCCGCGCCATCTGCGGGGCCATCTCGGCCCTGATGACCGGCACGTCCTACGCCACGTCCGCAGAGATGGCGGGCGAGCTTGGCCCATTCCCGGGCTTCGAGCCGAACCGCGCCGACATGCTGCGTGTGATCCGCAATCATCGCCGCGCGGCTTACGGCCAGACCGAGAACTACGAGCGCCTTTCCGTCGCGCCCGTCCCGCTCGATGCTCAGAGCTGCCCGGATCAACGCCTCGTCGACGCGGCGCGCATGGCGTGGGATCTCGCCATCGACCTCGGCCAGAAGCACGGCTACCGTAACGCGCAGGCCACCGTCGTTGCACCGACCGGCACCATCGGCCTGGTCATGGATTGCGACACGACAGGCATCGAGCCGGACTTCGCTCTCGTGAAGTTCAAGAAGCTCGCCGGCGGCGGCTATTTCAAGATCATCAACCGCGCCGTTCCCGAGGCGCTGCGCGTCCTCGGCTATCGCGAGAGCGAGATCGCCGAGATCACGGCTTACGCCGTGGGCCATGGCACTCTGGCCCAGGCCCCGGCCATCAACCACGCCTCTCTTATGGCGCGCGGCTTCACGCCTGAAATCATCGCGAAGATCGAAGCCAGCCTCGGCACCGCTTTCGACATCAAGTTCGTGTTCAACCGCTGGACGCTTGGCGACGAGTTCCTCACCGGCAAGCTCGCCATTCCGACCGAAAAGCTCGACGATCCGTCGTTCGATCTTCTCTCGCACCTCGGCTTCTCAAGGAAGGACATCGAGGCAGCCAACGAGCACGTCTGCGGCGCCATGACCCTCGAGGGCGCCCCGCACATGAAGCCCGAGCATCTGGCGGTGTTCGATTGCGCGAGCCCCTGCGGCCGCAAGGGCAAGCGCTACCTCTCGGTCGAGAGCCACATCCGCATGATGGCGGCCTCCCAGCCATTCATCTCGGGTGCCATCTCGAAGACCATCAACATGCCGAACGAGGCCACGGTCGAGGACTGCAAGGCGAGCTACATGCTCTCCTGGCGCCTTGCCCTCAAGGCCAACGCGCTCTATCGCGACGGCTCCAAGCTGTCCCAGCCGCTCAACGCCCAGGTCCTCGGCGACGATGTCGACGAGCAGGATGAGGTGGCGGAGCAGCTGACGGCCGACAAGCCGGCCGTGGATCGCGTTCTTCTCACGGCCGAGCGCCTCGCCAAGCGCGTTACCGAGCTTGAGCACGAGCTCAAGGCCCGCAGCCGGCGCGAGCGCGAGCGGATGCCGGGACGGCGCAAGGGTTACACGCAGAAAGCGTCCGTCGGCGGCCACAAGGTGTACCTGCGCACCGGCGAGTACGATGACGGCTCGCTCGGCGAGATCTTCGTCGACATGCACAAGGAAGGCGCCGCCTTCCGGTCGCTGATGAACAACTTTGCCATCGCCATCTCGCTCGGGCTCCAATATGGCGTGCCGCTCGAAGAGTATGTGGAGGCGTTCACCTTCACGCGCTTCGAGCCGGCGGGCCTCGTGCAAGGCAACGAGACGATCAAGAACGCGACCTCGATCCTGGACTACATCTTCCGCGAGCTCGCCGTCTCCTATCTCGGCCGCAACGATCTGGCTCACGTCGACCCGCGTGAGATCGTCGGCGAGACCGGCCTTGGCTCCTCGGATGCCGCGATCGACGAGCAGCTCGATCTCAACCTGCCCGAGAGCGTGACCAAGGTCGTCTCGAAGGGCTTCATGCGCGGCAACCTGCGGATTGCCGGCGGGCGGGCGCATCATGCGGAAGAGACCGACACTGTGCCCATGCTCAAGTCCGAGCTGGGGGGCACGTACCCAGCGGTAGAGAACGCAACGGCTCTCCACCCGAGTGATGGAGCGACGGCCCTGAAAACCGACACGGAGGTGATGTACCGGCGCATGATGGTGGCGGAAACGCAGGTGGTGAAGACCCGCTCGTCGACGGATCGCATCGCCGAAGCGCGCCTGCGCGGCTACGAGGGGCTGGCTTGCTCCGAGTGCGCCAACTTCACGATGGTGCGCAACGGCACTTGCCTCAAATGCGACACCTGCGGCGCAACGAGCGGCTGCAGCTGAATAAGAGAATAAGCATAAGAATGAAAAAGAGAGGCGGGGCCACAAGGCTCCGCCTTTTTCTTCGGGCACGAGGGGCCGCGCTCAAGAACCTGATCGTTTGATACGGCGCGGACGTGCCCCCATCGCCGCTGCAACGCTGATGACAACCTCGCCCTAAAGGCGCATCATTGGGCCGTCGCAGACTGCGCACTGCATCTGGACGCTTCCGCAGGAAACAGCGGGAGGTTGGAGATGGGCCATTACATTCCAAGGCTCGCGCGCATCACCTCAGGCCAGGGCACCGGCCGCGCGAGCGTGAGCGGCATTAACCCGAGAGACTCAAGCGTCGACGTCGAACGCCTCACGCGCCTCTTGCCGCAAATCCGCGAGCGGCTCGCCCTCGGCGATCAGTTTTCAGATGATGCTCTTCTCGCCAGCCTGCTTGCCATTGCGCGCCAGCCTTCCCACGAAGCGCGCTGGCGCGCGGCGGAGACGTCCACCCTCGGCCAGCACCTCGCCAGCAGCAGCGACGACCTTCACGGCGCGCTGGTTGGCCTGCTCTCGCTCTTGCCTGGGCCCTGAGCATTCGCTCGTACACACAGTTTTCCGCGGACAAGGCCATCTCGCCACACGACGGAGCAGCTCCGAATCAGCTCTCATAGTCTCAAAGAGACTGAAAGTGCCCGAAGCCGTCCGCATGCAGGAAATTGCGGAGGGGCTCGGGACGTACCATGGAGCCGTATCATGTCGTCCGCTTTCCCAGCGGCCCCGGCCAGCGTTTACCTCCTCGCCGACCATCTCGATTCTGCACTCGCCGCAGGCGAGGATCTCCTGAAGTGCACGCTGCGCTGGAACGCCGGCGATGCCCGCGATCCCGATGGGCTGAGAGAACACCGCCATGAGGAGCGTGTCGCCATCAATGCTGCGCGCACGCTCGAGATGCTTCTGTTGGCGCGCGTGCTGAAGTCTCGGGAAACGGCGCAGGACCTCGCCAAGGTCGACAGCCAGTTCAAGCTGATCACGCGGCTCTACACGAGCAGCACCGAAATCGTCGCCGATGCCGCAACCGAACTCGCAGACGAGACCTCCTACGCGTTCGACGCAGGCGATGGCATCACGTCCTATCTGCGGTCACGCGGTCTCATAGCGGAGGACGATCCTGCCCCGCTCGAAGCCGCAAGCCTCCCCGTGAGCGAGCAGTTTCTCATCGCCGGCAAGATGCCGCTCGGCCCACTTCTCGACCTGATTGCGATGTTCCTCGATACGCTCGAGACGCATTACGAGCTGTACGATCACGACTCGCCGAAGAGCGACAGCTCGAGGATCGGTGCACCGACGAGCGGCGCAACCGTCTGATCGTCTTCCTTCGCTATCGAGAAAAGCGTCGAGCCTACGGGAGGCAGCGTCTCGGTGAGCTGCGGCGCGCCGCATCGATCGGCAGGTCGTAATCACAGCGCGCTCGCCGCGCCGGGCCCCTCCCCACAAGGGGGGAGGGGAAATCGCGTCTGCGCCCTTGATCAGCCCTCGTCGCCGCGTCCGTACCCGAGGCTCGAATAGGCAGGCCTCCGGCGCATCGGCTCCTGTGCCGCAAGGCGCTCCATGCCGGCGTAGACGTGACGTGAGAACATCGACATGTCGTTCGTGCCGTCCCGCGTAACGGGCCGCCGGCCCTTCGGCCGCCTATCCTCACGCGTCGCAGCTTGTGCTGCCGCCACCGCGACCGCCGTGCGCTCCTGGCGCGCCACCGGCTCCTGCTTCTTCTTGCGAGCCGCGACCCTGTAGGAGCGGGAGTTCTTCGTTGCCGTCCGTTCGGCATGGCTGCGCGTCCGCTGCGGCTTGGCATCCGCCCGCGCCACCTGCACCGTGCGCGCTTCCGGCACATCGGTTGCCACGAGCTCAGGTGCATCGGTAGCGGCGACGGCGGGTGAGCTGTCGGCCTTGACCGCAGGAACGACTGCCGCCGTAGTGACGACTGCCGCAGCCTGCTCCGAAGGCGCCGCCTCTACGGCTGCGAGCACGATCGGAGCCTCCTCCGCAACGCGGCGCTCAATCTCAGCCGCACGCGCGACCTGCGTGGGCGCACCATCCGCGACCTTCGTCGGCGCAGGGAACGGCGAGGTGAGGCCCGCCACCATGTAGGCCGAGACTGCTCCCGCCTGCGCCTCGTCGAGGCTCGCAAACTTGCCGATGTAGCCCGGCACCGGATCGTACTTACGATTCCTCTTATAGCGGGCCTCCGCCGCGGTCGGCGCGCCGATCACACGGACCTTCAGCTTCGCCACGCCGCGTTTCCCGAACCCCAGCTTCTCCGCTGCCTTACGCGAGACGTCCAGGCGGCGATTACCCCAGTACGGGCCGGCATTGTTGATCCGGAGCACGATCGAAGCCCGCGTTTCCGGCGACCATACAAGCAGCGTCGTCCCATCGGGATAGATCGGGCTTGCGGCGTTGTCTGCTGCCGCCGGGTTGAACTTTTCGCCAGAGGACGTGAGCCCACACGGGTTGTAGCGGTCGCGCTTACACGAATCGTAGTGCGAGGCCATCAGGGTTTCTTCTTTGCCGACCAGCGCCTGGGTTTCCGCGATGGTCTTCACGCGGTGGCACTTGCCGTAGAAGCAATAGGTCTTGCCCGGTGTCTTGGCTTCCGCCTCGGTTACGAACCCGGGTGCGAGAAGGAGCGCTCCTGCGAGAGGCACAAGCGATTTCAGTCCTACCCGTCCGATCTTAGATACGCCCAAGGCTGTGCGCCTGGTCGAAGAGGCTCTCATCGATCAGCTCCATTGTTGTTGTTCTTGGGAACGACCGTGGCTTCCCCCGCGGCCGTTAACGTTGGCGGGCGGAACGAAGCACCTACAACGATGGCAAGGGAGCGGCAACGTTGCCGCATGGTTAAAAGCGAACGAAGTTCAACCGAATGGGGCGTTAGAGTATCGCGCGTTGGCGGAGAGCGCGCTCCAGACCCTCACGTGCCGCCTCCAGGCGTTCGCCGTCGGCACACCGCAGCACGAGCTCCGTGCGGTAACACCCTCCTGCAAAAGAAGGATAGCTGCCCATGATCACGTCGCGAAAGCGCGCCTGATGCTCGGCGAAAAGATCGGCGATCTCCCCTTCGGCATGCGCGACCACGATCGAAACGGCATTCAGCTTCGGGCCTGTCCTGAGTTGGTTTGTCACAGCTTCGAGCATGGCGCGCATGACGTCGGGCACGCCGGCCATCACAAAGACGTTGCCGAGCCTGAAGCCCGGCGCAGCCGAGATTGTGTTGGCAATGAGCTCGGCACCGGCAGGAACTCTCGCCATGCGCATGCGCGCCGAGGTGAATGGAATGCCGCGCTCCGCATAGAAGGGAGACATCAGCGCCACGGCCCGCGGATCCACATCGACCGGCACGCCAAACGCCGCGCCGATCGCATCCGCGGTGATGTCGTCATGCGTCGGGCCGATGCCGCCGGTGGTGAACACGTAAGTGTAGCGGGCGCTCAGCGCTTTCACGGCGGCCACGATATCGTCCGTCTCGTCGCCCACGACCCGGATCTCGCGTAGTGCAACACCGATGGCCGTCAGATGCTCCGCGATGGCGCCCCCATTTTGGTCCTTGGTTCGGCCCGAAAGGATTTCATCGCCGATGATGAGCGCTGCGGCCGTGACGGCATGGTGCGTGTTGGACACGTGCGTTTCCTATTGAAGAACGTCGCTATATATATCGCGCCCGCACGTTGGCACATTCAGGCTCTGCGCAAAATGCAAGCCGTGCCGATCGCGTGCCGTCACACCCTTGACTGATCCCACCACCTTTCCGGAAACAGCGAACATTCCATGAAATTCTCCACGCCTCTCGTGCGCGGCCGCCTCGTCAAGCGCTACAAGCGCTTCCTCGCCGATGTCATCCTCGATACGGGCGAGGAAGTCACGGCCACCTGCCCGAACACCGGCTCGATGATGGGCCTCGCCATGCCGGGCGCTGCCGTCTGGTTGTCGGTAAGCGCAAGCCCCACACGCAAGTATCCGCACACATGGGAGATGGTGGAGACTGACCTGGGCCGCGGCCCCGTGCTGGTCGGCATCAACACCAACCATCCGAACCGGCTGGTCGCCGATGCCATCGCCGCCGACGCCATCCCAGAGGTTTCGGGCTACGCAACGCTCAGGCGAGAGGTGAAGTACGGCGTTTCGAGCCGCATCGACATCCTGCTCGAGGATCCGCAGAAAGGGCTCGCCTACGTCGAGATCAAGAACGTGCATCTCTCGCGCCAGGATGGCCTTGCCGAGTTTCCGGATTCGGTGACGGAGCGGGGTGCCAAGCATCTGGCGGAGCTCGGCGCCATGGTGGCCGCCGGCCATCGCGCGGTGATGGTGTATCTCATCCAGCGCAGCGACGCCGAGCGCTTCTCGCTGGCCGCCGACATCGATCCCCGCTACGCCGCCGCCTATGAGGTCGCCCGCGAGGCTGGCGTCGAGGCTCTGGCCTATGCATGCCATCTGACGCCCGAAGGCATCGCCCTCACGCGCCCGGTGCCGATCGAGGCATAATCACGCGATAGCCAAAACAACTGAGCATCGGCCCTCCCTCGGACAAGAGAGAAAGGCCGACGCTTCACCATTGTTGAGCCGCGCGCTACTCTGCCGCCTCCCCATGGCTCACGAGCACCTGGTCCGCGAGCCGGCCGGTGAGTTCGGCGAGATGGTCGAACTTGGCGGAGTAGGTGCCGACGCCCGACGTCGCCGAGCGCAGCTCGACGATCAGATCCTCGATCTCCGCTTCCGGAATGTGTGCCGAGATGACATCCCATCCCGGCCAGCCGTTGCGGGCATCGAAGCCCAGGATCTGCCCGCGCCGTTGCGGGATCATGCCGTTGACGCGCGCGGTCGCCTCGGAGGGCACGACGATCTCGACCTCCATCACGGGTTCGAGCAGCACTGGCTGGCATTTGGGCAGGCCTTCGCTCATGGCCAGCCGCCCCGCCTGGCGGAAGGCCATATCCGAGCTGTCGACGGTGTGGAACGAGCCATCGGTCAGCGTCACCGCGATGTCGACCACCGGAAATCCGAGCGGGCCCTGCTTCATGTAGTCCGTAACACCAAACTCAACAGAGGGAATGAACTGCTTCGGCACCACGCCGCCCGTGATCGTATCTCCGAAGGTGAACCCGGATCCACGCGGCAGGGGCTGGATTGCAAGCACCACGTCGCCGAACTGGCCGTGCCCGCCCGATTGCTTCTTGTGTCGGCCACGGATCTCGGTCGGTTTGCGGACGGTTTCCTTATAGGGCACCTGCCGCTTCTGCCGCTCGACAATGACGCCATACTTGCGGCGCAGCCGCTCGAACGCCACCCTGAGGTGCATCTCTCCCTGGCCTTTGAGCAGAAGCTGCCGAGTGTCCTTGTTGTGCTCGACGACGAGCGAGGGATCCTCCTCAATCAGCTTGCCGAGCGCCGCCGAAAGCTTGACCTCGTCCTTGCGATCCTGGAGACCGATGCCGAAGCCGAGCACGGGCTCGGGCGGTTTCGGACCCGCGATCTGCACCACGCCGGACTTCTCGGCTGTGATCGTGTCCCCCGTGCGCACGCCCTCGAGGCGCCCGAGGGCCACCGTGTCCCCGGCCGCGGCCGCGGATAGCTTCTGCGTCTCCTCCCCTTTGAGCGAAAAGAGCCCGGCAGCGCGCTCTTCCACCGCTTGGCCGCCCGTGATACCGGCGCCGTCCGCGAACGTACCGGTGAGCACGCGAGCAAGAGAAAGCTTGCCGCCGTGGCCCGTGAACAGCGTCTTGAAGACGTAGGCCGCGCTTCGGGCGTTCTCAACCTTCAGCCGTTTGGCCGTTGCCGTGACGAACGGCACCTCATGGCGGATGGCCTTGAGCAGCCGCAGGATGCCGTTGCCGTTCTGCGCGGAGCCGAGCAGAACGGGGCAGATGCTGCCCTCCTCGAACTCCCGTGAGAGATCGGCAAACACCAGCTCCTTCTCAGGCATCATGTCGGAGAGCAGCGTCTCCATCAGCGCATCGTCGTAGTCTGCGAGTTGCTCGAGCATGTGAAAGCGGGCTTCCCGCTCGCGTTCGATGTTCGCGGCTTTGATCTCGACGGCTTCCGAGGGCGCGTTCTTGCGGAAAAGGAATCCCCGCTCGAGCGCAAGGTCGATGAATCCTGTCGCCGCGCCGTTCTCCCATATCGGGATCTGCCGCAGCACGAGCGGCTTTGCGGAGGCCGGCTGCAGGGCCGGAATGATCTCGCGGATCGGTGTGGTGCAGGCATCGATCTTGTTGAGGAACAGAAGATGCGGGATCCCCCTATCCTCGAGCTGCTTGAGGATCACCTGCAGCGCGGGAACGCGCCTGGCATCGGGTTCGGAAACGACGACGGCCGCATCGCACGCCGTCAGCGCCTCCGCGCCCTCATGCTGAAACTCGATGGATCCCGGGCAGTCGATGAACGTGAACTTGTCGCCAAGGAAGTCGCAGCTCGCAACGTTGAGCTCGACGCTCATACCGTGATCGCGCGCCTCGGGCGAGGCATCGCCCACGCTGGACTTCTCGGCCACCGCGCCGGCGCGCATGATAGCGCCGGTGCGCGCAAGAATGGCCTCGAGCAAGGATGTCTTACCGGATAGGAACGGACCGACGAGTGCAATGCAGCGAGCGCTGCGGACCGAAGTCTGTTCCGAACCGGCACCTTTTGTGCCTCTCGGGCTGACGGATGGCCCCATGGTGTCCTCCTTTCCGCCCCCTGAGATCATCGATCCTGGGAGAGCGCTGCGAGGCGCGAAGGGATGCGCTTGTCGCGCACCACCCGCGCCTCCCGAAAGGAGCGCGACGGTTTGATCGTCGCCTCATGGCGGGCGAGACGCAAGCGAATTTCAGCGCGGCCGGAAAACCCCACGAGGACGCGCAGGACCCTTTCGCGCCACCGCGCACTGATGGCCACAAGTTATTGCACCGCAATAGATATTCGCATCTGCGGAACTCGCGGCCGTGAGAAATGTTACGAAAAATTACTTGAAGAAATCACGCTTCGGCCGCATCATGAAACTGTCAGCTCAGGAGCTTAAAATCTCCTCGAGCGGACGGTTCGGCACAGAAACGCAACAAGAAACGCCTTGGGAGAGGCGGAGCTGGGCGAGTAGTCGATCCGGGCGCTTTTGAATGGAACCAAATGGCCCGGTGAAGCGCTTGAGCTTGAAACAAGGGCGTGCCTGAAATGAGTAGAGAAGCATTGAACAGATCACTCGTGAAAGCGGCGGACGCGGCTGGCTATGCCATGGCGTCGAGAGAGGAAGATCTGATCGAATGGTCGCTGCGCCAGCCGGAGGTCGCACTTCGGAATGGCCATGCGACGGCCGCTACGTCGGCGCGGCGCATGTCGCTGCCGTTCGCGCGGTTCGAGCATTGGATTGCGCACATGCTGTCGCTCTCCGACATTCGCGCGCACACCCCCCGCGCGCTGCTGCCGAGCCGCTGAGTTCGGTCCGCTTTCAATCCTGCACAACTCTGATCCACGTCGGGCCGCATTCGCGGCCCGTATGTTCTGCACCCATGGATGTTGTGGGCGCATCGCCGTTGACACCAAAAAGGCCCGATGCAAGCTTCGGCGTTCCAAGAGCCGGACGATCCGGCTTCAGCTTAAGGCGACGAACTCTTGAGGAGGAACGCATGCACCGGCTTCTGTTTGCGGCCGCACTGTTCGCGCTCGGCATCTCGGCCGGCGCCGCGCAGAACGTTTCCGTCATCAAGGATCGCCAGAGCCACTTCAAGACGATGGGCGATGCGGTGAAGCCCGTCTCCGCTATGTACAAGGGCGAGCGTGATTTCGAGCTCGCGCCGGTTCAGGAAGCGTTGCGGATCATTGCCGAGAAGGCGGAGATCCTGCCCACGCTTTTTCCCGATGATGCCCAGACGGGCGGCGATACGGAGGCACTGCCGGTGATCTGGCAGGAGAAGGCAGACTTCGAGGCCCGCTTCAAGAAGCTTGGCGCTTCCGTGAAGGCCGCCGAAGCCGTGATCGTCGACGAGGACACCTTCCTCGACAATTGGAGAGACGTGGTCGGCAATTGCAGCGGCTGCCACAAGAAGTTCCGCAAACCGAAATCCTGATGGCTGAGACGCCTCACGAGACCGCGCGCACCCGAGCGTGGGACTTGCCGACGCGGCTCTTTCATTGGACCCTCGTTCTGCTGGTCGTCTCGGCATGGGCGAGCTTCGAGTTCGCCGAGGACCTGGGCGACGTGACCCTTGTCTGGCACCGCATCAACGGGCTCACCATCCTCACCCTGCTGGTCTGGCGCGTGCTCTGGGGCCTATGGGGATCCTCGACGGCACGCTTCGCGAGCTTCGTGCGGCCGCCCTCCGCGGTGCTCGCCTACGCCCATAGCCTGCTTGCCGGCCGCGGCCCCCGTTATCTCGGGCACAATCCGCTCGGCGCCCTGATGGTTCTGGTGCTCCTTGCGACCCTTGGCACCATCGCGGGCTTCGGTCTCTTCGCTACCGATGACAACGATCTCGTCGGCGGCCCGCTCTACCGCCTCGTCGGTGAGCAGCAGAACGTGCGCGCCGCCCGCCTGCATGGCTTCGTCTTCCATTTCGTGCTGTTGCCGCTGCTTCTGCTGCACGTCACCGTCAACGTGCTCTACTCGCTGGTGAAGAAAGAGCCGCTGATCGGAGCCATGATCAGCGGCACGAAGCCTGCAGCACCTTACGCCGATGCGCCCGAGGCGACGCTCGCATCTCACCCCCTGCCCCGCGCCCTGGCCTGCCTTGCGGCAGCGGCCGTGATCGTGCTTGGCGGCATCCTGGCCCTCGGCGGACGGCTCGCGCTTTAGAGCGCTTCCGGAAAGGGCGAGAACCGGTTTTCCGGAAGGAAGCACGAACAAACAAAAATTTAGAGCCGTTCCCCGTTCCGCTTAAACCGGAACAGCTCTAAACGTTTTTAACGTACGGCCACGCGATCATGAGGAGGAAGCACCCCGCTCACGATCGTCATGCATCCAGACAGGGCAGCGCTACTTCAAATTTCCGCAGAAGCGCTGAATACGCACGCAGGCTTCCGTCAGCGCCTCCGTCGAAGCGGCATAGGAGATGCGGAACGCCGGCGAGCCCTCGAACGCGGCCCCATGCACGATGGCCACGCCCTCGTCCTCGAGCAGCGCCGTGACAAAGTCCTCATCCGTCTTGATCGTCACGCCCTTCGGCGTCGTCTTGCCGATCGCACCGGCGCAGCTTGGATAGACGTAGAACGCGCCTTCGGGCTTCGGACAGGTGAGACCGGCCGCCTGGTTCAGCATGCCGACCACCAGGTCGCGCCGCTGCACGAACATGGCATTGTTCTTCTCGATGAAGTCCTGCGGGCCGTTGAGCGCCTCCACCCCGGCCCACTGCGTGATCGAGGTCGGGTTCGAGGTCGATTGCGACTGGAGCTTGCGCATGGCGCTGATGAGGCGCTCAGGCCCGCCCGCATAGCCGAGCCGCCAGCCGGTCATGCAATAAGCTTTTGAGAGGCCGTTGAGCGTCAGCGTGCGCTCGTAAAGTCCCGGCTCCACCTGCGCCGCCGTATGGAACTTGAGGCCGTCATAGACGAGGTGCTCGTATATGTCGTCCGTCAGCACCCAGACATGCTGGTTTTTCGGCTGCATGAGCACGTCGGTCAGCGCTTTGAGGTCGGCGTGCGAATAGGCGGCACCCGTCGGATTCGAGGGCGAGTTGAGGATCAGCCACTTCGTCCGCGGCGTGATGGCCCGATCGAGCGCCTCGGGCTTCAGGCGGAAGCCGTCCTCGAGCTTCGTCTCAGCGAACACCGGCTGTCCCCCGCCGAGAAGCACGATATCGGCATACGACACCCAGCATGGCGTGGGGATGATGACCTCGTCGCCGGGATTGAGGGTCGCGAGCAGCGCATTGTAGAGCACCTGCTTGCCACCCGTGCCGACGGAAATCTGCGATGGCTTGTAATCGAGGTCGTTGTCCCGCTTGAACTTTGCGACGATGGCCGCCTTGAGCTCGGGGATGCCGTCGACGTCGGTGTATTTCGTTTTGCCGTCCTTCAGCGCCTGGATCGCCGCCAGCTTGATATTTTCGGGCGTATCGAAGTCCGGCTCGCCGGACGAAAGCGAAATGATATCACGCCCCTCAGCCTTGAGCTGGCGTGCCTTCATGGACACAGCGATGGTGGCGGATGGCTGGATTCGGTTCAGGCTGTCGGCAAAAAAGCCCATAGCGGCGATCTTTCTCGTTGCTCGGCGGACAAAATGGACAGGCGCGTAGGATGCCCTCAGGCGGCGCGGACGCTACGCTTAGCGTGGCGGAAGTGCAATATGGCTAAGGCCCAATAGCCGCTGGGAGAGGCTGCAAAGCCTCTCGGCCCGAAAATTACGTGTCGCATCGGACACAAAGATAAGATTAAATCTTCTGGTCCAAGGAATATCTGGCGATCGCCACAATGAGAGCAAACCTGCGCCACAGCGGGGGACTGTCATTGTCATCGGATCATGGACGGCCCGGCCTTTGGTGCGCGGGCCTTGGAAAGGAGAGCCCCGTCGCATGTCCCGCCACGACGTATCCTTCCAGTTGCGTAAGCATTTACCCGATCTTCTGGTCGGCCTCGCAACGTTCGCGCTGTTGGCCGGCGTCACCGTCTGGTGCCTCGGCCTCGGCGCGTCCTTCGACAAGGCCGTCGCCGCCTCCCTAGACCGAAACGCCTCCGTAGCCCTTCTGGCCGGCGCCGTCACCGCGATCGTCGTCTTCAATGTCGCCTTCGTGGGTCATCTGAGGCGGGCCTACGCCATGGCGCGCGGAGACCAGGCCGCGAGCCCGGCCTCCTTCCGGGATGCCGGTCCAAACACATAAATGTCAGCGGGTTCTAAAGGCGATGCACCTAACCGGGCTCGCCCATGAACCTCCCACGCGCTATAAGCGTTAGCGTGAATGCCATGATCGGAGCTTGCAGAGGGCTGAACACGATGCTTCGCCGCTTCTCCCGTCTTTCCGCGCCCGTCGCCCGAGCAAGCGTTGGCCTCGGCCTGCTTGCCCTCGTCGGCCTCGGCATTGCGAGCGCGAACACGGAGACCGTCGTTACGGAACGCTTCACCGCCGCCCTCGAAGCTGCCCCGCAGCAAGAGGTTGCACACACGACCTCCAGCCGGGACCAGGCCCTGGTCTCGGGCAGCGAGGCTTATTGGCTGGCAGGCAAGCGCCGTCAGGATGGGACGATGACCGGCGGTACCGTCGAGCCGGCGGCCTGGGGTTCCGAGCCACTGGCGGCAGTGTTCGCTGTCGGGGATCGGATCACCATCGCCAACGGCAAGAGCCAGCGCGTGTTGGAAGTCGTCGCCGTTTCGGATGTTGGCTCGGCAGAAGGGGCAGCCGCCACCGACGCCCACAACGTGGTCGTCACCTTTCGCGATACGAGCTCTCCCGAGGGCCACCTCGTGACCCTGAGCGTCCCCGAAGCCCAGACCCGTCACGGCGCCAAGCCGGCTCGCGCTCTTTAACGCCGGCTGCCAACATCCAGGAGCCAGGAAGACGCGCGGGTTCGCGCCTCGCGTCGCCTCCCCTCTTTCCGTTGCATGACGACCCGCCGCGCTTATGATGCGCCGCGGGCGCGATCCGAACCGGGCCACCCGGGCAGGATAGGCCGCCGCCCGCAAGGAGCAGCGAGCAACGGAGTTCACGGCATGAGGCTCAATCCCCCGACGATCGTGATCTTTCTGATCTCGTTCGTGCTCGCGACGCTGGCTCTGATCACGAAGCTCGGCTTCATTCCGGTGCCCCGCTACCTTCCGCACCAGGAGTTCTGGCTGTCGATAACCGCCTACCTGACGCTCATGGTGGGGAACCTCGTTCGGGGCCTTTAGAGCCTGATCGTTCTCGATGGATGCGGACATGCATTAGCTTAGAGCCGCTCCCCGATTTCACTCAAATCAAAACGGCTCCAGAATGCGACCGCCTCGAGGAGCGTCGCTCACCAGGCGATGGGCTTGCGGTCTCTGAAGAAGCCTCCGGTCGGCCCGTCGTCCGGCAGCGTTGCCAGCCAGACCGCCGTATCCGCGCCCTCCTCGGGCGTTTTCGTGGCGTCGGCGCCTCCCATCTCCGTGCGCACCCAGCCGGGGCACATCGCATTCACTTTGATGTTGCTCCCCGCAAGCTCGTTGGCCGCGATCCGCGTCAGCGCGTTGAGCGCCGTCTTCGACATCCTGTAGGCGGGATAGCCGCTGCCCATCTCGGCCAGCTGCCCCGCCCCCGACGATAGATTGACGATCCGGCCGTATTCCTGCTCGCGCATGAGAGGAGCGGCCGCCTGGATGAGGCGGATCGGCCCCAGCAGGTTGGTCTCCATGGTCTGCCGTACCGTGTCGGCCTTGAGATCGAACAGACTGGCTTTGAATCCGCCCGGCTCGTCTATCAGAATACCGGCGTTGTTGACCAGAATGTCGAGCCGCCCGTAGAGCCGCTTGACCTCGGCCACCGCCGCCGCAGCACTGTCGGCACTGTCCACGTCGAGCGCCACGACAGGCACATCGAGCCCTTCCGATTGCAGCTTCTCTGCCGCGGCGAGCCCGTCCTTTGGATCACGCGCTCCGATCACGGCCAGGACGCCGAGCCGCGCCAATCCGCGCGCTATCTCAAACCCGATTCCTCGGTTTGCGCCTGACACGAGTGCGGTCCGTGTAACAGTCATGCGGGCTTTCCTTCCTCTGTGCACACCGGAGCGGATGATCTCGCGACCTTAAAGGAATGAGGCCTCTGGAGCCAGGGATGATGAGGCCGGAGCACTCGAACCGATGGCGGAGATATGCCGCCCAGCAGCAGAACGCCGGCGCTCCGAAGGCTCGGCGGCAGCGGTCTTCGCAGCACGGGCGCTAGCCGGCGTGATGCGCTCACAGGGAACGCCGTGCCAATGGGTGAGCGGCGGGAGCATCTCGCCCTTCATGAGCACGGACAATGGTCCGAGAACAGACCCTTCCCGCATTTCCGTTCCATAGAGCACCACGGCCATGTTGCCGACACTGCATCCGTTGCCGATGCGGAGATGGTCGGCCTTGAAGATGCGATCTTCGAAGAGATGTGTCTGCACCGTGGCACCGAGGTTGATGCAAGCCTTGTCGCCGATCTCTACGAGATCGAACTCCGAGAACAGCGTGGTTTCGATAAAGCACCACTTGCCGATCTTGCAGCCCATCATGCGCAGGAACGGCGCGATGAACGGCGAGCCCATGAGCGGCTGCATCGCGTTGGCCGCCACCGCCTCGTAGACGCCATTGACGAGCTCATTGTGCCAGACGAAGCGCGACCACAATGGCTTGACCACCGCTTTGTGCGTACCGGTGAAGAGCGCTTTGACGAGTGCCGCAAGCACGATGGAGAGCACCGCCGAAAGCGTCGCCGCCAGCGGCACGCCGGCCAGCACGGCCCATAGCGGCAGCGCCCTGAAAGCGGCCACGACATAGACGGTGAACAGGATGGAGCACGCCACCGTGATCAGGCCAGGCAGGACGATGCGCACGGCGTCCGTCGCCGCCCGCTCAGCACGCGCCAAAAGGCTCGGCTTGAAGATCTGCGTATCCGCAAAGCACGTCATCTGCTGGGTGTTCGGCAGGGCGAACCCGGGCGCACCGAGCCAGCGCGTGCCATCGGGCACGGCCGCCTCGTCCGCCGGTGGGGTCGACGAGACGCCGATCAGGACGTCGTCGCCGATCGTGTGGCCACCCGTCACGACGGCGCTGTTGCCGATGAACGTGCGCGATCCGATCTTCACCGCGCCCGTCTCGAGGACGCCGTTGTGGATACGCTCTCCGCCGACGAGGCAGGCGTCGGCCAGGAAGCTGCCGTCACCGATTTCGAGCACATCCGGGCATACGTGCGACACGGTCGAGATCTCGACGCCGCGGCCGATCTTGGCGCCCAGCGCCCGCATTAAGCCGGGGAAGTAAACCGTCGCATACACCGGCGCCAGGATGGTTCTCGTGTTCTCGAGGAGATAGGCCGAGAACCAGTGGCGAAGATACGTCACGCTGTGAAGCGACACCTGGCCCGCCTTGAGCGGGCCGATGAGCCGCTTCAACAGGATCATGCCCCGGATATAGCTGAGCAGCCATACCGGCACGGCGACAAAGGCCGCGGCCACGCCCCACCACGGACCGCCAAGATAAAGACTACCGAGGATCAGCGCCGCCGCCGGTAGCGTGGCGAGGATCAGGAAGTACCCCATGACGTAGATCAGGGACAGGTGCACGAAGCCGTAGATCAGGCGCATGAGGCTGCGCCCCGTACGGCGCAGCTGGCCATCGCTGGCGGGCCGGGGCCGCCGCTTCGGCTGAGGCACCTCGACAGCCGCGGCCGGCAGCGCAGGCACGCCGCGGCGCGCCTCTCCCGCTTCCATCTCGATATCGTCGGGCAGGAGCGACATGTCGTCGAGCCGCGCGCCATCTCCTATGCGCGTATTGAGGCCCAATGCGCACTGCATGCCGATGAAGCAGTCCTGCCCGATGCTGACCGGCGCGATGATGAGATAGCCGTCCTCGACGCGATAGCCGAGGATCTGCGTCTCGACGCCAATGCTCGTATTATCGCCGATCGAGACCATATCGAAGGCCGTGCAGAGCGGCGTAGACAGCGTCACGTTGCGCCCGATCTTGGCACCCATGAGCCGCCAGTAGAGGCTCATGATCGGCGTGCCTTTGAACATGTCGGCCCACGCCAGGGCCTGGAAGCGGTTCGCGATCCACCAGCGCAGATAATAGAAGCTCCATACCGGATAGCGGCCTGGCCGATATCGGCCGACTACAATCCACTTCACCGCAATGCTTAGCATGAGCAAGAGCGGCCAGAGCACGAAGCCGACAACCGTCGAAAGTGCAGCCGCCACCGTCCAATGCATGTGGCCGTCGACAACCGCCGTGACGACGAGCACCGCGTAGGTGAACGGCAATGCGAGGATACCGTAGTAGAGGGTCGCGACGACGAGTTGCAGCGCAGCCGTCGTCCACCGCACGAGCGGATGCACGGCTTTGAACGCAGCCTCGCTCGGCGTCGGCCCAGCCGCGTCGGCCCCTTCTTCTGCAGACACGCCTTCGCTGGGGCATGCCTCTGCGCATTCCGGTGCCACCCGGCGGATATGATTGGCGATCCCGATGACAGTGCGGTGCTCATAGACGTCGCGCACCGAGAGGAACGTCGCGCCGGTGCTTTCGCGCATACGCGTGACGGTTTGTGCCGCCAGCAGGGAGTGCCCGCCGAGGTCGAGGAAGAAGTCGGATTCGACCGATATCTCGGGCAGCCTGAACGTCTGCTGCCAGGCCTCGGCAATCCGGCGCTCGAGTTCGTCGGCCGGCATGACGACCACACCGACATCGATGAGCAGCTTTTGCGGTGCCGGCAGCGCCTTGCGATCGATCTTGCCGCTCGTAGTCATCGGCAGCTCGTCAACCACATCGAGATACTGCGGCACCATGTAGGCCGGCATGCGCTTGCGGAGAAGATCGGCAAGTTCGTGGCGATCGAAGGCGTCCTCTCCGCCCTCACAGACGACAAAGGCCGCAAGCTCCTTTAGGTCCTTCGTATCGACCACGCACACGGCGGCCGCCATGATCGCAGGATGCTCGAGCAGCACGGCCTCGATCTCGCTCAGCTCGATACGGAATCCCCGGATCTTGATCTGATCATCGAGCCGCCCGAGGAAGTAGAGCTCCCCGCTCTCCCCGACCCGCACATGGTCGTACGTCCTGTAGAGGCGGTCTCCATCCGGCGAGCCGAACATGTCGGGAATGAAGCGGCTGCTCGTGAGCTCGGGAAGGTTCATGTAACCGCGGGCGATACCGGGGCCACCGATGAAAAGCTCGCCGCTCTCGCCAGGCCCGACGGGGTGGAGATCCTCATCGAGGACGTACACGGAATAGCCGGGCAGCGCTGAGCCGATACTCACCGGCTCGCCCGGGCGGCATTCGCTCCACGTAGCGACTACCGCGGCTTCCGTCGGCCCATAGGTATTGAGCATGCGACGCCCAGCGCCCGCCCAGCGCTGCACAAGTTCGTTCGAGCAGGCCTCGCCGCCGACCACCAGCGTGCGCACCGTCGGCAGCTCCCGATCGATCATCGAAAGCATGGTCGGCACGGTCGAGAAATACGTGATCTCTTTTTCATCGATGAAGTCGGCCGCGTCCGCCGGGGATCTTTCGACCTCCTCGGTCGGAACCACGAGCGTGCCGCCGCGCGAGAACGCCGCCCAGATCTCCTCGACCGAGGCATCGAATGCCGTCGAAAAACCCTGATAGATGCGGTCGCTGGACGACACTTTGTAGATGGTCCGCAGAGTGCGCACGAACGCCGCGGCGTTGCGGTGCTCGATCATCACGCCCTTGGGCCGGCCCGTCGATCCCGAAGTGTAGATGACGTAGCAAAGATCATGCGGTTCAACCGCGCGGGCGAGAACCGGTGGTGTCGTTGGCAGCCGCGTGATCCGCCTCTGCTCAATATCGAGGCGAAGGACCGGAGCTCCGACGCCGCCGTCGAGGGCGTCGGCCAGCGGGTCTTCCGTGATGATCACGCTCGCCTGCGAGTCTTCCATGATGGCGCGGATGCGCTCGAGCGGGAATCTCGGATCGATTGGCACGTACCCGGCACCGGCCTTGAGAACACCGAGCATGGCGCCATAGAGGTGGGGAGACTTCTTGAGATAGAGCGCAACGAGGCCGCCCGGCTTTACGCCACGCGCGACGAGCGCATGGGCCACCTGGTTGGAGTAATGGTCGAGCTCGGCGTAGCTCAGCGTCTGATCGGCGAATTCGACGGCGCTCTTGTTCGGCCGGAGCGCGACCTGCGCCTCGAAGAAGAGATGGAGAAGGCGGTGCGAGGATGTCGTGCGCGCACGCCGGACGTGTGACTCCCAACCCGTATTGAGCATGGGCCATGCCTCAGTGGGCGAGGCACAATCGGGCCCGTTGCCGCGGCCATGCCGGCCGCGGCTGATAAAGGCTCCGTTTGTGTTGGATCGACTGGATTGCTGGCGGTGCGGAAAGTCTGCACGGCCATGCGAACTCAGGCGGTCATCCTCGATCTCGATTTCTAGTTTCGAGAGACAAGGGGCAAAGCCTGTGCCATGCGCGCCGCCGGCGGTGTCCTAACCGACGCTCACCGCGGGGCGTACGTGCACTGCAGGTGTTTCCTTCAAAAAAATAAGGAGTTACGGATTCGTCCTAATGCTGCAGGGCAGAATTACTTACAAATGCATTGATAGAACAGCGGCCTCACGCACGGAGGACGTCCCAAAGTCTGAGGCCTGATTGTCCTGGTCTGGAACGCGGAAAAAGTCCGTGTGCAGGATTGAAGCAGCCTCGCCGCAGCGCTCGCGGCGCCGCGTTAACATTAATTGTTATCCTTCATGAACCGTGTCCCGCATGCTCTATTTTGGCACGCCCAACCACGCTTAATGCACGAGCGGCCCTGCCGCGGTCATCCTTGTTCAACATAGAAAGACAAACGACGTGCTGCGTGCGCCTCTTGCTATCAAAATGCTGGCTCTCTCACTGGTCGCGGTCTGCGCGCCAGCCTCCGCACATACGATCGAGGGCGATATGAGGGCGATGAGGAAGGGCTATGACATCGGCAAGAGCAAACTCGTCCCGGTCTATCCGAGAGGTTACGACTGCTCGCCGCTGACTTCACTCTACGCAAGCTGGATCGACGTTGACGGATCACGCCGCAGCCAGATCCATTCCGGCGTCGATGGCGGCCGCCTCGGCGATCGCATCCTCGCGCCCGCTTCCGGCATCGTGAAAGCCGTGTGGGTGGCGAACTGGGGTTGGGGCCAGGAAGGCGCGCTTCTGCTTGCCCATACAGCGGACGACCTGAATTTGGACGATGGCGCGCCGCTCTATTACACGGCCTACGATCATTTGCGTTACGGCGACATCAAGCATCTCGAGGTCGGACAGAGAATAGAGCGAGGAACGCCGCTGGCGCGCGTCTACCGCCCCGGCGGCCACAGCTTCTATCTGCCCGAGGTTCATTGGGAGGTCTGGGAGGTGCAGGCCGACGGGCTGAGCTGGGTTACCAACCGCCACGGCGGCCGGGAATGGCGCAACGAACGCGCACGCCTGATCGATCCGCTCTATTTGCTCGGCATCCACAATCCGCCGCTCGACGGCAAGTCGGTTCGCATTGTGCCCTTCGAGCCTGACGCCGACTACTCCGAGTTCCGCGGCTTCACTTACATCTTCGAATGCAAAAAACTGTAGAGCCTGATCGTTCTCGGTGGATGCGGACACGCATTCACCGAGAACGTGAATCAGTCTCTCAAATAAAAACTTAGAGCGCGTTCACGTTGCACAATCCGATTCCGATAAAAGTGAACGCGCTCTAACCTTGATGGCAGACGGATAGATGCCCTCGCGAGGCTGGCATCGGTTTTGCGTCAGCACGCATCATCACCCTCCGGGTTGATCCCTACGGACAGGAGTTGAAGATGCGTATCTCGACCATTTCCGCACTGCTCTCGGTTTCCCGCGGCCCGGCCCTGGCGGTCGTGGCCGCCTTCGCCCTTCAGGCGAGCCCGGCTCTTGCCGACGAAGGCTGCACATCGGCGGCGAACGCACAGAGCAACATCGGCACGGTCTGGTGGTCCGAGCTCTTGAGCACCGACCCGGCTCGCAGCCAGAGCTTCTATCGAAGCCTCGCCGGCTGGAGCGCCAAGACCGTAGCCGCCAGCGACACCTCGCGTCCGCCGGCCACGGGGGAAGCGGAGTACACGATCTTTACGCACGCCGGCGCCGAGGTTGCAGGCGCGACCAAGGTCGAGGCCAACGATCCGGCCGATCCCCGTCCCGGCTGGCTCACCTATATTCAAGTGGTCGATGTCGACCAATCGGTCATCGAGGCGATGAAGAACGGCGGCCGCATCCTCAAGCCTCCGTTCGACGAGCCGACAGTGGGGCGTATGGCCATCGTTGCCGACCCGGACGGCATTCCCGTGGGCCTTGTAACGCCCACGGCCGCGACGCCGGTCAACTGAGCACGTCTCCCGTCCGCCACTGCCTGCTCAAGACGGCGCGCGAAAGTACGGGCCGAGACACAGGCTTACAGCCGTTCCGCGAGTCCACGCGAAGCGGAGCGGCTGCGCGATCCGAGTGACGCAGCGGCGACCTCGGCCTCGGGCGCTGCCCCGCACGCCCCCAAAAGCTCTCGCCAGGAAATCCCCACCTGCCGAAGCGAAGAATGTTGCACGCTCAACGAGAATCGTGGGTTACGGGGATAACTACGTGACAAATGCGCCATCCTCTGCAGATAAAATTGCACCACGGAGTATCTTCTCCTCGACAGGAAGGCGTGAATCATCGCGTTTGGAGTAGATTGTATCTACGTGGGACTTTTGTAGCTTGCGTCCAGATCCCGCGCCGCAACGCTTAAGAGGATCCCAATGCAAAACCGCACCGTAACGTCCGTCTTGGGCGGCCTCGCGCTGGCTCTCGCGAGTAGCACGGCGCTTGCAGACGGTATGCCGTCATTGAAGGATACCGTCGTTGCTCCCTCCGTTCCAACGTGGTCCGGCGGTTACTTCGGCGGCAGTGTCGGCTACGGCTGGAACGACTCCAAAAACCGCTACCGCGACTCCGACGGCGACCGGATAACCGGCAAGGAAGATGCCGACGGCGGGCTCGTGTCGCTCGTCTGGGGCTATGATTGCCAGTGGGATCGGATCGTCGTCGGCGGGTTTGTCGATGTCGACTGGTCCGACCTCAGGCGGAAGGATGCCACCGGCAGCCTCACGATCGACCGCTCGTTTGCGATCGGCGGCCGCATCGGCGTTCTCGTGACGCCGAACACGCTCGCATTCGTCACCGGCGGCTACACGCGCGCGCATTTCGACAATGACGGCCGGTGGTGGGATTACGCCGATACCGGCTTGCGTGGAAGAAACTCCGCCCACTTCGACGGCTATTTCGTCGGCGGCGGCCTCGAAACACGGCTGAGCGGCAACTTCTTCCTCCGTGGCGAGGTCCGCTACGCCGATTACGGTTCCGAGATCATCAACAGCGGGACCTTTGGCGGCGTCGATTACATCGACAAGGAATATCCCGAGATCGTCACCACGCGCATCGGCATCATCTACAAACTCGGTGCCTCCGAGCCCTGGCGCGGGACCAGCGACGGCAATTACAAGGTGATCAGCTACTCCGGCATCGACGTCGCCAAGGACATCTGGACGCTCTATTCCGGCAACCTCTTCGCGCTCAACGGCGACTTCACGCGGAGCGGCTTCGTCGCGCGCACCTTCGGCTTCTATTCCGACTTTGACGGCAATCCCTATGACGGCAAAGACCGCGCGGTGGACGTAATGCTCGGCTATCTCCACTATGCCGGCCAGTTCTCCATCGTGGGCTACGTCGGCATGGAGGTTCGCGACATCGACCGGGACGTGCTCGACATCGGCACCGAGACCGGTTTCAAGGTCGCTCTCGAGATCGAGACAATCGATGAAGCGCCTTACTACTTCAGCTTCGACACCAGCTACTCGACGGCGTTCGATACCTATTTCGGCCTGCTACGTGTCGGCCTCAATCGCAACGGTTGGAAGTTCGGCCCCGAGGGCGAGATCTGGAGCGAAGAAGGCTCCACCACGACGCGGCTCGGTGCCTTCGTCTCACTCCCGCTCACGATCCTTCCGAATGTGCCGACGGAGCTAACCTTGAGCGGTGGCCACCAGTGGGTCGACGAGGATAGGAACAGCGACTTCCTCGCCACGCATGGTGGAGAGGGCGCTTACTTCAACTCGATGATCAGCATCATCTTCTGATTTATTCGGGGAAGCAGACGTAAAGGCGGCGCGCCTCTGGCTCGCCGCCTTTTTCTATGGCCGCTCGCAGGACATCGCCATGATTGCTTCCCACTTTTCCGGAAGCGCTTTAGAGTCACCGTGGCGCTCAGTGGCAAGGAGATCACGTACATGCGAGCATGGACCGGCCGTATTACGCTCGCTCTCACGCTCGCAGCAGCGGCGGCGACACCCGCCATGGCGGAGGATGCTGCGAGCGGCCCGACGCCCGCACTACCGGCGGCCCGCGCAGCGGTCAAGAATTTGGCTGATGGTCTGAAGGCGCAGCTCGGCGCGGCGATCCAGTCCGGTGGGCTCGTCTCTGCGGTGACGGCGTGCCACACCATTGCTCCAGCCGTCACAGACGAGGCGTCGAGCACAAGTGCGCTCACCGTGCGCCGCACGGCTCTCAAGGTACGCAATCCGGCCAATGCACCGGACGCTTTCGAGCGCAGGGTTCTCGAGCGCTTCCAGCGCGAGATGCGCGCCGGCAGCGATCCTGCCAGCCTCGAACATGCCGAGACCGTAACCGAGGGCGGCCGCGCCGTCTTCCGCTATATGAAGGCCATCCCGACGGCGGCCACGCCCTGCCTCGGCTGCCATGGCTCGAACGTTCAACCCGAGGTCAAGGCCGAGATCCTGCGCCTCTATCCGAACGACGAGGCAACGGGCTTCAGCGCCGGCGATCTCCGCGGCGCCTTTTCCGTCTACAAGCCCTTGTGACGCGTTCCTCCCTTGAACACGGCTTCATCCGTGTCCACCGCCACGACCTCGAGCTCGCCGTCACCGCTGTTGTCGTAGGTGAAGCGGAAATGCGGATCTGACGAAATCGAGATGCTGGATTCCATCTGAAACACCACCTCGTCTCCTCGCCTGACGGTCAAGTCCCGCACGAAACGCGCCGGCGTGTACGCCCGAGATATGGGATCCATCTGGAGCCCGTTGATGTTCGGATGACGGATCATGATCTGCGCCTCTCGCAGCGGCGATGACGGAAGCTCGGGCTCATAGCTGCGCACGACGATCTTGCCGAGATCGGCGCTCGCCCCATCAATATCCTTCGGGGCCGGCGCCGAGCATCCCCCTGACGCCTTCACGAATGCCTTCGCCATGTGCAGGCTCCCGTCGCTCGTCTCGATAACCGCCCGCACATAGGAATAAGTGTCGATCCGCACCCGCGTCGTGAGGGACCGCTCGCCGCCTTCGCCTGCCGCCGGTCCGAACGTGAACTTCGCGGCCACCGGAGAGGGGTTCTGGTCGATGATCAGCGTCGCCGACTTGAGCGGCGCCTTGACTGACGAGGGAATACGGACGGTGATGGGCACGGTCGCGGCATCCTCTGCGCGCTCGGGCGCATCGATCGCCACCGCTCCGTCGTTCTCGGCAATCGGTCGGTCCGCAAACACCTCCTGGCGGAGCGAAGGCCACATGTCCTCATCTGCGGCGACCGTTGGTGTAGCGGCCGGAACGAAGCCCGCCGTGACCAGGAATGCAATCGCTGCGGCTGCCCCACTAGTCTTTCGCATCCGGACCGCAACGCGCGTGTGTATCGTCATCGGTTATCCTCCCTGGATCGTGGTCTCCGCCCGATCGATCATTCCCACTCGAGCTCGGTAAACGCCGTCGTGACGTTGCGCACGTGATAGGTATCGAAGAGCTCCCAGTTCGGGCGCTCAGAGAGCCCCGCCAATTTGCTTGCTTCGCTGAGCGTCTTGTTCTCACGGATCAGCCTACGCACATCATCCGCCACCGTCTCCAAGTATTGCCGCTCCGGCGCGAGCGCCTCCGGAAACGCCATGGCATGCGGCCCATGCCCCGGCACGACGCGCGCGGCCTTCCGGTTCGCCATGTCGTCCAGAAGCGCGAGCCAGCCCTTGATGGAGCCGTCGATGGTCGGGATATGACGCGAGAACAGAAGATCGCCCATGAACAGCGTATCTGTTGCCGTATCGGTCACGATAAGATCGTTATCTGTATGCGCCGTCCGCTGCGCCTCGCACACGAGGCTGCGCCCGCCGAGATCGATCGTCGTCTGATCCTCGACGGCTATCGTCGGCAGCACGATCTCCGATCCCGCGAACGCGGCCTCGCCGATGAGATCACGGTTCGTTGCAAGATAGCTCTCGGCGCGCATCGCGAGCGCACGCTCGAGCTTATGGTGCCCCACGAACGCCGGCGCATCGTCCTTGAACGCTGCATTTCCGAAGACATGGTCGGGATGCATATGCGTGTTGATGACATAGCGGATGGGCCGATCCGTGACGCTCCGCACCGCCGCACGCAACCTCACACCGAGCTGATAGCTGCCGAGCGTATCGATGACCGCCGCCGCATCTTGCCCGATGACGAAACTGGCATTGGCGATATCGCCCCGGTTCGCGGCCGACTGCTCCTCATAGCGCCCCTGGTGCACGAAGACGCCTGGTGCGATCTCCTTTACGGCCAGCGCGGTCTGCTCGGCACGGGTCGGAACGGAGCGCAGCACAGGCACCGCCGCCGCCGCAAGGGCCGACATGAGAAACGTCCGGCGCTGCAGGCCGGAAAACGTGTCATTCCTGTGCATCATGGTCTCGTCATCACCATCTCTCAGCCGCTAAACTCCCTGCCTCCAAACTTTACGGTATGAGGGCATCGGCCACATCTCGGAGAGCCGGCCTGATCAATTTGGGATCCTTGAGCGCCCACGCCACGAGGCTGGCGCCCTGCAACGTGCTTAGAATGACGAGGGCGACCCGCTCCGGCTTGAGGCTTTGAGGAATCTCCCCGGCATCGATACCGTGCGCGAGGATCCCTTCGAGCCAAGCCAGATGAATGCCGAAGAAACGCTTGACGCGCCCCTGCATGGAAATCGGGAGATCCGCAGCTCCCGCCGCCAGCGCGCCGCAGAGCGGCATCAGTCCGTCGCGCATGCCTCCGGAAAAGAAATCACCGTAGGCCAGAAGCTTGTTTTTCGTCTGCAGACGCCGGCCGGCAAGCCGCTCGAGATCCGCGACGAACCGGTCGAGATAGGCATCGATGAGCGCGTTTCCGAGGGCTTCCTTGGTCGGGAAATGATGATGCACGCTCGCTTTTCGGATACCGACACGCGCTGAAAGATCGGCATAGCTGAATGCGGTGTATCCCACCGTGCGGACGAGGGTTTCCGCCTCGGCCAGAAGGGCAGTTCGTGTATCCGGCGTGCTCATGCAGAAAGACTACCTACCTATAGGTAGGCCGTCAACACGAAGGTCCGCCCGAGGGATACGCACGGGGGCGGAACCGGACGCAGGCGCGATCCCATAAAAAATGGCCGGAAACACTAGGTTTCCGGCCAAGGAGATGTGCACGTGCCGTCACGCGTGCACAGGGGGATGGGTTCTGAGCCTCAGCGGATCGTAGAATGGCATCCGGACCACGGTAGCCTTGAGCACCTTGCCGTCGTCGTTGATTTCGAGCGCCGTTCCGAGCTGTGTGTGGGATGGCGCGATCTGCGCCATGGCCAGCGACTTCATGAGATGCTGGCTGAACGCCGTGCTCGTCACGACGCCGACATCCTTGCCGCCCGCCAGCACCCGCGCGCCCGGCGTCACTGCTTCAGCTGAGGCGACCTCGAGGCCCGTGATCAGCGAGCGCTCCTTGCCCTTGCTCGCCGCAAGCGCTGCCTTGCCGCGGAAGTCCGGCTTACTGAGGTCGACGGTCCAGTCCGCGCGCACCTCCCACGGGGTCGTATCGCCATGCGGCATGTCGAAGGGGAAGAACAGGAGACCGCCTTCGACGCGCAGGATGTCGAGGCACGACCAGGAGACCGGCATGACGCCCTTCGCCTTGCCGGCCTCGAGGATCGAATCCCAGATGAACGGCGCGTCCTTGCTCGCGCAGTAGACCTCGTATCCACGCTCGCCCGAATACCCACCCCGCGCAATCGACACGTCGCGGCCGAAGAGCGTGGTCTTCTGGTGCTTGAAATATCCGAGATCGGCGAGCTTCATCGGCGTGTGCGCTGCCAGCACCTCGAGCGCGACCGGCCCTTGCAGGGAAAGAATGTGTACGTCGTCATCGCGCGTCGCGGTGACGTCATACTTGCCGATGACCTCCGCCACGGCGTCCTCGAACGCGCCACCGCCATGCGAGACACGGAACTGGTTCGGACCGTCGCAATAGACGAGAACGTCGTCGATCAGGGCGCCCTTCTCGTTGACGATATTCGTGATGTGCGAATCGCCGGGCGCGACCTTGGAGACATCCGTCGTCAGCAGGTAGTTGAGGAAGTCGACGGCTTGCGGTCCTGCGACGTCGATCATCTTTAAGGCCGTGACCTCGATGAGCCCGGCCCGGTAGCGGGTCGCCGCGACTTCATCGTAAGGATCCGTCGCATAGGTCTGCGGCACCGGCATATCGTTCCAAGATTGGCTGAGATCGGAGCCGAGCGCGCGGTGGCGATCGTTGAGGACGGATTGCCGAGATGCAGTGGACATGAAAAACATCCTTCAATAACTGGCGATCGAAAGCCGCAGCGGCAGAGACCATGCGGCCTATGAGGTGACGGCATCGTTGCGAGACCTGTTGGCGTTCCTCGAGCGCGACAACGCCGGCCTGCTGCCGGACGCGATGCCTGTCGGGCCCTGAGGCCTTCCGCCAGGCATGCCTTCGTGAACGATCCCTTCTCCGGAAATTTTGACGGGTGCCCTTCGATCCGCAGATCGGAACGGCACCCGCCGTATGCGCCTTGGGGCGTGATCCCGAATTGGTTGACGGCGCGCCATTGGGCACGCCGCCAACTTGCTAGCCGGGAAGCTGGAAGAACCAGTTCGCGGTGAGCACGACCACAACACCCGCGATCAGCGTCAGGTAGGGCAGGATGCCTGCCTTACGGACCTTGAGCTCCGACTCGGTCAGGTTCAGGTCGGCCAGCATGTGGGACGGGAACTTGCCCTTGTCCTGCACATAATGGCGGAACAGGAACACGGGGATGATCAGGCTGGCGGTGATCATGCCGGCCCACAGCGCCACCGGGTTCCAGACCTTGGCACCCGCGCCGAGGAACATGGCGTTCACGAACGCGAAGATCACACCGAGGACGAGGAGCGGCGTCGGCGCCTTGAACGGACGCGGAATGTGCCCGTTGTCGATGCGATGGATCCAGCCCGAGTTCAGGTTGAGGAAGTTGAAGATCAGGTAGCAGCAGTTCGAGATCGCGAGAATGAAGAAGTAGCTCGTGGCGTCGGCTGCTGCGATGGCGAGAAGCGGCAAGTTGAAGATCAGGTCCGTCCACATCGCCGACGTCGGTGCGCCATGGCTGTTCACCCGCGACAGGTAGCGCGGCAGCCAGCCGTCCACCGACCCCTGGTAGAGGGTGCGCGACGAGCCTGCCATCGACGTCATGATGGCGAGCATCAGCGCGAAGATCATCAGCATGATCATGATGGAGGTGATGAAGCCGCCGCCACCGACCATCTGGCCCATTGCAGCCGCCACACCCGAGCCATCGCCGATCGACTCTTCAAGCATGCCCTCGAGGCCGAGCACGCCCTGGAACGTGAAGGGCACGAGCGTGTAGAGCACGATGCAGAGCAGCCCCGAGTAGAAGATGGCGCGGAAGGTGTCCGTCTTCGGGTTCTTGAACTCGCTCGTGTAGCAGATCGAGGTCTCGAAGGCGTATGCCGACCAGGCGGCGATGAAGGTACCGCCGAAGAAGAGCGTCCATCCGCCAATCGACCAGTCGCCGTCCACAGCCACATACGCTTCCTTGAGCGGCACCAGCGGCGAGTAGTTATCCCAGTTGATCTGACCGGTGATGATCGGCACGACGCCGACGATCAGCATCGGAACGATGACGAAGAGGCCGACGTACTTCTGCACGTTCGCGGTGCCGAGAACGCCGCGATGCTGGATGGCGAAGGTCACCAGCATCAGCACGACGCCGATGAAGAACGTCCAGTTGAACGAGAACGAGACCGGGCCGATGGTGCCGGACGCGGCCGTCCAGTTGCGGAACTCCGGCGTCAGCGCGGCAACGCCATCCTGCGCGAGGAGCGCAGCGACGGCCTGATCAGAGGTCTGGCCGGCGTTCGCGGCGAGCCATTCGAGCACACGCGGGCTGTCCGCGGCGATCGTATGGGCGTTGGCCTGCACCCAAGCCAGGACCTCAGGCGAGTTCGCGGCAGGGATCGGTCCAAGCGAGTTGAGGATATAGGCCGCGGCAATGGAGCAGCCGAGGGAAAGCACCGGCGTCCATGCGAGCCAGTTGCACCAGACGGAAAGCGGCGCGATGAATTTCGAATAGCGCACCCAGGCAGAGGCGCCGTAGACGGACGCACCGCCGGATTTGTTGGGAAATAGGCCGGCAATCTCCGCGTACGTGAACGACTGGATGAAGCCCATGAAAATGCTCGTAATCCAGACGAGCAATGCGGCCTTTCCGGTAATGCCGGCAATGCCGCCAATGGAGAACAGAACCAGCGCGGGCACGCCGCTGGCAATCCAGAATGCCCCCCTCCAGTCAATCGTACGATGTAATGTCGACGGTTGATCGACCGACAACGTGCTCGTTGCGATGCTCATTGTTTCCTTCCCCAATTCACTTTCTGATTTTTTGCGACGTCCAGCCCCAGGCGCATGAAAAGTCCTTGGGTTGGAAAGTCGGGTGAATTTGGTCTAACGGCAGAGAAAATCAGCTTTTCGGTGGCAGGCCATCCCCATCCAAAAAAGACCAAATCCATCCAAAATACGCCGGATTTGATACGGCAGATACTACTCTAAAAGAGAATCGATCACGATCAATAGAAAAAGTTGCCTTAGAGGAAACTTTGATGGCGTGAACAAATAACAGGCACGACTCATCCGCGGCATGACGCCGCTTTCTCGCTTGTTCTTTCGCTGGAAAAAGAGGTCGTGGTTGGATATGGTTTCGCGCGGTCAACCGCAGCTTTTACGTGCGCGGTCCGCAGGCACGGGCCCCGAAAGCCCATAGGCTGAGGACCGTCGCGCTCTTGCCTCGACATGGTTCGAGAAGCGCGCAACCGCGAAAATAGGAAGCGATGCAACGCCGCTACCGATCCCGACCAATAATATTTGGCGAAACGCAGGGGATGACGATGCAGATCAAATCAGACGATCAGCCGGAAATGCCGCCTTGGGAGAAAGACGTGGCGCGCCATCCACTTGTGAAACAGCCCGTAAAAACCGTTGCATCGCGCATTTTTGACCGCATTGTTTCCGGCGATTACTCTTATGGGACGCGAATTCCCGCGGAACGGGAACTTGCCGGACAATTCGCGGAATCGCGCACCACCATCCGTCAGGCTTTGGACTTCCTTGAAGTCTACGGAGTGGTGTCGCGCCGTCCTGGTTTGGGAACCTTTGTCGCCTATCGCTCCGCGGCGCGACTCCCCCGCGATGAGCCTCCCTCTGAGGGCATGATCAACATCACGGCCATCGCCGAGACGGTTTCTCCCTTCGAGTTGAATGTCGCCGTTTCGATTCTCGAGCCGGAGATCGTACGGCTCGCGACGATCTACATGTCGATCCGCGACCTCGCGAACCTCCGCACCCTGCTTGAGCAATTGCACGAGGTCGTCACCGATGCGGATCGCTTCGCGCATCTCGAGAAAGACTTCATGATGGCGATCTCGAAGGGAACGCACAACTCAGCGATCATTACGATGTACCGTGTACTGCATGAGATCCGCCAGCAGCCCCAATGGTGCGCCGGCAGAAAACGCACGCTCACGCCGGACCGCATCCGTGAGGCGCAGCGCGCGCTGCGCTCGCTCTATACCGCGCTTGAGCGGCGCGATGTCGACAATGCCGTCGAATGCATGAGGCTGTACATAGCTGGCACTCAGGAGGATATGATCTACGCTGCGCCGTAGGCACTGCCGGGCACATGGCCTCGCGGATGCACTCGGCACTTTAGCAACGGGCCTGGTTAATGGTTGTGCGGTCGAGAAGTCCTTTCGCTTCGGCACTGTCGCTAGCTCTTGCCGACCACTCCATCGAATCTCCAACGGTCCTGCGCGTGGGCTTTCTCGCCCCGCTGACCGGAAAGCTGAAATCGTGGGCAGAGCCCGGCCTCAACGGCAGCCTGATCTGGCGCGACCGCGTCAATGCCGCCGGCGGCATCAAAGTCGGTATGCGCCGTTACATGGTGGATCTCGTTCCCTTCGATACCCAGTTCCAGCCGGAGTTGGCGCTGGCCGGTGTCCGGAAGCTCATCAACGAGGACGACGTAAAGTTCATCCTGATGGTGGGCGGGAACGACTTCACCGAGCCGGTGCGCAAGATCGTCAACAGGCACCGGATGCTCGTCGCAACCCTGCTGCCGAGCGATCTCAGCCCCGATGCGCCGACCCTCGTCGCACCGAGCGAGGTGCACCCGATCTACAACGTCACCGGCGTCGATTGGCTGAAGCGCCACGATCCCTCACTCAAGACCGCAGCGATGTGCGCCCAGGACGATCTGCACGGCCTGCCGTCTATTGCCACCTATCGCGCCGCGTTCGAGGCGGCTGGCATCTCCCTCGTCGCCGAACATCTGTTTCCGATCGAGACCACGGACTTCGGCGCCATCGTCGACAAGCTGCTGGCGAACGATCCAGACATCCTATGCTGGGATACGGCCTACGAGCCGTTCCTCCACGCGCTCACGTACGAGGCCTTCAAGCGAGGGTTCAAGGGCCGTCTGCTGGCCTGCACGTGCGACAACTATGAGAAGCTGATCGCCCGGACAAGCCCGGAGTTCATGGAGGGCTTCGTCTTTCAGTTCCCGGACTTCGACGACGAACGCCTCAACGACTCCCAGGTCAACTTCGAGAATGCCAACGAGTTCTATGCCGAGTTCTGCGCGCGTTTCCCGGGCACCTGGAGCGCCGTCTCGTGGGAATACGCCTCGACGCTCGAGCTGTGGAAGATGGCCGTGCAGCGCGCCCGCACGGTCGATCCGTTCTCCGTTCTTGCGATGATGAAATTCGGCGGCGTAGGCCACCACGCCTTTGGAGAGGCCGTCTGGTGGGGCCAGGAACTGTTCGGCATCGACAACGCGCTCGTCGGTGATTGGCCTGTCGTGATGATCGAGAACGGCCGCGCGCGCATTCAGGAGTTCGCCTCGATCATAGACTGGTGGAACCGGCACAAGGCGCTTCTCATCCACCACATGCGGGCCATGAACCTGATGTGGGACCAGCAGGCCGCCGCCCGCGTCGTCTCGCCGTGACCAGAGAAACGATCCTGCTCCAGGGGCCGTTGCGCGGCCGCGAGCAGACGCAAGCCCCCAGCCGCGCGCGGCTCAAGCCCCGTTCCGGGACGGGACACACGGCGGGCCAGGACATCCCATGCATCAACCGAATGAAACCTGCTCCGCGCTCGGGGGTTTCGAGAGGAAGGAGGCACCGAAACCAACCGGAGGTCCCCATGGTAGCTGGTTCCTTATATGCCGTTGATGGTCCGGATAAGCCCGCCCTGCAATGGGCGCTGCTCTATCCCGAGCGCGGCCAGACGGTTACGTTCAAGATCGGTGAGGATATCGTAGAGGCCCGGATCTCGGAGATGGAAGAGATCGCCGGCCTCGAGTTCAATCTGCGTGGCTCGTTCGCGTCCGGGTCGCTCAAGGGCGCGCCTTTCAAAGGCTTCTACAGCATCAAGACACGAACCGGCACGCTCCAGCTCGACGACGCAGACTGAGCCTCGCTCTTCGACGGAAAACGGAAAAGAGAAGCAGCGCGCGCAAGTCCTCGTTCCGAGCAGCGGCCTGCCTCGGCCCAACGGCACATATCTATTTTCGTCCGGGTTCGCCGGAACTTCACCGATGAGGCTGCATTGACCTCAGTGTCAGTCAAAGGCGAACCCGGAGGATTGATCCTGTGCCCCGCGTCCCTCTCGCCTCGCTCCTCGCCGTTCTTGCATTGTGCTCCTGTCCCGCCCTGGCCACCGAGACGGCCCGGTTTGACGCGCCGCAGCCCGGTCAGCCGCCGGGCGCAGAGCAGACCGTGAAGCCGCAGGCTCCGCAATTCGCAACCTCCGGCCCCGAGTGGCATACGCCGGGCCTCAATCCGGCTCTCTTGCGCTACAGTCATCTCGATCAGATCACCGCAGCGAACGTGAACCAGCTCGCTGTCGTCTCGACCTTCTCGACCGGGCTCAACAAGGGACACGAAGCGGCGCCGATCGTCGTTGGCGGCACGCTCTACGTCGTGACCCCCTACCCGAACGTGCTTTACGCGCTCGACATCACAAAACCTGGCACGCCCCTCAAATGGAAATTCGAGCCGCAGCCGGAAGCGGCAGCTCAGGGCGTAGCCTGCTGCGACGTGGTCAACCGCGGAGCGGCCTATTCCGAGGGACGCATCTTCTTCAACACGCTCGACGGGCAGACGTTGGCGCTGGATGCGGAGACCGGCAAGGAGCTGTGGCGCACCAAGCTCGGAAACATCCACATCGGTGAAACCATCACCATGGCACCGCTGGTCGCAAAGGATAAGGTGATCGTCGGAAACTCGGGAGGTGAATTGGGCGTCCGCGGTTGGGCGACCGCGCTCGATGCCGCGACGGGCAAGATCGTCTGGAAGGCTTACAGCACAGGCCCCGACAACGAAGTTCTCATCGGCGCCGACTACAAACCCTTCTACGACAAGGAGAAGGGCAAGGACCTTGGCGTCACCACATGGCCGACGGACATGTGGCAGCAGGGCGGCGGAACGGTGTGGGGCTGGGTCAGCTACGATCCCGACCTGAACCTCATCTACTATGGCACGTCCAACCCGGGTCCGTGGAACTCGTCGATGCGGCCGGGCGCCAACAAGTGGACGGCCGGAATCTTCGCGCGCGATGTGGACACGGGACAAGCTCGCTGGTTCTACCAGCTCTCGCCGCACGACGTCTCCGATTACGACGGCGTGAACGAGAACATCCTTCTCGACATCGACTGGAACGGCCAGCCGAGGAAGGTGCTCGTCCACCCGGATCGCAATGGCCACGTCTACGTCATCGATCGCACGAATGGCGAGGTGCTCTCAGCCAAGCCCTTCCATGCCATCAACAGCTCTCTTGGGGTCGACCTCAAGTCCGGCGAGCTCATCTACAATCAGGAGAAGCGCCCGCAGGCGAACAAGAAGGTGACGGACATCTGCCCGGCACCCCCCGGCGCCAAGGACTGGCAGCCCTCAGCCTTCTCCCAAAGCACGGGGCTGCTCTACCTGCCGCATAACAATCTTTGCATGGACATCGTTGAGACAGAGGTGGGCTACATCGCGGGCACACCATATGTCGGCGCCGACGTATGGATGAAGCCCGGCCCAGGCGGACACCGCGGAGAATTCAGCGCTTGGGACATCGCCGCCGGCAAGGAAGTATGGACCATCAACGAGCGCTTTCCCGTATGGAGCGGCGCCCTGGCAACGGCTGGTGACGTGGTGTTCTACGGAACCATGGAAGGATGGTTCAAGGCCGTGGATGCCAAAAGCGGCCAGGAGCTTTGGAAGTTCAAGGCCGGCTCCGGCATCATCGGCCAGCCGACGACGTGGACCGCCCCCAATGGCAAGCAGTACGTTTCGGTTCTCTCCGGCGTCGGCGGTTGGGCCGGGGCCATCGTTTCAGGCGAGCTGGATGGCCGCGACGGCACGGCGGCGCTCGGTTTCGCCAATGCCATGCGCGATCTGCCCGAGCACACCGCAGCAGGAGGCATGCTCTATGTTTTTGCATTGCCTTAAGGCCGGGCTCGCGGCCACTGCCCTCGTCGGCCTCGTAGCCGGAGATGCGGCGGCGCGCGAGCTGCGCGTCTGCGCGGACCCCGACAACCTTCCCTATTCCCACCGCAATGGCCAGGGTTTCGAGACTGAGCTGATGCGGCGCGTCGGCCAAGAGATCGGAGCCGACGTGACATTCGTCTGGAGCTATCAGTGGCGCGGCTTCGTGCGCAAGACGCTGCGCGCCGGCCTGTGTGACGTCGTCCCGGGCATGGCTGTCGGAACGGAGCGGGCTCGCCTCACACAGCCCTATTACACGTCGAGCTACGCCTTCGTAACGCGCAGCGAAGGCAAACCCATTCGCTCCTTTTCCGAACTCTCGAACGACATGACCATCGGCGTGCAGCTCGTCGGGGACGATGGAGCGAATACGCCGCCGGTGGAAGAGCTCGCAGCGCGGGGCATCTCCGCCCACCTCAAAGGGTACATGGTCTGGGGGCAGAGCCCTGCGCAAGGCACCCCGCTCGAAAGCATCATGCGCGCCGTGTCCGACGGATCCCTAGACGTTGCGGTGGTGTGGGGTCCGCAGGCCGGCTATTTCGCGACCCGCGAGGAAGCGCCGCTGACCGTCACAATCGTGCCGGCCTCCGACAAAACCACTCTGCCCATGAGCTTCGACATCGCCATGGGCGTGCGCAAGGATGATGCCGCACTTGCTACCGAGCTCGATGCAGCGCTTTCAAAGCTCAAGCCCGACATCGAAGCCTTACTCGACCGCTATCATATCCCACGCGTTCGACAGGCCCAGAATGGCTCCCATTAAGGCAGCCGCAATCGCGCGCGAAGATGCGGGCCGATCCTTATAATCGACCCGCTCTCGTAAACGGCCCCCTCTCAATCAAGGTCAAAAACCTGCCGCCGCTTGGTCTCCCGTTTGGCTATGCCTCCCGCCGGGCCGCGATATGCCGGTCAGGGCCTCGCCGGTCGCCGCCCTGCCGTCCGAGGACATCGCCACATCGCCGAGCGAGATGATGCCAACCAGCCGCTTGTCGCGATCGATGACGGGCAGGCGGCGGATCTGCTGATCGCCCATGTTTTGCGTGACATGCCTCAGGTCTTCGTCCTCATAACAATACCGCACATCGCGGGTCATGACTTCCGCGACGCGCGTTTCGGGCCCCTTGTTTTGGCCGATGGCCCGGATCGCAATGTCACGGTCCGTGAGCATCCCGACGAGCCGCTCGTTTTCGGCGATGGGAACAGCGCCGCAGTCGATCTCGCCCATCACCCTCGCCACCTCCTTTATGGATTGCTGGGGGTTAGCGATGTAGACATCCCGTGTCATGGCCTCTCGTACCTTCATGGTCCTTCTCCTCCGTGCTGCAAGCTCCCAAAACGCTAAACGCGCGGGTTCCCGGAGCGGAATTCCTCGCTCCTTGCGAAACGAGGCAACAGGTCCAGAGTTCCGGGACGGAGCGCCGGAGCCGGAACACACCTTCGAGCGGCGCGTTGCCTCGAAGATCCTCTCAAAGGAGACCGATGTGCAGCGGCCTCTGCAAATCTCCTACAAAAACCTCCCGACCTCCCCGGCACTCGACGAGTTGATCCGGGAGCGCGCCGCGGCGCTCGAGCGCTTCCATCCGCGAATTGTCGGGTGTCGCGTCGTGATCGAGATCCCCCACCGGGGAGCCGATAGCGCCAAGGTCCCCATCGGGGTCACCGTGGAGGTCGACGTACCGAACCGCGGCCTCGTCGTCGCCAAAGATGTGCAGGAACGCCGTGAGGCCAAGGGAGATCACACTGCTCCCCTGAACGCGGCGTTCGATGCGGTCGAGCGTCAGCTCGAGAAGATCAATACTGTCCAGCACGGCGATCGAAAGCGTCATGCCGCGGCCGGCCGCACGGCGATGGTCGTCCAGATCGTTCCTGAGCAGAGTTACGGCTTCGTCGAACTCGACAATTCGACTGAGCTCTACTTCACGCGCAATGCCGTCGTGAGCGGCAGCTTCGATGACCTGAGCGTCGGCATGATGGTCGTGGTCACGCCGGCGACCGCGGAAGGGCCGATGGGGCCGCAAGCCAGTTCCGTGCGTCTCTTCGACAAGGCAAAGACCCCGGCGTGAGGAGACGCGTGCCACGGGCGCCTCGCTAAGCGGCGCGGGCGGGCGCAACGCTCATGCGCCGGCAGCTTTCTGCGCATTCCTGGCAGACGGCTGCACAGTCCTCCATGTCTCCGACGTCCGCGCAACTTTGCGCACACGCCGCGCAGATCTCCGAACATGCGGCGCAGACCTGACGGTGCTCCGCCACTCCTGTCATCATGACCGCGGCCGATGCCCGGCATATTTCGGCGCACGCAATCATCAACGAAAAATGCCGCGGCTCGGTGTGGGCACCACCATGCTCCAGGCAAAACTTCATCGCGGTCGTCAGACAGGTATTAGCGCAACGCGAGCAAACCTCGATGCACGCGATCATGTCCTCTGGCAGCAATTTCATCGCACTCGCTCCTTGCAAACGTCCAGATCCAGCGCGGCTTGACGTCGCCGGCGGCGTGAACGGCATCCGTTGATGCCCAGCCTGGTTTCCTCATTGAGGTGCGACGTCTCGCACCTCGCCGGCTTCCATTTATGAGGAACAGCCCCCTGGACCCGGCGTTGGTTCCACGTGTCGTTCGAGAAGCGACATGGAAGGTAGCGGGCGATGGGGCGTCGTTTGCCCAGTGCCGACGTCGGGTTATCCCACGTCAATCGCTCCGTCGTTGCGCCTCTGGCCGTGTTTCCGCGGCCCTTCCCAACCTCTTCAAAAAGCGAAAGGACACCAGCAATGGCAGGACACACATCAGATCGCGGCTTCGCCTCCATGGACGAGAACAAGCAACGCAACATCGCCAGCAAAGGCGGTAAGAGCGTCGACCCGGAGGATCGCAGCTTTGCGAAGGACCGTGAGCTGGCGAGAGACGCCGGCAAGAAGGGTGGACACGAAAGCGGCGGCAACTTCGCCAACGACCGCGAACGTGCGGCGGCAGCTGGCCGCAAGGGTGGGCAGGCTTAAAGGCAGTGTTTCATCACTGTCGGCTATCGGACGAGAGGAGCATCCAGCATTCCCTGGATGCTTCTTTTCTTTATCCGCCTCATCTCGATGCGCCAATTGCGAGAGACTTCCGGAACATTGGGTTCAAGGCTCGCGTTGACCGTCGAGGAGGAGAGAAGCGCGATGCTGGTGATCGTTCTCTCGCATACCGACCCCGTGCAGTTGCTGATCGTATCCGGCGATGTTGGCGTTTGACACCCGGCGAAATGAAAGGGTGGCCTTGTCCCTCGTTCGCACCCTCGCGCACACGGTCTTCGCAGGCGTGATCGCCGGATTGCTCTGCGGACTCCTGCTCGCAAATACTCAGCCGCTGCTGCAAACCCTCCTCTCGGCAGAGAACAGCGGAGCGCGCTTGGCGTTCTTGATCGTCTGCCTCCAAGTCGGCGCTGCTGTGGCCCTTCCCATCGCGATGCTCCCCGGGCATGATGAGTAGTCGCGCCGCCTTCACCCGATCTCCTTAATTCCCGTTTATTCTCAGCCAGTTGCAAACTCCCGGGCGGGCCGTGATGGCGCGCGCGATTGTATTTGACAAAATCAAACCGCTGGTGCGGAAATGATGCGCGATCCTGTGCCGTTAGGGTGTCCCGAGGAGAACGCACTTGCACAATGGGCTGTCGTTTCTTCTCGGCGGAGGCCGGGCAGCGGAGGACATACGGCAATTCGATTGGGCAGCCTCTCCGCTCGGTCCGATGAGGCTTTGGCCCCAGTCCCTGAAGACAGCTTTGAGCCTGATGCTGCTCTCGAGATTTCCCAAGGCCATCGCCTGGGGGCGCGAGCGGATCACGTTTCACAACGATGCTTTCAGGCCCATCCTTGGAGACAAGCCTCCGGCGATCGGCCGGCGCTTCAGCGAGGTTTGGGCAGAGGTATGGCCCGCCATCCAGCCCATGATCGACAGGGCCTTTGCCGGCGAGCCAACGTTCATCGAGAATTACGCGATGCTCTTGAACCGGCGCGGATACCCCGAGCAGGCGTATTTCACGTTCTGCTATAGCCCAATCCATACCGAGAGCGGCAGTGTCGGCGGTATGATGGACACCGTCATCGAAACAACGGAAACGGTTTTGATGCAGCACCGGCTGGCGGTGATCAATGCCGAGCTTTCTCACCGCATGCGCAACCTGCTTACTATGGTCTCAGCGATCACGACGGCAGCCTTGCCCGCCGATCAGGGAGCGAGCGAGTTTCGCGATAGCGTTTCGAAGCGCCTGACGGCGCTGGCGCAATGCCATTCGTTTCTCTCTGCAGACGCCGTCCGTGAGGCGCCTATTTCGGAGCTGATCGAAAGGGCTTTCGCACCGCATCCGGAGCTTCTTGCGAGGGTTCATGCATCCGGGCCAGAATTGCTTCTCAAGCCGAGCCATGCCCTCGCGCTGTCCTTGGCCCTCAATGAACTGATGACCAATTCCTTGAAATACGGCGCCTTGGCCGGCTCCTCCGGCACCATAGCCGTCCGCTGGGATCCTGCCGGATTCAACTTCGCATGGCATGAGACCGGAATCGCGAGCGCCGACCGAACAACCGGCCAGGGTTTCGGCACCAAGGTGCTCATGCAGTTCGTACCGGCATCGTTCAACGGCCAGGCGCGTATCGAGTTCAAGAGCGACGGCGTCTACTACGAACTCATGGCGCCGCCGGCCGCACTCAAGATCGCCTCCTAAATCAGATCCAATTCAGGCGGGACGCCAGGAGGCGTGCTCTCTCAACAATTAACGAGAGACTTTGCGGTGAGCGGAGACCAGCCACGCGCGTTAGCGCGGCGTCGGCTGCGGCGGCGGCGCGGCCTTGTTCTCGAGATCAAGATTATGGCCGGCAGGGGGATAGGCCGGTTCTCCTTTATGAAACGGCCCGAATGCGAGGAAATAGCCCATGAGGAATAGAAACAGGACGATCGCTCCGTAGACGGCATAGCGCACCGTCACGCGTCTGCCGTGGCCGCTTTCTTCCTCATACCGGCGTTCCGGCCCTTCCGCTGCCATCATCCGTTTCCTCTTCGGCTGCACCTCCCCGTGTCGGCTTTCAACCGGCAATGTCCGAGCTGGTTCCGATGTTAGGAGCAGAGTGGGCACATGCGCCGTCCGCAGTGATGTGCCTGTGCTGGGTTCACGCAACGCCGTTCAATCGCAAAGCGTTGCCACACTCTTCGCGGGCGGCAGGGAACAACCAAGCTTGCCTCCGGTTTTCCTTCACGACGAGACCGGCAAGAACAAAAGGAAGCTTCCCATGACCAGCGCCCGTGATTCCCTCGCGGCTTGGCTCCGTGACGCCCACGCCATGGAAGGTCAAGCTGAAACGCTTCTTTCCGCTCAGATCGAGCGCCTTCAAAATTATCCCGAAGCCCTGCCTCGTTTGCGATCGCACCTCGAAGAGACGAAAGCCCAGCGCCAAGCACTCGAGCGCTGCCTCGAAAAGCTAGGCGAAAACACCTCCACTTTGAAGGACGGCACCATGAAGATGGCAGCCAACCTTCAGGGGTGGATGCATGCCCTCTCGGGCGACGAGGTCCTCAAGAATACCCTCGCGAGTGCAGCCTTCGAGCAGTTTGAAGCCGCGTCGTATCGCATGCTCGTCTGCGCAGCAAAGATCGCGGGCGAACCCGAAATCGCGCGGACCTGCGAGCATATCATGGAGCAGGAAGTCTCGATGGCCGACTGGGTCTGGTCCGAGCTTGAGCCCTTGACCGAGAAATATCTCCAGCGCGAGATGGCGGGAATGGAGGCCAAGCGATGAGCGTTGGGCCGGCGCTTGATGACGACGCCCGGCCCGCCTTCCTGTTTGAATCGGAGACGGGCGAGTGGCGAGCCGTTGCGTTGGACAAGGACGGCACGGCGCTACCCCGGTTTGGCGGACAGCGGTGGAAGCTCATCCAGTCATTCGAGCTGGGCGTCCGCGAGCCCGTTCCCGCAAACATCGATCCGGAGCCCATATTGCGCGGCATCTCCGCCCGCGGCTTTTACGTCTGGAGGACGAGCCGCATCCTGCCCGTAGGCACGGCGCAATAACGTCAGTGGCGCGTACGATGATCAGGCGATGCGCCGTCTGGCGCGCCGCGACCTTGATCCGGTCGAGAGCAGCCTGACGGTCTCCTGCTCCTCGAATGCGAGAGCTCCGATCGTTTCTTTTCTGGTTCGCTTTTTGGATGGCCGAGCGGGCCGGCTTCGAATGAGATCCCCAGCGAGATAACCGCTGAGGATCTTGGGATGGATGTAGCACTTCCGGCAAATCGACGCCGTGTTGCCCAGGCGCGCCGCAACTCGCTTTACGGCTTCGCGAATGTTCTGCTTGGCGTCCGTTGCTGAGGCGGCAGTTCCGAACTCTCTTAGAGCGGCGGCCGCGAGCACCGTTCCTGCCCATGTGCGGAACATTTTGGCCGTCACCGCCGGCCCCGCTATCTCTCTGAGATAGTCATTGACGTCCGCGCTGGTGACTTGGCGCACAGAGCCATCCTCGGTCTCGTATTGAAAGAGATGCTGGCCCGGCAAATCCTGGCACGACTTCACGATCCGCGCGACACGTCGATCGGTGATCTTGAGCTTCCATTCCTTGCCGGTTTTTCCGCGGAACCTGAAGCGCATCTCGCTCCCGTTCATTTGGACGTGCCGATCTTGAAGCGTGGTCAGGCCGAAACTCTTGTTCGCCCGCGCATATTCTCTGTTGCCTACTCGGATCAGCGTCGTATCGAGCAGATGGGCGATCGTGGCGAGCACCCGCCTCCGTCCCATACCCCGTTCGTTCATATGGGCTTCTATGGTCCCGCGAAGTGCCGGCAAGCCTTGTCCGAAGGACAGCAGACTTTCGAATTTTGCCTCGTCGCGGACGCGGTTCCAGTCGGCATGATAGCGGTATTGCTTGCGGCCACACGCATCCCGGCCGGTAGCCTGGATATGGCCCCACGCATGTTCGCAAATCCAGACGTCGGTCCAGGCAGGCGGGATGGCGAGACTTTGAATCCGCGCACGCGTCTCCAGATCCTTGACGGTTTGGCCGCTAGGCCACGTGTACCTGAAAAGCTTGCTGCGCCTAATCCGAGAGATGCCCTTCTCAGCATCGCTCACAAATACGAGCCCCGCGTGTTCAGCGCTCGCGGCTGAACCGCTTGCATTGCATTGTCTGGCGTCGTCCAACATGCAGCGCTCCCGGGCGGACCAGAACCACAACGCCGCAAGTGCATTGTAGTTCATGCATTTTGATGCGGGCTGCAAGGAGCTAGGTCGTGCTGCTGGAGATCGGAGATATCGTATTGAGGCTCACAGCAGCAGTGATTGTGGGAATCGCACTCGGGATTGATCGCGACATCGAGCGCAAACCCATCGGGGCGCGCACCCTGGCGCTCGTCTCACTCGGCGCCGCGGCCATTGCACTCGCAACGATCAACGTGCCTGGGCTATACGATAACAAGGACGCATTGAGCCGCGTCGTGCAGGGACTCATTCAGGGTGTAATGGCAGGCATCGGCTTCATCGGTGCGGGCGTTATTCTCCACAAACCCGATGTCGATCTCGTAAAAGGCCTCACCACGGCGGCAACGGTCTGGGTGTCGGCGGCGCTCGGCGTCGGATGCGGCCTCGGCCAGTGGATCGTTGTCGGTGCCGCAACGGTGCTCAGCCTGATCGTGCTCATCGCTCTCAAATACGTGTTCTCGCTTCGGAATATCGATATTGATTGAAAAGAGCGCTCTGTTCGGCGCGCAGTCCTATGCGGCGGGCGGACAGCTCCGAACAGGCAATTTCCCTCCACGCGCATCGAGTGCACACACACGCTTCTGCGGATGGAGCCTCCGCCCAGTCCTCCTTACCGGAACCAACAGGCCTTCCACCGATTGGGAATGGCATGGAAACGAATGCCAATACCCCATCAACCGAGCTCTCGATCTCGCCCGACTACATCTCCCGTCTCATCGTCAAGGCACGAGGGGTGCAGTCCCGGGAGGGTTTGGTGGATCCGGATGCGGGCTCGAACCCCACCGATGACCGGATGGTCGACGCCCTTCAGGAAGGGCCGGGAGACCTCTCCCGTGCCGAGATCGTCCAGGAGATCATCGGCCTCAATCCGGATCAGCAGAACGAGCTCGTCGCCCTCATGTGGCTCGGACGTGGCGACTTCGAACCTGCAGAATGGCAGACGGGCGTACAAACCGCCGCAGAGCGTCGCGAGCGGCCCACGGCCTCTTACCTCCTGAGCCAGCCATTGGTTGCGGACTACTGGGCGGAAGGACTCGAGCGACTCGGCTTCGGGGTGCCGATGCTGGACCCCGACAGTGACGACGTCGAGCTTCGCCGGACTTAGCCGCAAGCGCGCGACGCAAAACTCCCAACAGATCCGGCGAGGCTCCTGCAATGTCCAGAAATGCGTCAGATGCCCTCGTCGAAACCCTCATCTCATGGGGCGTCGACGTCATCTTCGGCATGCCCGGCGATGGTATCAACGGCGTGATGGAGGCGATACGCACCCGCCAGGACCGGGTTCGCTTCATTCAGGTCCGCCATGAAGAATCCGCGGCGCTCATGGCCTGCGGGTACGGAAAATGGACGAGCAAACTCGGTTGCTGCTTGGCGACCACCGGCCCTGGCGGCATCCATCTCCTCAACGGGCTTTATGACGCCAAAGCCGATGGGGTGCCGGTGCTGGCGATAACCGGGCTCCCCTATCACGATCTGGCCAACACCCGGACACAGCAGGATGTCGACCACAGCAAGCTGTTCATGGATGTCGCCCGCTATAGCGCCACCGTCATGGGCGCAGCCCAGGTGGAGAATGTCGTCAGCCTCGCCTGCCGTACGGCGCTCGCCGAGCGCGGCGTAGCCCACGTTGCGATCCCGACCGATGTCCAGGAGCAATCAATCGATGACGCACCGCGTTCGCCCCGCAACAAGGAGCATCATGTCTCGATGGCACGGGCCGAAGCCATGCGCCTCCCTTCGGAAGACGACCTTGATCGCGCCGCCGAAATCCTGGCGGCCGGCCACCGCATCGCCATCCTCGCCGGACAGGGCGCGCTCGGCGCACGAAAAGAGCTCGTTGAGGTCGCCGAGAAACTCGGCGCGCCGATCGTCAAGGCCTTGCTTGGCAAGGCGGTCGTGCCGGATACACACCCGCTGACCACAGGGGGGATCGGCCTGCTCGGCACGCGGCCGTCGCACGAGGTCATGGAGGCGTGCGACACGCTTCTTATCGTCGGCAGCACGTTCCCCTACATCGAATATTACCCGAAGCCCGGCCAGGCGCGGGGTATTCAGATCGATCGCGACGCGACCCGCATCGGCCTCAGGTTTCCCGTTGACGTCGGGTTGGCTGGCGATGCCGGCGCAACGCTCACGCGCCTCTCGGAGCGCCTTACACGCAAAGACGATCGTACGTTCCTGTCACGCGCCCAGGAGAGCATGCGCCATTGGCGGGCATTGCTGCATGGCTCCTCGGAGCCCTCAGCGAAACCGATGAAGCCGCAGACGATCGCCACCGCACTGAGCCGTCGCCTCGCATCGGACGCGATCGTCGTGGCCGACTCGGGCCACAACACCGGCTTGTGCGCTCGCTATGTCGACATCACCGACAAGCAGATGTTTTCCGTCTCGGGTCATATGGCCACGATGGCCTGCGGCGTTCCCTATGCGATTGCCGCGAGCCTTGCCTATCCGGAACGCCAAGTCGTAGCGTTTGTCGGCGACGGTGGCCTCAGCATGCTCCTCGGCGAGCTGGCGACGATAAAGCGTTACGACCTTCCCATAAAAATCATCGTACTGAAGAACAACACGCTTGGGCAGATCAAATGGGAGCAGATGATGTTTCTCGGCAATCCGGAATACGAATGCGACCTCGAACCGATCGACTTTGTCAAAATCGCGGACGCCATGGGCATCAAGGGCTATCGTGTCGAGACACGCGCTGACTGCGATGCCATCCTCGACGAAGCATTGTCCAGCCGGGACGCCGTCCTTGTGGAGGCCATCGTCGACCCCAACGAGCCTCTGCTGCCGCCCAAGCGCGTACCGGCCTATGTCGAGAATCTCGAGAAAGCCCTACGCCGGGGAACCCGGGGGCGCGCCGAGATCGAACATGCCCTCCAAGAAGAACCATCTCGCAGCATGCTCGAGGGCTAGTGCGAAGAGCAGTGCACCTCGGGCCCGCGACCGGCGCAAGCGCCACGTCTCATGCCGCGGACGAGCTGCCAATTTATTTTAGGAAGAGTTGCAGTGGCGCCCCGTAGGGGACTCGAACCCCTGTTACCAACGTGAGAGGCTGGCGTCCTAGGCCACTAGACGAACGGGGCTCTCTCCGAAGAGACAAGAGCTATAGGAAAGGCTGCGCCCGCAATCAAGCCCGATCTTTCCGGCGCGCGGCCCTGGGGCTGCGGCCAAAAGCGTCGTCGCAAATGGCCGCCTCAGGGCTGGGAGGCGGCTGGTGCGATGTCGAAGCGCCGGAGAACGGCTCCGGAGGCGACATCCACCACGGCAACCCCGCTTCCCGATGGGCCATCGTAATGGATCGCAAGCCGGTCGCCGCTCACGGATACCGACTTGATGGCCGCGCCCGGGGGCAGAGAAAGCCGTTCGATCGCACCGGCGCGCGCCTCGGTCGCTTCGCCATCCCTCCGTTGCGTGGACGGCGTCGACGAGAGATAGATGATCCGCATCACAACGGCGACAATCCCGGCCACGATGAGCAGCCCGAGAAAGACCACAATGAAAACTAGCAAGCGCTCTTTGACCGTATTGGCGCCGCCGGCACCTTGGACCGGAACACGCGGATCAACGCGCGGATCGTTGGAGGATGATGTCATGCCGGAACCTTCGGATATGAAGCCGGCGCCTCGTCTAACAGGTTTCCCGGCGAGGCGACAGATGATCGGCCGCCTGCAACACGGCTCGGCCGCGGCGACAGACACGAGGCGCACCGCAGGATGACGGATGACACCAAGCTGAGCGCCGAGACAGCGGGCATAGTCGAAGGCACGGTTGAAGGCACGCACGAGTTCACGGTCGCCGAGCCGGAGGCCGGGCTTCGCCTGGATCGTTTCCTTGCGAACCGTCTCGCAGGCCTGAGCCGCGTGCGCATCCAGGCGCTGATCCGCCAGGGAGCGGTGGACGGCGCCGCCGCCGGCCCGCTGAGCGACCCTGGCGCGAGGATCGCGCCGGGGCAGCGCATCCGCATCGCCGTGCCCGCACCGGAACCCCAGGCCCCCGCCGCCGAGGCCATGCCGCTCTCCATCATCCACGAGGACGAGGACCTGATCGTCGTCGACAAGCCGGCAGGCATGGTGACCCATCCCGGCGCTGGCCAGGCGCAAGGCACCCTCGTCAACGCGCTCCTCGCCCACTGCGGCGAAACCCTCTCGCGCATCGGCGGTGCCGAGCGCCCTGGCATCGTCCACCGCCTCGACAAAGATACGTCAGGCCTCCTGGTGATCGCGAAAACCGACGCGGCGCACCTGGGCCTCGCCGAGCAGTTTGCGGCTCACGGCGCGGACGGACGCATGGTGCGCGCCTATGAAGCTTTCGTCTGGGGCGTCCCTTCGCGGCGCAGCGGCGCCATCGACGCGCCGCTCGGCCGCAGCGCCAGCAACCGCACCCGCATGGCCGTTCTGCGCGGCGACGAAGGCCGGCACGCCGTCACGCATTTCGAGGTGATCGAGACCTTTGCCGATGCGGCAGGAAGGCCAGTCGCGTCCAGGCTCCGGCTCATGCTCGAGACCGGACGCACGCATCAGATCCGCGTACATCTCGCCCACATTGGCCACCCGGTTATGGGAGATCCAGTCTATGGCGCGGGATTCAAGTCCAGCGCGCGCCGGCTTTCGGACAAGGCGGCCCGCACCCTCGCGGCCCTCGGCCGCCAGGCTCTGCATGCGACGGAGCTGGGCTTCGAGCACCCGATCACGGACCGTCCTCTCCATTTCAGAAGCGAGTGGCCGAAAGATTTGGAGGCGCTTTATCAGGCGCTCACTCTCACGGCCGCACGCGGGAAGACTGCTGCAAGGCCCGGCAAACCCAAGGTAAAACCCAACGTTTCCAAACGGTAATTAGCCGAACCGACGGATTCGGCCGTAGGATCGCGTTAAATGGAAGTGCGCCGGCGAAACCCGGAAGCGATCCAAGCGTTGGGCTGTAACGTAGTGACTAGGGCATAGGCGGCGTTTGCCGGGCCGAAAAACAATGCCCAGCAAACCGCACCCTACGCACTACGGCATGAAGCCGACGCCGTCCGGCGCCGGCAGCCACCTGGGGCGGTCACCCGCCTCATGGGGAACATGGGGAGCGTGAACTGGCCGGTCAAGCCGGTCGGAGCGTAACGAAGAGATGGCAGCAAAAACTCTTCCGACGATTGCCGCCGGCTCTGGCGGTCTCACCCGGTATCTCGAAGAGATCCGCCGGTTTCCGATGCTTGAGCCTCACCAGGAATACATGCTGGCGAAGGCTTGGCGCGAGCACGGCGATACCGATGCCGCCCAGCAGTTGATCACGTCGCATCTGCGTCTCGTGGCCCGCATCGCCATGGGATACCGCGGCTATGGTCTGCCGATCGGCGAAGTGATCTCGGAAGGCAACGTCGGCCTCATGCAGGCCGTAAAGCGCTTCGAGCCGGATCGCGGTTTCCGCCTTGCGACCTATGCAATGTGGTGGATCCGCGCCTCCATCCAGGAATACATCCTGCGCTCGTGGAGCCTCGTGAAGATGGGCACCACCGCGGCCCAGAAGAAGCTCTTCTTCAACCTGCGCCGCGCCAAGAGCCAGCTTCAGGCGCTGGACGACGGCGACCTCAGACCCGAGCACGTCGAGACGATTGCGAAGCGCTTCGGCGTGTCGGAAGAGGATGTCATCTCGATGAACCGCCGCCTTGGCGGCGACGCATCGCTGAACGCGCCGGTGCGTGCGGATTCGGAATCCGGCGAGTGGCAGGACTGGCTCGTCGACGATGCGCCAGACCAGGAAGAGCAACTCGCCGAAGCCCAGGAGCTAGGCCGGCGCAAGTCGTACCTGAGCGATGCACTCTCGAGCCTCAATGATCGCGAGCGGCGGATTTTCGAGGCGCGCCGGCTGTCCGACGACCCGATCACGCTGGAGGAGCTGTCCACGGAGTTCGGCGTCTCGCGTGAGCGTATCCGCCAGATCGAGGTGCGCGCCTTCGAAAAGGTGCAAAAGGCCGTGCAGGACGCCGCGCGGCTCGAGACAGGCGACGTCAGCTGAGTAAGCCGTTTTTACATCACGCTTGGCAACAGTCTCAAGCGATATAGAAAGCGTTCGATCCGGTGAACCGGATCGAACGCTTTAATGGCGGCGCAACCACTCGCGGGCGCTCTTCTGGGCGGCCGCGATTTCTTTTTTCGTCATCTCGCGTGAGATTTCGAGACGATACGCTCGGGCATCCTGATTGCCTCTCTGCGCCGCAAGATTGAACCATTTGTGCGCCTCGACGAGATCAATCTCCACATCACGTCCGGCGCAATACATGAGGCCGAGGTGGAACAGCGCGTCCGCCCCTCCTCCCTGTGCCGCGACGTCAACGACGTCGGCAGCAGAAAAATCAAATCGTGCCATCCCTATTTACCTTCGTCTTCTCGTTCTTCGAAAACCGGCCCCCGCTGTTCCGCGCCAAGCGCCCGCAACACGGGGATCCATGAGAAAAACGATAGCGTCCCGGCCAATGAGAAGCGGTAAACGGGGGATGGCCATCTTCGCCAACAAGCCATTGCCAACTGACTCGTTCCGACCCGAACGGCCGAGTTCCGGCCACGGAGAAATCCAAGCTTAACGGTTCCGGAAAGGTGGCGCTAACCATACGCCGAAAATGACTGGCCGATGCCTTTCCGGTTCATTTGAGCGCCGTGTTCATGCCGCGTTCAACGGCCGGGCGTTGCGAGATACGTTCGACCCACGCCTTGATGCGCGGAAAGTCGTCGAGGTTCTGCCCCTGCTTCGGCCAGGACAGGATCCAGGGGTAGGATGCGATGTCGGCGATCGAATATTCGTCGGCGATGAAATTTCGCCCTTTGAGCCTCTTCTCCAGCACACCATAGAGCCGCGACGTCTCGTTCGTATAGCGCTCGATGCCGTAGGCCACTTTCTTCGGCGCATAGACGCGGAAGTGATGGGCCTGCCCGGCCATCGGACCGAGGCCGCCAACCTGCCAGAAAAGCCATTCCTCGACAGCAACCCGCCCCCGCTCCGTCTTCGGATAGAGCTTACCCGTCTTGCGGCCGAGATACTGCAGAATGGCCCCGCTCTCGAAAACGGAGATCGGCTCGCCCCCCGGACCATCCGGATCGACGATGGCAGGCATCTTGTTGTTGGGCGAGATCTTGAGGAAGCGCGGCTTGAACTGATCGCCCTTACCGATATCGACGGGCTTGATGCGGTAGGGCAGTCCGCACTCTTCGAGCATGATGCGGATCTTGTGCCCGTTCGGCGTTGGCCAGAAGTGAAAGTCTATCGGCTTTTTCGACATGGCGGTCTCCATCAGTCATCCGATACGTAAAGAGGTACGCGACACTGGCGCTTGCTCGCCGCACGAGATCTCGCCCGCTACGCGTTCGCGGAAGCTGGCGCAGAGTAGATCCCAACTTCGTCGGGGTGAGATGCAGAGCATAGGCACGCCGCCACCACAAACACACCGTCATCCCGGCGCAGGCCGGGACCCACGCAAGGCCCCACACGCACGCCGCCTGCAATATGCCTCCGCCCGCGAGCGGGCACGCGCCTGATACGTTCCTACGACGAGAAACGAGAACTCTAGATCGTAAACACCGTCGATCCCGTGGTGCGGCGTCCTTCAAGCGCCGCATGTGCGGCCGCCGCCTCCTTGAGAGGGAACGTCTGGTTGACGGCGATCCGGATGGCCCCGCTCTCGACCATACCGAAAAGATCGGCGGCATTCTCGGCGAGCTCCGCGTGCGTCGCCGTATAGGCCATCAGCGATGGGCGCGTTGCAAAGAGCGAGCCCTTGAGCAGCGAGAGATCGAACGGCGGCACCGGCCCCGATGCATTGCCGAAGCTGACCCACAATCCCCTGGGCTTCAGGCACTCGAGCGAGCCGCGGAAGGTATCCTTGCCGACGCTGTCGTAGACGACATCGCAGCCCTGCCCCTCGGTGATCTCGGCGACGCGCTGAACGAAATTTTCCCGTGACGTCACGATGACGTGCGCGGCGCCATTCGCCCGCGCGAGCTCCGCCTTCTCGTCCGTGCTGACCGTGCCGATCAGCGTCGCGTCGCGCGCCCGCGCCCACTGACACGCGATGAGCCCCACGCCGCCGGCCGCCGCATGGAAGAGCACGACCGTGCCCGGCACCACATTGTATGTCTCGCGCAGGAGATAGCGGACCGTCATGCCTTGCAGCATCATGGCCGCGGCGGTCTCGTACGCGATCGCCTCCGGCAGCTTCACAAGCCGGTCCGCGGCGATGACGCGCTCCTCCGCGTAGCCGCCAAGCACACCCGCATAGGCAACGCGCTCGCCGACGGCGAGCGACGTCACACCCAGACCAAGCTCGACCACATCGCCCGCGCCTTCCATGCCGATGACGGCGGGCAGCGACGCCAAAGGATAGAGGCCGGTGCGGTGGTACACGTCGATGAAGTTGAGGCCGGCCGCGCGCTGTCTGATTCGCACCTCTCCCGGCCCGGGTGCGCCGACGGGAATCTCCTCCCAGACGAGCACCTCGGGCCCGCCGACCGCATGCACGCGCACACCATGCGCCATAGCTGACAACTCCATGAAAGGAATTGAGTATCGTCTATCACGATACGCGGCGGCGCGGCATTCCGTTCACTGGAGTTTCGCGCTGCTGCCTTGACCATGCCATGGCTGGCTTCTATTGGCTCGTACGAGTGTTAACAAGAGGCTCGGGAATGAGCGTGCGCCACGCCGCCGCAAGCGCGGCGAATCTGGCCCTGGTTGTGGGCCTTCTCAGCCTCGGCGCATGCCTGGGCGCCTGCGCGATGGGAAGTCCGGAGATCGGCACGCGTGCCGGGCTCGGCTGCGTCGATGATAGCCCGGAATGCGTGAACCGCCGTCAGGCCACGCTGCGCCATATGGTGTCGGATAAGTCCAAGAGCTGGATCAACGAAGCCCCCACGCCCGAAGCTTATGCGTCCGGCGTCCGGCTCTTTGCCTACAAGACCAAGAAGGCGGAGCTCACCTGCGAGGAGCTGAAGCGCGGCAAACTCGAGGCCGACACGGCGCGCGCCAGCCTCTCGAGCGTCGGATCGCGTCTGACGCCCGCTCAGGTCTCGCGGAGTGTCATGCTGGCCGGCGAGGTCGGCCGCGAACTGCAGACTGAGATCAATCGCCGTTGCAAGAGAAGCTGACGCTGGCAAACTGGTGCCCGCCGGCGGGCCGCGCGCCCTCCGCGCCAGCCATCGAACGAGCGCCCTCTCGCGCGGTTGCTCCCGACAGGAAAGATGGTCCCGATGGCACTTGAGTCAGTTGTCGAAGCGGTCGTGACCTTTGTCCGCGAGAACGAGGAATGGACCGCCCCGGTGGTCTTTCTCATAGCTTTCGGCGAAAGCTTCTGCTTCCTCTCCCTCCTCGTCCCTGGAACCGCGATCCTCGCCGGCGTGGCCGCACTTTTGGCAGCGAGCGGCATCGAGGCGCGCATCCTCATGCCGGCCATCATCGCCGCCGGCCTCGGTGGCTCGCTCGGCTATGCCAGCTCATTTTGGATCGGCCGCTATTTCAAGGACAGTGTTCCCAAGATCTGGCCTTTCACCACGCGCCCTCACCTGATCAAGGACGCGGAGGAGTTCTTTGGCACTTACGGCGCTTTCGGCGTGTTCCTCGGCCACTTCTTCGGGCCCGTGCGCGCCGTGATCCCGATTGTCGCCGGCATGTTCCGCATGCGCGAGATCCCGTTCCAGGTCGCCAACGTTCTCTCGGCCTTCGTCTGGGCTGCGGGCGTCATGGGCCCCGCCTTCTATCTCGTCACCTTCAAAGACGAGGTGATGGCCGCCCTCGCCGCCAATCGCTATGCGGTGGCGGCCGGCCTCTTCCTGCTCTCGTTTGCCAACAGCATCCCGCGTCCGATCCTCTTCGTACCGACGCTCGTGCTCGTGCTCGCCGTAGGCTCGCTGATGGTGCTGAGCAACGGCGACTTCACGCTGATCCTCGCGGCCGCCGCCGCAGGCGCGTTCGCGGGCGACATCTATGCCTATTGGAAAGGCGTGCGCCATCGGGAAGACCGTCTCGCGACATGGCCATTCTGCGCCTCCGCCAAGCAGCATGCGGCGGCACAGGCGTTCATCGCAACACATGGCGTTCAGGGTCTGATCCTCAGCAAGTTCCAAGGCTTCAATCGCGGCCTCGTGCCGCTCGAGTTTGGAAGCCTCGAGCGTCCGGTGCTGCCGTTTCTTGCGGGCAGCGCGATCTCTGCCGTGCTTTGGGCGCTCGCGCTTCTCCTACCCGCCATCATCATCGGCGCGTTCATCGCCTGAGAGCGGAAACGGCGGAAATTCTCCCGCGGCTTGCTTGCCGCACACATATCGCCTAGAGGGGCAGACGGAACCAAGACGCGAGGCCGAGCGCCACGCATTTTTCTTTGGCTTTTCGTGCCTTCCGAAAACCGGTTCCCACTCTTTCGGAAGCACTCTAGAGGGATCTGCGATGTCCGCCCGCCAACTCCGCAAAATCAAAATCCGAAAGAACAAGGCCCGCCGGTCTATCCCGCGGCCCAAGCTGACCCGCAGTCAGGGCAACACGAGCGGGGCGCGCAACCGCCTGCGCAAGCTCGCTGGCAAGGCGCGCACCGCCAAAGCCGCCGCTGTTTCTGCGGCCGCCTGAACTGCCAGCACCTGACTTGTAAAAAAGCCGGAGCCGTTCCCCGTTTAAATCGTGGAGCGGCTCCGCGCTTATTTGGCCCTGCTTCGCGTCGGAACACACTCCCGCGTGAGGTCACGCGCACGCATACCAAGAATGGCCGCGCTCTACTTCCGGAATACCGCCACCGCCTCGACGTGCGGCGAATAGAGAAACTGATCGATCGGCGTCACCGCACCCATGCGGTAACCGCCATCGATCAAAACCCGCGCGTCGCGCGCGAGCGTCGCCGGATTGCACGACACGGCGACAACAAGCGGCACTTTGGACTTCGCGAGCCGCTCCGTCTGCATCGCCGCTCCCGCCCGCGGTGGATCGAGCACCACCGCATCGAAAAGACCAAGCTCTCGCACCGACAGCGGATCGCGAAACAGGTCGCGCACGATCGCCGTCACGGGCTTCAGCCCTTGCGTGTGCCGCACAGCTCCTTGCAGCGCCTCGATCGCGCGCCGATCGCTGTCGAAAGCCGTGACTGAAGCGCGCCGCGCCATCGGCAGCGTCAGGGTGCCGACGCCCGAGAACAGATCCGCCACCGCCTTCGCCCGCTTCGGCAAAGCCGCCAACGTGAGATCGGCCAAAAGCGTTTCCGCTTGCGGCACCGCCTGCAGAAACAGCTCCGGCGCGATCTCGATCTCCACCCCCGCAATGGTGACGGTCGGTCTTCCGGTCGCCACGATCAGCTCTCCGCCAACCACCAGCCGGACGAGCCCGAGCCTCCGCGCCTGCTCTGCAATCTCGGATCTATCCTGAGGCTCAAGGTTGCTCTTGCGCGCGCACGCGAGCGATACGTCGAGACCGCGGTCGAGCCGCGTGACCATCAGGCGTCCGCTGACCTCGCCGCCCATCGCACGGCGCACCAACGTCCGAAGCCCGGGCAAGGCCCGGACGATGAGGGGGTCCAGCACGGGGCATTCGGCGAGGTCGACGAGGGTGTGCTGCCCTTCCTCTCGGAAACCGATGCGAAGGTCGCCGCCATGGCGCTCGATACCGAAGACAGCGCGCCGCCGCGAGCCCGTGTCCACGACGGTAAGCGGCGCCACGTCGGCGGCGATGCCGCGATGACGGAAGGCCTCGACGACAAGCCCGCGTTTCCACTCATTGTAAAGCCCCGGCGACATGTGCTGCGCCGCGCATCCTCCGCAGGCCGTGAAATGCCGGCACACCGGAGCTGCCCGCTCGGCGCTGTCAGAAAGCCGCTCCGCATCGCCTGCAGCCGACACGCGCCAGCGCTCGCCCGGAAGCGCGAACGGCACATAGAGCGGCATGTCATCCCGCATCGCCACGCCGTCGCCCTTGGCGCCGAGCCGCGAGATCACGATGTCTTCCGCCTCACGCATCGCGCCGCGCTCCGAGCAGAAACTCTTCGTTGCCGGAGCCGCCCGTGACCGGCGAGGAGATGAGGCCCGTGACACGCCAGCCGGGTAATCCGCTGATCCATGCCGAAATCTTCTCGGCCTGCGCCTCGCGCACCGACGCCTCGCGCACGAGACCGCCCTTGCCTATGGCGGCCCGCCCAGCTTCGAACTGCGGCTTGACCAGCGCCACGAGCCAGCAGCCGGGCGCCGCGAACGCAAGGGCTGCTGGCAACGCCTTCTCGAGCGAGATGAAACTCACATCCGCCACGATGGCCGATGCGGGTTGCGGAATGTCTTGCGCCGTCAACCCTCGCACATCCTGCCCCTCGAGCGAGGTCACGCGTACATCCGCCGCAAGGCGCGGATGAAGCTGATCGTGCCCCACATCGACGGAGAACACATGCATGGCGCCGCGTGCGAGTAGGACCTCCGTAAATCCGCCCGTGGATGCGCCGACGTCGATTGCGACCCGGCCGGTGGCATCGAAGCCGAAGGCATCGAGCGCCGCCTCGAGTTTGAGCGCGCCGCGCGAGACGTAGTCCGCCGCCTCCGCGAGATCGATGGGCACGTCCTCCGCGACCATGGCTCCTGGCTTCGTCGTGACGGCTCCGCCGACACTCACCACCCCTCGCATGATGAGGTCGCGGGCGCGTGATCGCGACGGCACGAGCCCCCGCGCGAGAAGCGCCTTATCGAGCCGAAGCCCCATGTCCATTTCCTGCCTGAACCTTGTCGGCACGCTTAGCGTTGCCTTATTGACCCGTTATACAGACACGTGATCGTCTTCTTAAATCGCAGCAATTTCTTAGCCTACGGAGACCGCCGATGCCGATACTCGATCGTCGCAGCCTATTTTGCGCCGCCGGAGCCGCCGCCCTCATGACCACCGTCTCGGCTCGCGGCTTCAACCGTGCTTTCGCGGCGGATGCGCCCGAAGGCCCGTTCACTCTGCCAGAGCTTCCCTATAAGCCGGAGGCGCTCGAACCGCACATCGACACGGCCACGATGAGCCTCCACTACGGGAAGCATCATCAAGCCTATGTCAATAACCTCAACAAGGCCCTGGCCGGCCAGGACGAGCTTGCCAAGCTGCCCCTCGAGGAGCTGCTCGCCAAGCTCGACACGGTGCCGGAGGAGATTCGCACCGCCGTGCGCAACAACGGCGGCGGCCACGCCAACCATTCGATGTTCTGGCAGATCATGGGCCCGGCGGGCGGCGAAGGTCCCAGCGGCGATCTCAAGACCGCTATCGACAGCGACCTCGGCGGCCTTGAGAAGCTGCAAGCCGATTTCAACGCTGCGGGCGCCAAGGTGTTCGGCTCCGGCTGGGTGTTCGTCACCGTCGATGACGCCGGCAAGCTGGCCCTGATTTCGAAGCCGAACCAGGATACGCCGATCATGGAAGGCAAGCGCGTGCTGTTCGGCAACGACGTTTGGGAGCACGCCTATTATCTGAAATACAAGAACCGTCGCCCAGACTACCTGGAAGCCTGGTGGAACGTTGTGAACTGGAAGGCCGTGGCCGACCGCTACGCTGCCGCCAAGGCCGGCACGCTCAAGATCTGAGATCACGGCCGGAACCGATAGCGATGCACGGCACCCGCTACCGGTTCCGGCCCTCACCCGATTGGCCGGGAGAAAGTCCCGCCATGACGCTCTTGAGAACCCGCTTGGGCGCAGCTTAGCTGCGAGCCAGCGCTTTAATGTCTTCGATCCGCAACAGGCTGCACCCCGCGCTCTTTGCTCTCGCGTGGGAGAGAGGTTCCAGACCCTCGAAAGCCGACCTCTTCCCGACTCCCAACGCCCATGCGAACCTAGAGTGCCTTTGGAAAGTGGGAACCGGTTTTCCGAAGAGAACCACGAAGAAACAGAAACTTAGAGCCGTTCCCCGTTTCCACTTAAACCGGAACGGCTCTCGGGCGGCCTCGCCGTGCATCCGCAGCTCCGCGCGAGCGAACGCGCCTTAATCTACGAGCGTTCTGATTCGGCCTGTCTCTTCATTCATGGAGGCATCCTTGCCCACTCCCACCCTGCCGCTCGCAGTGACGCCGATCCTGCTCTTGCTGGCATCCAACGTCTTCATGACCTTTGCCTGGTACGGACATTTGAAGTTCAAGGCCATTCCGCTCTGGATCGCCATTCTCGCCAGCTGGGGCATCGCCTTTTTCGAGTACTGCCTTGCGGTGCCGGCGAACCGGTTGGGCCATGGCGTCTATTCAACTGCCGAGCTCAAGACGATCCAGGAGGTGATCACCCTCACTGTCTTTGCCGGCTTTTCCGTGGTCATCATGAAGGAGCCGCTGACGCTCAACCATCTCGTCGGCTTTGCCCTGATCGTCGCGGGCGCCTATTTCATATTCCGGGGTCCCCTCTGAGACGATGACAATGCAGACCTCGAACACCCGGCTGAACGCAGCCCTCGCTGCAATCGATGCCGCCAACAGCGAAGACCCGAACCGCGTCGCCGTCGACGGCGTGGAAACGCCGGCCGAGCTGGCCTATGGGCGGCGCATGAGCGCCATGCTCGCGCGGGTTTATCCGCACGCCCCCGAAAGCCTCCAGCTTGCTGCGCGCGCCCAACACATCCGCCGCTGGCAAATTCCACGTTCGAGCTATCCGATGGATCGGCCAGGCTACCTGCGCTGGCGTAAGGAGCTCGGCCGCAAGCACGCAGAATGGGCCGGAGAGATCCTGGCCTCCTGCGGATACGACGCGGAGGAAACCGCGCGCGTCGGATCGCTGCTCCGCAAGGAGAACCTGCGCCGCGATCCCGAAACGCAAGCGCTGGAAGACGTCGCTGCCCTCGTCTTCCTCGCCCACTACGCTGAGGATTTCGCAGCCAAGCATCCGCCCGAGAAGGTCGTGTCCATACTCGTCAAAACACTCGCCAAGATGTCGGAGCACGGCAAGGAGGCTGCCGGCACGCTCGAGCTTCCCCCGTCCGTTGGCGACGCTCTCACGCGCGCCATCGCTCAGGCAACCGCCACATGACCGGCCACCCGCACACATCGGCAGCCGTGCTCGTGAGCCACGGAGACCGGGGCGGCGGCTCCCCCAACGCCGCACTCGCCGCACAGGCGCAAGCCGTCCGCACCCTGATCGGCACCGGCGTCGTAGTGACGGGTGTGCTGAAGGGTGCGCGGACGCTGGAACAGGCGCTTGGCATGGCCGCGGCCGCGGAGCCGTCGTGCATTGCGGTCTATCCGCTTTTCATGGCCGACGGCTATTTCATGCGCAAGGTGCGCGAGCGCGTCTCTGAAGCTCACATCACGCCAGAACCGCTCGTCCTGCCGCCCCTCGGCCTCGATCCCGGACTGCCCGACATCCTGCTGAGCGAAAGTCTTAGCAACGCAGCCGAAGCCGGGCTCGATCCGAAATCCTCACGCCTCCTCGTCGTCGGACACGGCTCGAAGCTCGGCCCCGCCTCGGCAACGGCAACGCGCAAGGCAGCCGCCCGTGTCGCCCTCGCACGCCGCTTCGCCAGCGTCACAACGGCCTTTCTTGAGGAAGAACCGTTTCTTGAAGACGCGCTACGGGCGAGCGCGGTACCAACCGTCGTTGCTGGCTTCTTCTTCGGCGACGGCATGCACGCCGGCGAGGACGTCCCGGACGCCATCGTGGAAACCGGCGCGAACGCCGTCTACACTGGCGCCATCGGCAATTCCGCCGCTGTCGCCCCGCTCATCGCAACTGCGTTGCAGAAGGCCTTCGAGCCGTTCCTCGATGCCACGTAAACGCAACGGCTCTATCGCCAGCCCACGACCTCAAAACCATCGACGGTCGCGCAATCCGGAATGTCGACTTCCACTGCGCTCTCCGCCCCTGCAGGGATCTTGAGCTGACAGCGATCGTCGCCGGCGACAAAATAGGATAGGCCCTCGATGGCAGACCGGCAAAGCGGCACCTCGCCGTGCTCGCAAAGCCCGCGCTTGGATTTCAGGGCCTTGGTCAGCGGCATTCCGACACGATTGCCAAGGCTATCCACCGCCGCCTCGCTCCACGAAACGAGCGCGGTTATGCGCCCGCTCTCCTCATCGCCGAAAATTTGGAACGATGCCTCGCCGCGGCTGAGCACGAAGCATTCGCCCTCGCACTCATCGGAAAACTCCATTGTGAAGGGACGGAACCGCTCCTTGATAAAGGACGGCGAGTAGCGGTCGCCGAGCGCAATGCGAAACTCATCACCAAGCGTGCTGCTCACCGATTGCCCGTCGATCACGAGTTGGTCTCCAGCGGCAGCACCTGCCGATAGAAACAAAGCAAACGCAAAAACAGTGAGATGCATACGCACGACCCGCTCCATAATCATCCAGGCCGGCATATAGAGAAAGTGCACGGGCACTCACAGCCTCGCGCTCCTTCTCGGTTAAATTCCAAGGCTGCATGCCATTCGCATCCCCGCGCGCCGAGCAGTGTCACGCATCCCGGAAACAAAAACGGCGACGAGGATCTCGCCGCCGTTCGTTGCTGTCGTTATCGCGCGATCTATTCGCGCCGGCGGCGCGGACCGCCCTCGCGGTCGCGGCGCGGCGGGCGCTCGGCCGAGAAGACCTCCTCGGGCTCGCCCTCTGCGCGCGGGATCTCCTGGCCGGTCTCCTGGTCGACGATCTTCATCGACAGGCGAACCTTACCGCGATCGTCAAAGCCGAGCAGCTTGACGTAGACCTCCTGGCCCTCCTTGACCACCTCGCCGACCGTCTGCGGCCGGCCTTGGGAGAGCTGCGAGATGTGCACGAGGCCGTCTTTCGCGCCGAAGAAGTTCACGAACGCGCCGAATTCCATGATCTTGACGACCTTGCCCTTGTAGATCTGGCCGACCTCGGGCTCGGACGTGATGGCCTTGATGCGGTTCAGCGCCGCCTCGATGCTCTCACGCTTGGCGGCGGCGATCTTCACCGTGCCATCGTCATCGATGTCGACCTTGGCGCCGCTTTCCTCGACGATGGAGCGGATCACAGAGCCGCCCGAACCGATCACTTCGCGAATCTTGTCGGTCGGAATCTTGATGGTCTCGATGCGCGGCGCGTACTCGCCGAGTTCCTCGCGGGCGCCGGTCAGCGCCTTGGACATCTCGCCGAGAATATGCAGGCGCCCCTTGTTCGCCTGCTCCAGGGCGACCTTCATGATCTCCTCGGTGATGCCGGTGATCTTGATGTCCATCTGCAGCGCGGTGACGCCGTTGGCAGTGCCCGCCACCTTGAAGTCCATGTCGC